>Ga0209554_1000583_pt1 | contig 30568 bp, 33 predicted proteins | sample MarorgKNORR_S2LV_5_FD_188221 | JGI IMG/M metagenome (GOLD analysis project Ga0209554, IMG submission 188221) | Marine microbial communities from the Southern Atlantic Ocean, analyzing organic carbon cycling - Bottom_A/KNORR_S2/LV (SPAdes) (version 2) | ecosystem: Environmental > Aquatic > Marine... | reverse complement strand
ATGTAGTCTTGCCATGGTCAACGTGACCGATTGTGCCCACATTCACATGTGGTTTGGTTCTTTCGAATTTTTCTTTTGACATGTCTATTCCCCTTTATTTAGTTAATTTTTCAATAACTGCATCAGCAACATTTCTTGGTGCAGCAGAATATTTAACAAATTCCATTGAATAATTTGCACGACCTTGCGACATTGAACGGAGATCTGTTGCATAACCAAACATTTCTGCCAATGGTACTTCGGCTTGAATTTGTTTGCCGGCTGGTGTATCGTCCATTGCGTTTACTATGCCACGACGACGATTTAAGTCACCCATAACGTCACCCATGTAATCCTCGGGAGTTATTACCTCAACACTCATCATGGGTTCTAGTAATTGAGGATTGGCAAGTTTTACACCTTCTCTTAAACACATAGATGCTGCAATTTTAAATGCCATTTCGCTTGAATCAACATCATGGTATGAGCCATCATAAACAGTTACTTTTAAATCAACTAGTGGAAAGCCAGCAATGACACCGTTTTGCATTTGTTCTTGAACACCTTTGTTAACTGCTGGTATGTATTCTTTAGGAATAGCACCACCTTTAACTTCATCAACAAATTCATAGCCAGCACCTGGCTCTTGTGGCTCTATACGTAAATAAACGTGACCATACTGACCACGACCACCTGACTGTTTGACAAATTTATTTTCTTGCTCAACAAGAGAAGTGATAGTTTCACGATAAGCCACTTGAGGTGTACCTACATTGCACGCTACATCAAATTCACGCATCATGCGATCGACGATAATATCTAAATGGAGCTCTCCCATGCCAGCAATAATGGTCTGACCTGACTCTTCATCAGTGGAAACCTTGAATGAAGGGTCCTCTTTTGCTAGCTTACCCAATGCAATGCCCATTTTTTCTTGATCAGCTTTGGTTTTTGGCTCTACTGCAACAGCAATAACTGGCTCAGGAAATTCCATTCTTTCAAGAACAATCCTATCCTTCAAGTCACACAAGGTGTCTCCTGTTGTGACATCTTTGAGGCCAATGGCTGCGGCAATATCTCCAGCTCGTACCTCTTTAATTTCTTCACGATCATTAGAGTGCATTTGTACAATACGTCCAATTCGTTCTTTTTTACCTTTAGAAGAGTTGAAAACAAAATCACCTGAATTTAGCACACCTGAGTAGACTCTAAAAAATGTCAAGTTACCAACAAATGGGTCAGTTGCAATTTTGAAAGCTAGCGCAGCGAAGGGCTCGTTATCATCAGGAATTCTTGGCGCTAAAGTTTCATCGGCGTCATCTAAAATACCACAAATAGGGTCCACATCTAGCGGCGATGGCATATACATTATCATTGCATCTAATATTGCTTGAACGCCTTTGTTTTTAAAAGCTGAACCACAAAACATTGGAATAATTTCATTTGCAATTGTTTGTAAACGAATGCCTTCTTTTATTTCATCTTCTGTCAAAGTACCTTCCTCTAGGTACTTTTCCATTAACTCTTCGTTTGCTTCTGCAGCAGATTCAATCAAAAACTCACGCTTCTCTTCAGCTAGGCCTTGTAACTCTGCAGGAATATCTTTAATTTCATAGGTCTCACCCTGGTCTTCTTCATTCCAGTAAATAGCTTTCATATGAACCAGGTCAACAACACCTTTGAATGTTTCTTCTGCACCAATCGCAATTTGCAGAGGTATTGGTTTCGCACCTAATCGGGTTTTAACTTGATCACAAACTCGAAAAAAGTCAGCGCCTGCTCTGTCCATCTTGTTAACAAAACCAATTCTTGGGACATTATATTTATTGGCTTGCCTCCAAACCGTTTCGGACTGAGGTTCAACTCCACCTACTGCACAAAAAACTGCACATGCCCCATCTAGTACTTTTAATGAACGTTCTACTTCAATCGTAAAGTCAACGTGTCCGGGAGTGTCAATAATATTGATTCGATGATTCTCAAATTGATTATCCATTCCTTTCCAGAAACAAGTAGTTGCAGCAGAAGTAATAGTAATACCACGTTCTTGCTCTTGCTCCATCCAGTCCATGGTTGCGCTACCGTCATGTACTTCACCAATTTTATGAGTGCGGCCTGTGTACAAAAGAATACGTTCAGTGGTGGTTGTTTTTCCAGCATCGATGTGTGCCATAATGCCAACATTACGATAACGATTAATTTGAGTAGTTCTTGGCATGATAGAGTCCTTAAATTACCAGCGGAAATGGGCAAACGCTTTGTTTGCTTCTGCCATTCTGTGTGTTTCTTCTTTTTTCTTAAATGCCGTACCACGATTTTGAACTGCATCTAATACTTCACTAGCTAATCTGAGTTTCATTCCTTTTTCACCGCGCTTTCTTGATGCTTCAATAATCCAGCGCATCGCCAGGGCTACCCTGCGGTCTGCTCTAACTTCAACAGGTATCTGGTAAGTGGAACCACCTACACGACGTGACTTTATTTCTACTTGTGGACCAATATTCTGAAGAGCTTGTTTAAATGTTTCAATTGGTTCCGCATTACCTTTAGATTCAATAGTATCTAATGCATCATAGACAATCTTTTCAGCAACTGATTTTTTGCCGTCTAACATTAAAATGTTTACAAACTTGGCCAATACAAGATCACCATACTTGGGATCTGGTAATATCTCTCTTTTGGGAGCGGATCTTCTTCTCATTTCAGTCTTCTCTTATGAATTATTTTTTAGGTTTTTTAGTGCCATATTTAGAACGTCCTTGCATTCTGCCGTCAACACCATTTGCATCCAATGCACCACGAACCGTGTGATATCGCACACCTGGTAGATCCTTTACACGGCCACCACGGATAAGAATTACCGAGTGTTCTTGTAAGTTATGGCCTTCACCACCAATATAAGTTGTCACTTCAGCCGCATTAGTTAATCTAACACGGGCAACTTTTCTTAAAGCCGAGTTTGGTTTCTTTGGCGTTGTCGTATACACACGTGTACATACACCACGCTTTTGTGGACAACTATCTAGTGCTGGTACACCCGTTTTAGCAATCTTTTTACTGCGCGGCTTGCGTACCAATTGGTTAATCGTTGACATAAAAGTTTCTACTCCAAGCTTTTTTCTAATTTTTGCCCTTATAGCGGGGCCAATAAAGCGGAGAATTATACTTTGGTGGGTACTCTAATGTCAATCAATATTAGGCTTTTTTTACGAGGCTTTCCAAAAAAGAAGTGCAGGCTTCATAAACCATTTCAAACACTTCATCAAATTTTCCTTCAAAATATGGATCTGGTACACTTTGAAAGCCAGCATCGGGAAGATAATCAAGCAATAATTTAATTTGAGATTGACTGTCGGTTGGACAGATAGATTTTAAGATCTCAATATTATCCGTATCCATTGCGATTATATGGTCGAAGTAATAAAAATCACTTTCATGAACTTTTCTGGCTCTTTGGCTTGATAGGTCAATACCATACTTTCTTGCAGTTTGTTGTGACCTACTATCTGGGGGATTGCCTACGTGATAGGCATGTGTACCAGCAGAATCTATTTCAAAACAATCGGAAAGGTCTTGTTTTGATACAATAGATCGAAAGGAACCTTCAGCGGTCGGGGAACGGCAAATATTACCCATACAGACAAACAAAATCTTGGTTTTCATTTATACTCATTAAACTCTAACACCCAATCTGACTAGCATTATAAGGCCCATGTTTAACAAATAATATTTATAATCTACCAAATAACAATAACTAACCTGATTAATCTTGTGACTAAACCATTACTTGAAATAGCAAAAGCGGTTGTTCAAACTGAGGCCGATTCCATCCTAATGTTAAAAGATAGGATTGATCAAACCTTTAATGACGCATGTCAACTTATGCTGTCCTGTCAAGGCAAAGTTATCCTCATTGGTATGGGAAAATCTGGTCATATTGCTAAAAAAATTGCTGCTACACTTGCTTCTACTGGTACACCTTCTTTTTACGTTCACCCGGGCGAAGCAGGTCATGGAGATTTAGGCATGGTTAATGATAAGGATGTTGTCATTATCATTTCATATTCTGGAGAGTCAGACGAAATCATTACACTTCTTCCAAGTATAAAGCGACTCAATATAGCTATGATCAGTATGACTGGAAACTCTAGCTCTACTATCGCCGAAGAGAGTGATGTGCATCTAGATGTCAGTGTCGACCAAGAGGCTTGCCCTCATAATCTGACTCCTACGTCTAGCACAACTGTAGCTTTAGTCATGGGAGATGCAATTGCTATTACACTTTTAAATGCTCGTGGCTTTACTCCTGAAGATTTTGCCAAATCACATCCCTCAGGAGCCTTAGGAAGACGCTTATTAACGCTTGTTTCAAATATTATGAAATCAGCTGATGACATTCCTATCGTGTCAAAAGAAACGTCAATCATAGACAGCCTTTTAGTAATGAGTCAAAAATCTCTCGGCATGGTTCTGATTACTGATAAAAATAATACTTTGCTGGGAATTTTCACTGATGGCGACCTGAGACGTGCAATTGAAAAAAATATTAACTTCCAAGACTTGTCAATTAAGGACGTTATGACTCAAAATTGTAAGTCGATACAACCCAATAAGCCTGCCCTTGTAGCTTTACAAATGATGGAGGAATATAGCTTAAATTCTTTACCAGTAGTAGACGATAATAATCAAGTTATTGGCGCTATCAATATGCACACTTTAATGCAGGCAAAAGTGGCTTAAAGTTTGTCTCTCCAAAAACAGTATTATTTTTTGTGGTGCTTTTGAATGCTTCATATGACCCTAGTTAATTAGACATAATGAATATTAAAACATTACTATCTGGGATCCAAAAAACATCACATACATTCGATGTTACAGGGCTCTCACTAAATACTCAAAGCCTTCAAAAGGGTGACATCTTTGTAGCCATACAAGGGACACAAAAACATGGTTCTGAGTTTGTCCAAAATGCAATTGATAAAGGCTGTATCGCTATATTGGTAGAAGATAGGGATTTTCAGTGTTCTGTACCGAGTATTCGGATTGATAATCTTAGCTCTTATCTATCAGATCTGGCTCAAACCTTTTATCAAGAAGCACAAAACATCAAGCTAATTGGGGTAACTGGAACTAATGGAAAAACTTCGGTCAGTCTCTTTATCTCACAACTCCTTGAAGCTTTAAATGTTAGGACTGGTGTTATTGGTACTTTAGGTATCAGCCATTCAGATAATAAAACAAGTAACACAACACCTGATATTTTTACGACTTATAAGTCACTTCAAGAGTACAGCAAAAAAGGGATTGAAGTAGCTGTTATCGAGGCATCTTCTCATGCCTTAATGCAAAATAGATTGTCAGGATTAGCTTTTGAGCAAGCTATTTTTACCAACCTAACGCAAGACCATTTGGATTACCACGAAACCATGGAACAGTATCGTGAGGCTAAAGGGAAATTATTTAGTAATAGTAAAGCACAAACAGTAATTATTAATCGAGATGACGAAAACCACTCCTACTTCTTAGATGTCGCAGAAGACAAAGTGATTAAAACCTTCAGTATTGATGATTTTAGTGATTACCAGGTTAGTACAAAAGGGTTTATCTGTCGTCTTTTTAATTTTGTTTTTGAATTACCACTACTGGGTCACTTTAACCTATCTAATGCTCTTGCAGCATTTGTAAGCATAAAGTCTCTGGGTTATAGCGATGACCTCGTCATTCCAAAGCTTGCAAAGCTATCACCACCGCCTGGAAGAATGCAAAAGTTAGCCAAGAACAATATTTGGATTGACTACGCTCACACTCCTGATGCCCTATCAAATGCCTTACAAACCTTACATCTTCATTATCCGGAATCAAAACTGAGAGTAGTGTTTGGCTGCGGAGGTGATAGAGATAAAAGTAAAAGACAACAGATGGGTAATATCGCCAGTGAACTTGCTCACAGTATTATTCTGACAAATGATAATCCAAGAAACGAAAAACCCGAAAACATTATTAAAGATATCCTGGTTGGAGTAAAAATAGAAAATAACACCCAAGTTATTATAGATAGAAAAATTGCCATCAACACAGCCATAACTACATTGGATGAAGATGAAGTCTTGCTTATTGCCGGAAAAGGTCATGAAACAACCCAAATCATAGGGTCCCAAGTACTTCCTTTCAGTGACATTGAGATAGCATTAGATGCTCTTATCTAATACACACAAGATCGCCAATATTGTCAATGGAAGTCTTTCTATAGAAGAAGAAATCAAGTTTAAGGGAGTTTGTACTGACACTCGTCAAAGAGTTGCTGATAGACTTTTTATAGCCCTCGAAGGTGAAAATTTTGACGGGCACCTTTTCACCCAAAATGCTGAAGAATTAGGAGCTAAGGCGATTATTGCTCACAAAAAAGTGAGCACAAGTTTGCCTACTATTATTGTGAAAGACACGGAGAAGGCTTATCAACAATTAGCCACTTGGTACCGCCAATCACTCTCACCTCAAGTTATAGCAATAACCGGTAGTAATGGTAAAACAAGTACAAAAAACATGCTTGACTCTATCTTGTCATTACAAGCGCCTACCCTCTCAACAAAAGGCAACCTTAATAATCACCTAGGTGTTCCTAAAACGATTCTTGAACTAACAGAAAAGCATCGATATTGCGTGATCGAGATGGGTGCAAACCATGAAAAAGAAATTACATTACTTTGTGATATTGCCAAACCCGATTTGGCATTAATTACAAATGCTAATAACGCCCATTTAGGAGAGTTTGGCTCTCTTGAGAGCCTGGTAAAAGCTAAAGGTGAAATATTCAAATCTCTTTCCCAAAATGGCAATGCTTTGATGAATAAAGAGTCACCACATAAGAGTGTTTGGGAACAAATGTCTGGAACTCAAAAATTTACTTTTTTTGGAAATATGAGTTCTATTTATGCAAGTAATATTCGACATAAGAGAGCGTATTTGAACTTTGATCTACATTGCAATAACGGCGTTATCAACATCAAACTGGCCATGATTGGATTGCATCAAATAGACAATGCACTGGCAGCTGCAGCTTGTGCTAATGAGCTTGGAGTTAGTCTTCCTCTTATAAAAGAAGGCCTTGAAAAGACCACCACTGAAAAAGGCAGGCTTGAATTACTTGAAAGTGATCGCTTCACGATACTGGATGATAGTTATAATGCCAACCCTCACTCGATGAAGGCTGCGATCGATACATTACAATCCTTTTCTGGAGAAAAAATTGCTGTCCTAGGTTCAATGGCCGAATTAGGAGCTAATTCGAGAGAACTTCACCAAGAAATTGGAGAATACGTGAGTCAAGCGGGGTTGGATAAACTTTATACTTTTGGTGAAGATTCAAAACACTATAATGGGGAGCTTTTTCCAGATATTGAGTCACTTTACAATCAACTGAATGAATGCCACTCAGGTGCAACAATTCTAATCAAGGGTTCAAGAATGATGAAGCTAGATGCATTGGTTGATATTTTGTCGAAAAACTCAATCTCTTCTTGACCTTTAGTTGAAAGATAGCGATAATTACGCAGCTGCGCTCGTAGCTCAACTGGATAGAGTACTCGGCTACGAACCGAGCGGTTGCAGGTTCGACTCCTGCCGAGCGCGCCATTCATGAAAAAGTTATTATATAGGCTTTAAGTCTTTGATAGAATGAACAACATATGATGACACTACCTAACATAATCACTCTATCAAGAATCGGATTAATGCCTGTCTTTGTGGTTTTGTTTTATTTACAACCAAACTATTTAGAGGGTGAACCATTAACCTGGATCAACAACTCTTTAGTTGCAATTTTTGTACTCATTAGTAGCACTGACTTTCTTGATGGCTTGCTAGCTAGAAAACTTAATCAAGTAACAGACCTTGGGACTTTTCTTGATCCAGTTGCAGATAAGTTAATGGTTTGTACAGCCCTTATTCTATTGACAGATTATTATCAAACTTGGTTTATTACCATACCTTCAATTATTATAATTTCTAGAGAAATTCTAGTCTCTGCTTTAAGGGAATGGATGAGTGAAATTGGCAAAAGGGCTAACATTTCGGTTTCGTGGATTGGTAAGTCAAAAACATTTATGCAAATGATTGCCATACTGTTTCTTTTGTTTCATCAGCCACTATTTATTTTTTCATATAATGAGATTAATATGATGGGTCGAGTTCTTCTATTTTCAGCTACAATTCTTACTCTCTGGTCTGGTATAAAATATCTAATTGCAGGTTTAAAAACATTTGACAGCTAGAAAAAAAACACTATAATTTCAGACCTTGTGCGGGAATAGCTCAGCTGGTAGAGCATCACGTTGCCAACGTGAATGTCGCGAGTTCGAATCTCGTTTCCCGCTCCAAGTTCTAACTGTTTGCGTTGGCCTGTGTGAACAGGCTTTTTTATTATTAAGTTGAATTGGCTGGGTAGCAAAGCGGTTATGCAGGGGCCTGCAAAGCCTTATAGACCGGTTCGACTCCGGTCCCAGCCTCCATCATAAAAAAGCTCGATTTAATCGAGCTTTTTTCTTTTAAATATTGCTATTTATATAATCATATTTATTGACACTCATTAAAAATTAGTGCTTGACACTTTTCACACTTACTGCGATCAAGTCGATCAAAAATCATGTGAATTGCTTGTTCTTTTGATTCGAAAAAATTCTCACGACCAATGTCATCTACAAAGTGAACTTTTTCCATAAATTCAAGGACAGAGGATTTAACAGAAACAAAATACAAACTGCCATTTAGCTCCTTGAGTCGCTTGTTTTCTATTAATAAACCTTCCATACCAGCAAGATCAATAAAGTTGACACCACTAGCAACAATTAAAATGTGATAGATTCTCTGGTTATCAACAATCTGATTAATTTGTTTTTGGATATGATTAATAGAGCCAAAGTAAATTGACATATCAATGCGAATTATTTTAAGTTGTGGGCACTGTACCAAAGGAGACTTCCTAATGCTTTGTAATTTTCTTACCCCTTCACCTGGGGGACTTCCAAAGGCTAAGGTATGAATCTCTGGGGTAGCCGTTTTGGCTATAAAAAACATCAATGACAATAACACGCCTAAATAAATCGCAAACTCTAATTCAAATAATAAAGTAGCTAAAAAGGTGGCAGTAAATATGACACTTTCAGATCTGCTAAAAGCAAAAGTCTTTTTGATATTATTAAAATCAATAAGGTTGTAGGCAACCAACAATATAACACCTGCCATTGCTGCCATTGGCAAATACGAGATTAAAGGTGCGACGAGTAAGACAATCAGCATTAAGATAAGTGCAGCTAATATTGCAGAAAGTGGCGTTCTTGCACCAGCTTCATAGTTAACACTAGTCCGGGTAAATGAACCTGAAGAAGCATAACTTGAGAAAAAACTGCCAACAATATTAGATGCCCCTTGCCCAATAAACTCCTGACTGGGGTTAATTCTTTGATTAGTTTTGGTGGCAATAGATCGGCCAATTGAGGAAGCCTCAATAAGCCCTAAGAGCGCTATAGCAAATGCTTCAGGTGCAAGCGATTTTAATGAACTCAAAGAAAAATCAGGTGTTGATAAAGGTGGGAAATAAGTTGGTATGACTCCAATGGTTTCTATACTTTCGGTGAAGTTGCTTAAATAAAAAGCCAAGAAACCACCAACAAACATTCCAATCAATAAGTTGGGTAATTGAGGTTTTATAAGTTTAATGAGAATTGCACTTCCTAATGTGCTCAGTCCTACTATAACTAAGTAAATATTAAACTCTCCAACACCTGAATATAGATTAATCCAGGTTTCAATAAAGCTTCCACCTCTAGTTACATCTATGCCCAATATATAGGGTATCTGGGTACTTGCAATCAACAGTGCTGCACCAGCAGTAAAGCCAGTAACAACATTATGAGAAACAAAATTAACCAACAAACCAAATTTAGCTAACCCAAAAACCAGTTGATAAACACCAGCTAAAAAAGTCAATGTGAGAACCATTGCAATAAACTCCTCACTGCCAGGAACAGCGTGCTTACTTACCGCTGCAAATACCACAATTGAAATGGCAGTGGTAGGTCCAGAAATGAGATGGAAAGATGAGCCAAACAGTGCTGCAATAATAGGAACGACCATGGCAGTATAAAGACCATACTCTGGAGGCATACCGGCAATTGTCGCAAATGCCACACTTTGCGGCAAGACGATAATGGCACCCGTTAGTCCTGCAATAAAATCTGCTTTTATTGTCTCAATTGTGGTTAATCTAAACCAAACCAGAAACGGGAAAATGTCTACTAACTTTCTCATAAATTACTATATTAAATAATGGGTGCTAAATTATAACGTAAGTGTTCTCATTTAAGATATGAACCATGAACCAGGAAAGTAAGATTTGTATACCAATAACATTTCATAAATAAAGGTTAAAACTACATTTGTACTGCAACCATATAGACTGCAGTGCCAGCAATAATGCTGAGTAATGCGTTTCTTCTGTATAGATGAAAAACGATAGTCACTAGTAACGCTATAAAAGTATAAACGCCTTCAAATGAGCTATAGTTAACCCCTTTAAGCATATATATAACAAGAATTGTCATCACCATTGGTGGTGTATTTTTTGCAATAAAATTTATTAATGGTCTTTCTTGACCACGACTAAAAAGCATGAAAGGCGCCAATCTCGTCGCGTAAGTTGCGACTGTCATCACTAGCATTACTAATAATAAATAGCTAATATCAGTCATTTTTCTTCGATTTGATAAAACGTAAAACAATTATCGTGGTTATTGATAAAACAATCGCCGCCAGGAGCATGTGTTGAAAAAACAATATCAGTGTAATGCAGGATGAGCCAAAAGCCACAACGAATAGTAATGGTTTTCTGACTTTTAGCCACTGCTCAATTAAAAGTACAGTAAAGAGCGCAGTTGCGGCAAAATCCATACCCTCAGTATTGAAATCAAGAGAGCTACTTGCTAAAGCACCGATGGAACAGCCGAGCACCCAATAACTTTGCGAAAACAAGGTAATCAAAAAATAATAACGCTCCCTATTAAACTCTTTTGGAACTGTTATTGTTGTCATTAGTGCATAAGTCTCATCGGTCAAACCAAAAATTAGATAAAACTTTCTTAGGCCCCATGCACCAAAACTATTTAACAGTGCCAATCCGTAAAATAAATGACGAGAATTAAGAAAAAAAGTAGAAATTGCGATTTCAAATAAACCTACACCTGCACCTAGCATACCCACTGCCATGAATTGCGCCGCACCAGCATAGACACAAATCCCCATCAAGGTTGCGAAATACCAAGGATAACCAAGCTCTTGGAACAAGATTCCAAAAGCAATACCTAATGGCAGAAAGCCAAAAAGAATTGGCAAGGTGGTTTTTATTACGCTACGAATCATTGGCGCAATTATAACTGCAGCTCACTTTGGATGTGTTAATTAGCAAGCCAAATATAATCAATTTGATTATATATCGATTGAATCTATAAAACACCTTATTGCATTTCTATTACATTTAATGATATTAGAAAATATTTCTATATTATTGTCACTTATGTACAATAAAAATATTATTTTTTTAATTAAATTAAATTAATAGAATTTTATACTATAATTTCGAAAATTCTAATTCAGAATACCATTAAAAAAATTAAACAAATAGGGCATTTTATATGAACACTTTAACGGAACAACACTTAACTCATTCAAATCAGTCAGAGGCTGAAATTATTGATATAGAGGAATCACAATCCTACTTTAGAGATATAAACAAAAAACTTAAAGACGCAACAGCAGAAGAGGTTGTCAAATGGGCATTATCCATTGAAGGAAAAATTATTGTTACAACAAACTTTGGTCCACAGGAAGCGGTATTACTTCACATGGTAAATCAAGTGACATCAGAGATCGAAGTACTATGGATAGACTCAGGTTATAACAAGCCAGAAACTTACAAATTTGCAGATGACGTTACAAAGAAACTTGATTTGAATCTTACTGTATATACTCCAGTAGTGAGTGCTGCAAGACGTGACGCTATTATGGATGGAATTCCAAATATTGACAATCATGCTCATGGAGAGTTTTCAGAACAATTCAAACTCGAACCATTTAAACGCGCCATGAAAGAAATTAACGCTGATGTTTGGTTAACTGCCGTCAGACGAGAACAAACAGCAGTACGACAAAAAATGGACACAGTCACTTTAGGACCAAATGGAGTAATCAAAGTTTCTCCTTTATTAAACTGGACGTATAACGATATGAAGAATTACCTCGAAAAAAATAATCTTCCTGATGAAATTCGCTACTTTGACCCGACCAAGGTAGAAGCTGGCCGTGAGTGTGGTCTTCATACATTAAGTAATTAAATTTACATTCAACTCTTTAACGAAAAAGCCCGTTAATTTGGGCTTTTTTTATATATTTAAATAATATATTCATATGAATTTAGAACTTGTTATTATTCTAGTAATTTTAATACTTATTTTTGGTGGAAAGTTTGATTGAATTAATTGTTATATATTCTTAGATGTTAATTTAGATTTTTTTTCATATATAAATAATATGTTCATATGTATTTTTTAATAAATACATATATATTAATTCATGTATACTAATTCAAATTTTATTTGCTCTTATTTCCCCAACTTTTATCAGTAAATTAATAAGTAATTTCTTTTAATTAAGTATTAATAACTCATATATATGAGTTGAAGAAACCTAAAAAACAAACTATACTAAACCTAAACACATGCTAACGAAACTATGTCTGAAATAGTCCTGCCACATGGAAGTAAAACTCTGGTACCTCTTGCTTTGGAAGATGATGCCTTGGTAACAGAATTAAAAAAAGCAAAATCTTTACCTAAAATTACTTGCTCTTCAAGAGAATTTGGGGACGTAATTATGTTAGGTATTGGAGGATTTACCCCTCTTGATGGCTTTATGACTAAACTAGATTGGCACAGTGTATGTGACAATATGACCACTTCAAACGGTACTTTCTGGCCAATCCCAATTACTTTATCTACTGATGATGAAAATATAAAAGAAGAAGATGAAGTAGCACTAGTTAATAGTAAAACTGATGAAATTATTGCCACCATGGTTGTCAATGAAAAATACACCATTGATAAAGAATACGAGTGTGAGATGGTTTATAAAACAACTGAAATGGAGCATCCAGGTGTTGTCATGGTCATGGAGCAAGGTAAGTACAATCTTGGTGGACCAATTAAGGTATTGTCAGATGGTGGCTACCCAGAAAAATATGGTGACCTGTACATGACACCAATTGAGACTCGTGATTATTTTAAAGATAAAGGCTGGTCAACTGTTGCAGCATTTCAAACTCGTAACCCAATGCACATGTCTCATGAATATTTGGTTAATACGGCACTTGAGACTTGTGACGGCGTAATGATTCACTCTACATTAGGTGAATTAAAACCAGGTGACATTCCAGCTGAGGTTCGCTCTGAAGCGATATCTACTTTAATTGATAATTACTTTGTAGAAAACACAGTATTACAATCTGGCTACCCGTTGGATATGCGCTATGCTGGTCCACGTGAGGCCTTATTGCATGCACTATTTAGACAAAACTATGGCTGTTCTCACTTAATAGTTGGGCGTGACCATGCTGGTATTGGCGACTACTATGGTCCGTTTGATGCGCATAATATATTTGATGAGATTGGTGATGCGTTATTGACTCAGCCACTCAAGCTCGACTGGTCATTCTGGTGTTATAAGTGTGCCGACATAACGAGTATGGATATTTGTCCGCATAGTAATGAAGATAGACTATTATTGTCAGGTTCAAAATTGCGATATCTACTTAGTGAAAACTTAGAGGTTCCTGAGAACTTTTCCCGTTCAGAAGTATTGACAATCCTTCGTAAATATTACGCCAGCATTAAAGAGGATGAGAAAGTAAACGTGGAATTAAAAGGTCACTCAGCTAGGTAGTGCAATATGAATAATACAATAATTACTATATTTAATTCACAATTCTGGTCTATTAATTGTAAGTTTTCTGGTTCTATAAATTTAGATATTCAAAGACACTTATATTCTACAATTCTAGACTCAAATAAAAGTTAATTTAGCGGTGGAAACTACATGATTCAATTAATGTCAAAGAATAAAATACTATGATTACTATCAATCCATTTTCCGAACTTTCTGAATTTATACCTTCCATTGCAATGCAAGCATATGTCATTGCGATGGTGATCTTGGTAGCAGGAGGAACGATGCTTGATATGGCTCATAAGCAAAGCGCCAAGTACTTCTTCAGAAATTCAGAAAAGGCAAAAAAGTTTGCTACTAATCCTGTTAGTGCTGGAGAAAAAGCTTCAATTGCCTTGAGAACTGTAGCTGAAGATGTTCTAACCTCTGCTGAATTCTGCAACACAAAGAGAAGAATTGCACACCTTCTTACAATGTATGGTTTCGTATTGTTTGTAACCACTTCGGCTATTATGATTTTCTGCTATGCTTCAATAACAGCTATTACACCTTCGATTCTGCCAATATTGTGGCATATTGGTGCACTTATGCTGTGTGTTGGTGGTTATTGGTTTTGGTTTTTTATTCGTGTTGACGTAGCAGTGGAAGGAAACCCATGGTATCGAGTGATACGTGCTGATCTTTTTATCCTATCACTTCTTGCCACTGCCACTTTTAGCCTAATATGGTCTTATTTCCAAGCTTCAGATGTATCTGGTTGGGACACCCTGTTTTTTGTTTTATTTGTTCTTTCTAGCACCGTACTATTTGGAGGAGTGTTATGGTCTAAATTTGCACATATGTTTTTCAAGCCAGCGGCGGCTTTTCAGAAACGAGTAACACAAGCAGATGGTTCAAGGGAAAATTTACCGGCACCAGCCGATAGACCAGAACAATTTGGTTTGGGTATTAAGCGTGAAGCACCAAGACACTATTAATAACTTTTATAACTAATAAATAACAAAATAACGAGGAGAGAAAATAATATGCCAACTTTTGTATACATGACACGTTGTGACGGCTGTGGACACTGTGTTGATATCTGTCCATCTGATATTATGCACATCGATAAAACTGTCAGACGAGCTGTGAATATTGAACCTAACATGTGTTGGGAATGTTATGCATGCGTGAAGGCTTGTCCACAAAATGCAATTGATGTTCGTGGATATGCTGATTTTGCTCCTCTTGGTCATAGCGTACGAGTGCTTCGAGAGGAAGAGAAAGGTACAATATCCTGGAAGATTAAGTTCCGAGATGGTCGAGAGAAAAATTTCCTTTCTCCAATTACCACTCAGCCATGGGGAAAAAATATTCCAAAACTTGGCGAGTTAGAGTTACCTGATAAAGAGGCACTCAATTCACAATTACTTTGTTTTGAACCAGATGCACTGAACATTGATACAGGCCTACCAGTTTTAGATAAAGCACAATTAAAAGAAGGGGTGTATTACTAATGGGTAAGGTTAAAACAGTTTGGGAAGACTGCGATATTCTTGTTGTTGGTGGTGGTATGGCAGGCACCGGAGCTACATATGAGGCTAGATATTGGGGTCGAGATATGAAAATTGTTTGTGCTGAAAAAGCCAACATTGATCGCAGTGGTGCAGTAGCTCAAGGGCTTTACGCAATTAACTGCTACATGGGAATGCAGTGGGATGAAAATCAGCCAGAGGACCATGTACGTTATGCTCGTAACGACTTAATGGGGTTGATTCGTGAAGATCTTGCTTTTGATATGGCACGTCATGTGGATTCTGCTGTTCATAAGTTTGAAGAGTGGGGTCTTCCAATTATGAGAAATGAAAAAACTGGACATTACCAGCGTGAGGGTAAATGGCAAATAATGATCCATGGGGAGAGTTTCAAACCAATCGTTGCTGAAGCAGCTCGTAAATCTGCTGACAAAATATATAATCGAATTATGGTGACCCACCTTTTGATGGACGAAAGCAAAGAAAATCGAGTGGGTGGTGCGGTAGGCTTTAACTGTCGCACTGGTGCCTACCATGTCTTCCGTGCCAAGGCTGTTATTGTTGCTGCTGGTGGAGCTTCACATATTTTTAAACCCCGCTCTGTAGGTGAAGGCATGGGCAGAACTTGGTATGCACCTTGGAGTAGTGGTTCAGCCTATGCATTACCAATTGCTGTTGGTGCAAAAATGACTCAAATGGAAAACCGTATCGTTCTAACTAGATTCAAGGATGGTTATGGCCCAGTTGGTGCCTACTTCCTGCATCTCAAAACTTACACTCAAAATACCTATGGAGAGGAATACGAATCAAAATGGTACGACCACACCAAGGCAATGGTAGGAGAGTATATCGATCATACACCAACACCAACATGTTTACGTAACCATGCTTTCATCGAGGAAGTTAAGGCCGGCAGAGGTCCAATTCATATGGTAACCATGGAAGCATTCCAAGACCCTCACCTAGAAGAAGTTGGATGGGAAAACTTCCTTGGAATGACTGTTGGGCAAGCTGTTGTTTGGGCTTCTCAAGATATTGATCCTAAATATGTAAACCCTGAACTGACTACATCTGAGCCTTATGTTATGGGTTCTCACGCAACATGTTCTGGTGCTTGGGTAAGTGGCCCCGAAGACATTTCACCACCTGAATATTTTTGGGGATATAACCGAATGTTGACAGTTGATGGACTTTTTGGAGCAGGAGATACGGTTGGGGGTACCGCTCACAAATTTTCTTCTGGCTCCTTTACAGAAGGTCGAATTGCTGCAAAAGCTGCAGTCAAATACATACTAGATTTGGGCAATGAAAAAATCGAAGTCAATAACAAACAATGTGAAGATCTTAAAGAGATCATATACAAACCTTTGGAGAACTACACTGTAGGCCGTAATGAGATAACCGCGGGAACAGTTTCACCAAGCTACCTTTTACCTATTCAAGGTCTTCAGCGTCTTGAAAAAATTATGGATGAATATGTTGGCGGTATTAGTGTGAACTATATGACGAATGGTAATATGTTAAAACGTGGAATCGAATTGCTAGGCACACTTCAAGAAGATCTCGAACATATTGGAGCTGAAGATTTACACCAGCTTATGAGAGCATGGGAGTTAAAGCACCGTACAATTACTTCAGAATGTGTGGCACAACACACACTATTTCGTGAGGAGACGCGTTGGCCGGGATACTACTATAGGGGTGACTATATGAAGTTGGACGATGATAATTGGCATTGCCTAACCGTTTCTCGCCGAGATCCTGAAACCGGGGAATGGACTATGGAAAAAGCACCACTTTATCATATTGTAGATGAGAAAGAAGACGACAAATAACCTCTCAATAAATGCCTCTTATTAGTATTTTTTATTTTTAGTGAACACCTTAAATGAACCTTCTTGAGAAAACGGACAAAGAAATATTGGAGATTGCTGACCCCTTGTTGGACAATCTTGTTGAGTCCTCTAATAACAAGGATTACCTTGGTTTTATAAAGCACTTCTCTAAGGCCATGATTTTGGCAGCAAGTGAAGTAGAGATAGGCAAACAGTGGACAAATATCGAAATGTTAACAAGCTTATCTAATGAAAGAGAGTATTTTGGCTGCTTGAGAAGAAACAGTCACGTAACAGTCCTTTATAAACAGACTAGTAATAAAGTTCCAGGAGAATTTCTAGGACGTTTGGTGCTAGGTGTTGAAGATGATGAAGTTAAAATCTTTGGTGCAACAATTTTTTAGTAACTCATTAAACTAGTATTTTATATTGGGCTGATCATTATCAAAAGATTAATATTTCAGTCCAATTAATTATAATTATCTGAAAAATTATATAACTTACCAATTGGTTGAAATTCTTTGATACTTGAATACACAAAATCCTTATGAAAAAGACAATCACAGTAAATAAGTTTGTTGAATTAACCTACAAAATTTTAGATCAGTCTAGCAGTGAAATCATTGAACAAGTAGACACTCCATTAGGTTATGTACAAGGCGACAATTCACTTTTATTTAATGAAGTAACAAAAGCTCTGGAAGGCAAGTCTGTAGGTGATAAAGTTGAAACTCTTCTTAACTGTACTGAAGCCTTTGGACCAAGACATGAAGAACTAACCTTTACTGATGATATTAACAATGTTCCGATAGAGTATAGAGCCATTGGTGCAAATGTAACCACGAAAAACGACAAAGGTGAAACTAAAGATTTCATTGTTACGAAGATTGAGAATGAAAAGTTAACGGTTGATGGAAACCACCCGCTTGCTGGAAAAGATATTACTTTTTTAGTTGAAGTATTATCAATTCGTGATGCTACTGAGCAAGAAATTATTGCAGGTGGGCCTGTAAATGAAGGTTAATATTTTAAAAACTATCGATGACCGAAAATAGTCTTAACAAGCCTCTTTCGATCCACAAGTAATTACAACGTTTAACTAGATTAGTCAAAAATAAAAGACTCTATATTCCAATCGTTTTGGTTTGTAATAGTAAGTGTCAAGCATTTTGCCCCATCGTAATTCCGAGTTTTTCCTGCTGCACCAGGGTTAATTACCCAGGGTGTTTTCTTCTTATCTATTACCTGTTTATGAGTGTGACCATAAATAATAGCTTTGGCATCTGGGTATGCTCGTCTCAGTGAATCATGGCAGGGTTTTTCGTGACCATGCTTATGTCCATGCTCAACAACAATCTTTCCACCTGGTAATTCCAGTACCTCTACATCCTCAAGGTTAGTCATGTGTGCATCATTATTCCCTCTCACAGCAACAATTCTTTGCTTCGGGTTGAGTTTTTGTAAGACTTCTATATCAACTATATCACCAGCATGAAGAGCAAAATCGCAGTTATTCATGAGTTCCACAATCTGTGGATGAACTGATCCGTGTGTATCTGAAAGAATACCTATTTTTATCATGCTTACTGTAAGGACTTGAGTCTTAAACGCAATGCATTGAGCTTGATAAAACCTTCTGCATCTTTTTGATTATAAGCACCTTGATCATCTTCAAACGTTGCTAACTTTTCACTAAATAAACTATTGTCTGATTTACGTCCGACAACAGACACATTGCCTTTGTAAAGCTTAACCCTAACAATACCACTAACATTTTCCTGACTAGCATCAATCGCTGCTTGCATCATCTCACGCTCTGGAGCAAACCAGAAACCGTTATATACAAGCTTGGCATACTTTGGCATAAGTTCGTCCTTTAAATGTGCTGCCTCTCTATCTAAGGTAAGAGATTCAATAGCACGATGAGCTTTCAACATAACCGTCCCTGCTGGCGTCTCATAACAGCCTCTAGATTTCATACCAACAAAGCGATTTTCAACGAGGTCTAAGCGACCCACACCATTAGCACCAGCACGACTATTTAAATCTTCCATCACTTCTGCAGGGGTTTTAGTTTCTCCGTTAATGGCAACGATGTCACCCTTTTCGTATGTAATTTCAACATACTCAGCCTTATCAGGAGCTTTCTCTGGTGACACAGTCCAGCGCCACATATTATCTTCAGCCTCCTGCCATGGATCCTCCAAAATATCACCTTCGTAAGAGATATGCAAAAGGTTAGCATCCATAGAATACGGCGACTTTTTGGACTGCTTCTGGTAATCGATTTCGATGTTATGCTCTTCAGCATACTTCATTAAACTTTCACGAGAAGACAAATCCCACTCACGCCATGGTGCAATCACCTTAATATCAGGGTTAATGGCATAGGCATTAAGTTCAAGTCTAACTTGGTCGTTGCCTTTGCCGGTAGCGCCATGAGAGATAGCGTCAGCACCAACTTTCTTGGCAATCTCAACCAACCGCTTTGAAATGAGGGGTCGAGCAATAGATGTCCCTAATAAATACTCACCTTCGTAAACCGCATTAGCACGGAACATTGGAAAAACAAAGTCACGCGCAAACTCTTCACGCAAATCCTCGATATAAATTTCCTTGATACCCATCGCCTCAGCTTTAGCACGAGCTGGCTCAACCTCTTCACCCTGACCAATATCCGCAGTAAATGTTACAACTTCGCAATTGTAAGTTTCTTGTAGCCATTTTGCGATAATACTAGTGTCCAATCCACCCGAGTAGGCCAATACAACTTTATTCATTCTTTATCCATGTAATTAAATACTTTCTCGTAAAGCATACTGCCATCATCAGTAAGTACTTCCACTCTCCATTCACCTATCCAAGTATGCCACAAGTTTTTTGATGACCATACACGCCATCGCGGGCCATTAATATTGAAACTAACATCAGCCATGACTCTGCCTTGGTAAATCCAACGATGAGTTATACGCTCACCACTGAGGTTACGGATATTGGTAAAAAAGTAGATTTTACCCAAAGAATTATCGGACTCTTCAACAATATTAATTGGAACTCTGTCCTCAACATCTAAAGCAAAAACCGCATTAGATATATTTTCATGAGGCCATTCATCAGATAAAACAGTTAATGAAAGAAATAAGCCAAAAATTAATATGATGATTTTATTCATTCAATCCACCCAAGTTATCACATGCTCAAACAATTGATCTTTTGAAACTTTATTACCACTGTAAGTACGACCTCGCACTGAAATGCCAGCCAAATGAACACTATTTCTGTCGCCACTAATTAAGTGGTGCCAAACTGGCAAATCTTTACCTTCGTATAGTAATCGATATGCACAGGTGCTGGGCAACCAATTAAATTTTTCTCCCCAATTGGGTTCAATACTTAAACAATCAGGCACATAACTTTGACGGTCCTCATAATGTTGACAAGTACAATCTTCTTCATCCAAGTAATGACAAGCAACATCTGTAAAGTAAATATCACCAGAATCTTTATTTTTTAGCTTATACAAACAGCAGCGCCCACAGCCATCACAGAGTGATTCCCATTCTTCAGTAGTCATTTGCGATAACGTCTTAGATTGCCAGAAAGGTTTTTCTTGAGCTTTCAATGTCTGCTATGTAAATTATTATTTAACACTGCTAAAACTAATTATAAACCTATTGCGGCAAATAATCTCTCCATTCCAATAGCAACACCAGAGCAGGAAAGCACCCCCTCTTTCACTTAGGCGCATGAATTAACCTAAGCGCGACCTGAGTACTCGTTGGTACGAGTATCAACTTTAACTTTGTCTCCAATACTGATGAATAAAGGAACCTGGACAACAACACCTGTACTCAACGTTGCTGGCTTACCTCCAGTTCCTGCGGTATCTCCTTTAAGACCTGGGTCAGTATCAGCCACCTCCAAAATTACATGATTTAGGGGTGTAACAGAAATTGGATTATTGTTCCATAGAGTCACAATACAGTTGTCCTGTTCAACTAAGTAATTAATTACACTCCCCAAAGCCGTCTCTCCCAAGTCAAACTGATCAAAAGAAGAGGGATCCATAAAATACCAACTTTCACCATCGTTATATAAGTACTGCATCTCCAACTCCATCACGTCAGCTGCTTCAAGAGACTCACCAGATTTAAAAGTTTTTTCTAGAGTCTTTCCAGTAATCAGGTCTTTAAACTTTACTCGATAAAATGCCTTCCCTTTACCAGGCTTGAAGAATTCATTATTAATAATTGAGCAGGGGTTGCCATCGAGCATTAATTTCAAACCATTTTTAAATTGACTCGTACTGTAATTCACATTATTTAATTCAATTTGACTTGATACACTTCCTGGTTTTTCCTCATCTAAATTTCCTAACTATGTGAAATAAAAAAAATTGAATTTCAAAATGTAAACAATTAAGTCAATAAAATAAAGGCTTCATCACAAAAATGATAAAATGCTTCCCCACATATTTTAACCTTTATTTTCCTTAGATTATATGCACATCCATGAATATCAAGCGAAAGCATTGTTCAAACAAAATGGTATTAAAGTTCCAGATTTAAAAGTTATTTCTAATAGCAATGAAACACGATCTGCATGTAAAAAACTTGGTGGCAATGTATGGGTGGTGAAGGCTCAAGTTCATGCAGGTGGTCGAGGTAAAGGTGGAGGCGTTATAGTCTGCAATAATATCGAAGATGCAGAGAAAGCAAGCCAAAAACTATTAGGAAAAAAACTAGTGACTCCGCAAACTGATGAAGATGGACAACCCATCAATCAAGTTATTATTGAGGCGGGTCAAGATATATTTAAAGAGTTATACTTAGGCTTATTAGTTGATCGTTCAACAGAAAGAATCGTTATCCTAGCGTCTACTGAAGGAGGCATGGATATTGAACAAGTTGCCTCTGAATCACCAAAGAAAATTATTAAACATGCGATCGATCCTTTAGGCAGCTTATCAACAAAAGAATGTCAAAATATTGCTAAAAAACTCAATTTAGATTCAGTACTTCTGGAGCAATTTACAAAAACTTTAATCGGTCTTTACTCCATCTTTACTAATTATGATGGCAATCTTATTGAAATCAACCCATTAATCATCACCAAACAAAATGAAATTATTGCGCTTGATGGCAAAATTGATTTTGATGACAATGCACTCTATCGTAATGAAGATATCCTTAACCTAAGAGATTTTGAACAGGAAGACGAAAAAGAAAGAATCGCAAGTGAATACCAGCTCAATTACATTTCCCTAGATGGAACAGTCGGGTGTATGGTAAATGGTGCAGGGTTGGCCATGGCTACAATGGATTTAATTGAATATCACGGTGGCTCTCCTGCCAACTTTCTGGATGTCGGTGGCAGTACAACAGCCGAAAGAGTCGCAAAGGCGTTTGAAATTATTCAGAGCGGTCAAAATGTGAAAGCAATTTTGGTCAATATTTTTGGTGGCATTGTTCACTGTGACTTAATTGCAGAGGGAATTCTACAAGCGATAGAAAAGGTAGGTCTAACTTTACCAATTGTTGTTAGACTTGAAGGCACAAATGCTCCTAAGGGGCTCAAAATTTTAAATGACAGTGACTTTAACATTATGACTGAGGCTGATTTAACTCAGGCAGCCAAACAAGTTGTGGAGATGGCAAAATGAGTGTACTGATTAACAAACAAACAAAAGTTATTTGTCAAGGATTCACTGGTAAACAAGGTACATTTCATTCTCAACAGTCAATTACATATGGCACACAATTAGTCGGTGGAGTAACTCCTGGGAAAGGCGGACAGACTCACCTAGATAGGCCTGTTTTTAATTCAGTCAAGGAATCTATGACGGAGGTTGGTGCTAACGCCTCGATGATCTACGTTCCACCTAGATTTGCATTTGCATCAATCGTTGAGGCTATCGAAGCAGAAATGCCTGTTATTACTTGTATTACTGAAGGTATTCCAGTTCAAGATATGATTAAAATTAAGGCCATAATTAAAGGCAGTAAATCAAGATTGATTGGTCCTAATTGTCCTGGTGTAATAACTCCAGACGAGTGTAAACTTGGCATTATGCCTGGCAATATTCATCAGAGCGGGAGTGTTGGTATCGTCTCACGCTCAGGAACATTGACTTATGAGGCTGTCTTTCAAACCACTCTTGCTGGGTTAGGTCAAAGTACTTGTATCGGTATCGGTGGAGACCCTGTACATGGAATGAATTTCATAGACTGTCTTGAGTTGTTTGAACACGATAAAGATACTCAATCGATTGTAATGGTAGGAGAAATTGGGGGAAGTGCAGAAGAAGAGGCTGCAGAGTATATTTCATCAAACATATCTAAACCAGTTATTTCCTACATCGCAGGACTGACGGCTCCAAAAGGTAAAAGAATGGGACACGCAGGTGCAGTCATAAGTGGTGGAAGTGGAGGCGCTAAAAACAAAATTAAATCTTTGGAAAAAGCTGGTGTAAGTATTTCACCAACTCCAGCAATGATTGGCAAAACCTTGCTTGAAACTATAGCAAATTAGAACTTATAACTAGGAACATACATGATTATTAATGACATTAACGTTCCACAAATTCATGACTAAAATTCGAAATAGTAGATTTGCAGTTTCAATGATTTTTGCTATTAATGGTGCTTTATTTGGAACTTGGGCGTCACGTATTCCAGCAATTTCAAATATTCATGATTTATCGCCAGCCTCTTTAGGATTATTAATTTTCTTAGCAGGCTTATCAGCTGTTGTTGCATTCTCTATTTTTGGAAGAGCTGCTGATCATTATGGTGCGGCATTTGTGACCAAGCTTGCTAGTAGTATATTTCTTCCACTAACCCTTATCTTCATCGCATATGCAAACTCAATCTGGATGCTTATTGCTGCAATAATATTTTTTGGAGGAATTCATGGAGGAATTGACGTTGCAATGAATGCCTGGGCTGCGGAAGTAGAACGTAAAAATAAGCGACCTTTAATGTCATCCTTTCACGCAATGTGGAGTCTTGGATCAGGAATTGGAGCAGGCTCTGGTGTTTTATTAGCTACCTATAATCTAGGCGTAAAGACTCATTTTACAATCAGCTCAATTGTGATTTTTTTGGTTACACTTAGTATTTTGACAATTCCATTTCAATCTGAGAAAAGACAAAGAGACAAAAATGTTCCATTTATTTCAATACCTAGGGGGCCTTTACTTACCGTAGCCTTTATAACGTTTTTTGCTTCATTGGGTGAAGGTGCTGTAGCAGACTGGAGCGCAATTTTTCTTATTAGCGTTGCCAGCATTGACGATGGTAGTGCAGCTCTAGGTTTTACTGCTTTTTCTATTTGTATGTTTACCATGAGATTGATGGGTGACAAAATTGTATCTATCATCGGACCTTCGAAGACAGCCCAATACTCTGGATTAGTTGCTATGATAGGATCCATAATTTTAGTTACATTCGGATCTCTTCTTCCATTAGTGATTGGTTTTAGTTTAATAGGGTTAGGTATCGCAGTCATCATACCGTTAGCTTTTTCTCGTGCAGCAAATGACAAAAATATACCTCAAGGCACAGCAATAGCGAGCATCGCAACACTGGGGTATGGTGGAATGCTTATAGGTCCATTATTTATTGGGTTTATTGCACAGGCTACATCAATCAAAACCAGTTTCTTAATCTTTCCAATATTGGCATTCCTAATCTTCGCCCTCTCAAAACATCTCTCAACAAAGTCTCTATAGTTTTTTTTCTAGTAACATCGCATCTCCGTAACTAAAAAAACGATATTTTTCTTCGATAGCGTACTGGTATATCTGAAACATTTTCTCGATACCAATAAAAGCGCTTACCAACATCAGTAAAGAAGATTTTGGCAAATGAAAATTAGTAATCATAGCATCTACTAAACGAAACTCAAATCCGGGATAAATAAATATATCCGTATCCCCTTTTGCACTGGAAAGCTTTCCTTGAAGTGCAATTGACTCCAGTGTTCTAACAGCAGTTGTGCCGACAGCGACAATTCGACCACCATTTGCTTTTGTAGTTACTATTTTATCAACAGTCTCCTGACAAACTTCAAAGTACTCACTGTGCATTTGATGATCTTTGATATCTTCAACTTTCACTGGTTGAAAAGTCCCCGCACCCACGTGAAGTGTCACAAATGCGTGGTTAACCCCATAACTATTTAGGTTAGAAAGTAATGGTTCATCAAAATGAAGTCCTGCTGTTGGAGCAGCAACAGCTCCATCATTTTTTGCATAAACCGTTTGATAACGGATTAAGTCCTCCTTTCCGTCAATTCGCTCAATATAAGGAGGAAGGGGAACATGCCCAATTTCATTAAGCAAAGTCAGAATAGAGTTACTACCAAAGCTTAATTTATACAGTTCAGCATCTTTATCACATACCCTCACCCTTTTGTCATTTTCTAGCACTATATAACTGTCAATCTTTGGAGCCCTGCTTGCCTTAATCATCACCAAAGCTTGAAAGTCATTAATCAGTCGTTCGACTAGTATTTCAACCTTTCCACCAGACTCTTTGCGTCCAAAAAGTCTTGCAGGAATTACCTTAGTGTCATTAAGAATCAATAAATCTTTGGGTTTAAGAAATTCACCTAATTGAGAAAATGTTGTATTAATAAAATCGTCTTGTACAACTAATAAACGCGAATCGGTTCTCTTTTCACTAGGGTATTGAGCAATTAATGAATTAGGTAAATCAAAATCAAAATCACTTAATTTCATACTTGTCGAAGTAATCTAGTATTTGGTAAGCGGCAGTTACAATTGCACGTGGAGTAATAGTGGCTCCAGTAAATTGATCAAAGAAACCACCGTCTCTCTTAACTTTCCATTTGGATTTTTCAGGTTGATTCAATGAAAGTCCCGTAAAACTCTTAATCCAATCTGATTTGCGAGTTTCTATTTTGTCACCTAGGCCTGGTGTTTCTTTATGGTTAATTACTCGAACACCCAATAATTCTCCTTCAATACTAATCCCAGTTAGAAGTCTGATATTGCCGTTGTAGCCATTAGGGTAAGTATGTTCAACAAGGTGCGCAAAAACTTTATTATTATTTTTCGCAGGGAAAATTGTGACTGTCTGTTCTATTCCATGAAGGTCAATATTCCGATCAAAGCTTTCACTCAGAATCGGATTGTCATACTCAGTGACAATTTCATTAAGACGCTTAATGAGTAATTGCTGCTCATTTATTTCAATTCTGTCTTTGGTGTTTTTTTCAGCAAGGCTAACAATAAAAACACAAGCGAGAGTAAAAATAAACATCAGCAAGCCTGACTTTATAATGGTTGAGTTCTTCATTTTCCAAACACTTTGGGTTGCGTATAAAAATCAATCAAAGGAACGGTGATATTTAACAGAAGTACAGCAAAAGCAACTGCATCTGGATAGCCACCAAATACCCTAATTATGACAATCAAAATGCCAATCAAAAAGCCATAAATTATTCTACCTGACGGTGTCGTACTGGCAGTTACTGGATCCGTGGCAATGAAAAATGCTGCCAACATCGTTGCCCCATTGACAAGATGAAAGAGTGATGACGCAAACTGATTAGAGTCTACTAGGTATAGAGCTGTTGACATCACTACTACGCCTGATAGTAATGAAACAGGAATCTGCCAAAGAATTATTCTACGTAAAAGTAGGTAAATTCCTCCTATTAGAAAGCCAATATTGATCCATAGTTGGCTGATGGAATTTAGCTCGAGCTCTTGTATTGGAATGCCCATCGTTAATTGTGTTTTCACATGATCTAAACTCGTTGCTCCTGTCAAACCATCGATGTTAGATAAACCAAATATGACATCGGCAGCTTGACCCATGGATATGTAGTCAGCTGGCCACAGAGTCATTTGCATTGGGTAAGAGATTAGTAAAAATGCATAACCTAGCATTGCAGGATTAAAGGGATTATTGCCCAAACCTCCGAAGATCTGTTTGCCAAAAATAACTGCAAATGAAACACCCAATACTATGATCCACCAAGGTGCAATACTGGGAATAGAAATAGCTAGCAAAATAGCTGTCAAAACGACAGATCCATCAGCAATTGCAGGCTTAATTTCTGAACCACGTAATCTCAAGAAGAGTGCCTCAGTAATAAGACCTGTAATGCAAGCTAAAAAAATCTGGATAAGAACTGACGAACCAAAAAAATATACTTGTGCAGCAACACCTAATGCGAGAGCATAACTAACTTGACGCATGATTTGACTGGTGTTGAGTAACTTAACCGTCATCTTGAGACCCGTGAGCTGATTTAGCAGCTTCAACACGCTTCAAGGCAGCTTCAACTGTTGCCTTGAGTGCTTTATCTCTGGCCATTTTTTCTTTCAAGGCTATTTTCTTAGCTTCCATCATCTCCGCTCTCTCGCGTTTGTTTCTCTCTAGACGCAACTCGCGAAATTCGTATCGCTCTCTAGCGCTCTCAGTTTGTTGCTTTTCTTTAACTTGTTGTTTATAAAGTGATTTAGAGTATTGGTAATAATCCACTAAAGGAATGTAACTTGGACAGACGTAAGAACAACAATTGCACTCGATACAATCTAGAAGATTATATTCAATCGCTTTATCAATATTTTCACTTTTAGAATACCAATAGAGCTGTTGAGGTAGTAAATCGACTGGACAAACTGTATTACATAATCCACATCGAATGCATTCTTTTATCGGTTTACTCTCCTCTAACTGATCAATAAAAACACAATTGGTATTTTTAGAGACAGAATAATTAGTACTATCAAGTTCAATTCCCATCATTAAGCCATTCATACTAATCTTGTGACTTCCTTCTACAATATCAACAAAACTTAATAAGTAGTCGTAACTTGCCCCAAGCCTAACTTGGAAATTTTTTGACTCTTTTACAGCACTACCTGCTACAGTCACTGCACGGGAAATTAAAGGTCTATTCTCAACCACAGCATCAAACATTGCAACTACAGTAGCTACATTCTGACAAAGAACACCAACGTCAGATGCAAATTTTCCTGTAGGAACCTCAATTCCCAAAAGAGATTTAAGTAGTAATTTTTCGGCTCCTGAAGTGTATTTAGTTGGCATCACTTCAATAGTGATGTTTTCATTATTACAAAACTTATTGAGCGCTGCGATGGCATCCTGTTTGTCATCTTCGATAGCAATAATTGCACGTTCAGCTTTACAAATATGGAGTAAGACTTCGATACCTCTGATTACCTTAGTAGGATAAGCCTGCATTAATGCTGCGTCACAGGTAATACCAGGTTCACATTCAGTTGCATTCACAAGCAAGGTATGACATCCTTCTGCCAATCTCACTTTAGTATGTGTAGGGAAGCCAGCACCACCCATTCCTACAATCCCAGAAACGCGTATTTTGTTATAGATTGTATTAGGTGTACAAGCCTCGTAATGCTCTGTGCAACCAATACTGGTATCAACCCATTCATCCTTGCCATCAGATTCAATAGTCACACAAAGCCCTTTGAGTCCTGACTTGTGAGCGTACACATGCTCGTCAATGGCCACAACAGTACCTGAAATAGAAGCGTGAACAGGGGCACAACGCTGGTCATCTATTGTAGCTACAATTTGACCCGTTAAAACGCGTTCACCGACACTAACGATTGGTATCGCTCGATTTCCAATACGCTGCTGCATAGGTAAAACTACTTTGTCTGGCAGAGGTATTCGAATCAAGTCAATTTCATCAACTGGATATGGGTTTTCCAATTTCAAGCCACCATTATATTTAAACTTAAGCATGGGCTAACTCCGAAATATCTGGCACATAAGTTCTAAATGTGGGCTTAATTTCAACCATATCAATACAATCTACAGGGCATACAGGTAAGCATAAATCACAGCCAGTACACTCTTCGGCGATAACAGTTGTCATAACCTTCGAGGAGCCCACAAAAGCATCAACTGGACAAGCTTGAATACATAAAGTACAGCCAATACAAACCTTTTCATCAACCACAGCAACTCGCTTTGGTTGGGTTTCTCCGTGCACTTGATTTAAAGGCAATGTTTCAACACCTAAAAGCTCTGCAAGAGCGTCGACGCCCTCCTGGCCACCTGGTGGACACTGATTAATTTCTACCTCACCACTGGCTATTGCTTCTGCATAAGGACGACAACCTGGAAAGTCACATTGGCCACATTGCGTTTGTGGCAAGATTGCATCGATTTGGTCAATCAAAGGGTTACCTTTTACTCTGTATCTTATCGCAGCGTAACCTAAGCCTAAACCCAATAATAGTGCCAATAGGGAAAGAGTTGAGATTGCATCTAACATTACACTAATCCAATAAAGCCCATAAATGCCATAGACATCAAGCCCGCAGTAATCAGTGCAATAGGAACACCTTGAAAGATTTTTGGAATATCGGCTGACTCAATACGTTCTCTAATACCTGAAAAAAGCACCAAAACAAAAGAAAAACCAACAGCAGCACCAAAGCCATAAACTGCTGACTGGAGAAAACTATTACTCGCTGCAACATTCAAAAGAGCAACACCAAGCACCGCACAGTTCGTCGTAATGAGCGGTAAAAAAACGCCCAATGATTGGTGCAAAACTGGTGAAGTTTTATTAACAACTAATTCAGTAAAGCCAACAACAGCGGCAATCGTTACGATAAAAGCGATTGTTCTAAGGTACTCTAATTCAAGCGGAATTAAAAGATAAGTATTAATGAGGTAACTAGTAATACTTGCCAAAGTCAAGACAAATGTCGTTGCAAAGCCCATACCTATGGCTGTATCCATTTTCTTGGAGACACCCATAAAAGGACAAAGCCCCAAAAACTTTACCAGTACAAAATTGTTAACCAAAATTGTACTAACTAGGATTAACAAGTACTCATTCATAATCGGCGCAATTTTAAACTATATATTCTGTCCAATCTCTACTCTGAATTAATTCCTTTTATAAGAAATTTTCTTTAGACTGGGGAAATTAAAACTTTTTTTTCAATCCTGAATTGTTTGCTGCTGCTTGATAGCAGATACTGAATCCATTAGAGTAGTCGAGCTCATCAAAGCCCTCATAGCCTTCCAAAAGTTTGTAGCTAGTCACTCCAGATCTGAGCATGAATTGTAATTGATCCAAGTGTGCATTGATGCCAATAATTTCCCCTGCATACTTCCACCTCTTGCTTAACAAGTAAGCCTGAGAGTATCCTCTACCATCATCGAAATTATTAAAATCTAGTGCAATCAAAGCGACATCATTCAAAGT
>Ga0209554_1000581_pt1 | contig 30578 bp, 24 predicted proteins | sample MarorgKNORR_S2LV_5_FD_188221 | JGI IMG/M metagenome (GOLD analysis project Ga0209554, IMG submission 188221) | Marine microbial communities from the Southern Atlantic Ocean, analyzing organic carbon cycling - Bottom_A/KNORR_S2/LV (SPAdes) (version 2) | ecosystem: Environmental > Aquatic > Marine... | reverse complement strand
AACAGTTCCCACGCTTCGCTCTCCGGCAAAAAGCCAAGGTCGGCCGTTGCCGTGATGTGGCGCACATGCTCGGCACGCAGTCGGTTCAAAATCTCCCGATGTTTTGCCGACTTGGCCAAGTTGTCCAGATTCTGCGGGTCGGCTTGGCAGTCGTATAATTCCTCCACCGGACGCGTGGGGCCGGCGAAATGCCACTGGGCGGCAGTCATCGTTTCGCGCTTGGCCAAGCGATAAAACTCATGGCGGATTTCGCCGTTGTCGGGCCACGCCGTCGGTTGATTGTAGCCGAGGTGCGGCATGTAGTTGCGAATGTAGAGATAACGGTCATCTCGCACCGAGCGGGCGAGGTCGCGCACTTCATCGACGCGATCGCGGTGGCCGTAGACGTAACGGCGTGCTTCCGCTGCGTTGGCGCCGAGGAACGGTTTGCCCTGCATATATTCGGGGATGGGCGTGCCCGTGAGGCTGAAGATGGTTGGGGCGTAGTCGACAAAGCTCACGAGGCGGGCGGTGGTGGTGCCCGGTTTGCCGGGAGCGAGATGCTGCCACTTTTTGGGGAACCGAATCATGAGCGGCACGTGCATGCCGCTATCGAGCAGGGCGCGTTTGTGGCGGGGCATGCCGCTGCCGTGGTCGCTGTAAAAAAACACAATCGTGTTTTCGGCGAGGCCGTCGTCCACGAGTTGTTGCAGGATGGCGCCGACCTCCTTGTCCATGGCGGTAACGCAATCGTAATAGCGCGCGACCTCGCGCCGGATGAGCGGCGTGTCCGGATAATACGGCGGCAACGGCGTCTTGGCGGGGTCATGGATTTCGCTCGCCGAAAGTTTACTCTGCACTTCGGTTTTGAATTTCGCGTACGGCCACACCATCGTGCGGCTTTGATGCGAGGTCATCAGATTAAAAATGCTGAAGAACGGCTGCGCCTTGTCCGACCGCTTGCGCCAATGCGCGGTCGCGCTGCTTTCGTTCCACGAGTGCTTGATGATGTCCGCGTAGTTTCCGGTATTATAATCGGTCTTCACGTTGTTGGTCGTGTAATAACCGCGCGCCCGCAGCAGTGCCGGAAACCCCTGCATGCTTTTGGGAATCGCAAAGCCGGAGCGCATCTGCTGCGTGCTGTGCGAGGTCGGATAACAACCGGTGATGAGACAAAACCGCGAAGGCGAACAAACCGGCGCGCTCGCAAACGCCCGCGTGTAGCGCACGCTCTGCTTGGCCAAGCGGTCGATGTTCGGCGTCGTTGCGTATTCGTCGCCATAACAGCCAAGCGTCGCGCTCATGTCCTCGGCGGTGATCCAGAGGATGTTCGGCTGCTCGGCTCGCCCCACAGCACAAAACGCCATTAGTAAAATTAAAAAACGCATGCAGCGTTGTACGCACAATTCACCCATAAGGCAATGATGGCCGGAAGCGTTATCGGCCCTATTCTTGGCATGATTAGTGTGAACCCAGTTTCGCGCCGCTTCATGCGGCGATTAAGTGCGCTTGGCCAAGCGGCGTCAATGCGGAAACGAGGCTGCCGGGAGGCTTTCTGTAACTTTTGCGCCCGGCTGGCGTTTAAGCCTGCAGTCAACGACAACGATTGGCAGACTTAACAAACAAGTGGGGCTTCACATGCTAACAAGCGGCAACAGGCGATGGCACGAGTGATCTTCATTTTAGCGGCAACCTTCCTTTGCAGTTCGGTGCGGGCGGCGGAGGTGGACTTTGCGCGCGACATCCGGCCGGTTTTGTCGGATGCCTGCTACCACTGCCACGGCCCAGACGCCAAGGCCCGCAAAGCCAAGCTGCGTCTGCACGATCGCGCGGCGGCGCTGGAGACCGGCGTGCTGACGGACGGCGAGATGCTCGCCCGGCTCACGAGCGACGATCCCGATGAGCGCATGCCACCGGCGGATTCCAACCGACCGTTGCGCGACAACGACCGCGCCAAACTCGTGCAGTGGCTCCGCGCCGGGGCCGCTTGGCCAAGCGACGATCGGCACTGGGCTTTCGTGCCGCCCAAGCGGCCTCGCTTGGCCAAGGTGCGGGACGCCGAATGGCCGCGTAACGGCATTGACCATTTCGTGCTGGCACGCCTCGAGCGCGAGGGGTTCGCGCCGTCGCCGGAGGCTGACAAGGCCACCCTGCTCCGGCGCGTGACGCTCGACCTCACCGGACTGCTCCCGACGCTTGCGGAACTCGACGCCTTCTTGGACGACGACTCGCCGGGGGCTTACGCAAGGACGGTGGATCGACTGCTCGACTCACCGCGTTACGGCGAGCACATGGCGCTGGGGTGGATGGAGGCGTCGCGCTACGCCGACACCGACGGCTACCAAAACGACCGGCTGCGTTACATGTGGGTCTGGCGCGATTGGCTGATTAAGGCGCTGAATGACAACATGCCGTTCGACCAATTTGTCACCGAGCAAATGGCGGGCGACCTTTTGCCAAACCGAAACTTTTTCACGCAAGTGGCCACCGGCTTCAACCGCAACCACCGCATCAACTCCGAGGGCGGCTCGATCCCGGACGAGTGGATCGTCGAATACGTGGCCGACCGCGTGGAGACGATGGGCACGATGTTCCTCGGCCTCACGCTCACCTGCTCGCGCTGCCACGATCACAAATTCGACCCGATCGCGCAGAAAGATTTTTACCGGCTGTTCGCCTTCTTCAACAACATCGCCGAGGCCGGCCTTGGGCCGAACAACGGCAACAGTCCGCCGTTCATCAAGGTGCCCAAGAGCTGGCCGAACTTGTCGGCGGAGGAGGCCAAATTCGTGGTGCCCGCGCCGGTGAAAATCAAGGTGGTGCAAACGTCCGTGCCGCGTCCGCAGCCGGGCGCAACCAACACCGTGATGGTGCTGCACGAACTGGCCAAGCCACGCGACACGTATCGACTCGAGCGCGGCCTGTATGACCAACCGGACAAGTCAGAGCGGCTGCATCCCGCCACGCCCCCGGCGCTCGGTGCGTGGAAAGATCAATGGCCTCGCAACCGCCTCGGCCTCGCGCAGTGGCTGGTGAACCCGGCGCATCCGCTCACCGCACGCGTGACGGTGAACCGCATGTGGCAGCGTTACTTCGGCCTCGGCCTCGTGAAGACGAGCGAGAACTTCGGCGTGCAGGGCGAGTTGCCGAGCCACCCGGCGCTGCTCGACTGGTTGGCCACCGAGTTCGTGCGGCGCGACTGGAACCTCAAGGCGATGCACAAGATCATCGTCACCAGCGCCACCTACCGGCAGTCGAGCCGAATCACAAATCCCGACGACCCGGAAAACCGGCTGCTCGCGCGCGGCCCGCGCAAGCGCCTCACGCCGTACGCCATCCGCGATGCGGCGCTGTTCACCAGCGGGTTGATGGTCGGAAAAATCGGCGGGCCATCGGTGAAGCCGTACATGCCGCCGGGAATCTGGAAGAGCATTTCCAACGCGAGTTACAAGCAGGACAAGGGCGAAAAACTTTATCGTCGCGGCATGTACACCTACTGGCGCCGCACCGTGCCTCCGCCCACGATGATGGCCTTCAACGCCGCCGCACGCGAAATCTGCAGCGTGCGAAACGACCTCACCACCACGCCGCTGCAGGCGCTCACGATGATGAACAACAAGACCTTCGTGGAGGCGGCGCGTTTTCTCGCCGAGCGCATGATGAAAGCCAAGGGCCAGCGGCCGCGCCAGCGCGTTGCGGAGACGTTCCGGCGCGTGACCAGCCGCGCACCGCGCAAGAGCGAGCTGGATTTGTTGATGAAAGATTACTCCTTTTACTTGAAAGATTTCCGGAAAAACCCCAAGGCGGCAAAACGGCTTTTGGCCGTGGGCGAAAAGCCGAGCAATCCCAAGCTGCCCGCCGCCCAACTGGCCGCTTACACGCTGCTGGCCAACACCCTCCTCAACCTCGACGAAGCCATCACGCAAAACTGAGATGAACCCACTCGCCGAACACCACATGCAACACACCAGGCGCGCCTTCCTCGGACGCGGCACACTCGGACTCGGTGGGATCGCGCTTGGCTCGCTGCTCAACGGCCAAGCGGCCAAGCGCAACGCCATCGGCGGCTTGGCCGACCTGCCGCACTTCGCACCCAAGGCCAAGCGGGTGATTTATCTTTTCCAGTCCGGCGGCCCGGCGCAAATGGATCTCTTCGACTATAAGCCGCACTTGGCCAAGCGCTTCGGCGAGGAGGTGCCCAAGTCGATTTATCCCGACGAGCGCAAGACCACGATGACCTCCGGCCAAACCTCATTCCCCGTGGCGCCCAGCGTGTTCAAGTTTGCCCGGCACGGCCAAGGCGGCGTTTGGCTGGGCGAGTCGATGCCGCACTTGGCCAAGGTCATCGACGACGTGTGCATCATCAAGAGCATGCACACCGAGGCCATCAACCACGACCCTGCGGCGACGCTGTTCCAGACCGGCTCGGTGCTCCCCGGCCGGCCGAGCATGGGCGCTTGGGTGAGCTACGGACTCGGCAACGGGAACGCCAACCTACCGGCGTTTGTCGCGCTGACCTCCAACGGCCGGGCCAAGGCCGGGCAGCCGCTTTACGACCGCCTGTGGGGCGCGGGCTTTTTGCCGGGAAAATTCCAAGGTGTAAAATTCCGAGGCCAAGGCGACCCGATTCTCGACCTATACAATCCCGCCGGCGTCACGCGGGCACAGCGCCGCCGCATGCTCGATGCGCTGAGTAAACTCAACCGCAGCGAGGCCGAGCGCATTAACGACCCCGCCATCGCCACGCGCATCGCGCAATACGAGCTGGCCTTCCGCATGCAGATGAGCGTGCCAGAATTGATCGACGTCAAGCGCGAACCGCAACACATCCTCGACCAATACGGCCCCGACGTCACCGAGCCGGGTCGTTACGCCTACAACTGTCTGCTCGCCCGCCGCTTGGCCGAGCGCGGCGTGCGTTTCATCCAGCTTTACCACCGCGGCTGGGACGCACACAACAACACCCCAAAACAGGTGGCAGTCCAGTGCCGCGACACCGACCGACCCACCGCCGCACTGCTGCTCGACCTCAAGCAGCGTGGCATGCTCGACGACACGCTCGTCGTGTGGGGCGGCGAATTCGGCCGCACGATCTATTGCCAAGGCAAACTAACCAAGAAGGTTTACGGCCGCGATCATCACCCGAATTGTTTCACGTATTGGATGGCCGGCGGCGGCGTGCGCGGCGGCATGACCTACGGCGAGACCGACGACTACAGCGTCAACGTCACCGAAAACCCGGTACACGTCCACGACCTTCAAGCCACCATTCTGCATCAACTCGGCATCAACCACGAACGCCTCACCTATCGTTACCAAGGCCGCTACTTCCGCCTCACCGACGTCCACGGCCAGGTGGTGAACGACGTACTGAGTTGACGGAATTTACCTGCGCTCAAAATTACAACTCATCACTCTGAACTGAAAATGAAAAAGAAACTCATCCTCACATTGGCGATGGCGCTGGCGTCATCGAATTTATGTTACGCTGCAAACGTTTATACTGTGGTCGTCTCGAAGGCGACGCACGCGGACAAGGACTGGAAACCGGTGGTTGCCGCGTTGGTGAAAAAGCACGAGGCGAAGGTCGTCGAATTTGAGGGCGACGTCACCGGTGTGCTCGGCGAACTGCGCGGGCAGTTTCCGCGGTACACTTGTTTTGTGGCCACGCCAAAGGAGGCGACGAGGGATTTTGTGGCCGCCGTGCATCAACTCACGCGCAAGCTCGATGACGATCCGTACACGGATACTTTATGGGGCGTGCTCACCGGTTATGACGCAGCCAACGCGCTGGCGATTGCAACGCACGCCAAGCCGCTCACGGTGCGCAAGGTGGCATCGGGCACGGAGATTGCGCTCGAGTGTGTCACCGAAGGGTTGTGGTACGATGAGTTGGTGAAGAACAAATTTGTGCGAAAAAAACCCGGCGGCAAAGCGGAGCAACTGCGCGGGCCGAACGATACGACCGAGGCGTTTGCGAAGGTGTTGGCGGATTACGAGCCGGATTTGTTTATCACTTCCGGCCACGCCACGGAGGGCGGTTGGCAAATTGGGTTTCGTTATCGGAACGGGTTTCTGAAATCCAAGGACGGCCAAATGTTTGGCGTGGACACGGCGCGCAAGCGTTTTGAAATCAAGTCCACTAATCCCAAAGTTTATCTCCCGATTGGCAATTGTTTGATGGGCAACATCAACGGCCCCGACGCGATGGCGTTGGCGTGGATGAATGATGTGAGCGTGATGCAAATGATCGGCTACACCAAGCCCACGTGGTTCGGCTATCAAGGCTGGGGCGTGCTGGATTTTTACGTGGAACAACCCGGCCGCTATACGCTCACCGAGGCGTTCTTTGCCAACAACCACGCGCTCATCCATCGCCTGCGCGATTCCGCCACGCCCGCCCGTGACAAGCGGGGGCTGGAGTTCGACCGCGATGTCGTCGCGTTTTACGGCGACCCCAAGTGGGTCGCCAAACTCGCCCCCGGCAAACTCGCCTACGGCCAAACCCTCACCCGCGAAGGCAACACCTTCACCCTCGAAATCAAACCTAACCTCGGCGCAAAAAGTTTCGACACCGTAAACAACAACGGCTCCCAACGCGGCGACCGCCCCTTCGTCGCCTTTCTGAAACAGCGCATCGCCGACATCGAACTCCTCGAAGGCGGCGACCTCAGCCCCGTAATCACCGACGATTTCGTCCTCGTGCCGCGCCCCGCCAAGTGCGATCCCAATCGCATTTATCGGGTGAAATTTCGGGCCAAGATTTTGAAATAAAATTGGAGTGTGCCGGCAGAGTACTCCATAACCGTACGAAAACTATTTATGATGAAAATGAAAAAACTAATCCTTGCCACTCTTCTGCTGACCGCCCTTGGCACGGCGACGGCGGCAGAAAAGACGAATGTGTTATTCCTGATTTGTGATGACTTGAATTGCGACATCGGCAGTTATGGGCATCCGCAGGTGCGGACGCCGAATATTGATCGCTTGGCCAAGCGCGGGGTGCGGTTTGAGCGGGCGTATTGCCAGTACCCGTTGTGCGGGCCGAGCCGGGCTTCATTTATGACGGGGCTGTATCCGGATCAATCGCTCATCCATCGCAACGCCATTCTCATTCGCAAGCACTTGCCGGATGTGGTGACGATGTCGCAGCATTTCAAAAACCACGGCTACGACGCTACGCGCATCGGCAAGATTTATCATTACAGCGTTCCGAAAGATATAGGCAACGACGGTCACGACGATCCGGCATCGTGGTCGCACACGTTCAATCCGCGCGGGCGGGACAAGATCGATGAGGCAAAAGTTTTCACGCTGCGAAAAGGCAGCTACGGTGGCACGCTCAGTTGGCTCGCCGCCGATGGAACGGATGAAGAACAAACCGACGGCATCGCCGCCACCGAGGCGGGCAAGCGGCTGGAGCAGTTTGCCAAAACGAAGCAGCCGTTTTTTATGGCGGTGGGGTTGTACCGACCGCACACGCCGTACGTCGCGCCCAAGAAATATTTTGAAATGTATCCGCTGGAAAAAATCGTGGTGCCGACCGTGCCGGAAGGCTACCTCGACACCCTGCCGGCGGCCGCACGAAAGACGCTCACCCGCAAGCGGGATCAAGTGAATCTGAAAGACTCGCTCGCGCGGCAGGCGATTCAGGCGTACTACGCGTCCATCACCTTTGCCGACGCCCAAGTGGGGCGCATCCTCGAGACGCTTGAACGCACCGGTCTCGCCAAGAACACGGTGGTCGTCTTCACCTCCGACCACGGCTATCACATGGGCGAACACGGGCATTATCAAAAAACCACGCTGTTCGAAAACGCCGCCCGCGTGCCGCTAATCATCGCCACGCCCGGCATGGCCACCGCCGGCAAGTCCACTGTGATGCCGGTGGAAATGGTCGATTTTTATCCGACGCTCGTCGAGTTGTGCGGACTGCCCAAGCCGAAACATTTGTCCGGTGTGAGCCTCGCCCCCACGCTGCGAAACATCCGCGCCTCACCGCGCCGCGATGCATTGACGCAATACGCCACCGGCTACAGCCTTTACACGGGGCGCTATCGCTACACCGAATGGGGAGCAAATGGCAGCGGCGGCGCAGAACTGTACGACCACACCCACGACCCCGCCGAGATGAAAAATCTCGCAAATCAGGCGAAGCACAAAACAACCGTCGCAAAAATGTCACGCCGCCTCCACGAACGCATCGCCGAGGCCCACCGAAAACCCACGGGCGTCACCCAAGTGCGGTCTTCGAAAAAATAACCAATCCTTCACCGTCGTCGGCAGTGTGGCGAAATCGGGTTTTGAACAAAATCCGTTTGCTTCCGTTTTTTTTGTCCAATTATTCCTCCAACGAGAGTCTTATGAGTAGGTTAGCCGCGTTTGAGAGTATCGGGCGAGCCTTGTGCGCATGAAGAATCGCGACCCACAATACGAGGAATTTACCCCGCAATTCGTCCGGGCTGAGCCAGGGCTGCGCGCTTTTCTCCGCGCCCTGCTGCCCACCAGCGAAGATGTGATGGAGGTTCTTCAAAACACCAGTCTTGTGCTTTGGAAAAAATTTGAGTCGTTCGAGCCGGGCACAAATTTCCACGCGTGGGCTTGTGTGATTGCCCGGTTTGAAGTGTTGAAATATCGCCGAACCAAGGCGCGCGACCGGCACGTGTTCAGCGAGGACATCATCGAGTTGTTGGCCGACGAGGCGAATGAAGCAGCAGTACCGATGGAACGCGAGCGGGCTGCTCTTCGCGATTGTCTTGCAAAGCTAAAGGAGCACGAGCGAGCGCTGGTGTGAGCGGTGTACACGCGCGGCACGGCGATCGCGGATGCCGCAGAGTTGACCGGGCGCACAGTTGCCGCGGCGTACAAGGCGCTTGCGCGAATACGGCAGGGACTTTTGAAATGCATTGAACGCGAACTCGCGAAGAAGTCATCATGAAAAATCAGGAATCAAAAAACCGGCCTATTGACTTGGACGATTTCGACGCGTTGGCCGCAGCGCATTGCGATGGCCGGTTGAACGAGGCGGAATTTGCGCGGCTGGAGAAGATGCTCGCCGACAGCCCGGAAGCGCGCGCGCGGTTTCTGCGCTATATGAATCTTGAGAGCGCTCTGCACGAATTCGGCGAACCGGCCGGGCTCACGTGGGGCGAGAGTGCCCATCCGCTGCTGGATGACGCGCCCGCCCCGCCCGTTGGCGCGCGCTGGATGCCGTGGGCACTCGCGGCGTCACTGGTTGCATTGCTGACGCTGGCTTTTTGGCCGGGCGAAAAATTTGAAACGCCAAAGCCCGGGCCAATCGTGCAGGAGATTGCCGATCCGGGCGTGGCCGTGCTGGCCAAGGCGGTGGGCGTTGAGTGGGAAACACCCGCTCTGGCCGTCGGCACGGCGGTGCCCGTTAGCCGGTTAAAGTTCAAGGCCGGCCTGATGCGGCTGGAGTTTTACAGTGGCGCGGCGGTGATCCTTGAGGGGCCGGTCTGAAGAATGGCTCGACAAACCAAAACCCATGGCCCCGCTTGCATCGCCCACCATGAACCCAACGGGAAGTGCCGATATCGATTTGATGTTTGATCTTATGGTCGCGGCGCTGCAGACGGATTCAACTCGTGTCATTAGCTACCGTATGCCAACCAAAAGCCTGCTGCGGGAATTCGGCGAAGAGCAAGGCATGAAATCCGTCGGGGCTCATCCGATGACTCACTTCGGAGACAAATCGACAGTCGCGTATCAACAACTCATTTGGCGGGATCGCAAACTGTGTGAACTGTTTGCTTCCTTTCTCGACAAGATGAAAACGATCAGGGAATCGGATGGCACCTCCCTCCTGGATAATTCCTTGATCGTCATGGGCTCAGGATTGCGTACCGGACACAAACGCCGAAACGTCCCCATATTGTTCGCAGGTGGTGGCGGTGGCGGCGTGAGACAGGGGCAAAACTCAGTCAATAAAGAAGACGAAACACCCCTCGCAAATCTGTGGTTAAGCATGCTCAAGCACGTCGGTTGCCCCGTGAAATCGTTCGCCGATAGTACCGACGTGCTGGGTGATTTATTTGTGTAGCTTCGAGGAGGTTAACTTGACAGAGTTAGCGCTGAAAGAGCAACCGGCACTTCATGCCAACCGTAAAAAAACTACCTTGGCCTATCAGCATAATTTGCGGTTCCAAAAAATGAAACGCACCCTGATATTTCTCTGTCTCCTTTGTCCCTCTGTGGTGAATTCCGCCGCCGCCGCCAAGCCGAATATTCTGTTTATCGCCGTTGATGATTTGCGGCCGTCGATTGGGTGTTATGGCGACGGGGTTGCGGTGACGCCGAATTTGGATCGCTTGGCCAAGCGCGGGGTGCGGTTTGGCCAAGCGCATTGCCAGGTGGCCGTTTGCAATCCTTCGCGGGCGAGCTTGATGACGGGGCTGCGGCCGGACACGCTGGGGGTTTGGACGTTGCCGATTCATTTCCGCGAGGCCAAGCCCAACGCGGTGACGCTGCCGCAATGGCTCCGCAAACACGGCTACACGGCGGTGAGTCACGGGAAAATTTATCACAACCCGACGCCCGATCCGCAGTCGTGGAGTGAGCCGGTTCGGCCCGTTCAATCGAATCGCGGTTATGCAAAAGGCTGGCAGGCGCGCATCCGCGAGGTGCAGGCCAATCTGCCCGCGACCGACTGGCGAAAGAACAATCTTCGCGGTCCGGCCACCGCCGCACCGGTGATAGACGATCACCAACTGGTGGACGGAGCACGTACGAACATGGCCATCGAAGACCTCCGGCGGCTTGGCCAAGCGGAGAAACCGTTCTTCCTCGCGCTGGGCTTCATCCGGCCGCACTTGGCTTGGATTTCACCGAAGAAATATTGGGATCTTTACGACCCGAGCACGCTCCCAGTCATCACCAATGGCGAAGTGACGCCGAACACGCCGCCGTACGCGCTCTCCACCAGCTACGAGTTGACCCACTACATGGACCTCATCGACTTCCCGAAACCTTGGGACGAGCAACGAGTCACGGACGCGGTGGCTCGCCGACTCATGCACGCCTACTACTCCAGCGTGTCGTATGTGGACGCGCAGATTGGGCGCCTGCTGCGGGTTCTCGACGACGAGGGACTCGCGGATGACACCATCATCGTCTTGTGGAGTGACCACGGCTGGAAACTTGGAGAACACAACGGCTGGGGCAAGATGAGCAATTACGAAATCGACACGCGCGTGCCGTTCATCATCGCCACGCCGGACATGAAAACCGCCGGTCAATCGACCGACACGCCGGTGGAACTGCTGGATATTTTCCCGACACTGTGCGACTTGGCGGGCATCCCCACGCCGGACTTCGTACAGGGCAAAAGCCTGTTGCCGCTGTTGAAAAAACCGGCCGCCAAACCCGACCGTGTGGCGCACAGCCAATATTATCGCAACCACGAAGGCGCCGAATACATGGGCTACGCCATGCGAACGGCGACGCATCGGTTCGTGGAATGGCGCGAGTTCGGCACCGGCAAGGTGACGGCGCGCGAATTGTACGACCACCGCCAAAACCATTCCGAGACGGCGAATGTCATCGACACCGCGCCGGAGGCTTTGGTGGAATCCCTCACCTCGCGCTTGTTAAAAACGCATCCACGTCGCCCGTTGCAGATGGTGCCCGCCGTGCATTCCAACCCCAACCTCGGCCGCCAACCCGCGCCCATCATTTTCGCCAACAAAACGGACACGGACATTTTAGTTTACGCGATCTCACCCCAAGGCCGACGCGGTCGGCGCCCGACGGTGGTGAAACCGGAAGGCACAAAGAAAATTAACGCGAGGATCGGCGGCGTGTTCGTCGTCGAAAGCAGAGACGGAACCATCCACGAAATTCACTCGCCCTCATTGCCGGGAAGGACTATCAACATCGAACGACCATGAAACACACAACCACACTAGCCATCGCAGCGGCTGTTCTAATCGGGGCTTTCCGAGCCACGGCCGCCACTCAACCCAACGTCATCGTTATTCTTGGCGATGACATGGGCATCGATTCCGTTTCCGCTTTCAATCCGAAAATGGGCATGAAGACACCGGCGATTGATCGGTTGGCCAGTGAGGGGATGAGTTTTATGGACGCGCACTCGACGTCCGGCGTGTGCTCGCCCACGCGTTACGGGTTGCTGACGGGGCGGTACAATTGGCGCAGCCGACTCAAGCGCGGCATCGTGGGGAAATGGGAGCGCCCGCTCATCGCCGATGCCCGCCTTACGTTGCCGGAAATGTTCCGCGCGCAAGGCTATGCCACGTGCATGATTGGCAAATGGCATCTTGGCTGGCATTGGCCGAAGAAGGGCGGCGGCGTCACCCAAAAACTAGATGAGATCGATTTCACCAAACCCATCAATGGCGGGCCCAACAGTCACGGCTTCGACTACTACTATGGGGATGACGTGCCAAACTGGCCGCCCTATGCGTGGCGTGAAAACAAGCGCCTCATTGGCAACCTCACTGCACAGATGAAACAAGGCACGATGATCGGCGTTTCCGCCGGACCGGCGGTGGCGGATTGGGATTTCTCCGCCGTACTGCTCGAGTACGGAAAGCGCTGCGCCGAATACGTGCGTAGCCGCAAAGCAAAAGAGCAACCGTTCTTCCTCTATTTCCCGATGCCTTCGCCGCACACGCCCATCGCGCCGGGCGGCAAGTTCAAAGGCATCACCGGCATCAGCGATTACGCCGATTTTCTCGTCGAATCCGACTGGGCCGTGGGCGAAATCATGAAGGCTCTGGATGAAACCGGCCAAGCGGATAACACGGTGGTATTCTTCACGTGCGATAACGGCACCTCGCCCAAGGCGAACTTCCCGCAGCTCGATGCTGCGGGCGTCCATCTCAACGCCAACTGGCGCGGCTGGAAGGCCGATGCCTACGAGGGAGGTCATCGCGTGCCGTTCATCGTGCGCTGGCCTGGCCAAATCAAACCCGGCACGCGCAGCCACGAGACCATCGTGCTCACCGACATCATGGCTACGTGCGCCGGCATTCTCGGCACCAAATTATCCGCAAACGCCGCCGAGGACAGCGTGAATCTGCTGCCCGTGTTGCGCGGCGCGAATCAGGACAAACCGCTGCACGACGTGGTGATTCATCATTCGAGCAGTGGCTATTTCGCCGTCCGCAAGGGCCAATGGAAGCTGCTTCTCTGCCGAGGCTCCGGCGGCTGGAGCCCCCCGCGCGAGGCCGAGGCCGCGAAACAAAAACTGCCGATGCTGCAACTTTACGACCTCGCCAATGACCCCAAGGAATCCAAAAACCTCCAAGCCAAATATCCGGACAAAGTGAAGGAATTGGTCGGCGAATTGGCCAAGGCGTTTCGCAACGGCCGCACCACCCCCGGCCCGCGCCAGCAAAACGATGGCTGGCCCTACACCGCTCCCAAGCCGTTCACCAAAAAATTTCCTCAACTCGCCAATCCGAAGATTAAATCGTAACAATCAAGGGCACCTGAGCGACTCGGCCTCAAAAATCACTTTAGCAGGTAGGCTACGAGGTCGAAGATTTGCTCCTTGGTGAGCGTGTTCACCATGCCGGGCGGCATGTTGGAGAGGTTCAGTTTTTTGCGGCTCTCGATCAACGCCTTGGCCAAGGTGACCGGCGCCGACGTCGCTGACGAACTCCGCAACTGCACCACGGCATCCGTCTCCTCCTGCACTTGGCCAAGGTGCACAGTGCCGTCGCTCATGGTGAACTGTTCCAGCATGTACGCCTCGGCGATGGTTCGTGACGGCTCGATAATCGACTCGAGCAGCTCCCTCGGTTTCATGCGCTTGGCCAAGCCGGCCAAGTCCGGCCCGACACTACCGCCGCGCCCCTCGAAGCGGTGGCACTGCGCGCAACCTGACTTGTCGTAGGCCCGCCGGCCGCTCTCCAGCGAACGCCCCGACTCGAGTTGCGCCAGCGCTGGCTCGAGGTCGGCCATCTTCCAGTTCTTCACAAAAACTGCGGTTGGTTTCATGCCGCCGATCCATTCGCGAAACAGCTCGACCGCCGCGTGATCGACCGCGCCCGAGACTAGCGGCGGCATCTGCCCCCTGCCCCGGCGCTTGAGCCGCTGCAGCAACACCGACTGCCCCGGCTCGCCCGGCGACACGAGCATGGCGTTGGTGATGCCGAACGTGTCGTGCTGCGGACGCGCCCCGATGAGGCGCATCCGGCGCAGCGAGGCGCCAAGGCCCAGTTCCATCGGTGAGTTGCCGCCGCCGGATCGGACGTGGCAGCCCGCGCAGTTGATGTGCAGATACGAGCGCACGCGGCGCTCCAAGCCCGCATCCGCATCGTACGGATCGACCAGTGCGCCGCCCCCGCTGTTTCGCGGGGCGTTGCGGAAAAAACCAACGTGCGACAGCGTCCGAATTTGGTTGTCCGCGATCGCGCCGTAGTTGTGTTCGCGGTTCATGTTTGCACCGGTGATGCCGAGGACGTAACCGCCCGCACGGCTGTGGCAGGTCATGCAGTCGGCCCGACTCGGGAACACCCAGTCCTGCCGCCGAAACCGCCCGGGCGACTTGGCATCGGCCACGCGAAAGGTCGCCTTGGCCCCGGCGGGGCCGACCAACTCGGCGTTGGTCTGTGCCTCGTTCCAACGGTACGAGTAACCGACCCACTCGTTCTGCTGGCGCAGCATGATCCGGGTCTCCACCCGGAACGCCTTGGCCGAGCCGCGATGATTCTCTCGCTTGACCGAGAGCGTCTGCACCAGCGCCGTGCCGTTCGGGAACTGCCACGCGCCGTCTCGATCGTACCCAATCCGCTCGTCGCCCGACACCGCCATCCATCGCTTGGCCAAGGCGTCGTCATTCCATCCGGAGGCAATCACCGAGTAGCCGGTCACGCCCGGCTTTATTTCGTGAGTCTCGGTGTCGGCGAACAGGCCGGTCTCGCTCAACCTCGTCGGGAACGGTGCCGACTGCCTTATTCTCGGCTGCGGCGCAATTCGGTAAAAGCCGCTGGCATGATCGACGACCAGCAACTCGCCGGTGTTCGTCGTCGCGAACCCGGCGATCGCGAGTGAGGTGTCGGCCAGTTCCCGATGCGACACAACCTTCTTGCCGTCGTGCTGGATGCCCCAGATTTTGCCGGTTTCGTAGTCGCCGTAAATGTAGTGCCCACGCAAACTTGGCCACTTCGCGCCTCGGTAAACCACGCCGCCGGTGATCGAGCGGGCCTCCGAGTGCGGATGCTCGGCCGTCGGCAACGTGAGCGGATGCGGCCCCAATTTGCGGTTGATGTAAAACGGGTGGCTCCCCTCGTAAACACTCCAGCCGTAGTTTTCGCCGGGCCGAACCAGATGCACGGTCTCCCACAAATCCTGCCCGTTGTTGCCGACCCAAACCTGCCCGGTCAGCGCGTCGATGGTGAGCCGCCATGGGTTGCGCAAGCCGTAGGCGAACAACTCCGGCCGCGCGTTCGGCAGGTCGACGAACGGATTGTCCGGCGGGATGGCGTACTGCTTTTCCTTTGTGCTGTCGCGGACGTCGATGCGCAGCACGCTGCCTTGCAGGTCATCGAGCGTCTGGCCGGATAACCATTTGTCGGAGTCGCTCGTGCCGTCGCCGGTGGAAATGTGGAGCATGCCGTCGTGGCCGAAGGCGATGCCGCCGCCATCGTGCCCGCGTGACGGCCATTCGAGAATGACGTGCTCACTTGCGGAATCGATCGCCGGCCCCGGCCCGCGCCGGACGACGAACCGCGAAATCCGGTTCGCTTTGCTGCCGTCAAACTTATCCATTCGCAGGTTGCTGAACAGGTAAAGCTGACCGTTGTCCGCGTAACCGGGATCGAAACAGAACGAGTACGCAATGCGTCCACGCAACTCGAGCAACTGGGTTCGCTCCGCCACCTTCGGCTCATCGCGGAACGTGACCAACTCGGTTGGCTTCCCGCTCGACTCGTGCAGCAACGCGAACAACCGGTCGCTGCCCGGCTCGGGGGCGATGAATATCGGCGCATGCCAAGCTTGGTTTGTGTAAACCGGCTCGACCGTGAACGGCAGCGGCGGCTCCGGCGTGCCGACGAGGCGGGTGTTTTCCCACCGCTCGCGCTTGGCCAACCCGAACGGCTTCCCGTCCTGTGCGATCACGCCGCCAAGCAAGCCAAGCGACAGCATGACAGCAAGCAACAAGACGCCCGGGACACCCGAATCAGCGAGACACTTCAGCCGGAACATGGGCGGGGAAAGTAGTGGCACAGGAACTGTCGGGCAAGGCCAAGCGCATCAGCGAAACGCTGCTAAAACACCACCCAGCAGAGGAGCGCCGTCACCGCGAACAGGATCGCCGAGGCGATGATGCGATCTTTGGTGGGGTAGTCGAGATTAAGCTCGGCCGTCCACGGCTTGGGCCGGTTGCGCTTGGCCAAGCGACTGGCATCACCTCGCCCAATGTCGGTGGCCAACGGCAGCTCGCGGAGGTTGGGATCGTCATACGGCTTCGCCTCCTCCTCGTCCGGCGGAGCGAACGTCAGCGGCTCGTCTGTCTTGTGCGCCAACTCGCCAACTTCCATGGTCAGCGCCTCGCTTGGGTCGGCCGCAACCTCCAGACTGGCCGTCTTGGCCACGGTGATTTTGCCTGCCCTCGCCGCTTCCGCGATTTCAACTTCCGCATGCCCGGCGGAAAAAGCGACTGACTCCGGCTCGGGCAGTTCTTCGGGTTCGCCGCTCGCGGGCTCCTCCTCCGGCGGGCGCTTGGCCAGCTCGATTTCCCCGAAGTGTTCCCCTTGAACGGCGATCAACTGCTTGAGCTTGGCCAACTCGAGCACGGCGAGAAAAGTCGTGATGACTTCGAGCCGACTCCCGGCCGACTCGAACAACTCGATGAACCGAATGGACTCGCGCTCCTCAAGAATTGCCAAAATAAACTCGATCTTCTCCGTAACACTCCATTGCTCGGCAACGATCTTTCCTGTAATGGCGGCACGTTGTTTTTCGGTTTCCTCGAACCGCTTGAGCACCAGGTTCACGGCACCGATGAGGTCGAAAATGGACGCTTCTTTGGCCGCTTGCGGCGGCAGCGGCAGCACTTTCGGCTTGGATCCCTGCCTCTCGAAACTTTGCTCCCGCTCCCACGCCATCCGCCGGAAGTCGTCGGCCGCATCCTTGAATTTCTTGTACTCAACAAGCTGCCGAATCAGGTCCCAGCGCGGGTCTTCCTCCTCGTCCTCCTCGGAGAGCACCTGCAAATCAACCGGAAGCAGTTCCTTGCTCTTGATGTACATGAGCGTGGAGGCCATGACGATGAACTCGCCGGCAAGATCGAGGTCGAACCGTTTCATCAGGTCGATGTATTCGCAGAACTGGTCGGCCAGCTTGACCATGTCCACCTCGTAGATATCGACCTCATCCTTGCGGACAAGGTGCAGCAGCAAATCCAGCGGCCCTTCAAAAACTTCGAACTGATATCGCAAATCGCTCATTGGCCAGCGGGGAGGGGGTTCAGCACAGGAACGACTTGGTTGACGACTCGCAGCTTCCAGTCGGCGAACGCCGCGCCGGTGGTCAACACGCCGTATGTGTCAAACTTGTAACTGTTGCCGCGACCGTAATAGCTGTCCGGGGCGACGTTGAATGTCCACACGGAGCCGTCCTTCAGCGGACGCTCGGCGCGGTGCTCCAGTTTGCACTCGCCGCGAAGCACCGCCGGCGAGGCGTCGGCCTTGGCCAAGCTGTCGTGTTCGTGCCAATGCCGAAACAGCCCGTTGCCGGCGATCAGGCGGCGCATCATCGGGTTGACCGCGGAAGAATGTTGGTGCGCCCGGAAGACGCCGCGCACCTTGGCCTTCGCACCGGCGGAGGCGTCGAGCACGATTCGCGTGCCGAACTTTCCGTACACAAACCCGCGCCCGTCCATGTAGCCAAGCCCCGGCTCGCTGGCGAACAGGGTGAAGTCGTTCCACATGAAGCCGTTGATCATCGGCGACATCGGCGCGAGCGGCGTGTAGTCGATAATCTTGGATTTCAAAAAGGACTGTCGCAACGGTTCCGCCGATTGCAGCAACTCCGGGTGCTTTGCCAAGAACGTTCCGCCGGTCACTTGGCCGAGCAGTTGATACGCCACCGCCGTCTTGGCATCGAGCAACGCGCCCGGCAAGTAACCCGGCTCCATGCCGCCGTGGTTGCACTGGAGAAAATCCGTGCCGCTGCCGACGTAAATCACCACCGGGAAAAAATCGTACAACCGCCCGATCATCGCCGGGTTGAATCGGTTCCCGTATTTTTTCTGGCACTCGGCGAGGAACCCGTAGGTGCCGATCATCTGCACGTCCTCGTGGTTGCCGCGAGCCATGAAGACGCGATCCGGGTTAGCGAGCTTGAGGCGCAGCAACGTGTAAAGCACCTCGATGCCGTAGTTGCCGCGATCCGTGTAGTCGCCGAGAAACACCATGTAGCTGTTCGGCTTGGCCAAGCGGAAGCCGTCGAGCGTGCCGGCTTGGTTGAGCGAGTCGAGCATGGCGATGAACGAGTGGATGTCGCCGTGAAAATCGCCGTGAAAGATCACCTCGCTGCCGGACGGCACTTGCAGTTTTTGGGCGAACGGCTGAAACGGAATCGCTGGCTTCCGGAAATAGGCGCGTTTGGTGTTGAAAAACTCGTCCGCCTTGGGTTTGCCGCCGACCCAGTTGGCCTCCGTGTTCATCGAGCCGGTCTTGAACGACTCGAACGCCGCCAGCAGCGCCATGCCCACTTCTTCAAAGGCGGGCAGCGCAGTCTCGAGCTTGGCCGCCGCCGCTTGGCCAAGCAGGACGCGGTTGGCCGGCAGCTTGGCGCAGGCGCTCTTCCATTCGCCAAAAGTAAGGTACGCGGCCGACTGATAAGCGGCCCTCTCGGCCAAGGTGACTTGTACCAAGCCAAGCGTCAACGCTAACAAGAGCGCTTGGCCAATCACACTCCGGGGGTGGTATCTCCTTGGCAACATCATCCAACCGGTCTGACAGAAACTGGGCCTGCGCCATTCAAATTACAAGTCAAAAGGAAAACATTGCGAACGGCAGTCCTGCCGCCTAGCCTTTCCGGAGTCCGGTCGGCGTTATGAGCAATTCAACCCTGAAACACCATCCCTTGGCTGCTGCGTTCGCGTTGGCCATCTGCGGCGTGAGCGCCCAAGCCGGCGACTGGCCGCAGTGGCGCGGCCCCACCTCGGACGCCCACACGGCCAAGGGCGATCCGCTCCCGGCCAAGCTGGGTGATTCGCCGAAGATTGTCTGGCGCATCGATGTTGGCCCCGGCCATTCCGCGCCGGTGACGCAGGGCAACCGGCTCGCAATCGCCGAGGAAAAAGACGGCTCCGAGACGCTGCGCCTCCTCGACAAACGCACCGGCAAACTGCTTTGGGAAATGGCGTACGGCGAAACTTACGAGGATCGTTTCGGTGCCGGCCCACGCTGCACACCGCTCCTCGACGGCGACCGGATTTACGTGCAGACCTGCCGGGGCAAACTGAGCTGCCTGAGTGTCAAGGACGGCTCGACGCTCTGGAGTGTCGATTACCTGAAAAAATTCAAGGTCAAGTGGATCAAGAACAAAAATCAAAACGAGGCCGCCGCCTCGCGCCGTGGCTACAGCGGCACGCCGCTGATTGATGGGAACCATCTCATCTGCCAAGTCGGCGGCGTCCCGGGAACCGGCGTCGTTTGCTTCGACAAATTCACCGGCAATGTCATTTGGAAATCGCAGGACGACTTGGCGAGCTTTGCCAGCCCGTTGATCACGACGCTTGCGGGGAAGAGGCAATTCGTCACGCTCGCCACCGAGAAACTTTTCAGCGTGGACACCCAAACCGGCGAACTGCTCTGGAGCCTGCCCGTTCCCACGCTCTACTTTCGCAACGTCGTCACGCCTATCGCCGCCGGCAACAGCGTGATCGCCGCCTCCCATTCCGAGGGCATGCTCTGCATGGGTGGCACCGGCAGCAACGGCGAAGCCAAGCGCAAATGGAACGATCCCAAACTCAAAATCAACCTCGCCACGCCAGTCGTCGTGAATGGCAGCCTGTACAGCTTCGCCGAAAAGGATCGCTTCATCTGCGTCAATGCCGCCACGGGAAAACTGAACTGGGAGGAAAGCGGCTTCGGCAAGTTTTACGCCTCGACGCTGACCGATGGCAAGCGACTGCTCGTGCTCGGCCAAATGGGTGAACTGGTTCTGCTCAAAATCAACCCGGTGAAATACGAGGAACTTGGCCGAATGCAGGTCTGCGGAAAAACCTGGAGCTTCCCCGCCTACGCCGACGGCCATCTCTTCGTCCGCGACCAGAAGACCCTCCGGTGCATAAAGCTCACCGGCAAATAACCCCGCTTGGCCAAGCGCTTGGCCGACATCAGACGGTTTCTGGCGTGGGGTGGATCCACGGGGCGGCGTAGGGGCGGTTTAACAACCGGTTGGCCTCGGGGTCGTCGATGACGGTGTGGGTTTTTGCATCCCAGCGCAGCGTGCGTCCGCCGAGCCGCTGCGAGAGGTTGGCCAGAATGCAACTGACGGTGGAGATGTGGCCCTGCTCGATGTCGGCGACGGGACGGCTGCGCTTGGCCACGGCGTTTAGGAAATCGATCATGTGCACGCGCACCGCCGGGGCGACGTGACGCTCGAGGGCTTTTTCGGTTTTGTCCTCGGGGTATTCGTCGAGTTCCATCGTGACGTCGCGATGGATCGGCTTGGCCCCGCCGCCGCGCGGGATGAAGTCGTAACTGTTCACGCTCAATTTCAGCGTGCCTTTGTCGCCGTAAAGAAAGGCCGCCCACGGGTAGTCGGGATCGGGCGCGTGGCCCCAGGCGCGGTGCTGCCAGACGACCTGCAAATCATCGAAATCGAAGCAGGCGGTTTGCGTGTCGGTGGTGTTGGCCTTGGCCTGTTTGTCGATGAGAATGCCGCCCTGCGACACGATGCTGCTTGGCCAGCCGAGGTCGAGCATCCAGCGGACGGTGTCGAGCATGTGCACGCACATGTCGCCGACGATGCCGTTGCTGTACTCGTTGAACGCCCGCCAAGTGCGCGGGTGGCAAAGCTCGCTGTACGGCCGGCGCGGCGCGGGGCCGCTCCACATGTCGTAATCGAGATTCGGCGGCGGCGCACTATCGGCCGGGTTGCTGCGGTTGCGCATGTGGTAATAGCAGCAGACTTCCGCGTGGGCGACGTTGCCGAGAAGCCCCTTTGCGACGATCTGCTCGCGGGCCTCCATGAGGTGCGGCGTGCTGCGGCGCTGCGTGCCGACCTGCACGACGCGGTCGCATTTGCGCGCGGCGGCGAGCATCGCCTGGCTCTCGACGACGTCGATGCTCGTCGGTTTTTGCACGTACACGTCGCAACCGGCCTTGACGGCGGCGATCATCGTAAGCGCGTGCCAATGATCCGGCGTGGCGATGAGCACGAGGTCGAGTTTGTTTTCCTCGAGCAGCGTCCGGTAATCGCCGTAGGTCTTGGGGCGTTTGCCGGACTTCTGCCGCTTGGCCACAATGTCGGCTGCGCCGGAGAGCATTGCGCTGTCGACATCACACAACGCCACCACCTCGACGGGGGCGACTTGGATGAGCCGGAGCAAATCCACTTTGCCGTACCAACCGGTGCCAATCAGCGCCACGCGCTTGGTTGGGCCGTTGGCGATGTCGGCCGCAGTTGCGGCGATGGTGGAGTAAGCCAAACCAGCCGCGCTGGTTCCCAGAAAAGTTCGACGGTTCACGCGCTTTTTTTAGCCGCTTGGCCGCGCGAACTCAAGCTTGGCCAAGCACCGGATTGCCCTTGGCCAAGCGGGCGGGTAAGTTTCCGGCCATGCGTCCGTACAGGTTGTTGTTTGTCTGCATGGGAAACATTTGCCGCTCTCCCGCCGGTGAAGCGGTGATGCGCCACTTGGTCGAGGCCGAAGGCTTGGCCGGGCGGGTCGAGTGCGACTCGGCCGGCACGATCGCATTTCACACCGGCAACCCGCCGGACCACCGCATGCACGCGGCGGCGGCCAACCGCGACATCAACACCGGTGGCCAAGCGCGGCAGATTTGCGATGACGACTACCATTCGTTCGACATGATTCTGACGATGGACGACGAAAATCTGGTGAACGTCCGGAACATGGCGCCGGCCGAAAACTACCCGGCGGAGGTGCGGCCGTTTTGCGACTTCGTCACCGGGTCGACCGCGACTGAGGTGCCGGACCCGTACTACGGCGGGCCGAAGGGATTCGAGACAGTGCTCGACCTGCTCGAGGACGGCTGCGCCAGTTTGCTCGAACACGTTCGCAGCCAAGTCGCCGATTAACCGCCGATGTGGGACGAGATCGTCGAGCAAATTTCCGCCGCCACCGGGAAGGCATTCCACTTGGCCAAGGCGAGCCCGGTCGGCGGCGGGTGCATCAATGAGGCGTACCGGCTTGACGGCGACGACGGCCCGTTTTTCGCCAAGCTCAATCGCGCCGACAAACTGGAAATGTTCGAGGCCGAGGCCGACGGACTCCGCGACATCGCCGCCACCGAGACCATCCGCGTTCCCCTGCCCATTTGCCACGGCATCAGCGGCGGTCGGTCGTACCTCGTGCTTGAGCACATAGAGTTGGGCGGCGGTGGATCGGAAGCAGAACTTGGCCGGCGCTTGGCCAAGCTGCATGCCGTGCCGCAGCCGCGCTTTGGCTGGCGGCGCGACAACACGATCGGCGACACGCCGCAGCCGAATCCAGCGAGTGACAACTGGGTGGCGTTCCTGCGCGAACACCGGCTTGGCTTTCAGTGCCGCTTGGCCAAGCTCAACGGCTTGCGGCTCGACGGCGCGGATGAGTTGCTTGGCGGACTCGATGGTTTTTTCACCGGCTACGAGCCGAGGCCGTCGCTGCTGCACGGCGATTTGTGGAGCGGCAACGTGGCGTTCGGGCCTGACGGCGAGCCGGTCGTTTTTGACCCGGCGACGTACTGCGGCGACCGCGAGGCGGAGTTTGGGCTAACCGAAATGTTCGGCGGTTTTGGGAATGATTTTTGGTCGGCGTACGAGGCGGAGTGGCCGCTTGATTCCGGTTACCCGACGCGCAAGTTGCTCTATCGGCTTTACCACACGCTAAACCATTTCAACATTTTCGGCGGTGGCTACGGCTCGACGGCGGAAGGCATCGTCGGCCGTTTGCTTCGCGCGCTGTAAACAAAAAAAGCCCCGGCCATGACGACCGGGGCGTGGTGAAAACTGGTTGAGTTACTCGTCGGCCTCAGCGGGTTGCGCCTCGGCTTCGTCTTCCTCGGCGACGACTACGCTTGGCCCATCGACAGTGTGCTGTTCGATGGATTCGATCCGGTAGCGTTTTGCGTCGTGATCGATTTCAAACACAGCTTCCTCACCCGGTTTCTTGCCGAGGAACGCCTGCCCGAGTGGCGTGAGGTAACTGAGGATCTGGTTGTCGGGATCGCCGTCCCAAGCGCCAAGGACGATGAAGGTCTCCGGCTCGTTTGTGCTGAGGTTCGTCACGCCGACCTTGTTGCCGACGGTGACCGCATCGGTCGTGGCGTCGGAGAAGTCGGTGCCTCGGGCGCGGGTCAAGTCGAACTCCAATTCGCCCTTGCGGGACATCAGCAATTTCTGCATTTCCTTGGCGGCCTTGAACTCGTGGTTCTCGCGAAGATCGCCGTAGCTTCGGGCGATGGCGATTTCCTTCGAGTTGGCTGGAATCTTCTCCTTGACGAGTTGCTCGTACTCGAATTTTCGACGCTCGAGGCTGGCCCAAGAAACGATGAGGGCGTTGTCTTCCTTGGATGGTTCGCCGGAAATCATCGGCTGAATGGACGGGAATGTCTTCACAATGCGGCCCAGCAGCGAGCGTTTGTCCATGTCGTCAAAACTGTTTGTCGCCTGCAGGGCACGCACCAAATCCTCGACCAGTTCAATATCAGCGGAGCCGATCAAGTCGATGATCAGTTCTTGGTCGCTGAGAATCAAATCGCCCAGTTTGCTGGTTTTGCGGTCTTCGAATCTATCCCGCTCAATCGCCGCCATCATGGCGCGAAACACCTCTGGGCCGAGTATGTCGGCGAAGCTGTCGGAACGATTTTTGCCCAACCACAGCATCAGGTCGGTGCTGGCCTCGTGTCGGCTGATGAGCTTGGCCAAGTTGGCCTTGAACTTGTCGAAGTGACCGGTGTCGATGAGCATTTGCCCCAACTCACCCACCAGCCTCAAGCCGGCCTTGTTGATGAGTCCCAAATAGGTGTCGGTCCATGTGTCCGGGTGATCTTGCCGGAACGCTTCGAGCGCGAGTTTCTGCTTGGCAGCGGAGAGCCCCTCGATCACTGCGGCCAAGTCATCCGCTTTTTCAAAAATGGCGGCGGCATTGGCCTCGCCTTCCTGCGGTTGCATCCCGGACTGCGAGCAGATTGCATCACGCAACAAAATCGCCTCAAGTGCGAGAGACGGCTTGAACGTCAAGTGATTCTTGATTGCGATGTTCAAAATGCCCAGCACCTCGGTCAGCGCCGCCTCCTTGTTTTCGACGTCAGCGATGCCTTTGTAGAGTTCGGTCGCAGCGGCCAACTGAGCTTTCAAGCCCTTGGCGTCGCGGATGTTGCTCATCAGTTTATCCGCCGGAGAAAGCTTCTCGGTATGATAAACAATCGGCTCGGTTTTCTTGACCGGCAACTGGAAATGACCGTCGCTCTTCATTTCCTTTTTGGCGTCGGCCCACCATTTTTTCCAGTCCTCCTCGATGACATCCGGCACCAGCGACTCTTGAATCACCGCCACGGTGGCCTGCCCGCCGAAGCTCTCGAGCACGACCTTAATCAGTTCAAGATGGTTCCGTGCAGCCGTGCGCTGCAGCCCGGCCAAGTCGGTGGCCTTGCGTGCCTGGATATGGCTGGAACTGAGCGGCTTGAGAATGGTTGCCGCAAACCCGAGATCCATCGAGTGGCCCGGCTTGGCTTGGAAGTCGATGGTCATTTTGGCCATCAACGTATCTACCGTGGTGATCTTACCGGGGCCCCACGAGCGGTGGGTGCAAAAACCGGCTGTCACCAACTCCGTCAGCGCATCCGTTAACTTGGGGTCCAGTTTCCCGTCCAGCACCAGTCGCTTTAACTCGCTCTGGAGCTGGTCAGGTTGCTCTGCGGTGGTGGTTGCTTCTGCTGTTACTTCCTCAGTCATTGTGTCGTTCATCAAGTAATACTCGGCCTACGCCGCCAAAGCCGGCATCCTAGCGCCGTGATGGGAAAGAAACCAAGACAAATTGCACTCCAATCGTTGCTGCACTCGCAACAATCCCACAGGGCCGTCGAGCCGATCCTCTCCCGCGAGTTCCGCGCCGCCGCACTCTCACCCGCCGACAGTGGTCTCTGCCGCGAACTCGTCTCCGGCTGCGTGCGCTGGCGACGACTGCTCGACTGGCTCATCGACCGCGCCACCGAGAGCCGCGAACAAAAGCCAGCCGTGCGGGAGATTCTCCGGCTTGGCCTGTACCAAATTTTCTTCCTCAGCCGCATCCCCGAGCACGCCATCGTCGATGAGAGCGTCCGCTTGGCCAAGGCCGAGAAATGCCTCGGCCAAGCCGGATTCATCAACGCCATGATGCGGCGCTTCCTCCGCGAGCGGGAACAAATCATCCGCGATATCGCCGATTTTAAGGAAGCCCAACCAGCGCTTGGCCAATCCCACCCCGACTGGCTTTTCGAGCGCTGGGAACAGCGCTGGGGACGTGAAAAAACCGTCCGCCTCATGGAGTGGAACAACCAGCCAGCCCCGACCTGCGCCCGCATCAACCGCCTGCTCACCGACCCCGAACACTTGGCCAAGCGCTGGGAGGAGGAAGGCGTCGAGACGTCGCCCATCGACTGCGACTGGGCCGCAACCGGCGACCTATTTCACCTCCGCAAACATCCCCCGCTCGACTCGCTCGGCAGCTTTAGCGACGGACTTTTCTATGTGCAGGATCCCAGCACGCTGCTCTCCGTCTCCCTGCTCGATCCGCAGCCCGGCCAAGCCGTGCTCGACCTCTGCGCCGCGCCCGGCGGCAAGACCTGCCACATCGCCGAGCGGATGAAAAACGAAGGCCAACTTACTGCGCTCGATACCCGCGAGTCGCGGCTCAAGTTGCTGCGCGAAAACTGCGACCGTATGCGCGTCACCTGCGCCACACTTGGCCAAGCGGATGCAACAGCGACTGGCGAAGCCAAGTTCGACCGGGTGCTGGTCGACGTCCCCTGCACCAACACCGGTGTGATCCGCCGCCGACTCGACCTGCGCTGGCGGCTCACCCCCGGCCAAGCGAAGCTGCTCGCCGGCGAGCAACTCAAGCTGCTTGGCCAAGCGGCGACACACGCCAAGCCGGACGGCCAACTCGTGTACAGCACCTGCAGCATCGAGCCAGAGGAGAACGAACAACTCGTCGCCCGGTTCCTCGAGGCGCACCCCGGATGGCAACTCGCCGCCGAGCGGTCGCTGCACCCGGTCGAAGACCGCACCGACGGCGCCTACGCCGCCCGCCTCACGCGGGAGTTATGAAACCAACACGCCGGAAAACGAATTGGAAGTTCGCGGAGTTGCCGAAGGAATACGTCGGGCTTTGCCGGGTGCTTTTGCCCCGCCCCATTCGTTCGGTTGCCGAGAGCGACGAGGCTTATGAGTTGGCATCAGTGATGGCGGGGCACCGGTTGACGAAGGATCAAGACGACTACTTGGAGGCGCTTTCGACCTTCATCGAGCAATACGAGGACAAGGCGAATCCCGAGTCCAAGAAGAAAACCCCCACCCACGAGATGCTCCGGTATCTCTGCGAGGAGAACGGGATGAGCGGTGTCGGCTTGGGGCGGTTGCTGGAGGTGGACCGGACTCTGGCAACACGCATCCTGCGCGGAGAACGAAACCTGACGGTGTCGCACATCCAAAAAATCTGCAAACGGTTCAAGCTGTCGGCTGAGCGTTTTATCAATCGGTAAACCACAGGCTACCCCGCTTGGCCAAGCCGGTTTTTTGCGAAGCAATATTCCTCGACGACTTGGCCGTTGATGAGGTGCTCCTGAATGATGCGCTCGAGGACTTCCGGCGTGCAGGAGTGGTACCAGGTGCCCTCCGGATAAACGACTGCGATGGGGCCGCGCGCGCAAACCCGGAGGCAGTTGGCCTTGGTGCGGTGTACTCCCGCCTCCGGCCCGGCCATGTCCAGTTCCTTGAGGCGTGTTTTCAAAAATACCCACGACTCGAGACCGGCGGCTTTGTCGCAGCACTTGGCCTCCGTCTGGTCGGCGCAGAGGAAAATGTGGCGCTCAAACTTTTCCAGCCCAAGCGCCGCAGAGACTTTTGCGAGTTGTTCGTCCGCCACGGTTTATTGGATCGGCTTTAGCTCCCGGATCCAGATGTTGCGGTATCGCACCGGGTTACCGTGATCCTGCAACTTGATGTGGCCGGGGCCGTGCACGCGGTACGGCTGGGTTCTCTTGTGCCCGAGGATGCCGGGAATCTCCACGCCGTGCTGGGTGACCACGCCGTTGTGCAGCACGGTGATGAGTGCCTTCTTGACGACTTTGCCGTCCGCAAATTCCGGCATCTCGAAAATGATGTCGTACACCTGCCACTCGCCCGGGCGCCGGCTGACGTTCACGCGAGGCGGGCGGAAGCCGTAAAGCGAGCTGGCCTGTCCGTCCGGGTAAGTGAGGTTGTCGTAGTTGTCCTGCACCTGCACCTCGTAAAGCCCGGCGAGGTAGACGCCGGAGTTGCCCCGGCCTTGGCTGCTGCCCTTCACCTCCGACGGCGACGCCCACTCGATGTGCAACTGCACGCTGCCAAATTTCTGCTTGGTCTGGATTGGGCCGGATTTTTTGCCGCACTCGAAGAAGCCGTCGCGAAGTGTCCACTTCGGCGGGTTGCCTTTGCCGTCGTCCCATGCGTCCAAGTTTGTGCCGTCGAACAGCACGATCGCATCGGAGGGTGGCGTGCCCGGCTCGTCGCGCGGCGCCACTGTGCCGGGGTTGATTTGTCGCGGCTGCGGGCGGAACGGGTCGTGCACCACCCACGGCGTACCGGGAATCTTGGGCGTGTTGGTGTAGCCAAAGCGCACCCCCTTGAGCGACTCAAGCTCGACGACACGGTAGCCGCTCATGCCGTCGGCGCGGTTCGGGGTGGATATTCCGCCGGTGTACGACACCACGCCAATGATGTCGGATTTGCCAAGTCGGCTCCACTCGCCACCGGTGCGGTAGTCGTAAATGAGAAATGCCCCGTCGAAGCCAAGCCGCAGTCCGGCCTTGCCGGTGACATCGGCCTGACCCACGAGCGATTGTTCGCCATCGCGGGATCGCATTGCATAAATCACGCCTTCCGACCGGAACACAGAGGCGTAATTGCCCTCCCCGGCGCTCAAGAAAATGCCGCCGCTGCCCTCGGTCGTGACTTCCTGCACCACGGCTTGAGCGAGTTCGCCGAGTTTGCGGCGTTTCACCTCCCAGCCTCCGGTGCCGGGAATCTCGGAGAAATCACTCCAGCCCTCCTTTGAAAAGCCAGTGTCCTCAAAAAGAACCTTGTCCGCCGCTTGGGCTGAAAGCAGCCCGAACGACAGGATCATCGATGTAAATAACGTTGTTTTGTTCATGTTACCAAAAATTGGGAGAGGAGTTGTAGCCCCTTGGCCAAGCGCACTCCAGCCGCAAAAAGAAAATAGTTCAAAAATAGCTTGAACAGCTTCAGGGGATTGACTAAATTCTCCGCCCTTTTTTCGAGCAAGGGGGCAACAGTTAGATGCAGAAGAAACCTAAATCAATCAAGACGCGCAAGTCGGTGGCCAAGCGGTTCAAAATCACCGGCACGGGCAAAATCATGCGAAATCGCCCCGGAAAACGGCATCTTTTGTCCAGCAAAAATGCCAAGCGCCGCCGCAGGCTCGGCTCCCCGGCACTCGTGGACAAGTCCGATTATGCCCGAGTGATGGAAAATCTTCCGTTCAGTCACTGAGCTATCTTTAATCCAATCAACCCAATATTATTTAAGCAGCCATGAGAGTCACCAACGCAGTCGCCTCCCGCAAACGCCGCAAACGCATGATCGAAGCCGCCAAGGGCTTCCGCCTGCGTCGATCCAAACTTTACCGCTACGCCAAAGACGCCATCGAGCACGGGCGCAAATACGCCTATCGCGATCGCAAAAACAAAAAACGCACCTTCCGCGCCCTTTGGAACCTGCGCATCAACGCCGCCGCCCGCGATGCCGGCATCACTTACAGCCGCTTCATCGAGGGCCTCAAGGCCGCCAAGGTCGAGGTCAACCGCAAGGTACTCGCCGACTTGGCCGCCACAGACTCCGCCGCCTTCGGCGAACTGGTGAGCACCGCCAAGAGCGCGCTCGAGGCCAAAGGTTGAGCGCTTGGCCAAGTTGACTTTTTGAGTGGGCGGTCTTTAATGACCGCCCTCTTTTGTTTCCAGACAAGGAAACCTGACCATGTCATTCCTAGACGAAATCGCCCCGCTAAAGGAAGCCGCCCTGCAGGCACTTGAGACCGCCGACACCTTGGCCAAGCTCGACGCCGTGCGCGTGCAGTACCTCGGCACCAACGGCCAGTTCACCGGACTGCTAAAGCAAATGGGCGGCTTGGCCAAGGAGGAACGCCCCGCCGCCGGCAAGGCAGTCAATCTGGCCAAGGGCGAACTCACCCAGACGCTTGACCGACGGCGCGAGGAACTCGAGCTCGCCGCCGCCGCCCCGCAACGCGCCACCGACTTCACCGCGCCGGGCCGACGCCGTCCGCTTGGCAAACAACACCCACTCACGAAAGTCACCGAAGACATCGTCGCGAGCTTTCGCAAAATCGGCTTCGCCGTCGCCGACGGCCCGGAGATCGAGAGCGAGCGTTACTGCTTCGACGCCCTCAACACTCCCGCCGATCATCCCGCCCGCGACACGCAGGACACCTTCTTTCTGGACACCGCCGACCGGCCGCTGCTCCGCACCCACACATCGTCCGTGCAGATTCGTGTGATGGAGCAAACCCCGCCGCCGATCCGCATCATCGTGCCGGGCCGCGTCTACCGCCGCGACACCGCCGACGCCACGCACAACCCCACCTTCCACCAGATCGAGGGACTGTACGTCGATCGGAACGTGACGATGGCCGACCTCAAGGGCACGGTCGAGTTTGTGTTCAGGGAATTACTCGGCAAAGAGGTGAAACTGCGGTTCCGGCCGCATTACTTTTCCTACACCGAGCCAAGCCTCGAGATCGACTTCAGCAGCCCGCTCGTCCGCAAGATGGGCAAGGAATGGCTCGAGATCGCCGGCTGCGGCATGGTGCACCCGACCGTGTTCGAGAACGTCGGGTACGACCCGGAAGAATGGAGCGGCTGGGCGTTCGGCTTCGGCATCGAGCGCATCGCGATGATCCGCTACGGCATAAGCGACATCCGCCTGTTCTACGAAAACGACCTCCGCTTCCTCGACCAGTTTTAGCCCTTGGCCAAGCGCGGGTTAAGCATGATGGCTTGTCTCGGTTGGGTGAACGGGTAGGCGTTACTTGTCAATAACAAGAACTGACCCCTGCCCTTACTGAATACCCTACGCTACATTCACGCCAATCCCCGTGTCGCAGGGGTCACCCGCAGTTTTATTTACCGCTACAGCAACTACGGCATTTATGCCAAACT
>Ga0209554_1000569_pt1 | contig 30918 bp, 32 predicted proteins | sample MarorgKNORR_S2LV_5_FD_188221 | JGI IMG/M metagenome (GOLD analysis project Ga0209554, IMG submission 188221) | Marine microbial communities from the Southern Atlantic Ocean, analyzing organic carbon cycling - Bottom_A/KNORR_S2/LV (SPAdes) (version 2) | ecosystem: Environmental > Aquatic > Marine... | reverse complement strand
CGAGCAAACACCCCGGGGCCTCGTCGGGGCCGCCGGGCGGCGCATCGAGCTGGTCGAGTTGCAGGGCGCCGATCGGCCGGCGGCGCGGCTGGTCATCGGCATCGACGAGCTCGACCGGGTGGTCGGCGGCGGCCTGGTGGCCGGCTCGGCGCTTCTGGTGGCCGGTGATCCGGGCATCGGAAAGTCCACCATACTGCTCCAGGCGGCGGCGGCCTGCGCCCGCGGCGGCGCGGCCTGCGTCTATATCTCGGGCGAGGAATCGCCCGAGCAGGTGCGCCTGCGCGCCCGCCGCCTCGGCCTCGCCGACGCCCCGCTCAAGCTCGCCGCGGCGACCAGCGTGCGCGATATCCTGACCAGCCTGGAAGCCGCCGAGACGCCCGATGTGGTGATCATCGATTCGATCCAGACCATGTTCATCGACAGCCTCGATTCGGCGCCCGGCAGTGTCGCCCAGGTGCGCGGTGCCGCCCAGGAGCTGATCCGCTTCGCCAAGCGCAGCGGCGCCGTGGTCATACTGGTCGGCCATGTCACCAAGGACGGCCAGATCGCCGGGCCCAGGGTGCTCGAACACATGGTCGACACCGTGCTCTATTTCGAAGGCGAACGCAGCCATCAGTTCCGCATCCTGCGCGCGGTCAAGAACCGCTTCGGCCCGACCGACGAGATCGGGGTGTTCAAAATGACCGACGCCGGCCTCCGCGAAGTGCCCAATCCCTCGGCGCTGTTCCTCTCGGAACATGGCCGTGACATCAGCGGCGCGGCTGTCTTCGCCGGGGTCGAAGGCAGCCGCCCGGTGCTGGTCGAAATCCAGGCGCTGGTCGCGCCGTCTTCCCTGGGCACCCCGCGCCGCGCCGTGGTCGGCTGGGATTCAGGCCGCCTCGCCATGGTCATGGCGGTGCTCGACGCCCGCTGCGGCCTGTCACTCGGCGGCAACGACGTCTATTTGAACGTCGCCGGAGGCCTCAAGATCAGCGAACCCGCCGCCGACCTCGCCGTCGCCGCCGCCTTGATCTCGGCGATCAGCGGGCGGCCCCTGCCGGCCAACAGCGTGACCTTCGGCGAAGTCGGCCTGTCCGGCGAAATCCGCCAGGTCAATCAATCGGACGTCCGGCTCAAGGAAGCCGCCAAGCTGGGCTTCGAGAAGGCGCTGATGCCGCGGCGCAAGAAGACCGGTCCGGGCGATCATGGCGAACCGGCGGCGCCGCTGGTGGTGGTTGAAATCGCCCGCCTGGCCGATCTGGTCGAGTTGCTAAGCGGGGATCGATAGAGCGATGGATTTCGATCCCGGCAACATCCCGACCGGCGTGGTGGTCGATCTGACGATCATCTTCGTCCTGCTGATTTCGGGCGCCCTGGCCTTTTTCCGCGGCGTCGTGCGCGAAGTGCTGGCTGTCGCCGGCTGGGCCGCCGCCGCCGCCGCCGCCTATTACGGCTTCGATTACGTGAAACCCTATGTCGAGCCCTATATCGGTTTTCCGTTGTTGACCGACGCCTTGACCAGCATGGGCATCTTCGTCGCCGCCATGGTGATTATATCCTTGGCCAGCGGGGCGATCTCACGGCGCATCAAGACCAGCCGCCTGGAATCCCTCGACCGTTCGCTCGGCTTCCTGTTCGGCCTGGCGCGGGGCGCCCTGGTGATCTGCCTAGCCTATCTGGTCATGGTGGTGTTCGTTCCGCCCGAGGAGCAACCGGAGTCCATACTCGAGGCCCGCGCCCTGCCCCTGGTTGAGACCGGCGCCGTATGGCTGGTCGAGGCGGTGCCGTCCGACAAGCGCGCAGAATGGCTGGAATCGATTGCCGTCGCCAAGCAATTCGCCGACCAGGCGCTCGAGACCAAGGACGCCCTGGACACGCTCATGGGCCCGCCGCCGATGGTGGCAAATCCCGACAAATCGGGCTATAGCAAGGCCGAGCGCAAGGGCATCGACCAATTGATCGGCACCACGCAATGATTCGCTTCGACGACGATAAACCCCATGAGGAATGCGGCGTTTTCGGAATCTACCGGCACAAGGATTCCGCCGCCCATACGGCGCTCGGCCTGCATGCGCTTCAGCACCGCGGCCAGGAAGCGGCGGGAATCGTCACCTATGACGGCAAGCAGTTCCACAGCCACCGCGGCCTCGGGCTGGTCGGCGAAAATTTCTCCTCGGCCAAGGTCATCGACCGCCTGCGCGGCCAATCGGCGATCGGCCACAACCGCTATGCGACCACCGGCGAGACGGTGCTGCGCAACGTGCAGCCGTTGTTCGCCGAGTTCGCCTTCGGCGGCATGGCGATCGCCCATAACGGCAACCTGACCAACGCCATGGCGTTGCGCAAGCGACTCATCGATCACGGCTGCCTGTTCCAATCGACCAGCGATTCCGAGGTCTTCATCCATCTCATCGCCATCAGCAAGCATGCCACCGTGGTCGACCGCATGATCGACGCCCTGTCCCAGGTCGAGGGCGCCTATTCCCTGGTGGCGATCACCAAGGATGCGCTGATCGGCGTACGCGACCCGATGGGGGTCAGGCCCTTGATCCTCGGCACCGTCGAGGGGGCGCCGGTGCTGACCTCGGAATCCTGCGCCCTCGATATCATGGGCGCCGAATTCGTCCGCGATATCGAGGCCGGCGAGGTGGTCGTCATCGACGATCTCGGGATTGAAAGCCTGCATCCGTTCCCCCGCGTACCGCCCCGCTTCTGCATCTTCGAGTATGTCTATTTCTCGCGCCCTGACAGCCATGTGGAAGGCCGCAGCATCTACGAGACGCGCAAGCGCATCGGCGCCGAGCTGGCGCGTGAATCCATGGTCGAGGCCGACCTGGTCGTGCCGGTGCCGGATTCCGGCGTGCCGGCGGCCATCGGCTACGCCGCCGAAGCCGGCCAGCCGTTCGAGCTGGGCATCATCCGCAACCATTACATCGGCCGCACCTTCATCGAGCCGACCGACCGGATCAGGCATCTCGGGGTAAAGCTCAAGCACAACGCCAACGCCGCCAGCCTCAGGGGCAAGCGGGTGGTCCTGGTGGACGACAGCATCGTGCGCGGCACCACCTCGGTCAAGATCGTCGAAATGGTGCGCGCCGCCGGCGCCGCCGAGGTCCATATGCGGGTCGCCAGCCCGCCGACCGTCCATTCCTGTTTCTACGGCGTCGATACGCCGTCGCGCGATAAGCTGATGGCCGCCAATATGAACATCGCCGAGATGACCGCCCATATCGGCGTCGACAGCCTCGCCTATGTGACCATCGACGGGCTCTACCGCGCAGTCGGCGAGGCAGGCCGGGATGCGCTCGCGCCGCAATACTGCGACGCCTGCTTCAGCGGCGACTATCCGATTCCCCTGATCGATCACGACGGCGGCGGCGACAGCCGCCAATTGTCCCTGCTCGCCGAGGCGGAGTAATACATGCCGGGCCGGCTCGAAGGCCGCATCGCCCTGATCACCGGGGCGTCGCGGGGAATCGGCGCGGCGGTGGCCAGGCGGTTCGCCCGGGAAGGCGCGCATCTGGTGCTGGTGGCGCGCACGGTCGGCGGCCTCGAGGAGATCGATGACGCGATCCGCGCCGCGGGCGGCGCCGCGACCTGTGCGCCGTTCGACCTGCTCGACTATCCCGCCATCGACCGTCTCGGCGGGGTTATCGCCGAGCGTTACGGACGGCTCGATGTGCTGGTCGGCAACGCCGCCATGCTCGGCGGCCTGCGACCCATGGGTCATTACCCGACCGAGGATTGGGAAAATCTCTTCGCCCTGAACGTCACCGCCAACTGGCGCCTGATCCGCTCCTTCGACGCCCTGCTGCGGGCCTCGGACGCGGGCCGCGCGATCTTCGTCACCGCGGCCGCCGGGCGCCGCCACACGGCCTACTGGGGTGCCTACGCGGCGAGCAAGGCGGCGCTCGAATCCATGGCCATGACCTACGCCGCCGAGCTGACCAAGACCGACGTCAAGGTCAACCTGATCGAGCCGGTGGCGACGCGCTCGCGCCTGCGCGCCGAGGCCATGCCCGGCGAAGATCCGCAATCCCTGCCCCATCCCGACGACATAACCGACGCCTTCGTCGAGCTGGCCTCGCCTGACTGCCGGCGCAACGGTGAGATTCTGGTCGCGGGTTAATTGACTTCGTAGGCCTATTTGACTATAGTCATGATCATGGTCATAAAGACAATCAAGGCGTCCGAGTTCAAGGCTAAATGCCTGCGGCTGATGGACGAGGTCGCGGAAACCGGACAACCGCTGGTCATCACCAAGAACGGTAAGCCTGTCGCGCAGTTGGGGCCGGTCGTCTCACGCCCGCCCACCCTCGCAGGCGCCCATGCCGGTAAGATCCGTATTCTCGGCGATATCATCGCCCCTATCGATGTGGATTGGGAGGCGGCGAACTGATTCTGATCGATACCCATGCGCTGATCTGGCTCGATCAGGACGACCCCGCCCTAGGCCGTGAAAGCCGGAAACTGGCGGATCAAGCCCTGCGCGACGGTGTTTTAGCCGTCTCGGCGATAAGCTTCTGGGAGATCGCAATGCTCGTCCTCAAGGGGCGGATCGCCATCGACCTCGCTGTCGATCGCTGGCGCCTCGATCTCATTGGCTCAGGGCTCATCGAACTTCCTCTCGACGGCGGGATCGGCCTCGCGGCCGCGCATCTCGATGATCTTCACGGCGACCCCGCCGACCGTTTTATCCTGGCCACCGCGCGGGAAAACGATGCGATCCTGCTAACCGCGGATCGGCGTTTGCTCGAGTGGCCGGGGTCTCTACAACGCCACGACGCACGGCTTTAACGATCGGGGGCGTAGGGGTTCTTGCCGACGCGCAGAAGCAAGCGGATGGGGACGCCGTCGAGCTTGAAGGCATCGCGCAACTGGTTGACCAGATAGCGCTGGTAGGCGTCGGGCAGGGCCTTGGGGCGGCTGACGAACAGGGCGAAGGTCGGCGGCCGCGCCTTGATCTGAGTCATATAGCGCAGCTTGATGCGGCGGCCGCCGGCCATGGGCGGCGGATGGGCGGCAACGACGCCTTCCAGCCAACGGTTGAGACGGCCCGTCGAGACCCGCTTGTTCCACGTCTCATAGGTCTTGAAAACCTTCGGCAACAGCTTGTCCACGCCCTCGCCATGGAGCGCCGAGAGGGGGACCACGGGAACCCCCCGGTTCTGGGGCAGGGAATCGGCGAGGCGCTGATCGATGCATTTGAGAAGCGCCCGGCGGCCGCGCGCCACCATGTCCCATTTATTTATCACGATGATCAGCCCGCGGCCCTCCTCGACGACGAGGCGGGCGATGCTCAGGTCTTGGCGTTCGAGCGCCATGTCGGCATCGAGCAGCAAGAGCACGAACTCGGCCATGCGGATGACCCGCAGCGTATCGGTGACCGACATTTGCTCGAGCCTTGCCACCACCTTGGCGCGGCGGCGCATGCCGGCGGTATCGACCAGTTTGATGGCTCGGCCCTTGTACGACCAGGCGACGGCGATGGCGTCCCGGGTGATACCCGGTTCCGGCCCGGTGACCGTGCGCTCCTCGCCGACCAGACGGTTGAGAAGCGTCGACTTGCCGGCATTGGGGCGGCCGACGATGGCCAGTTGCAAGGGCTTGTCGGCGGCCTCCTCTTGATCCGTCGCCTCAAGCGCGCCGCCATAAGGCTCCAAGGCGTCGTAGAGTTCGCTCATGCCCTGGCCGTGTTCGGCCGAGACGGCGACCGGATCGCCCATGCCGAGGGAGTAGGCGTCGAACAACCCATCCTGACCGGCCTTACCCTCGCATTTGTTGACCACCAGGATGACCGAGCGGCCGAGCTTTCTCATGGCGGCGGCAAAATACCGGTCGTCGGGCGTCACCCCGGCGCGGCCGTCGATCATCAGCAGGCTGACATCGGCGGCCTCGGCGGCGAGATGGGTCTGCTCCAGCATCCGGGCTTCCAGGCTGTCGGGCGCCGCCTCGACCAGCCCGGCGGTGTCAATCACCGTAAAGCGCAACGGTCCCAGGGCGGCCTCGCCCTCGCGGCGGTCGCGGGTGACCCCGGGGCTGTCATCGACCAGCGCATGGCGACGGCCGACGAGACGGTTGAACAGGGTGGACTTGCCGACGTTCGGCCGGCCCACGATGGCGACGGTGAAATGCATCTCGGACAGACCGCTAGCGAAGAGCGACCAACTCGCCGTCATTGGTGAGGATATAGACGATGCCGTTTGAGGCGATGGGCGATATTTCGATATCACCGGGCATTTCGAGTCGGCCGAGGAGCTGCCCCGTATAGGGCGAGATCGAAATGGCCTGCCCTGTCGAGCTGACGACGATCAGACGATCGCTGACCAGCAACGGCCCGCTCCACAAGATTGGGCCCTCCTTGTCTTCGGGGTCTTCATAGCGCGGCAAACGCCGGATCCAGCGGATCAGCCCATCGACCCGCGACAGGCACAACAACTCGCCCTGGGTGGTCAGGATGAACAGAAAATCACCCGCGATCCACGGCGTCTGAACGCCGGAAATATTTTGCTCCCACAGCCTCTCGCCGCTGCGCAAGGATATGGCGACGAGGCGTCCGGCTTGGCTGACCGCATAGACCAGCTCGCTATCGATGACCGGGCTGCCGTTGATGTCGCCGAGCGACGCCAGGGGCCCGAGGCGGCTGTTGGAGCCCAGGGTGAAGTTCCATGCCTCACGGCCGTTGTCGACGCGTAGCGCATAGATTTCTCCCGATGAATAAGCGGCGATGACCAGGCCGCCCGATACCGCCGGGCTGGCGCCGCCGAGAAGCTGGGCCTCTTCGGCGATACCGCTATGGCTCCACAGCAGATCTCCGTTGTTGGCGTTGAGGACGTACATCTTGTTCTCGTAGGTGATGGCGAACACACGGCCGCCGCTCACGGTCGGCGCAACGCGGATCGGCGCATCGAGCGCAACCCGCCATATCTCGCCGCTGTTCGCCGCCGACAAGGAGATCACCTCGCCGACGCCGGTGGTGATGAACAGCCGCTCGGACGCGTAGGCGATGCCGCCGCCGAACGCCCCGTCCTCCTCTTCCTTGGGCACCACATTGACCCGCCACAGGCGCTTGCCGTTATCGGCCCTGAAGGCGCTGACGTTGCCCACGGCGTCGAGGGCGAACAGGCGGCCGCCGCCGCTGACCGGCGAGGACAGCACGCCGGTGTCATCGTCGGCGCCTTCGCCGATATCGGCGGTCCACAGCCGCGCCAAGGGGCCCGGCGCCTCGAGATGATTCATCGCATGATTGGCATAGCCGCCTTCCTGGGGCCATTCCCGGTTGAGACGGGGCCGCGGCAAACGAACAGCCTGGCTGGCGATGCCGGCATCGACCCTGAGCGTATTGTCGAGGGACATCACCGGAATGCGCTTGCCCGGCAGAGGCGGCGCTTCGGACTCGCCCAGCCATTCAGGGTATGTATCGCAGGCGCCGAGGGTCAACCCGGCGATGATGACAATCAGGAAACGGCGCATCAACCGCCTTCGCCGCCGCCAATAATCGCCAGCATGCCCGCGGCGCGGCTGCGGGCGCTCGACGGCGAGGCGGTGTCCTCGACGATGGTGGTGAACAGTTCCCGCGCGCGGCCGGTCTCGCCGGCGCGCAAGGCGATCAATCCGCCGAGTTCACGCGCGCTGGCGCGCCACGCCGAGCCGTCGGCCATCAGCGGTGACAGCCGGGCCTCGAGTTCATCGCGCGGCGCTCTGTCCATCAATTGATAGACCGCGAACAGCCGCGCCAGGTCGCGGAACGCCGTATCCGCGTCACCGTCGTCAGCCAGCCTGTCGAGGGTGGCGACGGCGCCCGTCACATCACCGGCCGTGGCCAGGGCATCGGCCTCGCGCAGACTCGCCAGGGCGCCGTAGCCATCTCCCGCTTGATCGGCGAGGGATCCGAACAGCTGGGCGGCGTACACCGCGTCGCCATTGCTCAGTATCTCGCCGGCGGCTAAATAGCGTTGGCTTTCGAGCTGGCGCTGGCCGGCCTGGTAATCGCTCCAGGCGATGCTGCCGGCGAAGACCACGACAAAAGACACCACGGCGCCGATAACATAGCCGCCATAGGCATGAAACAGCTTCTTCCACTGTTCTTGGCGTATTTCTTCATCGACTTCGTTGAATACGTCGGACACGCATGACCTCCGGAGGGAATTGACAGATCGGCTAGGGTATGGCCTGAGGGGGTTGTAAACCAAGGCGCGCCACGCCCGCAAGTCCGTATCGATGGGACCCGGTCATGGCGGGGGAGAGAGTCAATCCTCGCGCCACTTTATGGAACAGCCGATGGACGCGATCTGTTCGGCCGGGCCGCTGCCGCTGCGCGCGATTTCAACCATCGCCTCGAACAAGTCACGGCGCGCGCCGGCCACCGCCGTTCTCCCCGATTCATCGAGCCGGCCGCGGTACTGCAGCTCGAGCGCATAGTTGAAGCCGAAGAAATCGGGTGTGCAGACCGCCCCATAGGCCTTGGCGACCGCCTGGGTCTCATCGAACAGATAGGGGAAGGGGAAATCCTTTTCTTCCGCGATGCGCCGCATGTTGTCGAAGGAATCTTCGGCATAATCGGTCGGATCGTTCGACATGATCGCCACGCTGGTGACGCCGTGATCCCTGAGTTCGCGGCAGTCGCGAATGATCCGCTCAAGCACCGATTTGACATACGGGCAGTGGTTGCAGATGAACATGACCAGCGTGCCCTTCGGGCCGCGCAGATCGCTGAGCTTGCAGAGTTTGCCGTCCACCCCGGTAAGTTCGAAATCCGGCGCCTGCCAGCCGCTGTCGCAGACCGGTGTCTGTGTGGCCACCATGCGCAGCCTCCTGTCTCAGTGTTCGGTCGAGTCTGCCCTCTCGGCGCGGCGGAAGCAAGCAGGGCGCAAGGCGGTTTATTCCAAAAGCGTCATGGACTATCCTATCCTCATAAACCCCGCCGATCAGCAAGAGGCCCAGCCATGCAGCCCATGGATGTTCCAGCCAGCCCCGAGCCCATCGGATTCCTGTTGGTGCCGAATTTCTCGATGATCGCCTTCGCCTCGGCCATCGAGCCCTTGCGCATGGCCAACCGCATGAGCGGCCACCCTCTCTATAGCTGGCATCTGATTTCCAAGGACGGCGCGGCCGTGGCGGCGAGCAACGGGATTTTCCTGAACCCGGAGTCGGGGATCAATCAGGTGAAGCATATGACCACCCTGTTCGTCTGCGCGGGCCTCGAGGTTCATCTCTACCGCGACAAGGAAGTCTTTTCATGGCTGCGCCGCCTGGCCCGGGGCGGGGTTCATATCGGCGCCCTGTGCTCGGCGAGTCATATCCTGGCGCGCGCCGGTCTGCTCGAAGGCTATCGCTGCACCATCCACTGGGAGAATCTTCTCGGCTTCACCGAGGAATTCCCCGATATCGAGGTGAGCGCCGGTCTGTTCGAACTCGACCGCAACCGTTTCACCTGTTCGGGCGGCACGGCGTCGCTCGATATGATACTCCATCGCATCGCGCCGCGTTACGGCAAGGAACTGGCGATCGCGGTGTCCGACCAATTGATCCACGACCGCATTCGCGGCGCCCATGATCAACAGCGCCTGACCCTGCAATCGCGCCTCGGCATCCGTGACGCCAATCTGCTGTCGGTGGTCGCCCAGATGGAAGCCAATATCGAGGAGCCCCTGTCGCGCGACGCGCTCGCCCGCAGCGTCGGGTTATCGACCCGCCAGCTCGAACGGCTGTTCCGCGACAAGCTCGGCAGCCCGCCGCGCCGCTATTACCTGGGGCTCAGGCTGCGCCACGCCCGCCAGATACTGCTTCAGACCGATATGTCGGTGCTCGGCGTGGCCCTGGCCTCGGGCTTCGTCTCGGCCTCCCACTTCTCGAAATGCTACCACGAATATTTCGACAAGACCCCGCGCGACGAACGCCGCGAGGCGGCCTGATCCGTTAACTTTTGTGAAACGATACGGGCCTAATATCCCGCCATTCACAGAAGGCCCCCAAGAGCATGAGCAGCATCGACCCCGACGGCATCTCCCTAGACATCTTGATGCAGCTGCGCGAGGAGTTCCTCGGCCACAGCCAGACTCGCGTGGAAACCCTGGATGCCTGCATTACATCGCTGTTGTCGCCGGCTGACGGCGGCCCCGACCGCCTCGTCGAATTCCGCCGCGAAGTCCACAACCTGAAAGGCGCCGGGGGGTCATTCGGTTTCCCCTCGATCAGCCTGATCGCCCATCGCCTGGAAGATTACCTGTCATCGGCCGGCAACCCGACCGTGAGACAACTCGGCGACTTGCAGGTCTTCGTCGATCGCTTGTCGAGCATCATCGACGATGGCGTCGAGCCGGATGACGAGGCGACCAACGCGATCCTGCGGGCCTTGCCGGTCCACACCGTCTTCGACCCCTCGGAAGTCGTTCAGCGCGATGTCGAGGTGCTCCTGGTGATTCCGTCACGGGCCATCGGGCATATCGTTTCGCGCGAACTCCAGGCCTGCGGTTACCGGGTCATCACGGCGCAAACGCCGAGCATCGCCTTCGACATGGTCGTCAAGATGCGGCCGGACATGATCATTACCTCGGCGGTCCTCAATCCGGTGAGCGGCATCGACCTGGTTCGGGCCTTCACCGCCATGACGCTCAGCGAAAACATACCCATCGCCGTGCTCACCAGCTTCGCCCACAACCACCAGGATATCCTACGGCTGCCGGCGGGCACCGCGATCATCCGCCTCGACGAACACCTCAAGGACGATCTTGCCAACGCCATCGTCGATTTCGAGCAGCGCCTGGAACAAACCGCCGCGGCGGCGGCCGGCAAGACCTGATCGCCGCTCCTTCTAGAGCGTTTCACGTTTAATCGTGCACACACGATCAAACGACGTTCAAGCGCCACGTAGGCTAACGCTCGCTTCGCGGCGGATTGCGGCGTACGCCGCAATCAGAGCGTTTCGGGCTTGAGTGATTCCATTCAAACCCGAAACGCTCTAGCTGCTACGAAGAGCCGCTAGAGCCATCACCCCCGCCGCCGCCGGCGGGTTCTGCGTTCGCCCGCGGGCGGGGCGGCTTCCTTGGCTTCGGGCAGGTTCACCACCTTGGCCAGATTGGGGAAGGCGTGGGTCTTGTGGGGCAGCGCCATGGCCTCGATGAAATGTTCCTGAAAGCGCGGCTCGACGGCGGTTTCGACCTTCTCCACCCGGCGCACCACGCTCTCGATTTCGATCCGCGCCGCGCGGTTGAGCAGGGCGATGCGGGCGCCGGTTCCGGCGGCGTTGCCGGCGGCGGCGACGCGATCGAGAGGGCAATCGGGGATCATCCCCAACACCATGGCGCGTTTCACGTCGATATGGCTGCCGAAGGCGCCGGTCAGCACGATGCGGTCGACCGCATCGACGCCCGCGCGGTCCATCAGCAGGCGCGCCCCGGCATAGAGCGCCGCCTTGGCGAGCTGGATGGCGCGCACGTCGTTCTGGGTGATGCGGATTTGCGGCGTGCCCTCGAGCAGCACATAGGCGAAGGTGCGATCGTCGGCCACCACGCGGTGGCTGCGCGCCGCCATGGCGCCGTCGATGGCGCCGTCGGAGGCCAGGATGCCGGCGAGGTACATCTCGGCGATCACCTCGATGATTCCCGAGCCGCAGATACCGGTGACCTTGGCGTCGAAGCCGGGATCGTTGGACCACAGCTCGCAGCCGATCACGGTGAAGCGCGGCTCCAGGGTATCGGGATCGATGCGCACGCGCTCGATGGCGCCGGGGGCGGCGCGCTGGCCGCAGCTGATCTGTGCGCCCTCGAAGGCGGGGCCGGTCGGGCTCGAGGCGGCGAGCAGCCTGTGGCGGTTGCCGAGGACGATCTCGGCGTTGGTGCCGACATCGACGATCAGCATCAGCTCGTCCGACAGATGCGGCCCCTCGGCGAGGATCATCCCGGCGGTGTCGGCCCCGACATGGCCGGCGATGCAGGGCAGCACATAGACCCGGGCGTTTTTGTGGAGATGCAGATCGAGCTCGCTCGCCCAGATGGTCAGGGCTTCGTCGGTCGCCAGGGCGAAGGGCGCGGTGCCCAGCTCGATCGGGCTGACGCCGAGCAGAAGGTGATGCATGATGGGATTGCCGACGAAGGTGATCTCGAGGATGTCGGCCGTGCCGATCCCCGCCTCGGCGGCGACTTCGGCGGCCAGCTTGTCGATGGTCTCGCGCACCACCCGGGTCATCTCGCCGTCGCCGCCGGGATTCATCATCAGGTAGGAAACCCGGCTCATGAGGTCTTCGCCGAAGCGGATTTGCGGGTTCATGGCGCCCGCCGCGGCGACCACTTCGCCGGTCGACAGATCGCAGAGATGGGCGGCGATGGTGGTCGAGCCGATATCGACCGCGAGACCATGGGCGCGGTCGGCGAAGCCTGAGCGCACATCGATGATCTGGCGGCCTTCGCGGACCGCCACGGTGACCTTCCAGCCGCCCTTGCGCAGGGCCGCCTGCAGGCCGCGCAGGACGCGCAGATCGGCCTGCAGCTCGTCGAGTCCCCATTGCGATTGCAGCGCCTGGATGACCCGCCTGAGATCGGACGCCGGGTTGTCCATGTCGGGCTGGGCGACCTCGATATAATGCAGGGTGAGCACCGGATCGACTTCGATGACGCGGGCATCCGCGCGCTTGCGCACGAGCTGCTTATGGACCTGGGACTCGGCCGGCACGTCGATCACCACATCGCCCCGCAGTAGAGTCTGACAGCTCAGGCGGCGGCCGCTCTCGAGGCCGCGTTTCTCGGCGTAGCGGGTCTCCGCGGCGTTGACCGGGGAGAGATGATCGCCGCGCGATGAGATGCCGTGCTTGGCAAATTCACCGGCGCTCAGAGTCACCTGACAGCGGCCGCACAGGGCGCGCCCGCCGCACACCGAATCGATATCGACGCCGAGTTCGCGCGCCGCGTCGAGCAGCGGCGTACCCAGCGCGAAACGTCCGCGCAGGCCCGACGGGGTGAAGACCACCAGGGCGTCTTCAGCCACGGCGGCGGCGACTTCCCTGGCGGCGGCCGGCGGCGGACTCGCCCTCGGCGACGGCCGGCCGGAAGCGCTTGATCCAGCGCGCGCAGTCGCGGTCGTGGCCCATCATCACGTCGCCCCCCATGGTCGCGGCGATGACCTCTTCGTGGAGCGGGCTGGTGATCGCTGAGGTCATGCCGGCGCCCATGGCCATGGACAGGAAGGCGGCATTGAGGCCGTTGCGGGCGGGCAGGCCGAAGCTGATGTTCGAGGCCCCGCAGGTGGTGTTGACCTTGAGCTCCTCGCGCAGGCGGCGGATGATCTTGAAGGCGGTGAGACCGGCCACGTTGATGGCGCCGACCGGCATGATCAACGGGTCGACGACCACGTCGCAGGCCGGGATGCCGTAGTCCTGGGCGCGCTCGACGATCTTCTTGGCGACCGCGAAGCGCTCGTCCGGGTCTTCGGATATGCCGGTCTCGTCGTTCGATATGGCGACCACCGCGGCGCCGTATTTCTTGACCAGGGGGAGCACCTGTTCGAGGCGTTCCTCCTCGCCGGTCACCGAGTTGACCAGGGCCTTGCCCTGGTACACCGCGAGGCCGGCTTCGAGCGCCGCGACGATCGAGGAGTCGATCGACAGGGGCGCGTCGGTCAGCGATTGCACCAGTTGGATGACTTCGGCCAGGATCCTGGGTTCGTCGGCGAGCGGGATACCGGCATTGACGTCGAGCATATGGGCGCCCGCCGCGATCTGGGCCAATGTGTCGGACTCGACCCGGCTGTAATCGCCCGCCGCCATCTCGGCGGCCAGCAGCTTGCGCCCGGTCGGGTTGATGCGTTCGCCGATGATGACGAACGGTCGGTCGAAGCCGATCACCACTTCACGGGTGGCGGAGCTGAGCACGGTCTCGGTCATGGAGCGGTCCTTATGTGTTTCTCGTGCGCCTTCCGGGCGCGCTTGTGATGGCCATGGGGGCGGCGGTCGCCGAGCACGCCGGAGTCGGTGATGATCTCGGAAACCAATTCCTCCTGGCGGTACGCCATCAGGTGAACACCGGCAACCCCTTTCATGTCACGGATGCGCTGAATCAGCTCGATACAGATACGCTTGCCCTCGAGTTTCTGATTATCGCTGCCCTCGAGGCGGGCGATGATCTTGTCGGGAATATGCACGCCGGGGACATGGCTGCGAATCCACCGCGCGGCGCGCGCCGAGGCCAGCGGCCCGACGCCGACCAGGATGAAACAGCGCTCATCCAGCCCCATGTCGCGCACCCGCTCCATATAGGACTCGAGCCGGGCAATATCAAAGCAATATTGGGTCTGCACGAACTGGGCCCCGGCGGCGATCTTCTTGGCCAGGCGCAGGGGACGGAAATCATAGGGCGGGACGAACGGGTTGGCGGCGGCGCCGAGGAACACGCGCGGCGGTGTGGTCAGCGCCCGGCCCGACAGGAAGCGGGATTCGTCGCGCATGGTGCGGATGGTCTCGAGCAGGGAAATGCTGTCCAGGTCGAACACCGGCTTGGCGCCCGGCTGGTCGCCGGCCTGTACGCCGTCGCCGGTCAGGCAGAGAATGCTGCAAACCCCGATCGCCGCGGCCCCCAGCACGTCGCCCTGGATGGCGATGCGGTTGCGGTCGCGGCAGGATATCTGCAACACCGGCGAATAGCCGGCGTTGGACAGCAGGCTGCATATGGCGATGCTCGACATATGGGTGTTGGCGCCGGATGCGTCGGTCGCGTTGATCGCGTCGCAGACCTCGCCGAGCACCAGGGCGCGGTCATAGGCGTCACGCGGGTCGGCCGAATCCGGCGGGTTGAGCTCGGCGGTGACGGCGAACTTGCCGGCCCTGAGCACCCTCTCGAGCCGGCCCGGCGACGAATGGCCGGGGGCCGGCATATCGGGGTTCGAGGGATCGACCGGCCCCAATCCCATCAGCCCGCGCCCGCGCCGTTCTTGTCGGTGAACATACTGCTCTCCCGGGTCACGCGCAGCCATGATGAGGTCTGCGCCAGACGCTGGTCGAGCGGATCCTGGACCACGGTGATCACCATGCCTTCGTCCATCCGTTGGGCGCCGTCCCAGGCCTCCACCCAGACGCAGCGCATGGCCGGGATGACTTCGCAGCCGCCGTCGGGGCGGACGCCGCCGCAGGGTCCGTTGCGCAGGGATTTGGGGCAGTTCATGGGGCAGGACATGCCGCTTGAGCGCAGGGCGCACTGGCCGCACATGCGGCAATCGAACATGAAGCCCTTGATCTGCGCCTCGAGCGCCGCCATGGGCGCTTCGAGCCGGGCGTAGCCGATCCGCTCGAACAGAGGGTTGAGGCGCAGCAACAGACTGTAGAACCGGTTATACAGCCACTCCAGCCGGCCAGCGTTGCGCACCGACCACTGTCGGACAGCGTACATGGCGGAACTCTTAGACAGGCGCCCGCCGCGCCTTGAGGACGGCGGAGTCCTCGATCACCCGGGCGACCGACGCTTCCTGGCGCGGCGCCATGAGATGCGCACCCGAGACCCCCTCGATGGTTTGCAGTTCCTCGAGCAGCTCGGCGCAGATGGCGCGGCCTTCGGCGGCTTGATCCCGGGCCCCGTCGAGGCGGGCGACGAGGGCCTCGGGAACATGCACGCCGAACAGCTTTTCATTCATCCAGCGCGCCGATTTCGCCGAGGCGATCGGTCCGATGCCGATCAGGAAATAGGCCCGCTCGGTGATCCCTTCATCGACCAGTCTCGCCATATAGCGGCGCAGCACGGGCATATCGAAACAGTATTGCGTCTGGAAGAAGACGGCGCCGGCGTCGATCTTGCCGTGCAATCCGTCGGGCTTCCAGGTCTCGTCGAGGGCGCGGGGGGCGTCGGCGGCGCCGATCAACAGCACCGGCGGCGGGGTGATGGCGCGGCCGCCGGGAAAGGCCCCCTGGCTCATGAGCCGCGCGGTATTCAGCAACCCGTTGGTGTCGAGATCGTAGACCCCCTTGGCGTCGGGCTGGTCGCCGGCCGTCGGGTCGTCGCCGTAGAGGCACAGGATATTGGCAATGCCGAGGGCCGCGGCGCCCAGCAGGTCGCCCTGCAGGGCCAGCCGGTTGCGGTCGCGCACGGTGAACTGCAGCACCGGCTCGATGCCGTCCGCCGCCAGGATCGCGGCGCAGGCCAGGGCCGACATATGGGCCCGCGCACCGGCCCCGTCGGTGACATTGACCGCGTCGGCGAGCCCCTTGAGCAGACGGCCGCGCGCCAGGACCCGGGCGGGGTCGGCGGAGTCGGGCGGCGAGGTCTCGGCGGTCAGCGCGAAATCACCGCGCCGCAACACGGCTTCGAGCCCGCCGTTCGAACGGGGCTCGATCCGGGCCGTGACGTCAGCCATCTTCCCGGCCTCCCGAGACGATCAGGGCGGCCAGCCTGTCATCGCTGTATTCGGCCTCGAGCCGCGCCGCCACGAGCCCCGCCTCGGCCTCGAGATCGCCGCCGCAGGGGCCTGCGTCGCCGCGCCGCCATTCGGCGAGATAGGCGTCGGTGTCGCGGGCGCCGCTGCGCATGGCGGCCCGGTCGATGGCCTTCTCGAAACGCTCCGACAGCACCCGCTTGGCGGCGTTGCGTTTCTCCTTGGCGATCACCTGGGCGGGTATGTCACGCCAGTAGACGATGGTCAGCTTTGCCATGTTTCCGATGTTCCCGATTGGCGTCGGCCATGAAATGTTCGAGTTCGCCATAGCCGGTATAGCGGTATTCAAAGGCCAGGCCGAGCCGCGCCGCGGCCGCCTCGGCCTGTTCCCTGAGCGCCGCGTCCTCGGTCTGCGCCAGATAGATCAGTTTGCTGTAATTTCGGAAATATTCGTCGCGCAGCCGGGGATGACGGTCGAGGCCGAGGCCCTTGATCATCAGCAGCTCGAAATGGCGCACCAGATAGTCGGTCAGGAAGAAGGTTCCCGGCTCGGCGTCCATCATCGCCTCGAAATCGGCGCGGCCGGCATAGAACTGATAGCAATGAGGGCCGGCGATCCGCTCAACCCCTTCTTCTGCGAGCATGGCATCGAGCCGCCCGCCGGTGCCGCAGTCGCCATAGACCACCAGAATCCGGTCGTAACCGCCCCGCGCGGCGGTGATCTTTTGGCGCACCGCGTCGGTGATCTTGTCGGGCCGATTGTGCAATTGAGCGGGCAGGCAGGTCAGCGTCAGGTGGTCCCAGCGGTTGACCCGGATCAAGGCGGTGATTTCCTGGGCCAGCGCGCCGCAGGCAATCAGCAGCGTGGTCGGCGGGCGGGTCATGGGCGCGGGCGGGTGCCGTCAGGCCCCGCCGGCCGCCTGGTTGGCCGCCAGGGAACCCTGGCGCTTGGCCATCAGCTCCTTGGCGGTGTCCACCGCCACCGCCGCATCGCGGCAATAGGCGTCGGCGCCGACACTCTCCGCGAACGCCTCGTTGAGCGGCGCGCCGCCGACCATGACGATGTAGTCGCTACGTATGCCCTTCTCGATGAGGGTGTCGATGACCACCTTCATATAGGGCATGGTGGTGGTCAGCAGCGCCGACATGCCGAGGATATCGGGTTCCTCCTCGTCGATCGCCGTCAGGTAGCTGTCGACCGAATTGTTGATGCCGATGTTGACCACATCGAAGCCGGCGCCTTCCATCATCATGGCAACTAGGTTCTTGCCGATGTCATGGATGTCGCCCTTGACCGTGCCGATCACCATCTTGCCCATCTTGGGCGCGTTGGTGGCGGCCAGCAGGGGCCGGAGAATCTTCATCCCCGCCTTCATGGAATTGGCGGCGAGCAGAACCTCGGGGACGAACAGGATGCCGTCGCGGAAATCGATGCCGACGATCTTCATGCCGGCGACCAGCGCCTTGGTGAGCACATCATAGGGCACCCATCCGCGCCCGAGCAGAATATTGACGCCCTCTTCGATCTCCTCGGCAAGGCCATCGTAGAGATCCTCGTGCATCTGCAGCGTGAGGTCCTCGTCGCTCAGCTCATCAAGGATAATATCGTCTTCGTCGGCCATCTTCACAACACCCGTGATAAAAGTGAGCCTATCAATTTCGGTAGCGCGAATTATCTGTCCAGTTAAATTCAGCGGCCCCCGGTTGCTAACTTGTATGCGACATACAATGTACAAAAACCGACAAGCGTGACGATTCCGGGGAGCCCGGAGCAGGCCGCGCGGAAGCCGCTCCCATGACAGCCTGACCGACCGTCATGCCGCGCCCTGGAAGACCGGCAACCTAGCGATTCGCCATGAGCAATTGGTTAACGGCGAATCCGCTTGCCGCCTCGACGGGCAGGCCGTAAAGGCATTGGGGATTTCCCGCCACCCGAGGAGGCTCGATCGTGCCATCAAGCGACCTCGCCCCGAGAGACCCGGCTTACGCGCGCGGCATCCTGCTGGTCATGGCCGCCGGCGGATTCTGGAGTCTGGGCGGCATCCTGGTGCGTCTCATCGAGACGGCCGGGCCGTGGCAGATATTGCTGGTCCGCTCCGCCAGCCTGTCGATCGCCCTGTTCATGGTTCTCCTGGTCCGCCATCGCGGCGCGCTGCTCGGCGAATTGCGCGGCATCGGCCTGGACGGCGTGGTCGGCGCCCTGTGTCTCGGCGTCGCCTTCACCGGATTCATCTTTTCGCTGATCCACACCAGCGTGGCCAATGCGGTATTCATGCTCAGCGCGTCGCCGTTCTTCACCGCGCCGCTGGCCTGGATGCTGCTCGGTGAACCGGTTTGGCGGGGCACCTGGATCGCCATGAGCCTTGCCCTCGTCGGCGTCGCCGTCATGGTCGCCGGCGGTATCGGCGCCGGCGCCCTGTTCGGCAATCTAGCCGCCCTCGCCGCCGTCCTGGGCTTCGCCGGCTTCGCCGTGACCTTGAGGCGCAAACGGCTGACCGACTCGCTGACCCTGGCCTGCCTGGCCGGCATTTTCACCGCCGTGGCGGCGGCGGCGCTGGTCGACGACTTCGCCTATTCGACTTACGACTTCGCCGTCTGCGCGGTCATGGGGGTCATCCAGATCGGCGCGGGAATGGTTCTGTTCACCCTCGGCTCGCGCCATGTGCCCGCCGTGGAGTTGACCCTGTTGTCCCTCACCGAGGTGGTGCTCGCCCCGATCTGGGTATGGCTGTGGATCGCCGAGACGCCACGGCCATGGACCCTGATCGGCGGCGCCGTGGTGATCGCCGCGCTGATCGGCCACGCGCTTTCCGGCATGCGCCGAAAACCCCCGCCCCTCGGCGCGGTGTGATCCCGGTTATTCCCTTGACCTGGGTCAATGCCAGGCTCTCGGCGGGGCTCTATAAGGTTGGGTGTCGTTGAACACCCACGTCAAGGATGAAAGCTGTCATGAAGGAAAACACCAGCCGGCTGAGCCGCAAGCTGCGGCGCTTGAATATCGACGTCGTCCGCGGCTTCGACCTCAACATGCCGCTCATCGCACAGGCCGCCATGGTCTGCGAGACATGCCCGCGGTCGGACAGATGCGAGACCTGGCTTCGAGCCGGCATCCAGGATCACGGCTACCGTTCGTTCTGTCCCAACGCCGCCCGGCTGGACTGTTTGCCGCGTAGCGCCAGTGTGATACGCTCCGACAGGGTTGCTTGACGGCCGTCTCGCCGGTAAAATCCATGTCATGAGCCGCCAAGCGAGGCCGTCATGAACGTGAAAACGATCCTTGTACCCGTATCCGGCAGCGATGCAGGTCTCACCGGCGTCGACGCCGCGTTTCGCCTCGGCGCCCATCTCGGCGCCCATGTGGAAGGGCTCCATGCCAGCCGCGATGCCCGCGACGCCCTCGCTTATATCGGCGAAGGCATGACCGGCGCGATGATCGAGGAGCTCATCACCACCGCCGAAGAAGAGAGCGCCCAGAGCGCCCAGCGCGCCCGGCGGGACTTCTCGGCGGCCTGCGAAGCGGCCGGGTTCGAGCAGACCGAGGCAAGCGATGTTGCCGGCGCCTCGACCGCCCATTTGATGATCGAGACCGGGCCGGAGGAAGAATTGATCGCCCTCAGGGGCAGGGTCGCGGACATGATCGTCGTCACCCGCGTAGCCAAGGACGGCGATCCGGGCATGCGCGCGACCCTCGAGGGCGCCCTGCTGGAGAGCGGCAGACCGCTTTTCGTGGTGCCGCCCGAAGGCATGCCGGGGCCGCTTACCTCGGCGGCCATCGCCTGGAACGGCAGCGCCGAGGTGGCGCGCGCCGTGTCCCAGGCCCTGCCCCTGCTGGCCAAGGCGGAGCGAGTGTCGGTGATCCTCATCGAGGAAGGATTGCGCCCCGGTCCGTCGCCTCGGGAACTGATCGTCTATCTCGCCCGCCACGGCATTTCAGCGGGAATCCACGATACCCAATCCAATCACCTTCCGACCGGCCAGGCCCTGCTCTCGGACGCCACCGCGCTGGCGGCGGATTTCCTGGTGATGGGCGCCTACACCCACAGCCGTCTGCGCCGCATGATCATGGGCAGCGCCACCGAACATGTGCTCGGCGCGGCCGAATTGCCGGTGCTGATGATCCCTTGAGGCCGCGTAACTTCAATCTTGTCGAGTCGATATCAACCGGAGTACCCTGGCGGTCGAGGAAACGCCGCTTTTGCGCCGATTTCCAGAGTACCGAGGTAGTCGATAATGACCGACGTTCTCCCCGCGGGCGACCATCAGATCAACGGCGGCGCGCTTGAGGTTGTATTCGAGATTCTACCCATGGGCCTCATGCTGTTCGATGCCGGGGACCGGCTGCTGCAATGCAACGCGGCGGCGCGCGATTATTTTGCGCCGATCGCCAAGGCGATCAAACCCGGCGCGTCTTTCGAGAACCTGGCGCGGCATATGGCCGAGCAGGCGGTCCGCCGCGACGGCGCGAGCGCCGATGACTGGCTCGCGGCGCGGCTCGGGCGGCATCGCAACGGCGACGTCGCGTTCGAGGAACAGCTCGCCGATGGGCGCTGGCTGAGAGTCAGCGAAAACCTGGTGGCGGGGGTCGGCGGCATGGTGGTCTACGACGACATCACGGCGCAAAAAACCCATGAGCGGAAGGTCCGTGAAAGCGCCAGCCGATACCAGGATCTCAATAATATCGGCGTCGCCCTGTCGGCGGAAAAGAACGTCAACCGCCTGCTCGAGATGATTCTCCAGGAGGCTAAGAAAATCTCCAACGCGGACGGCGGAACGGTCTATCTCTACGCCAATCAGGAAGCCTCGGAGTGGAAGCCCAAGGACCGCATCGATCGACGCAGCGGCGGCGACCGGCGCAGCGGCTATGACCGGCGCGGCCCGCTCGTGGCCAAGGGCGAGAAGGCCAAACCACTCAAGGAAAGGCGCGCCGGATTGATGGATATGCGAAGCGACCGGCGCCTGGACATTGACCGGCGGGCGCGTCCCGACGTCCTGAAATCCGCCATCATGCTCAACGACACCCTCGACATCGCCATGGGCGGCACCACGGGCAAGGAAATACCGTTTCCGCCCTTGCGCATCTTCGACCCGGTCACCGGCGAGGGCAATTACCGGAATGTCGCCACCGTGGTCGCCCTGACCGGAGAGACCGTGGACATCCCCGACGCCTACGATTCCAGGGAGTTCGATTTTTCCGGAACCAAGGCGTTCGACGCGGCCAACGACTACCGCTCTAAATCCTTCCTCACCATTCCCATGAAGAACAAGCAGGATGAAGTCATCGGCGTCCTTCAGATGATCAACGCGCGTGACCGGGACAGCGGCGAGACCATCGCCTTCGATCCCGAGGACCGCAAGATCATCGAATCCCTGGCCTCCCAGGCGGCGGTAACCCTCGACAACCAGATGCTGCTCGAGGGCCAGAAAGTGCTTCTCGATTCCTTCATCCAGCTTATCGTCGGCGCCATCGACGAAAAATCGCCCTATACCGGCGGTCATTGCGAGCGCGTACCCAAGCTGACAGAAATGCTCGCCGAAGCCGCCTGCCAGGCGACCACGGGGCCGTTCAGGGATTTCCAGCTCACGGCGGAAGAGAAATACGAGCTTCATATCGCCGACTGGATGCACGACTGCGGCAAGGTGACGACGCCGAAATACGTGGTCGACAAATCGACCAAGCTGGAAACCATCCATGACCGTATCGAGACCGTCGTCACCCGCTTCGAGATCCTCAAGCGCGACGCCGAGATCGCCTATCTCAAGGACCTGGCCGCAGGCGGGATCGACCCGGCGCGGCGCGAGGCCGAGTATCGCGCCGAGATCGAGCGGCTCGACTCCGACTGCGAATTCATCAAACAGGCCAACGTCGGCGGCGAGTTCATGGACGATGACAAGAAGGACCGGGTGCGCCGCATCGCCGCCATGACCTGGCGCGCGCCCGGCGGCGAGGAGGCCCCTTTCCTCGACGAGAACGAGAGCTACAATCTCTGCATCAGCCGCGGCACCCTGACCGCGGAGGAACGCACCATCATCAACGACCACATCGTGGTGACCATCGAGATGCTCGCCAAGCTGCCGTTTCCCAAGAGCCTCAGGCGGGTGCCGGAATATGCCGGCGGTCATCACGAGAAGATGGACGGCACCGGCTATCCCCGCGGCCTGAAGCGAAATCAGATGTCGACGCCGGCCCGGATGATGGCGATCGCCGATATCTTCGAGGCCCTGACCGCCGCCGACCGGCCCTACAAGAAGGCCAAGCCCTTGAGCGTCGCCATGAAGATCATGGGCTTCATGAAGAACGACAACCACATCGACCCCGAGCTCTTCGAGTTGTTCGTCGAGAGCGGCGTCTACCGCGAATACGCCGAGAATTTCCTCGACCCCGATCAGATCGACGAGGTCGATCACGACGCCCTGCTCGGCCGCAAATCATGAGCGATATGAGAACCGTTATCCTGACCGGCGCCAGCCGCGGCATCGGTCACGCCACGGCGCGGCGCTTCGCCGATGCCGGCTGGCGGGTGATCACCTGTTCGCGCGATGTGGTCCCCGCCGAATGCCTGATCGGCGATGGCCGTCACATCCACATCACCGCCGATTTGGGAGACAGCGACAGTCTCGAAGGGTTCATGGCCGAAGCCAACGCCCTGCTCGGCGACGACCCGCTCCATGGCCTGGTCAATAATGCGGGGCTCTCGCCGAAGACCGATTTCAAGGAGCGCCTGGGCTGCCTCAACGGCGAACTCGATCATTGGCGCGAGGTGTTCGAGCTTAATTTTTTCGCGCCGCTCCGGCTCGCGCGGGGCTTCGCGGCGGCGCTCCACCGCGGCACCGGCGCCATCGTCAACATCACGTCGATCGCCGGCCACAGCGTCCATCCCTTCGCCGGCAGCGCCTACTCGACCTCGAAGGCGGCGCTGTCCGCCCTGACCCGTGAAATGGCGGCCGAGTTCGCCCATCTCTCCGTGCGAGTCAACGCGGTGGCGCCGGGCGAGATCGAAACCGCCATGCTGTCGCCCGAGACCGAGGTGATGATCCCGCGTATCCCGCTGCACCGCTTCGGCCAACCCGCCGACGTGGCCGGCGCGATTTATTATCTCTGTTCCGAGGATGCCGCCTATGTCTCGGGAACCGAAATCATGGTCACCGGCGGCCAGCATCTATTCTGATCCCAAGGAGCCCATCGCATGCTCAAAATCTGCTTGGCCGGGGCCACCGGCTGGACCGGCGCCGCCCTTGGCGCGGCGATCCTCGACGCCGAAGATCTGGAGCTTGTCGCCGCCGTCGCCCGCGACACGGCGGGACGGGATGTGGGCGAGGTGCTCGGCCGGCCGGCCGCCGGGGTGGCCATCTCGGGCGAGCTGGCGAGCGCCCTCGAGACCCCCTGCGACGTGGTGATCGACTACACCCATCCATCCGTGGCCAAGGCCCATGTGATGACCGCTATTGCCCACGGCGTGCCGGTGGTGCTGGGAACCGCCGGGCTGAACGCCGCGGATTTCGGGCAGATCGACGAGGCCGCCGAGGCCGCCGGGGTCGGCGTCATGGCGGCCGGGAATTTCTCCCTCACGGCCGCCCTGTTGCAGCATTTCGCCCTCTTCGCGGCCCGCCATATCGAGCATTTCGAGGTCATCGATTATGCCGGCGCGACCAATCCCAACGCGCCGACCGGCACCGCCGGCGAGCTCTCGGAACGCCTCGGCGCGGTGCGCCGCCCGACCCTCGACGTGCCGCTTGACGCCATGCTCGGGCCGCCGGAGACCCGCGGCGCCGACATCGCCGGGGTGCGCACCCATTCGATCCGCTTACCCAGCTTCACGGCCTCCGTCGAAGTCGTGTTCGGCATTCCCGGCGCCCGCCTGACCCTGCGTCACGACGCCAATGAAAGTGCTTCGCCCTATGTCGACGGCACCCTGCTGGCGGCGCGGCGGGTGGGCGCGGTGACCGGCCTGGTGCGCGGTCTCGACCGCCTGCTGTTCGCCTGACCGCCTACAAATCCCCCGGCACGCCGTAGCTCGGCGCCCGCTCGGGGTCCAGGGCGCGGCCCAGATAGGCTTCCATCTGGGGCTCATAGAGCCGCCACAGACCGCGCAATTCGGCGATCGGCGCATCGTGCCAATCGACCCGCAGATCGACCAGGGGAAAGACGTGGCTCCCCACCACATAGAGCCCGGCGGAGCGCAGCTCGCCTTGCTCGCCGCCGGCCTCGAGGCCGGCCTCGAGACCCCGCAATAAGCATTCGGCAAGATGATGATCGGATGATGCCTCGAAAGCCGCAACCATCTTCGCCGGAACCTCCTCGGCGGCCAGGATATTGCCGGCGGCAACGCAGCCCGAACCCTCGGCCACCCGGTTGAGGCCGAGGGTCTTGGCGCCGGAATAATGGGCGATGCCGCCGTCCCGGTCGACCGCCGCGAGCTGGCGGTATTCAGGATAGGCATTCGACGCCACCATCTCCTCGATGGCCGATTGCGCGGCCATGCCGCGGGCCAGCAGATCGAGGCCGAGGGCGCCGAGCGCAGGATCGGTGACGTTCTGGGTGGCCACCACCCCGGCGCCGGCCCGCGCCCAGACGCCGCAGCGCGCCGCCACGCAGATGCTCGAAGAACTCACCGCGATGCCGAAGGCGCCGCTGCGCGCGCAGCGCGCGGATAGGGAAAACGTCATGGCCGCCTCCGATCAACAAGAAAGAAAATCAAACCACAGAGACACAGAGGCACAGAGAAGAAAGAGAAAAAGAAGGTTTCTTGGCGCTACGCGCCGAAAAGGTTTTTTGCTTAATTTTCCTCTGTGTCTCTGTGTCTCTGTGGTGAAAAGCTTCTACGACTCTTCGGGGATCACCGCTTCGACGTCGATCTCCATGAGCATCTCGGGGCGCGCCAGGGCCTGCACCACGAGGCCGGTGGAGACCGGATAGACCCCGCGCAGATGCTCGCCGATGACCCTATAGACATCCTCGCGGTAGCGCGGGTCGATGATATAGACGGTGATCTTGCAGATATGCTCGAGCCTGGCGCCGGCCTCCTCGAGAAGCTGCTTCACGCATTTCATGGCGTTGTCGGCCTGGGCGGCGGCGGCGCCGACGCCGACGAAATCGCCGTCCAGGGTGAAGCCGGTCTGGCCTCGCATAAAGATATGATTGCCGGCGCGCACCACCATGCAGAGATCGTTGTCCAGGGACTGCTCCGGATACATCGCCTTGGTGTTGAACTTGCGAAACCGCTGATGGGCCATGGTCAGCCCCGCCAGATGCCTTCGCGCGCCAGGTCGTCCTGAGTCGCCACGATGGAGTCGCGCAGGATGTCGACGAAGGTGTCGATCTGCCCGCGGGTCAGGATCAAGGGCGGCGACATGACATTGAGATGGCCGATGGGGCGGACGATGAGGCCCCGCACCTGGGCGTGGCGAGCGATGCGGTCGCCGATGGCAACGTCCGCGTCGAACAGCTGCTTGGTCTCCTTGTCGGCGACGTTCTCGACACACATCATGAAGCATTTGCCGCGCACGTCGCCGACGATGGCGAGGTCGCGCAGGCTGTCGAGCCGGCTCTCGAAATAGGGCCCGACTTCCCGCACATGCCGGCAAATATTCTCGCGCTCCATAATCTCGATGTTCTTGAGGCCGACGGCGCAGAGCACCGGATGGCCCGAATAGGTGAAGCCGTGGGTGAACAGCCCGCCCTTGGATTGCGGCACACTGATGACCTCATGGATGGCGTCGGAAAGCATGGTCGCCGACAACGGCAGATAGCCCGACGAGATGCCCTTCGCCGAAACCAGGATGTCGGGACTCAGGCCGAACACCGGCTCGGAGGCGAAGAAATGGCCGAGGCGGCCGAATCCGGTGACCACCTCGTCGGAGATGTAGAGCAGCTCGTATTTTCGGCAGACCTCGGCGGTGCGCGCATGATAGCCGGGCGGCGGCACGATCACCCCGCCGGCGCCCATGATCGGCTCGGCGATGAAGGCGGCGACATTCTCGGCGCCGAGCTGATTGATCTTGTCCTCGAGTTCATCGACCAGGTGATCGCAATACTCTTCCACCGCCATGCCGTCGGGGCGGCGGTAGACGTTGGGCGCCGAGACCCGCTCGACGATATCGGGCGCCAGATCGAAACCCTGGTGGTCGAAATCGACACCGGTCAGGGTCATCGCCAGATAGGTCGAGCCGTGATAGGCGTCGATGCGGGAGATGATCTTCTTCTTGGACGTCTTGCCCAGGCGGTTGAAGTAATAGTGGATGATGCGAACCGCCGTGTCGTTGGCCATCGAGCCGCCGGTGCCGTAGAACACGTGGTTGATGTTCGCCGGCGCGAGCTCGGCGAGCTTGGCGGCGAGTTCGGCGGCGGGCGGCGTGGTGATATGGCCGAACGGCGAGTAGTAACAAATCCTGCGCGCCTGGTCGGCCATGGCCTGGGCCATTTCATCGCGGCCGTAGCCGATGTTGACGCACCACAGGCCGCCGATGCCGTCGATGTAGCGTTCGCCGTCCGAGTTATAGACGTAGACGCCCTCGGCCTCGGCCATGACTTCCGAGCCCTCTTTCTCGAAGGTCGCGAAATTGGTCCAGGGATGAATGAAATGGTCCCCGTCCTTACGCCGGATATCCTCGGTGTCGTAGGCCGCGAAATTCGTCCGCTCCATGCTATCCTCTGCCGTCAAGAATTGACCGATTGCCCGTCGCCATGGTGACGGGAAAGTCGCAGCGCCGCAATTTTTATATGAAGGGGCCGCCATGAACGCGGATCAGTTTTGGGACGAGCTGCGCGGGGAAATTCAAAGCCGGTCAGTCAACCATCACCCGCTGTACAAGGATCTGGTCGACGGGTCCTTGCGGCGCGAGACCATCGCCGAGCTCTGCGCGCAGCTGAAATACGCCGTGCTCGACGGGATTTCTTCCCTGTCGACGATCATCCCCCAGGCTCCCCGCCATATCAAGAAGAAGCTGGCGGCGAACCTGTTCGGCGAGCTCTGCGGAACGCCCGCCGAGCCGTCCCACTGGGAACTGGCGCTGAAAGCCGGGGCGGCCGCCGGGTACAGTCTGGAGAATATCGACGCCCGGCCGATCATGGCCGAGACCCGGCTCTACCCCGATACGGTCGCCCTCTATGCGCGGCGGGGCGGCTGGCTCGAGGCGCTGAGCTACGTCTCCCTCGGCATCGAGGACATGTTCACGGAGTTCTGCGACGGGGTCAGCCGGGGCCTGGTCGAGCACTACGGCTATTCGGACGCAGACGCTTATTACTTCTCCGTCCATGTCGGCGCCGACCAGGTTCATTCCGCCACCGGCTGGGACGCGGCCCGGCAATACGCCGAGGACGACGACCACCGGCGGCGCATACGCATCGCCGCCCTGGAGGGCCGCAATATGTGGTGGAACATGTATTCGGCGGTCTATGACAAGGGCGAAGGCGGGACCGCCCCGAGGTTGAGACTTGAGGAATAGCTATCGGCCATCAGCAGTCAGCTATCAGCTATCAGCTATCGGCCAAGGAAAAACTTACCCGATCAGCCTCACCAGCATTCTCCGACCGATTTCATCGGGCGGAGAAGCAAGCGAGCAAGGCGAGCCGCCGATCGTTCGGCGTGAGCCTGCGTGGCGTTTGAACGCAGGGAGCCTCTTGGCGACCGCATAAAAACGTGAGCCTGCGTGGCGTTTGAACGCTGGCCGCCGCAAGGTGGCCGCCTAATCGTCTTCGAGGCGGGCGCGCAAGTCTTCGAGCCAGGCGAGGTCGTCCTGGGCGCGGTCGATCTCGCGGTCGAGCCAACGCAGGAAATGGCCGCCCTCATCGGCATGGGTGGCGCGCAGGTCGATCAGCCTGGCGGCCTCGATCTGGCGCATCTCGATCAGCGACTCGGCCTGATTGCGCTGCTCGGCCACCGGCAGCAGATGCATGAAGCGCAGCTTCAAGGCGATGGCGAGCTTGCTGAAATCGCTCGCTTCCGCGCGCACGGTGGCGCTCAGCAACTCGTTGAGTTCGGCCCGGCCGGCGTCGGTCAGACGCAGGATGGCGGCGCCATCCGCGTCGTTGCCGTCGTCGCTGACGGCCTCGACCAGGCCTTCGAGGCGCATCAACTCGATGGAAGAGGCCATGACATCCAGCGTCGGCCCCCAGAAACGGGTGGTGAAATGGCGCACCTCATTGGCCACCGAGGCATAGCTCATCGGGCCCCGGCTCAACAGCCCGAGCGCCGACAGGCGAATCGCCTCCTTCGGCATCAATGAATTATCGCGGAACATCTGGGCCAGTCCTCGAACCTTGTGCGATTTCAGGAATATACCACCAAGCAGAGCTTAGAGAATATAGGTTTACAAAGCCTTATTTGCAATCGTTAGAGAAGCATCCGCATGGTTAGCGCAGGTACGAGGCCCCGTTGACGTCGAATGTGGCGCCGGTCATGTGGCGCACCGTATCGTCGCAGAGAAAGGCCGCCAAGGCGCCGATCTCTTGCGGCGACGCCATTTCGCCAAGCGGAATATCGCTCGTCGCCCGAGCAATTGCCGCCGTGGACATGGCGCCGGTCACCATCTCGGTAGCGGTGAAGCCCGGCGCGATGCAGAACGCCAGTATCCCGTCCCTGGCGAAGCCGCGGGCGATGGTCTTGGTCAGGGTCACCAGGCCGCCCTTCGATGCGCCGTAGGGCATCTCGTCGGGCGCTTCGCCGCGAAATGCCGCCCGGCTGGCCACGTTGATGATCCTGCCGCCGCCCTGCTTTCGGAAGTGATTGATCGCGGCGCGGCACAGATCGGCCGGGGCCAGAAGGTTGACCTGCATGACCCGTGACCAGGCGGCGCGCCACGCACCGAGCGGCGCATCGACCGGCGCGACCTCGAAAATCCCGGCATTGTTGATCAGCACGTTCAGCCCGGGGCAGATCTCGAGGCTCTCCGACCACAGCCTGTCCACATCGCCAGGCAGGGCGAGATCGGCCTGGACCATGTGGCAGCGCGCTTCGCCGATTTCCCGGCGCAGGGCTTCGGCGGCGTCCCGATGACGGACGTAGTGGACGATGACCTCGCCGCCGGCCGCGCCGATGGCCCGCGCCATGGCCGCGCCGATGCCCCGCGAACCACCGGTCACCAATACGCTCTTGCCGCTCAAATCCGCCATCTGTGAGATGTCCTGGTAAAATTGATCCTAAGCGGCGACGGCGCCCTGGCGGGTGAGATCGTCGAGGGTATCGTCGAGCGCCCGCGCCAGGCTATCGAACATCTCGTCGATCTGGTCCTTGGTGATGATCAGCGGCGGACAGAAGGCGATGGCGTCGCCGGGCAAGGGGCGGGTAATCAGGCCATGGGCGGCACAGTATTTCGCCGCCGTCGGCCCGGCCTTCATGGCCGCGTCGAAAACTTCGTTCTTGGACTTGTCGGGAACCATCTGCACGGCGCCGATCAGGCCGACGCCGCGGGTCTCGCCGATCAGCGGGTGATCGGCGAAGCCGTGCAGGCGCTCGAGAAAATGCGGGGAAATGCCGCGCACATGGCCGAGAATATCCCTCTCCTGGTAAATTTTCAGGGTCTCCAGGGCGACCGCGGCGGACACCGGATGGCCCGAATAGGTATAGCCCGTGCCGAACACGCCGAGGCGGCCGCTTTCCGCCTTGATGACCTGATAGATGTCATCGGAGATCATCGCTCCGGAAATCGGCAGATAGGCCGAGGACAGGGCCTTGGCGATGGCCATCATGTCGGGTTCGATATCATAGGTCTCGCAGCCGAACATGTTGCCGGTGCGGGCAAATCCGCAGATCACTTCGTCGGCGACGAACAGCACGTCATGGCGGCGCAGCACCGCCTGGATCTTCTCGAAATAAGTGGCCGGCGGAACGACGACACCGCCGGCCCCCTGCACCGGCTCGGCAAAGAATGCGGCGACGGTTTCGGGACCCTCATCGAGTATGAGCTTGTCCAGATTGTCGGCCATGCGGGTGGCGAAATCTTCCTCGCTCTCGCCGTCCTGGCAATAACGCCAGTAATGGGGGCAGTCCGTATGGATGAAATTGGCGATCGGCAGGTCGAAGGAATCTTGCACATAGGCCAGCGCCGTCATGCTGGAGGCCGCCACGGTGACGCCGTGATAGGCCTGGCGCCGCGAGATGATCTTCTTCTTCTCGGGCCGCCCCAGCGCGTTGTTGTAGTACCACACCATTTTGATCAGGGTGTCATTGGCCTCGGAGCCGGAATTGCAGAAGAACACCTTGGCGATGGACGGCGGCGTCATCTCGATCAGGCGCTCGGCGAGTTCGATGACCGGCGGCGTCGTGGCATGGGCGAAGCCGTGGTAATAGGGCAGCTCCCGCATCTGCTTGTAGGCCGCGTCGGCGAGGCGCTGCTCGCTGAAGCCGAGGGCCGCGCACCACAGGCCGGCGAGCCCTTCGATATAGCGCTTGCCGTCGTCGTCGATGACATAGACGCCGTCCCCGCCGGTGATGATCCTGGGGCCTAATTGTTCATGAAGCTCGGCGTTGGTGTAGGGGTGCAGGTGATAGGCGATGTCCCTGGCTTGGGGAGAGTTTGCGCGGATGGCCATGGTGAAGTCCTCGGGCGGGGTGAAGCGTGGTTCTCATCGGGTTACCCGCCGTAATACGACCC
>Ga0209554_1000568_pt1 | contig 30921 bp, 21 predicted proteins | sample MarorgKNORR_S2LV_5_FD_188221 | JGI IMG/M metagenome (GOLD analysis project Ga0209554, IMG submission 188221) | Marine microbial communities from the Southern Atlantic Ocean, analyzing organic carbon cycling - Bottom_A/KNORR_S2/LV (SPAdes) (version 2) | ecosystem: Environmental > Aquatic > Marine... | reverse complement strand
TACACAAACTGGAGTTGTGCAAATGGGACCTTACCCATTCCTGACCGGTATAGTAATAACCATATCAAATGATCAAGATGTAAACTGTGTAATTAATAGCGCTCCTATACAAGTAAATGCTTGTCCACCAGCAAATGATAATTGCGGCCAAGCAACGGTAATCACTCCAAATTCCGATTCCTCATGTACAGAATCATCCTCAGGCACTTTAGTTGGTGCAACCCCATCTCCAGAGCCAAACACTTGTGGTGGATCTGCTGATGATGATGTATGGTTTGAATTTACCGCTATTTCAGAAAATCATGCAATAAGCCTATACAATATTGTAGGTAATACGCAAGATTTATATCATGTATTATATGAAGGAAGTCAGTGTGATAACTTGACTCAAATTTATTGTAGTGATGCTGATGATAGTGTAGCTAATGGACTAACAATAGGTAATACATACACGATAAGAGTCTATTCATATACTGCTAATCAGCTAGATTATTTAACATTTGATATATGTGTTTTCACTGTGCCACCACCAATAACAACTAGTACAACTGAATATACAGTAGAGGAATTAATTACAGAGGTCTTAATAAACTCTCAGTGTAATCAAGCATTTAATGTTACCTATACTACAGGAACTACTTTTGGAAGTACTAATGGTATTGGTTATTTTGAGGCAAATGGATCTTCATGGCCTTTTGAAAGTGGACTAATAATGACTTCAGGTGATGTTGCAAATGCACCAGGACCTGAGGCTGGTGTAATTAGTGACGGGACCTATGCTTGGGTAGGAGATGGTGATTTAGAAGCTGCCATTCCAGGATTAAATGCTGGTGATACCAACAATGCTTCAATAATAGAATTTGACTTTGTTCCAGTAACTGATCATATGAGTTTTGACTTTATTTTTGCTGCAGAAGAATACGGAACATTCCAGTGTACATTTACTGATGCATTTGCATTCCTATTAACAGATACAGCTGGAGTTACTACAAATCTTGCTATTGTCCCTGGAACAACTGATCCTATTTCTGTCCTTTCTGTTAGAGATGGAGAGTGGAATGCCAGTTGTCCTTCAGTAAATGAAGAGTTCTTTGCTAATTATTATGGCCCAGGAGGTCTTCCTGCACTTACAAGTCCTACAAATTTTATTGGTCATACTGTTGCAATGACTGCTGAAGCTGATGTTATACCAAATGAACTATACCATATAAAGCTAATTGTAGCAGATGATGGTGATACACTATATGATTCTGCAGTATTTATTGATGCAGGAAGTTTTGACATTGGTACCCTAGATCTTGGTGAAGATATTTTACTATCATCTGGAACTGCATTATGTCAAGGTCAAGAGATGATGTTAAATGCAGGGGCGCTGCCAAATAACTCATCAATTGTGTGGTATATGGATGGCAATTTAATCGAAAGTGAAAATGGGGTTAATCTGACAGTAAGTGAAACAGCATTTTATAGTGCAACAATAACTATAGATAATACTGATTGCGCCTACTCAGATGAAATTTTAATAGAATTCTTCCCAACTCCAGATGTATCTGCTGTTGAAGACATTGTATTAAAGTGTGCAAATGAATCTTATATACTTGAAGTGGATGTTACAAATAGTGGTCAAATGAATTCCTTAACATATATATGGTCTTTAGATGGAGTTGATCTACAATGGGGGCCTGATAATACATACAATTTAAATGAAATTGCTGAAGAATCTGGTGAAATTATTATAACAGTATTTGATGATATAACATATTGTTGGGGTCAGACAACAATTCAAGTTGATTTCTACGAAAATAGTTATTGTATTGACCTTCCGCAAGGACTATCTCCAAATGGTGATGGATATAATGATTGCTTAATTCTTGATCATCTTGAAGAAAGAGAAGATATCAATAAAATAGAAGTTTTCAATAGATATGGCGCCAAAATATACGAGCTAAATGAATATATAGATCAATGGTGTGGAACAGATCAAGATAATAAAGAATTACCAGTTGGTACATATTTTTATATTATATATTTCAACTCAGATAAGGAGCCTATAACAAGTTGGATATATTTAAATTATTAACAAGTCTAGAAGTAAAAAAATGAAAAAAAATATTATTATCCTGTTAATTTTTTTGTTTGCATTATCAAGTAATGCTCAGCAAGATCCTCAATATACTCAATACATGTATAATATGAATGTGATTAATCCAGCTTATGCTGGATCTGTAGAGGGAATTGGTATTGGTATGCTTTACAGAAATCAATGGGAAGGATTAGAAGGAGCTCCTACAACTGGAACAATCAATATTCATTCCTCTATTGGGAAAAATGTTGGACTAGGAGTTTCTGTAATATCTGATGATATTGGCCCTGTTAAAGAGACGAATATTTATGCTGATTTTTCATATACACTAAACCTTTCAAATAGTAATAACTTAGCTTTTGGGTTAAAAGCTGGATTTACAACACATGATATTGGATTAATAGGCCTAGACATCATTCATCCAAATGATCCCTTCTTTGCAAATAATATTAATGAAACAACGCCTAATATTGGCGCTGGTATTTATTTCTATAATCCAAATCAATATTATGTTTCGGTTTCAATGCCAAATATTTTGAATTCTGTTCATCTTGATGCTGATGAATACAATATTGGTTCTGAAACTCAACATCTTTTTGCAGCAGCGGGTTATGTGTATGATATTTCAGAGGACTTTAAGCTTAAACCTCATGTGTTTTTAAAATACGCATTTGATAGCCCAGCCAGTATTGATATAAATGCCAATTTATTTATGTATGATCTAGTTGAGGTTGGCATTGGATATAGGTTAGACGATGCAATAACTGCAATGATCAATTTTCAAGTAAGCCCTTCTGTTAGAATTGGATATGCTTACGACAACACTCAATCAGAATTAAATTATTATACAAAATCATCTCATGAGATCTTTATAAATTTTGAGATTAGTTTTATAACTAAAGTTTCAAGATCTCCTAGATATTTTTAATCATATAAGCTAGAATTAACATGAAAAATATTTTAACACTTTTTGCTTTAACTTTTTTGAGCCTTACAACTATTTATGGTCAAAATAATAGTACTAAAAAAGCAGACAAACACTTTTCAAGATTAGAATTTGTAAAAGCTGCTGAGGAATACTTAGAATTAATTAACAAGGGCAATTCAGGAGATTATGTGATTAGCCAATTGGCAGAATCATATTATAATATATTTAACACAGTTGGAGCTGAAAAATGGTATAGTAAAATTGCTGATTCATCATCAGATCCTGAAGTAATTTATAAGTATGCCCAAATGTTAAAAGCTAATGGAAAATATAAATTATCCAATGAATGGATGAGAAAATTTACTGATCTAAGGCCATATGATAATAGATCAACTTCCTTTTTAAAGGATCCAAATTATCTATCTAAAATAATTAATAAAGGGAAAAGATTTAACGTTCAAAATCTGGACATTAATAGTGAATATTCTGATTTTGGGGGTGTCCTTTTTGAAAACCAAATATATATAACATCAGCAAGAAATGATAAAAGAAAAATATATGGCTGGAATGATGAACCTTTCTTAGATATCTATAAATTTAATGTTGATGAAGGGTCTTATATAAATGAGGAAATTCTTGATGATGTAATAAACACAAAATACCATGAGGGTATTGTGGCCTTTAGTCCTGATGGAAGTACAATATATTTTACTAGAGAGAGCTTTTTTGATAAATCATTTTATAGAGATTCTATTACCAATAATCAAATTGGAGTAATTCATCTCTATAAAGCTACGCGTTGTGTTAAAAAACATATTACATGGAAGAATAATGGAAAATGTCAATTTTCACACTCATGGAGTAATGTTACACGTCTAGAAATTAATAGTCCTAATTACTCTGTTAAAAATCCAACTGTTAGCTGTGATGGTGAATTGATTTACTTTTCATCTGATATGCCTGGTGGTTATGGAAATTTTGATATATACAGAGGAGAGCTTGACACCCTTGGGAATATAAATAACATAAAAAACCTAGGACAAAAAATTAATACTGAAGGTCAAGAGATGTTCCCCTATGTTTGCTGTGACAAAATTTTATATTTTTCATCTGATGCACATTTAGGCCTAGGAGGTCTAGATGTGTTTTATACAAAACAAATAGATGGAAAGTGGACTAATCCAAGAAATGTAGGAATACCTGTTAATAGTAATGCAGATGATTTTGCGTTTATACTTACTGAAGAATGTGAGGATGGATTTGTTTCATCAAATAGATCTGGTGGAAAAGGGAGTGATGATATTTATGCAGTAAAAAAATTATTGCCTCTGTGCGACATTCTATTTACTGCTAATATTCTCGATTCCAAAACAAAAGAATCGATATCATTTGCAACTACATCAATTTCTGACAATACAGGAATAATTGATAATACTAAAATGACATCTGAAAAAGGATTAGCTGAATTTATGCTTGAATGTGAAGATGAAATCCAATTAATGGTTAGTAAAACAGGGTATGAAAGCAAAATGTTAGATCTAAAATTCTCTGATATTCCTCCCCCTGTTTTAGACATATATCTAGATCCTATAGAAGAGATTATAGTAGAAGAAAAGATTATGCTTAATCCAATATATTTTGATTTTGATAAATCAAATATTACAAATCAAGCAGCATTTGAATTAGATAAACTCGTTGCATTAATGGAAAAATATCCTGATATGATTATTAGAGCAGAATCACACACAGATGCTCGTGGACCAGCTACATATAATAGAGGGCTTTCTGATAGAAGAGCTAAATCTACAGCTCAATATGTTATCTCTAAGGGAATCAGTGAAGAGAGAATAAGTGGAGTTGGAAAGGGTGAAGATGAACCTAAAATTGATTGCAGTCAGGGATGCTCTAAAGAAGAACATGCTCAAAATAGAAGATCAGAATTTATAATAGTATCAAGATAAATTGTAATTAAAAAGCCTCCATGTGGAGGCTTTTTAATTTGATAAATTTATAATTATTCCTATTCCCCTATAACAAGAACATTGTCTATCTCATAGGTTGCAGATCCTGAGCTTGTTGAAACATACTTAAAAGCAATATAAACATTACCTCCTGTTACAGATGATAAATCTATATTTCCTGAATCAGTCCAAGAAAACCAACTACTTGCATCTGTATCTAAGGTAACTGATAATTCTGTCCAATTTCCATCCGATGTTGGATTACCTCCATTATAGTCAGAAGACATATGAACAGTAAGGGCAAGGCCATTATATCTTACAACACTTTGAAAAGTTAAGCTCGCAGTAGTTACACTACTAAGATCAATGGTTTTAGTAATTAGCCAGTCCTCATTAGCATTACTTCCATCACTAAATCCAGACATTTTTGCACTTGGTGCTGGGTTCCCATAAGGAGTAATTTCCCATCCCTGCTCACCTTGAACACTCTTAACATACCAATTGTTTAGACTACCTGAAAAATTATCATAAAATAAAGGATCGCATCTTGAAGAATTGAACATTGCATCATCTGTAGAATTCAACATCATAACTCTCTCATCTCCGTCATAGCTTCTGGTTACTACTGCCGATAATGTCCCACTACCTTGAGTAGGCAATAAATTATCTTGAAAGCTAGCATATGCACTAGTCTCAACTTTAATAGCTCCTGAATCTACACAACTTTCTAAATCTCTTTGAGTATCGTAATCATCATATGGGTCTACATATGTTAATCCAGAAAGTGTGTTAGAAAATTGAGCATTCTGGGCAGTAACAAATATTCCAATATGCGAATCATTAATTTCACTTAAATTTAAGCTAAGAGGTATAATATCAAAAGTATTTGAAGACCTCAAAATAGAAGATGCAGCCATATTTTCAGTAATTTCCTCAACCTCATCTCCATATTGATTAATACTACCTCCAATGGCTATTACACCATCTCCGGAATTTGTTTCTCCAATATAAAGATTTTGAAGTTTAATATAAACTTCTCTCCCTATATTAAATTGATTATATGAATCTACCTGGTTCAAAACTACCTTAATACCTGCAGTTGGATTCTCAGGTTCATCCTGCATATAAAATTCCTTGTAAAAATTTCCAGTCATATCAGATGATACTGCATATCCCTTGACTGCAATGTTTGATTCAATTAATGTTACTTCTCCATTAACAAAAAATGATTTTACTTGAGAAATAGTCATTAAATCAACAGCTCCATTATTAATTTGGTTTAATAATTGAATTAAATCCTGATTTTCCTCTAATCCAAGACTTTCTGGAATTGAAAAATCATCATCCTGAACACAGGAAAAATTAGTTACCGTTAAAAAGGTTATTAAGATAATTGCTTTAATTAGTTTCATAATGTATTGTTTAAAATCTAAAATATAAGTTTAAAAAATAATTGGTTCCTCTACCATACCAGTATTTAGGACCAAAGACACGTTTAGGATTATTTACATCCTCTAATAATTCATGATAATTTGCATTTCTTCCTTGCTCAAAGCCGCCAGTTTTATATTCTTGGTTTAAAATATTATTAATGCTTGCAAAAAATCCAATATAGTAATCATCAATCTTCCATGATTTTCCACCAATAAGATTAACAACCATATAGTCATCAAATTTTTCTTGGCTTAATAAATCTCTAGCAATATTTGGATTGTAGTCCGAAAAAGGGAGTCCGTCTTGTGCTAAATAAAAATTTTGACTTCTAGTAAGGGGGCTTATGTCGACATATGTATTTGTAAAGAAATTTGTAGTTAATCCCATCCACCAATAATTAGGATCTCTATATTCAAATCCTAGTGAATAAGCTCTTTGAGGTCCTCCAGCCAATTTATAGTTCTTCAAGTTTGAGCTACCAATAGGAACAGTATTATTATCAGCCCCTAAATATAAATATGGATTATTATCATACGTATACTGCCCTACTGAAGCAGCTCCTTTTAGTTTAACACTAGAGATAATTTGAGCTTCAATTCCTAATTCAAGTCCAAAATATTTTTTGTCAATTCCTTGAAGTATTTCTTGAATAAATTCTCTTGTATCCTCAAATCCAATTACTCCATCAGCATAATAAAATGATATTTCATTTGCGTCTTTTATAGTTGTATAAAATCCCGTTAGTCTACCATTAATTATAGAAGATCTAAATATATAATTTGCATCAAATGCCATTATCTTCTCCTCACTTATAGGATTATTATTTATTAAGCCATTAGCATCACTTCCAACAACATTATGATTAGATCTAGAGTTAGTAAAAGTATTCCTAATTGATGGTGCTTTTTGAAGGTATGCAGAGTTAAATTCAAAAATGTGCTTTCCAGACATCTTGTATGTTAGCCCCGTTTTTAATCCATATCCTGTAAAGCTTATTTTATCGCCCATACCAAGTGAATTCCCAGTATTTGCTTCATTATCAAACAATCCTTCTCTTTGATATTGAGTATTGGTATAACTTCCTGCTATAAAAAAATCTAATTTATCATATTTAAATAATGCTTTACTATAAGCAGTCAATTCATCGGCATGTATAGTATAGTTGTATTTAAATATATCTCCATTTGCCACTACTAAATTTGGATGTTGTAGATCATATTGGAGATTATCAAATGAGTCTACATTTAAATAGCCTGTATAACTTCCAAGCATATCAGTGATCTCTGCAAAATTATCTGAAATTAATTTTCTATAATTTAATGATGAGCTAAAAGAAATATTTTCATTAAAGTCATTTGTATATATTGAGTTTATAGTAATTTGTGTATCATCACTTCTATCTTCATATAGAACATAAGCTGCATTTACATTGGCAATGTTGTTTGTAAGATTTGCATCATATATTCTATTCCAATCCATTTGACCATCATTCACGAAATTTTCCTGTGCTAAATAAGCTCCTTCATAATCTGGACCATCATCATCTGCTAAAAAATAGCTTGGCAGTCCTTGATAATATGTAGGACTTGGGTTAGCACCTCCTCCATAATCTAAGCGACTATTTCCCAATTCTCCAAATTGCAAACCAAGATTAGTTTGCAATGATGATTTGTTATCAATTGTCCAATAATGATTAAAAATTAAAATAGGTTCTACAACTCTTTTAACACGAGAGTTTCTTTTTTCACCATCATGCCATCCCCAATATTCATTATATTTTGTATCCTGCAGATCATAAATTTCCTGTGTATTAGGAGATGATTTTCCTCTTCTATTTGGAGCATATATCCCTGCAAAATTAAAACTATGCTTATTATTTAATTTTTTTTCTACAGAAACAAACAATGAATTTGCATCATAGAATGATGCATCTTTATATCCCTCATTTCCCCATCTTCTACCCATTGAAATTGAATATGCCCATCCTTTATTGTTTAATCCAGATGAATATGTAGCCATTAATCTATTAGTATAACTTCTATTTGAAGAAGAATAAGTAATTCTACCTCCTTGAGCATATTCTGATGCTCTAATATTAATATTACTAGATCCCAAAATGCCTGCAATATTATATACAGAAGGATTTATACCGTTAGATAATTCTTGATTTCTTAAAACATCATTCAGCCCCCCCCAGTTACTCCATTGAGGTCTTCCATTATACATTTTATTCATATGTATTCCATTAATTAAAACATTTGCATTTTCTGAATCTAATCCTCTAACCTTAAAAAAGGAAGGGCTAAACTCATAAGCTGCAGTTCTATAAAATACATCCATGGAAGAATATAATAATCCTGAAATATTATCAGATGCCGAAGTATCATCATTTAATTCATCATCGCTTAATGAAATACTAAATAGATCTTCTATAAGTTTATCGGATTGATCAATGGTAGTAGAATCAACTGGCACTTCTAAAACAAGTTCTGATTGAGTGTATGAATTAATTGTATAAAGAAAAAATGAAAGGCAAACAATCAAGTATTTATTCATTATATAAATTTTTATTTATCAGCTATTAAATTTATCGCTAAATTTAGGGTTTTATTTATTATAATTTTTATTCATACACCAATTATTTAAAGACAAAATGAAAAATTACATATTAGGAATGCTATTAGCAATTATATCACTAAATACAATTGCTCAAGAGAAAAAAAATTTTAAGATACATACTATTGCATTCTACAATGTTGAAAATCTTTTTGATACAATAAATGATGTCAATAAGAACGATGAGGCAAGTCCAATGATGGAGATAAAATTTAATAGGTCAGAAATATATAAGAAAAAAGTTGAAAATATGGCTCAGGTTATTGCTGATATTGGGACTGATCTAATAAACAAGTCTCCGTCAATAGTTGGCTTATCGGAAGTAGAAAATAGAAATGTAATTGAAGATCTATTAAATCATAAGTATTTATTAAATAAAAATTATGACATAGTTCATTATGACTCCCCAGATGAAAGAGGTATTGATGTAGGGCTTATTTATAATAAAAATGTATTTAAGGTTAATTCTACAAAATCACATGAGCTAATAATATATGACAACAAATCATCAAAAAGAAATTATACAAGAGATCAACTGGTTGTTAGCGGCTTATTAGATGGAGAGCTAATTCATATTATTGTTAATCATTGGCCATCTAGATCAGGAGGTGAAGAAAGAAGTAGAGCGGGCAGGATGGCAGCTGCAGAACTAAACAAAAAGATTATTGATTCCTTGCAAAACAAATATAAAAATGCTAAAATTATTACTATGGGAGATTTCAATGATGACCCTCATGATGACAGTATGAAGAAAGTGCTAAACGCAAAAAAATATATTGAAGATGTTAAAACTAATGGTATTTATAATCCAATGGAAGTAATTCTGTCAGATCAAGGAATTGGATCTAATGCATATAGGGATGCATGGCAACTATTTGACCAAATATTAGTTACTGAGCCTTTTCTAAATAAAAAATATGATAGCTATCAATTCTATAAAGCTGGGATTTTTAATAAATCTTATCTTATTAATAAATCTGGAAGATATAAGGGCTATCCCTTTAGGAGTTTTTCTTGGGGAAATTTTACAGATGGATATAGTGATCACCTGCCTTCGTATATTTATCTAATAAAAGAAATTAAAGATTAGCGCAAATAAAAAAACCCACTTTAAAGTGGGCTTTTTTATTTATATAATTAAGATATTAAAACTTATATCTTAAACCAACATTCCATGTTCTACCCAGACCAAAGTATCCTTGGTTTGCAACATTAACGCCATTCCATGTAGTATCTCCTGCTTCTGCAGCGATATTAGTTCTTAATTCATTTATATAAACTCTATCAAAAAGATTATTGATATTTAGTCTAAAATTTATTGAATCACCATCATCGCCTACATACATCTTGTATGACATTCCAAAGTCAACTACATGATAGCTAGGAACTTTTAAGTTTTCTTTCACAGCTCCTACATCAGCATACAGATTGTCATAAAATCTTACATCTGAATCCATGGAGAATCTTTCAGCTATTTGAAGATCAATACCCAATCCAGCAGTAAACTGAGCAGCATCACCTACTTCACCTCCGTCAACATCATTACTAAAAGTATCAAGAAGATTTTGATCCTCATCAGTAACTCTACTAATAGCTTCACCTACATACCTCCAATCACCAACGGAAACAAATCCAGTAAGTGTGTAAGGCACGTCAGGCTGAGGCTTAGCTCTAAAGTCAACTTCAATACCTTGATGTAATTGCTCTACACCTTCATTTGTTGTAAATGTAACAACATCATTTTGAACATTAAATGAAGTTACTACTCTATCTGCCCATGATGTTCTATACACATTAACATTAGTAGAGAAATTTGGACTTGAATATGAGTATCCAGCTTCAAGACCAACTATTGTTTCATTTGAAGTTAATGGATTAACCTGATTAGTATAATTCAAGTAAATATTATCATGGTAAGGTTGGCGCGAGTAATATCCAGCATTGAAAAATATTGTTCCATCAGCTCCAAGATCCCATGCAACACCTGTTTTAGCATTATACCCAACATTGGATACTTTTTCTGAATCAACACCATCTTCAATTCCACCTGGAAGTGCTCCAGTTGCTTGAGATGAAGTACCATCGATTAATGTTTGATCAGCATATTGATAGTGATCAAATCTTTGATGTGATTGATTAGAAACTGCTCCTTGAAAGAATGTTGAAAAATTATCAGCAGTATATTCTACCTGAGCAAAAATTCCTGCATATGAAATTCTCTCATCATTACTATAGGCAATTTTTTCATCTTCATTAAAGTTGGCAAAAGTAGCATACCATGGATTTGCAGCCATGTCTCTAGCTGTAATAACATTCTTATATGTTCCATAAGAACCATAAGTTTGATGATTATCATTTTGATTTCTCAATCTAATGTTTTCTTGCCAAGATGTTAACCCATGGAAATTCTCTACGATTCTAAAGTGTTCTCCATAGTACGTTCTAAGGTCAGCTCCAACATTAAGTGTAAGATTATCACTAAATACTTTTTCATACTTCATAACCATTCCTACCCAGTTGTGCATATTCATAGATGCTCTAGTAACATATCCGCCTTCTGCTGCATAGTTTCCTCCAGCGCCAGAAGTAGATAAATTATAACCATAAATTGCATCATAATCTACATTACCACGATCAGTTCTAGGACGATATCCTCTACCTCCAGTTCCTCCACCATTACCTGTAGAAGCATATAATACTGTATTCAGGCTTGAAGAATCATCAATATCCCAATCCCAGTTTAAGTTAAATACTGGTTTGTGATAGAAATTTCTTCTTTCTGTCATGTATGTGTCTCCATACATTCCCCAGTTATTATTATATTTTCTTCCATACTCTAAATAGCTAGAAAGACTTTTTCCAAAGTTTTGATCATGCCACTGTGGAGCACCTGTCATAAGAAAATTTAAACTGTGTTTGTCATTTACATCATATCCAACAGAAAGGAAATACGTTTGTCCTTGGCCGTAAGTTCCTTCATTATAACCATCACCTTGCCAGTGACTCATTAAGAAACTAGTTGCCCATTTACCTTTTTTCCCAGTATCATAAGAATATGTGGCTTTTAAATAGTTGTCATTAGCAAAACCTGCATAAGCAAATCCTCCTTCTCTTTTGTCAGTTGATTTCATGACAAAGTTGACTGTACCACCAACAGAAGAGATAGCTAATTTAGAAGCTCCTAATCCTCTTTGAATTTGAACAAAACTAGCAACATCATTCATTCCAGACCAGTTTGACCAATACATTTTACCATCTTCCATACCATTGATCGGTTGACCATTAAGCATGTAAGCTGTATTGTCTTGCTCAAATCCACGAACTGCAATTCTTGTGTCACCAAAACCACCACCTTGACCTGAAACATATACAGAAGGGGTGTTAACAAGAGTCATTGTAATGTCTTGCGTTCCTATCTTTTTCTGAATTTCGCTACCTTTAATCGTAGAAGTAGCGACAGGAGTGTTTCTGTCTTCAGCAAGGTCAATAACCCCGCCTCCAATTACAACAACCTCCTCTAATTCTTGAAGGCTTAACGACTCATCTGCCGAGTCATCTCCTTCTTGAGATACAATTGCCAAAGAAAAAAGAAAAACTAAGGCAACTAATAAATTTTGAGTAATTTTTTTCATAATTTATTTAAGTTTAATTATTTGTTTAGTTATTTATTTAGTGCAAAAATAGTAATTATTGATGAAATACCCATATTTAACTGTTAATTAATTATGAAGACAATTATTAACATATTTCATCAAAACATAGAAAATAGCATCAATTATTTATTGAGTTTATAATAATTACAGGTAAGATTTGTGTTTTTTTCAATTTTTTGAAAATTAAAGAAGAATTCTATCTAAAATATATCAATATTTAGCTGTATCACTTTTCCTGTCGTATTTTTCAAATACACATACAAACTCCATTGACTCATCCTTGTCGTTGATTACTCTATGAAATTTACCTTGTGGGATCAGTATTACATCATCAGCTTTTACATCAAATTCTTTTTCGCCTAGAACCATTCTGCCATCTCCTTTAGTGAAAAAATAAACTTCTTCAAGGTCATCATGTGAGTGACCTCTAGTAGATTGATTAGGTTTTAACGTAGTTTTAGATAAAGTCATATGTTCTAGCAAATTATTATCTTCTAAAACATAAGTTTCATTGTCTTTAGTTATCTCTCCTCCAATTTCGTTTATATTTACTTTCATTTTTTATATTATTTAACTTGATCTAATTCGTGTATCAAAGGTAAAATATAATCTTCATAATTACTCTTTAATTTTTTAGGAACTGGTTTACCGGGAGGTAATTTTTCTTTATATGGATCAACCTGTCTGCTATTTCTCCAAAATCTGTAGCATACATGAGGTCCTGAAGTATTGCCTGTCATTCCAACTCTTCCTATTTCATCTCCCTGTTTGACATACTTTCCTTTTTTTATTCTTCCATTTTTTTGCATATGTAAATACTGGGTTGAATATTTGTTATTATGCTGAATTTTTACATAATACCCATTGCTTCTAGTGTATGAAGATTTTACTACTCTTCCGTCAGCAGTCGCCATTATTGAAGTTCCAACTGGAGCTGCAAAATCTGTTCCTTTGTGCGGTTTAACTCTATTTCCATAATATGCTATTCTTCTTTTTAAATTATATCTGGAAGAAATATTGCTAAATTGAATGGGTGATTTTAAAAAAGTTCTTTGTAAACTGTTCCCTTTTTCATCATAAAATTCTGGAGTTTTTTTAAGAGAATCTGTTATAAAATGAAAGGCATAAAATTCTTCCTTATTGTGTTCAAAATATGCAGCATCAATACTCTTTATCCCCGCATATATAGAATCTTCTATATCCCTCTCATTATATATAATCTTAAATCTATCTCCCTTCTGCACTCTCGTAAAATCTATGGTCCATGCATATATATCAGACAAATCATTTATTAGCTGATAGGGCAAGCCTTTTTGATCCATAGTCTCAGAAAGACTGCTATTGATAACTCCTGAGGCATATTTTCTTACAATAGTTATTGGTTTTTTCTTGTTATAAGCATTTATTGAATCAAAATTTGAAAAATCTATAACTACATAATTTACTTTATTAGGCTGGTATATAAAATACAATGGCTGCTCTAATGAATCCTTTGTAGATAATATGGTATATGGCTTGCCAACAGTAAGCCATTTAACATCAAATGAATCTTTTATGCCTTGGACAATTTTATATATCTGAGGATATGATATTTTTTTCTTTATTAATATTTCTCCAAAACTATCACCAGGACTTATTGTATCATGAAATACTTTATAATTATTTAAATCAAAGCCAAATTCAATATTTGGCTTAATTTGTTGATCACTATTAAAATCGAAAATACATGATTGAAGTATTACAAATAATAATAGATATTTTAATATGTATGATTTGTCCATTACAAAAATTGTATTTCAAATGAATTATTTAAATTACTAAATGCCTCTAAATCTACTCTAATTGATCCCACTGCTAAATCTGCTTTAACTCTAATTGGAACTCTATTTTTATCAGCTGTTACCCATACTGTTAAACTTTCTTTTCTCTTAAATATTCTGCCAGACTTAACATAAGGTTTTATTTTTAAACATTTAATCTTACCAAAAGTAGTATTAATGACCTCGGTTAACAAATACTTCATCTTGATTTCATTATTCTGATAGTCAAAAAATGTATTAATTGTAATTTCATTATTACTGTCTATATTCTTTAAATTAAAATTTTTTCTCAAAAAATATATAATAGAAATTAAATCATGAGAATTAGCACTTATATGCTTCTCTGTTTTACTGCTAGTTTTTGTATTATTTATTATAGCTTTCTCCAAATTATGATCAAAATAAATTGATAGATTTTTTGTATAACTACCCTCATGAATCCTTCTAATAAATTTATAAGGTCTAGTATCTCTTTTATCAAAATAACTCTCATATCTATCATTGATTTTAAAAAACCAATTTATTGGGCCTACTGTTTTTCCAATAGCAACTACATGATAGAATTCCTTATTATCTAATGTGTCATTTGTTAGGATCATTGTAGCTTCTCCAGCCTTAAACCACCCACTATATGATATTTTGTATTTCAACCATTCGCCTGATTTAAATGGCTTAAATTCTTGAGAATTAATTGTATTAAAATTAATTATCAATAAGAAGAAAATTATCCTTTTAATGTTCATCAAAGACATTGAATAATGTTCAAAAATAATAAATTCATAGTATTAAAATTATCTAGACTTATAATAATTATAAATTAATAATGCTCTTGTTTCTCCAACTACTTTTTTAAGATCCTTGATTTTTGCGGTAGAGATATTTTTGTTGGATTTAAAATATCTTAATAAAGATAAAATTGTTTTTTCCCCAATACCATTAATCTGCTCTAATTCATTTCTTAAAAGACTGCTACTCCTTTTATTTCTATGATGTTTTAAGCTAAATCTATGAGCTTCATTTCTTAGATTCTGAATTAACTTTAAAGTCTCTGATCTTTTATCTAAATATAAAGGAGTCGAGTCATTAGGAAAGTATATCTCCTCTAGTCTTTTAGCAATTCCAATTAAAGCAATCTTCTTATCTAATTTTAATTCAATTAATGCATTTAGTGCAGAAGACAATTGCCCCTTTCCTCCATCAATAATTACTAATTCAGGTAGTGATTGCTTCTCTTTCAATAGTCTATAGTACCTTCTATAAACTATCTCTTGCATCGTTGCAAAATCGTTAGATCCAATAACTTCTTTTATATTAAAATGCCTGTATTCTTTTTTATTTGGCTTAGCATTTTTAAAAACTACACATGCTGATGTAGAGTTTGTCCCATAAAGATTTGAATTATCAAAACATTCTATATGATATGGCTCTTTATCTAATTTTAAATCTATTTTTGCCTGATTTAAAATCCTTTGGTAATGCGCCACAGGATCCAATTGCTTTCTTTGTTGAAGTTGATTTATCCTAAAATGTTTAGCATTTTTTAAAGATAAATCAACAATTTGTTTCTTATCACCAGTTTTAGGCAAACTTACTTTTATATTTTGACCTAAATTAATTTTACAATTAGTATAAATTTCCTTTGATTCAGAATTAAATTTTGATCTTATCTCAAGAATTGCGAACTTCAATATTTCTTTATCATCCATCTCAAATTTCTTCTTTATTTCTGTATTATATGATCTGACTATAGAGCCGTAACAAATTTGTAAAAAATTAATATATGCAAAATCAGTCTCAGAGTAAATTGTAAAAACATCAACATTATTTATTTTGGGATTAACTATAGTAGATTTAGATTGATAATTCTCAAGTGCAATAAGTTTTTCTTTAATTTCTTGTGCCTTTTCATACTGTATTTTTTTTGAATACTTGTTCATTTTTTTCTTCATATCCAATTTAGATTGACCAAATTTTCCCTTAAGAATTTCCTTTGCAGAATTTATATTCCTGTTGTACTGATTCTCTGTTAATTGAGTTTCATCTAATTTATCTACATCTTTCATATTAAAACCAAGAATTATTGAATGCCCATTCTTTCTAAATAATCTTAGAGATAATTTATTTCTTTTGTCATTAATTTTTTTTTCAGATAGGTTATAGTTAGTTGTCCTTATTGGAAATAAATTCTTAATTAAATCAAGCAAAGTATTAATTGTTTTGATAGATGTATATGGGCCATAATATTCAGATCCATCATGAATTAATTTTCTTGTAATAAATAGTCTAGGGAATCTCTCGTTTTTTATACAAATCCAAGGATATGATTTTCCATCCTTTAGTTGAATATTATACTTAGGCTTATATTTTTTTATTAGATTATTCTCTAATAAAAAAGCATCTGATTCAGTTTTAACAAGGATGTGTTTTATATAGGATATTTTGTTTACTAACTTATTTGTCTTTCCTGTATGATTTTTATTAGAGAAATATGAATTGACTCTTTTTTTTAAGTTTTTTGCTTTTCCTATATAAATAATGTTATCTTTTGAATCAAAAAATTGATAAACTCCAGGAGTATTTGGAAGATTATTGGAAATATATTTCAATTTCTTAATATCCATCTTTTAAAAATAGTTTTTTAAAAAAGTAATTTCAAATTTGTAGCAAATAATTTTATAGCTATAGCTAATAAAACAACTCCGAATATCTTTCTTATTATATTAATACCGTTTTTCCCTATTAATGCCTCAATCTTATTTGAAGTTTTCAGTACAGCATAAATTACAATGATATTGATAATAATAGCAATTAATATACTCGTATTGGAGTATTCAGACTTAATTGATAATATAGTAGTTAGAGTGCCTGGACCAGCTATTAATGGAAATGCAAGAGGAAAAACTGTTGCTGTTAAATTATCAGAATCATCTTTCCTGTATAGAGTTATGCCTAAAATCATTTCAAGAGCTATAAAAAACAGAACAAATGCTCCAGCAATTGCAAAAGAATTAACATCAATTCCTATTAAATTTAAAATATTATCACCCACAAATAAGAAAACAATCATTATAACTCCCGCTATAACTGAAGCCTTTTTGCTTTCTAATTTCCCTCCCTTACTCCTTAAATCAATTATAATCGGAATATTTCCAATTATGTCAATGACAGCAAATAAAACCATAAATGCTGTAAATATCTCCTTAATATCTATATTCATGTAAAATTAAAAATATATGATTGTAAATAATTAAATTATTTCTTTTGAAAGTAAATCAGACAATGCAATTAATGTTAAATATTTTAAAGAAATTGACATCTATTTTTGCATGTTTTTAGCTTTAATACTCAAAGTTGCATGTGGCACTAATTTAAGTCTCTTCTTGCTAATTAATTTACCCGTAACTCTACAGACACCATAAGTTTTATTTTCTATTCTGATCAATGCTGTTTTCAAATCTCTTATAAACTTCTCTTGTCTTAATGCAAGTTGTGAATTAGATTCTTTACTCATAACACTACTGCCTTCATCAAAAGCCTTAAATGTAGGAGCTGTATCCTCAGTGCCATTATTGTGGTCATTCATGTATGCACTTTTTAATAATTCAAGGTCATGCTTTGCCTTTTCAATTTTAGTTAAAATTAACTTCTTAAATGTTCCCAAATCCTTATCTGAATATCTTGTATTTACTTCTGATCCCATATTTTCATTCTTTAGTTATAAATATTTTTATTTTAATCTTATCAAAATCAACTTCTGTTCCATTATCTAAATCCTTTTTCAATTCAATAGAATTTGCTAATGTTTCAGATTTCATATAAGCAATATTTTTGTCTACTGCTCTAGCAATTCTATCATCATAAAGCATAACAATTTTAATTCTATCAGTAACTTCAAAACCAGATGCTTTTCTAATATTTTGTATTCTACTGATTAATTCCCTGGAAATTCCTTCATCAATTAAATCTTCATCAATAGTTATGTCTAAGGCTACCGTTATGTTCCCTTCGTGCACCACCAGCCATCCTTCAATATCATTTGAAAATATTTCAAAATCTGCGACATCGAAAGTAACATTTTTTTTGTTAATTATTAAATCTATTTTAGAAGTAGTTTCTAAATTTTGAATTTGTTCTAGTGTCAAATTTTCAACTATAGATGTAATTTCTTTCATTTGAGCTCCAAATCGTGGACCTAAATTTTTGAATTTTGGTTTTACTTTTTTTATTAATAAATCGGAATGGCCCTCAATAAATTCAATTTTTTTAACATTAACCTCTCTTTTTATCAATTCTGACACAGAAGAAATTTGCTTTTTTTGTTCATTGCTATTAACAGGAATCATTATTTTATTTAACGGTTGTCTTACTTTTATCTTTTCCTTAGCTCTTAAAGATAATGTAAGAGATGAAATTCTTTGAGCGTATTTTATTTTCTCTTCTAATTTTTTATCTATTAAAGATGAATTTACTTTAGGGAATAAATCCAAATGAACACTCTCTACATTATTAATTAAAACGTTTTTTGTCAAATCTTGATAAAGTTTGTCCATAAAAAATGGAGCAATTGGGGCAGAAAGTTTAGACACATTCAACAAAACTGTATAAAGTGTTTGATATGCAGATATTTTATCTAATTCATATTCGCCTTTCCAAAATCTTCTTCTGCTCAATCTCACATACCAATTACTTAAATATTCAATAATAAATTCTGAAATTGCTCTTGCTACTTTTGTTGGCTCATAATCACTATATAAATTGTCAACTTTTTCTATTAATGAGTTTAATTCAGATAAAATCCATCTATCTATTTCAGGTCTATTCTTATGTGCAATTTCGCTTTCCTTAAAAACAAACCCGTCTATATTCGCATACAATGCAAAAAATGAATATGTATTATATAAGGTTCCCAAAAATTTTCTTTTAACCTCATCAACCCCGTCTATGTCAAATTTTAGATTATCCCAAGGGTTTGAATTTGATATCATATACCATCTAGTTGCATCTGGGCCATAATCATTTAATGTTTTAAATGGATCAATTGTGTTGCCCAATCTCTTGGACATTTTTTGTCCATTCTTATCTAAAACAAGACCGTTTGAAATAACATTCTTATATGCATTTGATTCAAAAACTAATGAACTAATTGCGTGAAGTGTATAGAACCATCCCCTAGTCTGATCCACGCCTTCAGCAATAAAATCAGCAGGATAAAATTTATTTTTATCAATTAAATCCTTGTTTTCAAAAGGATAATGCCATTGAGCATAGGGCATACTCCCTGAATCAAACCAGACATCAATTAAATCAGTTTCTCTCAACATTTTTTCTCCACTATTTGAGACTAAAACAATTTTATCTACTACATTTTTATGTAAATCTATCTTATTATAATTTTCTTCAGAATAATTTTCTGGTTCAAAATCTGAAAAAATATCTTCAGACATAACACCTTGTTGAATGGATTTTTTTATTTCTTTTTTTAACTCTTTTAGTGAACCAATACATATTTCTTCAGAACCATTTTCAGTTCTCCAAATTGGTAATGGTATTCCCCAAAATCTGGATCTAGATAAATTCCAATCATTTACATTTTCTAACCATTTACCAAATCTACCATCACCTGTTGATTTTGGTTTCCAATTTATTGAGGTATTTAACTCAACCATAGAATCGCTAATTTTTGAAGTTTTAATAAACCAAGAATCAATTGGATAGTATAAGATTGGTTTGTCAGTTCTCCAACAATTAGGATAACTATGTTTATATTTTTCAACCCTAAAAGCCCTGTTCGCCTTTTTTAAGTTTATAGCAATTTCAACATCTACAGATTTTTTAGGAATTTTTGCAGAATCATAATATTCATTTTTTACATATTTTCCTGCAAGCTCTTTCATTTCAGGCCTAAATCTTCCCTGTAAGTCAACTAATGGTACCAAATCTCCATTTTTATCTTTTACTAGCATAGGTGGAACCTGTGGCTTTGCTTGTTTAGCTACTAATGCATCATCTGCACCAAATGTTGGGGCTGTATGAACAATGCCTGTCCCATCACTTGTGGTTACAAAATCTCCATGGATAATTCTAAATGCATTTTCAGGATTTTCAGCAGGTAAAGCATATTTTAATAATTGTTCATATTTAATATCTAAAAGATCTTTTCCAAGAAATTTATTTGAAATGTAAAAAGGTATTTTCTTTGAATTAGATTCAAATTCTAATAACTCTGATTCATGGTTAATCTCAAAATAATTTCCTGAGAATAGCTTATGAATTAAATCTGTTGCTAATATTACTTGTATAGGCTTATATGTATATTGATTAAATGTTTTAATTAAAGCATATTCTATTTTAGAGCCAACTGTAAGCGCTGTATTACTTGGCAATGTCCAAGGAGTAGTTGTCCAGGCTAATAAATAAATATCTTCTCCATTATCTAAAAAGTCTGGAAGATTATCGTTAATAATTTTAAACTGAGCAGTAACAGAAGTGTCTGTCATATCTTGATATGTCCCTGGCTGATTTAATTCATGAGAACTAATTGCTGTTCCAGCCTTAGGAGAATAAGGCTGAACGGTATACCCTTTATACATTAAGTCTTTATTATAAATCTGTTTTATTAACCACCATACAGTTTCCATATATTTGGAAGTATAAGTAAGATATGGATCTTCCATGTCTACCCAATAACCCATTTTTTTAGTAAGATCATTCCATATATCCGTATATTTCATTACGGCTTCTTTACAGGACTTGTTGTAGTCCTCAACGCTAATTTTATTTCCAATATCTTCCTTTGAAATACCAAGACTTTTTTCTACACCTAATTCAACTGGGAGCCCATGTGTATCCCATCCTGCTTTTCTTTTTACCTGATATCCCTTCATTGTTTTATACCTTAAAAAGATATCTTTAATTGTTCTTGATAAAACATGATGAATGCCTGGAAGTCCATTTGCTGATGGTGGGCCTTCATAAAAAACATAAGGAGTTTTTCCTTCTGCATTAGAAACAGATTTTTTAAAAATATCATACTTATCCCAGTAAGACAAAATGTCCTGAGCTATATTGGATAAATCTAATTTTTTATATTCTGGAAAAATCATATTTTTTCTCTTGATTTTTTAACTGGATTTGAAAATAGTAAATTTAGTTAAACTTATTTAGTTTTATTCACTAAAGATTGTAAGAATTTATCGTGTAATATGATCAATTAATTCATCTATTTTTGAAAGTGCTACTACTTTAATTTTCTTTGAAGTTAATTTGTCATTAAATTTTGAAATAAATATCTTTGAAAATCCTAATTTTTCAGCTTCCTTAATTCTTTGCTCAATCCTCTGAACTGGACGTATTTCACCTGATAATCCTATCTCTGCTGCAAAACAATAATCTTCAGGAATTTTAATTTCATTATTGGATGATAATATAGCAGATACAATTGCCAAATCAATTGCAGTGTCCTCAACTTTGATACCTCCTGTTATATTTAAAAAAATATCTTTCATCCCTAATTTAAATCCCACTCTTTTTTCTAAAACTGCTAAAAGCATGTTTAATCTTTTTGCATTAAATCCAGTACTGCTTCTTTGTGGAGTTCCATATACTGCTGAACTAACTAGCGCCTGCACTTCGATCATAAAAGGCCTCGATCCCTCAATGGTAGCAGAAATTGCACTACCATTAAGTTTTTGATTAGAATTACTTATTAATATTTCTGAAGGATTTTTTATCTCCTTTAATCCTTCATTTAACATTTCATAAATCCCCAATTCATTTGTTGATCCAAATCTGTTTTTTTTAACCCTAAGAATTCTATAAAAATGATTTCTATCACCTTCAAATTGTAAAACTGTATCAACCATATGTTCTAAAATTTTAGGTCCAGCTATATGGCCTTCTTTATTTATATGTCCTATAAGTAAAACTGGAATAGAAGTTATTTTTGCAAAATTTATTAATTCTGCTGTACAAGTTCTTAATTGGCTAATACTTCCAGATGCCGCATCCACTAATTGAGAATTTAAAGTCTGTATTGAATCTATTATTAAAACGTGAGGTTTGATTTTTTTAACTTGGTGAAAGATGTTCTCAATTTTATTTTCTGTAAATATGTAACAATTATCATTATTATATTTAATTCGATCAGCTCGCATTTTTATCTGAATTTCACTTTCTTCGCCAGAAACATATAAAACTTTATTAGATAACATTAGTGCTATTTGAAGGAATAATGTGCTCTTACCTATACCGGGCTCTCCTCCAAGTAGTATAAGTGAGCCAGGCACAATTCCTCCACCTATAGCCCTATCAAATTCATTGTCATTGGTAATAATTCTATAATGGTCATTAATTTCAATATTATTAACCTTTTGGGGATTAGAATTTGTGTTATTTATTGATGAAAATGAATTTGAAGTCTTTTTCCTGGATATATTAACGATCTCTTCCTGAATACTATTCCAAGATTGACATTTATTACATTGGCCATGCCATTTTGAATATTGAGCTCCACATTCTTGACAAGTATAGCTTGTTTTAATCTTATTCATAATTAATAACCATAATTTTCAGCAATTTCATCTGCTTTTTGAAGTAGATATTCTTTTGTAATCCCTGCAACATCATCCATATTATAAGCAGATCTATATATATGCATTGCTTTTTCAGTATCACCAGTTTCTTCATAAAATCGACCCATATAATAGCTAGGGAGTATTGTCTCTCTATATTTACTTGTAGCTAATTTTGCTAAATCCTTAAAAAAATGAAATTTCTCTTTCTCATCTATATATTGTTCAACTGCAATGAAATCATTAATTGACATTTCTTTAATAACTCCAAAGTGATTCTTTATTTTTTCATATTTTTCTTCAAGATATTTAACTGGTGAAGTTTCCAATTTTAAAATAATTGAATCATATTCTATTCTATTTATATCCTTATATATAGAAAACATATTCTCAATTGAATATGGTATAGTATATGCTGGTAGAGTATAATGTGATGGTATTATTAAATTTTGAAATTTATAATGAATATTTTCATTATTTAATGAATCAAGTCTTTGATTGAAATCTAATACATCTTCTGATATTGATTGAAAATCTTCATTTGATGTGCTAAGATAATAGTATATGTTTTGTGAAGAAGATATTAAATATTGTGCTAAATATTCTTTCATTTTCTTGGTATATTTTGGGCTGACAGCTATATATCCATTCATTATTGGAACTTTTTTTATCAAAAAGAAATTGATAAAGTTTGCCGTTCTTTCATGTCCTACAGCTACTCTAAAATTAGTTGTTCTATAATTCTTGTTTATGTAAGGAATCAACTCCTGAGATACGAATTCAAAAAAATTTGCGGTAGATGATATAGGTGTGAAATTTATATTATCTACAACACTTGTATCATTGTATCTTGAATCAATTTGATTTATTCCTACTACAATTGCTTCAGGGATATCTCCCCAAAAAGACATATAATCTACATTCCCTGAGACTATCTCAAATAAATAATCTCCATCAAAAACAATAAATACTGGATAACGCTTTTCTTCATCTAAATTATAGTCTCTTGGCAACTGTATTGTAATTTCCCTTTCTGCACTTAATTTATCAGAATAAATCTTATCATAAATAGTATTATTTCTTATACTGTCTGTCTCTTGTGAATAGAGTGTAACAGATGAAATAAAAAATAGAATTAATAATAATTTATGATTCATTGTATATTTTTTTATTGTTTATAAAAGGTAACATAATTAATGATAATCCTCCAAAAATAATTATCATTAAGGTCTGAGAAGTCCACATAATCCAGCCAAAAGACAAACTTGATACTGAACTTATGCCAAACCAACTGAAGGAAATTTGGACAGCAAGCGGATAAGCACCAATTCCTCCTGGAGTGAACATTATGGTTAAACTAGCCAATATAAATGAGATTAGAATCATTGAGAATGATAAATCTGGCAACTCAATAACTGCTTTAGTAGTTACATAAAACATAAGGACATACATGAGCCAAATAAATATACTATGTAAAATAAAAAGCCACTTATTTTTCAATTTAAATATTATCATAAAACCTTCATATAATCCCTTAAAAAAAATTTGTACTTTAGAAATAATAGGTAGTGCCTTGCTTCTTTTTCTTAATAGAAAAAATAAAATTCCCCCTAATATTATAAATGAAAACATTATTAATTTGAGATTAATAAAACTACTTGCCTCATAAAGCTTTTCAGTAATAAGTTGATAATTAATAAATAATCCAATTACTATTAATATGCTAATACAAAGAACATCTACTGCTCGTTCTGCAACAATAGTACCAATGCCTTTTTCTAAAGGAATATCCTCATACTTATAAGCAATAGATCCCCTTGCAATATCTCCAGCTCTTGGAAAAGTATAATTTATTAGATAAGCTGAAAAAATAGCCATCACACTATTTAAGAAACTGATTTTATAGCCTAGAGGTTCTAATAAATATTTCCAACGATATGACCTAGATAAATGGCTTAATGCTCCTAATAAAACTCCAAATATTACCCAACTATATTTGGCATTAGCAAATGATTCAATTATTAAATTAATATCATTTTCATTAAGAGCTCTAGTAGAATAAAATATGCAGCCAATTCCTATGGATATAGGAATAATTAATTTTAGATATTTTATAAAATTTATTTTCAATTTATTAGTTCATTAAATTAGTTCTTTCATTAGGAAAGATTATCGAAGGTTTAAACTTTTTTGCTTCATCAAAATCCATAATTGCATATGTTATTAATATCAATATGTCTCCCAAATTAACTTTTCTTGCAGCTGCACCATTAACTGTAATTTCTCCAGAATTTCTTTCTCCAGGAATTACATAGGTTTCTAATCTTTGTCCATTATTGTTATTGACTATTTGGATTTATTCCCCTTCAATTATATTAGATGCTTCCATAAGATTCTTATCAATAGTAATACTCCCAATATAATCTAAATTTGCCCCTGTAACTTTTACTCTATGAATTTTTGATTTAATTATCTGTACTTTCATTATTAAATTAATTTAATATCATATTATCTGTTAGTCTAACCCCATCTAATTTAACTGCTATAAATGCCCTGTATTGTTTATTCTTTATTTTTTCTTTAACAGGTTGTAAAAATTTTGATTCTGCAATAGTAAAATATTCTAATTCTATTTCAGATATATTGTCAAAAAACTTATTTACATAAGTATAAATTTCTACAAAACTCATTGAAGCAAAATTGATTCTAGCATAATTAATAACCTCATATACTTTGCTTGCAATTTTTCTATAATGTTTGCTTAATTTTATATTCCTAGAGCTTAAGGCTAAACCATCTTTTTCCCTTATGGTTTCACATCCAATAACATTAACTGGGATATTATTGTCAATTACTAATTGTTGAATAATTCTTAGCTGCTGAAAGTCTTTATCTCCAAAATAGGCATTGTTAGGCTTAACAATATTAAACAAGTGACTAACTATAGTAGCAACACCATTAAAATGACCTTTTCTATATTTTCCTTCCATAAATTTATCTAAGCCGTAAAAATTAAATTTTTTAACAGATAAATTATTATCATAAATGTCATTGATTTCGGGAGCAAAAATAATAATATCACTTGAAATACTATCTAAATAATTACAATCTTTTGTTAAATTTTTAGGATATGATTTCAGATCCATTTTATTATTAAACTGAGTAGGATTTATAAAAATACTTACAATTGAATAATCATTCTCTTTTATTGATCTTTCAACTAATGAGATATGGCCTTTATGTAATGCTCCCATTGTGGGCACTAAACCAATTTTAAAATTATTATTTTTAAGATTGGTTAGTTTGATTATTAAATTCGATTTTTTCCTAAACAGGACCATTTTAATAAAAATTTAACACTTTGTAAACTTAATACATTGCAATTAATCTGCATAATTTTTGTAATTTTGCTTCCTTTTACGAAACAGTTCAAATTTAAGGGATTATGAAAGATAGAAAGATTTTATATGTATCTTCTGAAGTAATTCCTTATTTACCAGAAACAGAAATCTCTTCTATGTCATTTGAAGTCCCTCGAATGATAAATAAACAAGGTGGGCAAATTAGAATTTTCATGCCAAAATATGGCAGTATCAATGAAAGAAGGCATCAACTCCATGAAGTTATAAGATTATCTGGTCTGAACCTAGTAATTAATGATCTTGATATGCCGTTAGTTATTAAAGTTGCTTCAATCCCTAAAGAAAGAATTCAAGTATATTTTATTGATAATGAAGATTACTTTAAAAGAAAAGCAACATTTAATGATGAAAACGGCAAATTATTTAAAGATAACGATGAGCGTGCAATATTTTTTGCCAAAGGGATAATTGAAACAATAAAAAGACTTAATTGGCCTCCAGATATTATACATGTCCATGGCTGGTTATCATCTTTTTTTCCTTTATATCTAAAAGAAATGTACAAAGATGAACCAATCTTTCAGAATAGTAAGATCATTACATCTATATATGGCACAGGATTTGCTGGATCATTAAATAAAAAGTTGCAGGATAAAATTCTATTTGATGAAATAGAAAAAAATAAAATTATGCACATAAAGACTCCTAACTATGTGAATCTCATGAAAATTGCAATAGACTTTTCAGATGCTTTAATAGTAGGTTCAGAAAATATCTCTAAAGAACTTCAAGATTACCTGGATAAATGTAAAAAACCTGTTTTAGAATTTCAGTCTAAAGATTCATTTATAGAAAAGTATACAGAATTTTATAACAAATTGTTGAATTAACCCTACACTAATGTTCAAATCATCAAATAGAGTTTCTTTATATCTAGTAATTTGTTTAGTCTTAATATGTGCTCAATCATGTGAAAAAGATTTCACTAGTATTGATTCGGATGTAATAAATTCTGATAATGCAATTAATTTTGAAACAAACTCAATTGAATATCCAATTGTCATGCATTCAAAAATTGTTGATCCTGTCCAATCAAATAATTTGCCATCATTTCTTCTAGGATATAATAATCATGCTATTTATGGTGAGTCAACATCTAGTTTCTTAGGCCAAATGGTTCCAGACCAATATTCTCCAGATTTTGGAGATAATGTTGTTCTAGATTCAGTTGTTTTGACAATACCTTACTTTAGTAGAGGAGTAGAGACTAGTGATGAAGATGATATAACATATGAACTCGATTCAGTATATGGAGGTTCTCCTATTAAGCTCTCTATATATAGAAATAATTTTTTCTTGCGCTCATTTGATCCATATGGGGAATTTGATGATATTCAAAAATATTATTCTAATGGTTCATTGTCAGATTCAGAATCAATCAGTCAAGGGCAATTGGAAGGAGAATTACTATTTGAGATTGGCGATTTTGCCCCAAGTGCAAGTCAAATTAATTTGACTGAAGTAGATACACTTGGTGATACTTTTGTTTCACAAAAAATTGCTCCAGCCTTAAGATTTAGACTAGACACTCCAGATGATGATTATTGGCAAAATTTAATATTTGAAAATGAAAACGATCCAGTGTTAAACAATGAAAATAATTTTAAAGAATTTTTTAGAGGGTTATATGTAAAGGTAGAAGGGATAAATTCTGAAGGCTCTATGATGTTGCTAAATTTAGCATCCACTAATACAAATCTAACAATTCACTATACTTCTGATACACCTATAACCTCTGAAACAGATACAGGAAATATTGATGACATAACATCATATCAAAATGATTATGTCATTAATTTTTCTGGAGTTCTTTTAAATATTTTTGATAATAATTTTTCGATTGATGTGTCGAGTTCCGATGAAGTTAATGGTGATGAAAACATATATCTAAAAGGAGGTGAAGGTTATATTGGAATGGTTGATTTATTTAATGGAACAGTTGAAAATGAAATGGGAGATCAGGTAGATGCATTTGACCATTTTAAAAGTTTCTTTTACGATGATATTTCAGAGTCTCCGCTAAAACTAATCAATGAAGCATATATTGAATTTTATGTAAATCAGAATCTCAATTTAGAGAATGAGCCTGATAGAATATACCTATATAATTACGAGCAAAATACAAGTTTAATAGATTATTTTATTGACCAATCCGTGAGCTCAACTACAATTAATGCAAAAATTAATCATCTAGAACCTTTACAAAGGGTTGATGATGATCCTGAAGGTCAGGGGATAAAATATAAAATTAGAATAACTGAGCATTTAAATAATATCATCTTAAGAGATTCAACAAATGCTAGATTAGGATTAGGAGTAATTAATGACATAGCAGCTACATCATTCTTTAGTATCCTAAATGAGGGTGAAGAAGTTGTTGAATTAGCTTCAGGAACTATTTTAAGTCATAAAGGAACTATTTTACATGGCAATCAAAGTCAACAAGAAGACAAGAGGCCTAAAATTAAAATCTATTATACTGAGCCAGAAGATTAGTAATTATGGACATTATAATAGTCAATAATTTTTATTTTATCTTATTTACAAAAATTTAAATTTATAAAAAAATCCCTATGTGTGGAATTGTAGGATATTTAGGATTAAAAGATGCATCCCCAATAATTTTAAACGGATTAAAAAGACTTGAATACAGGGGTTATGATAGTGCAGGTATTTCCATATATAATGGTAATAAAATACTTACTCGTAAATTAAAAGGCAAAATCAATAAATTAGAAAAGAGTATTACTAAGATTAAATCTTTTAAAGGTAATCTAGGGATAGGTCATACGAGATGGGCAACTCATGGTGAACCTAGCAATGAAAATTCTCATCCACATGCTTCAAATTCAAATGAATTACATATTGTTCACAATGGAATAATAGAAAATTATTCTTCCTTAAAAGAGGAATTAATAGCTAAGGGATTTCATTTTAATTCTGATACCGATACAGAAGTATTAGTTAATCTTATTGAATATATTCAGATTAAAGAAAAAATTAAACTTGGAGAAGCAGTTCAATCGGCATTAAATCAAGTAGTAGGAGCCTATTCTATTGCAGTTATTGATATTAAAAAACCTGATGAAATAGTTGTTGCCAAGCTTGGAAGTCCATTATGTATAGGAATTGGCAAAGATGAATATTTTGTTGGTAGTGATGTTACTCCGTTTTTAGATCACACTAAAAAGGTTGTCTATCTAAACGATGGAGAAATGGCGATAATTAGAAATCATAAACCTACTCGATATAGAAAAATGAAGGATAACTCTTTTATCAATCCAACAATTGAAAAATTAGAAATTAATCTAGCTAAGATTCAAAAAAAGGGATTTGACCATTTTATGTTAAAAGAAATTTTTGAACAACCTTCAGCAGTTGTTGATACACTTCGTGGTAGACTTAACGTAAAAAGTGGAGTGATAAAGATGTCTGGAATTGATGATTATATAGACAAATTCATTTCAACTAATAAAATTACTTTTATTGCTTGTGGAACTTCATGGCATGCAGGGCTAATCGGAGAATACATGTTTGAAAAAATTGCTAGAATTCCTGTAGAAGTTGAATATGCATCTGAATTTAGATATCGAGATCCTGTTATAAATAATTCAGATGTTGTTATTGCTATATCGCAGTCTGGCGAAACAGCTGATACACTGTCTGCAATAAAACTAGCTAAGAAAGAAGGGGCCTTTGTCTATGGAATCTGTAATGTAGCTGGGTCTTCAATAAGTAGAGAGGCAGATGCAGGGTCATATACTCACGCAGGTCCTGAAATTGGAGTTGCATCAACTAAGGCGTTTATAACACAAATTACTGTTCTCTTCCTAATAGCAGTTAAATTAGGTAAAAGCAAAGGTGTAATCTCATCAAAAAAATATCAGGAATATATTTATGAATTAAATTCTATAGAGAAAAAAATTAAAAAAGTACTTAAAACTAATAATGAAATTAAGAAAATTGCTAATAAGATAAAAAACTCTACTAATTGCTTATATCTTGGAAGGGGATTTAATTTCCCCGTTGCTCTTGAAGGTGCTTTAAAACTTAAAGAAATTTCTTATATACATGCCGAAGGATATCCTGCAGCTGAAATGAAGCATGGACCAATTGCGCTAATTGATGAAAATATGCCTTCAATAATTATTGCAACTAATAAACTTTATTATGACAAAATTGTAAGTAATATTCAAGAAATTAAATCAAGAAAGGGCAAAATAATTGCAATAGTTTTTGAAGGAGACAAAGAGATTGTAAAGATTGCTGATCACGTAATTGAAGTCCCTCAGACAATTGCAGCGTTAACTCCATTTGTTACTACTATTCCTTTACAATTATTAGCGTACCATATAGCAGTTAAGCTGGGCAGGAATGTTGATCAACCAAGAAATCTTGCTAAATCCGTTACCGTAGAGTAGTTTAATATGGGGG
>Ga0209554_1000567_pt1 | contig 30922 bp, 33 predicted proteins | sample MarorgKNORR_S2LV_5_FD_188221 | JGI IMG/M metagenome (GOLD analysis project Ga0209554, IMG submission 188221) | Marine microbial communities from the Southern Atlantic Ocean, analyzing organic carbon cycling - Bottom_A/KNORR_S2/LV (SPAdes) (version 2) | ecosystem: Environmental > Aquatic > Marine... | reverse complement strand
CGTCAGTGAAGATATAAGTGACTGTCAGCACAATGGTGATGGGGTGGCAAAGGCAACTCACAGTCTTGCAACAACCGTTGAATTAGCTGCCGGAGACACTCTTGGAATTAACTTAGTCTATGAAGGTTGGGATGACATAAAGATTTACTATGATAATGTGACCTATGATACTGGACTAAATATTAATGGAAATCATCTCTTTTTATTCGGTGGAATGTGGAAAGGAACTGAAGTTAGTCTGGAATTTGCAGAGGCTTGGCCCACAAACTGGAATACAAACTTAGACGGCAGATTCATAATGCTTATGGGCGATGAAGGATATATGGCTGATAATAAGAATGCAGAAGTCATCGAAGGTTCTGAATATTCGATTATCATGTCTAACGGTACTGCCGATGTCACTTCACTAATCATAAAGTGGACAGAAGTAACTGGTAATGATCTCAAGATAATGATGGATTATACTACCTTTGACCACATGGGTAACACAAGTGGGAATGGTAGTGTAAAACAACCTGTAGTGACCTTGAATCTTCAAAAAGTCAAAGGATTACTTGGAGATGATGGTGGAATATTAGGTTTACCTGGTTTTGAAATGATTTTAACTGTTGGAGTTATAGGTGCTATATCACTTCTCAGAAAAAGGAACTAATTAGTTTAATAAAGTGTTAAGGAATCAGGTGTTCCTTGAGATACCACCTAATAATTCAGTTCTGTATCGGGTTTGCAATTTTTGGTGCTGCAGATGCGGAAGAGACTGAAGAACCATACAATCCTGAACTGACAATTAATTTCAATATGAAAGATGATGATCAAACCTTATCTCCAGAAACGAAGGCCCCAGAGGAAGAAGCCATGGTCAAAAGGATACAAGCTGAATACACACAACAACCAATAATTAACACCAGAAATTCAGAAGAAAAAGTAGTTGGTGAATGGGCATCCAATGAGGTCAATTTTGAACAAAGTGTTACAATTGAATCTGTAAAAATATGGTGGAAAGAAATTGATGAGGGATACAGCAATGATTGTGATTGGACATTTACTATTAAAATGAATGATGAACAAGTTGATGAATATAGTTTTGAATGTGGAGAACAGAAATCCGATGAAGAGGTTTTTCCTGCTGAATATAGTTTTAGCGAAATAATGTATAATTTAGTTGCTGGAGATAAATTTAGTGTTCAAATAACCTATGAAGGAACTGAAGACTTTGATCTTTATTACGATAATGTAACCTATGATACTGGGTATAGAGTCAAGGCTACTCCTTTAGCATTCTTCACAAATGCAAGATCTGGATCTTCCTTTTCAATAGAATTTGCAGAAGCTTGGGAAACAAACTGGGAAACGAATTTGGACTCAGGATATGTAATGCTTATGGGTGCTGAAGGGCATATGGCAGACAATAAGGAGACATATGTTTCAAGTGGTGGAGAATATGAAATCAATACGGGAAACGGAACAGATACAGTTACAACTACTAAAATTACTTGGAATGGTGTCAGCAAAGATGAATTAACACTCATGGTTGATTATACTTTCTTTGACCATAGGTCTATGAATGGAACTGCAAAACAGGCTATTGTTATGATAAGTGTTGAGGCAAAGAAAATTGAGGAAGACGATGAAGGAATCTTAGGTATGCCTGGATTCGAAGTGATTATCGCTGTTCCAGCAATTGCCTTCGCGGCAAGACGATTCAAGAACTGAACGAGAGCATCTTCTCAATCGGTTTTGACGCCCTCTTGAGGACTGTCTCAGGGAGTGTTACTTCCCACTTAGAAAGGTCACTGCCTGAATCAATGGCCTCCAGTATGGGCCGAATCTTATCTAGGGTGATTTGGGCCATATGACTGCAACGAATCGAACAGGCTGTTGCAAACTCCACTGTCGGAAATTCTTCCATCAGGTTCGATGTTAACTCACATTCGGAAGCAATGAAGGCTTTCTCAAGACCTCCATTCCTGACTCGGCGGGAAATATCATTGCTGATCTGGGTGGTACTTCCATAGAAATCGGCCTCCTGCAATACTTCAGGTTTACACTCCCAATGAACATAAAGCATCCGATTTTCACTATCCCTATCAATTCCAAATGTTCTTCTAACGGACAATATGTCCTCTAAACTAAATTTCTCGTGAACTTGACAGACTGCGCCCTTGGTACCATTATCATTTCCAGGATACAAGATTTTCTTCTTTCCTTTTAAGACCATTTCCAGATTCTGAGCAAAGAAGAGATCCGGGACAAATATTAATTCATCTCCGGGCATTTCCAGAGCTATTTGTTCTGCATTAGCTGAAGTACAACAAACATCACATTCAGCTTTCGCTTCGGCATAACTATTGATATAGATCATGACCGGGACACCAGGGTATTTCTCCTTGAGATTCCTTACATCCTGGGCACTGAAATCATCAGCCAACGAACAGCCGGCCGTTTTATCAGCAATCAGAACCGTCTTTTCGGGATTCAGGATCTTGGCAGTCTCTGCCATAAATCTCACGCCATTGAATATAATATACTGAGAATCGGTCTGAACCGCAGTCATACTCAATGCAAGGGAATCTCCTTGTTCATTCTGTTCGGAAATACCAAAGACCAGCGGCTCCATGTAATTGTGCCCAAGTATGACCACGTCATGCTTCTTCTTCAACTCCAGTATTCTATGTACGGTACTTGCATGGGCCTCAATATCTATTGGAGTCAAAGTGGGATTGTTACGTGAATAAATCTCTTCTTTTACAGACTCCAGGGTCAAATCATGAGTTACGGCAGAACTAGATTCCATAGGTACGCGATTGCACGCAATATGCAGGGATATAAATGTAATGTTCAGCCGTTTTACAAAGGTGACTTTTAAATAGGACTAATTTGGTCCAAATTGCCTGAGGTGAAGACACCATGATGAGAATAAACAAACTGACGGACTACGGGATAGTAGTCATGACGAGAATCGCAGATATGGATCAGAGCAGGGTACATACTGCTAGAGAAATCTCTGAAGACACCAGAATCCCTTTACCAACAGTTACCAGACTTCTAAAGACATTGTCAGGTAATGGATTATTGGATTCTCAAAGAGGAAGTCAAGGGGGTTATTCCCTTTCAAAATCTTCAGATGATATATCTGTTGCAGATATAATAGAAATCTTTGAAGGCCCAATAGCCCTTACTGAATGTTCAACGAATACCTGTAAATGCGTATATGAGACGAAATGTAGTGTAGAAGAACCATGGCAAAAAATAAACGACACTGTAAAAAATGCGCTTGAAGGAATCTCGTTAAATCAAATGGCTGGTAAAAATCAGAACGAAGGGCTGTTAAATCTCTCGATGAACTATAGTGGTGGAATGTGAACCCAGATTCCGAAACTGAAATGCTGAAAGGATTCGCAGAGCAGGAATACAAATATGGATTTGTCACAGATATCGAATCTGATACCTTGCCACCAGGGTTAAACGAAGATGTTATCAAATTTATTTCTAATAAGAAAGGAGAGCCAAAGTGGCTAACTGACTGGAGACTAAAGGCCTACAAAATATGGCTGAAAATGAAGGAGCCTCATTGGGCCAATGTTGAATATCCCCCTATAGATTATCAAGCAATCAGTTACTTTTCAGCCCCTAAAAATGCTGCTGATGGACCAAAAAGTTTGGACGAGGTTGATCCCGAACTAATTAAAACTTACAATAAACTTGGTATTCCTCTTCAAGAACAGGAGATTCTTGCCGGCGTCGCAGTGGATGCTGTTTTTGACTCTATGTCTATAGCGACTACATTCAAAGATAGACTGGCGGAGAAAGGTGTGATTTTCTGTTCTTTTTCTGAAGCGGTCAAGGAACATCCGGAATTAATTAAGAAATACATGGGTTCTGTGGTACCTCAATCTGACAATTTCTTTGCTGCATTGAACTCAGCTGTGTTCACGGATGGATCCTTCTGCTACATACCTCCCAACACAAAATGTCCAATGGAACTTTCAACTTATTTCCGAATTAATGAACCAAATACAGGCCAATTTGAAAGAACATTGATAGTGGCAGACAAAGGTTCGCACGTCTCATATCTGGAAGGATGCACAGCCCCTAAACGCGATGAGAACCAACTACACGCTGCAGTTGTGGAATTAGTGGCCCTGGATGATGCTGTGATAAAATATTCAACTGTTCAAAACTGGTACCCCGGTGACAAGAACGGCAAGGGTGGAATCTATAACTTCGTAACGAAAAGGGGAGCTTGTAGAGGAAAATCATCGAAAATAACCTGGACTCAAGTTGAAACTGGTTCAGCTATAACCTGGAAATACCCCTCATGCATACTTCAAGGCGATAATTCCACAGGTGAATTTTATTCAGTGGCATTGTCGGCGTTGAAACAGCAAGCGGATACAGGGACCAAGATGATCCATCTGGGAAAGAATACGAAGAGTACGATAATTTCCAAAGGAATATCTGCAGCAAGAGGTCAGAACACGTATCGTGGGCAGGTTATGATAAAAAAATCTGCAGAGGGCGCTCGAAATTATTCTCAATGTGATTCTCTCCTAATCGGTAATAAATGTGGTGCTCACACCTTTCCGTATTTAGATGTCAGGAATACAAAATCACACATCGAACATGAAGCCTCAACATCAAAGATTGGGGAGGACCAAATGTTTTACTGTAAGCAGAGAGGAATATCGGAAGAGGATGCTATCAACTTGATAGTAAATGGATTCTGCAAGGAAGTTTTCAGGGAATTACCAATGGAATTTGCCGTTGAGGCTCAACGATTGTTAGAGGTCTCTCTGGAAGGAAGTGTAGGTTAGAAATATGCTAAAAATAGAAAATTTACATGTAAGTATTGGTGGAAACCAGATTCTAAAAGGAATAAATCTGGAAGTAAAAGCTGGGGAAACACATGCTATCATGGGACCCAATGGATCTGGGAAGTCAACTCTGGCACAAGTATTGGCTGGGCATGAAGAATACGAGATTACTGATGGAAAAATCGAATACCTAAGTAAAGACCTACTTGGAATGGATATTGAGGAAAGGGCCTGCGAGGGTATATTTCTAGCGTTCCAGTATCCGGTTGAATTACCGGGTGTGAACAATACATACTTCCTGAAATCAGCCTTGAACGCTCAGCGGAAGTACAGGGGAGAAAAGGAAATGGATGCAATGGAATTTATAGATCTCATAGGTGATAAGATCAAATTACTCAACCTGAAGGATTCACTACTCAAAAGGCCTGTCAATGAAGGGTTTTCAGGTGGAGAGAAAAAAAGAAACGAAATCTTCCAGATGGCAGTTTTAGAACCTAAATTGGCACTCCTTGACGAAACTGATTCGGGGCTTGATATTGATGCATTACGCGTTGTGGCAAACGGCATAAATTCTATGAGAAAAGAAGATAATGCAATTATCATAGTTACTCATTATCAAAGGTTACTGAATTATATTGTCCCCGATTTTGTCCATGTTCTGGTAGACGGGAAGATAATCAATTCGGGTGACAAGAATCTTGCTCTGGAATTAGAGGAAAAAGGATACGACCGTATTGTTGAAGAAGCTAAGGCATAAATGAAAGCTGTGGAAACATTTACTACAGATTTTGAGAGCACACTGGACTTGCCTGATGACAATCTAAATCTTCTCAGACGAGAATCATTTGAGGAATTCAAGAAACATGGTTTACCTACACGTAAGGAAGAATATTGGAAGTATTCAGATCCCTCTATTATTTCTAACCTTGAATTGGAATTCGTCTCTTCCGGTCAATATGAAGATGAAAATTACGATGTAATATTGGTTAATGGTAAAATTGTAAAGAGATTTAAAGATTGCCAAATGGGAGATATATCTGAAGGATTAAGAAGTGGGAATCTTGGTGAGGATTTATTTAAAAAGAAGGATAAACCATTTCTGAATCTGAACAATGCATTCGCAATAAATGGATGTTATCTGATATTAGAATCCACCTCAAGACAGACAATAAGAATATTGAATCTGATAACGAACGAAGGTAAATCTCAAGCCGTACACCCCAGATGTGTAATTATAGCTAAAAGGAATAGTGAATCCGTTATATTTGAAGAGTTTAGAATAATGGGAAATGGAACTAGTTTCGTCAATTCCGTAACTGATGTCATTATAGAGGATGGCGCGAATCTGGAGCATATCATTATGGACGATTTTGCAGAGAACACGTATCATGTGGCAAATGTATGTGTAAAACAGTACAAAGACAGTAATTTTGTCTCGCATAACTTCACGATGGGAAAGAAATTTGCAAGAAGAGATTTCAATGTCGAATTGAATCAATCTGGCGCAAACTGTAACCTATTTGGGTTATATTTTGTTGATGAGGAAAACCACATAGATCATCACACAACGATTGACCACAAGGAAGCACATTGTAACAGCAAAGAGCATTACAAAGGCATTCTGAGTGGAAAATCAACCGGTGTATTCAACGGTAGGATCCATGTCCATCCAGGCGCCCAAAAAACGGATGCGATACAGAACAACCAGAACTTACTTCTTAGTGACGACGCAATCATTCATACAAAACCCGAACTGGAGATATATGCTGATGATGTAAAGTGTACACACGGTGCGACTATAGGACCATTAGATGAGAAAGGACTATTCTATTTGAGATCAAGAGGCCTGAACAGGAAAGAAGCACAGCAAATACTGATGAGGGCCTATGTCAATGAAATCATTGAGAACGTTTCAGATGAGAAAATTAGGTCCGAATTGATGGAACTGATTCTGGATAGGTTACCCAAGGAAGGCTGAATGTTGAATGAATCTCTAAAATCGGATTTTCCAACGTTAAAACAGAAGATAAATGGAAACGAATTGGTTTATCTGGACAATGCCGCCACCACTCAGAAACCTGAGAAAGTTATCAAGGCGCTTGAATCATATTACCGTTCAATAAACTCAAACATACATAGAGGAGTTCATACCTTGAGTATCAGAGCTACCAAGGCTTATGAGGATGCGCGCTCAAAGGTTGCTGCATTCATAAATGCAGAACACCGAGAAGAGATAATATTCGTAAGAGGAGCTACCGAGGCGATCAATCTGGTTGCAAGCAGCTATGTTAGACCTATCTTAAAAGAAGATGACCAGATAATTATTTCTCAAATGGAACACCATGCCAACATTGTTCCCTGGCAGATTATATGTGAAGAAAAAAAAGCTGAATTGAAAATTATACCCATGAATGTGAAAGGGGAATTACTAATCGAAGAAATCGAAGGGATGATTAGTGAAAAGACGAAATTCATATCGATTAATCATGTTTCCAATTCTTTAGGAACTGTGAATCGAATAGAAGATGTTATCAAAATTGCCCATGGCAATAACATCCGGATTATGATAGATGGAGCGCAGGCCGTGCAACATCTTTCTGTAGATCTGATGAAACTAAATGCCGATTTTTATTGTTTCTCGGGCCATAAGGTCTACGCACCAACCGGAATTGGCGTATTGTACGGTAAAAAAGAATTATTGGAAAAAATGCCACCCTACCAGGGTGGAGGTGACATGATCAAGTCTGTCACTTTTGAAAAGACCATCTACAATGATATACCAAATAGATTTGAGGCTGGAACGCCAAATATTGCCGGTGCAATAGGATTAGGGGTTGCAATAGACTATCTTGTATCAATAGGAATTGAAAATATAGCTAAGCATGAAAAAGAATTACTGGATTACGCTACCCAGGAGATTAGAAAAATCGAAGGGGTGCGAATAATTGGGAATGCAGTTGAGAAAGCTAGCGTCTTATCATTTGTTATTGAAGAGATACATCCTCATGATATAGGAACCATACTGGACAAACAGGGTGTTGCAATCCGGACCGGGCATCATTGTACTCAACCAACCATGGATTTCTATGGTATTCCTGCTACTGCAAGAGCATCCTTTGCAATTTACAACTCCAGAAAAGATGTGGATACACTGATAAAGTCTGTGAAAAAAACGATTGAGGTGTTTACATGAATGAATGGGATGAGCTATACATGGAGGTAATTCTTGATCACAACAAAAATCCAAGAAACAAAGGGAAAATTGAGGGTTATACACATAGTGCTGATGGGCACAACCCATTATGCGGTGATCGCATCTCAATGCAAATAATTGTAGAGGATGATATTGTAACTGAAGCTAGCTTCATAGGTTCTGGATGTGCAATATCTACTGCATCAGCCAGTATTTTGACAGAGACCATCAAAGGCATGAAAAGGACTGAGATTGAAAAATTATTCAAGGAATTCCATAATCTGGTGACCAGTGAAGATTCAGATGCAGGAACTGTTGGGAAATTCTCTGTCTTTGGTGGTGTGAGGAAATATCCTGCCAGAGTAAAATGCGCAACCCTTTCATGGCACGCTTTAATGGCTGCATTAGAGGGAAAAAAGGAGACCAGTACCGAATGAGTCCAAAAATCGAAGAAAAAATAGTAGAAGCCATAAAGAAGGTGTATGATCCTGAAATTCCAGTTAATATCTATGAACTGGGATTGATTTACAAGATCGATGTGAAGAAAGATGGTTTGGTTGACATAACAATGACATTGACCTCGCCGTTTTGTCCAGTTGCAGGTTCTCTCCCCAAAGAGGTTGCGGCCCGCGCCTCTGAGGTTGAAGGAGTGACTAAAGCAAATGTTGACCTTGTATTCGAACCGCCTTGGAGCATGGAACTGATGTCCGAAGAGGCAAAACTGAAGCTTAATCTGACCGGAAACTTCCCAGCATAGAAAATGAGGGAAATTAATGTGACCGGTCTGCAATGCACTCAAGCAGTGATGGCAGTACTCAGAGAGATTGTTTCAATGCAGAATAATGAGGAAATGCGAATCACATATGAAGAACCAGACGCAAGAAGAGATATTATGGCGATGGTTAAAAGAAGGGACTACAAATTGATTGAAGACGACGAAAAATTGTTGGTTATTTCAAAATAGAAATGGGTGAAATAAAAGAACCATTAGTAGAAGCAAGATTACCTACCAAATATGGTACTTTCCGTATTATTGCCTTTCCTGGTAACAATTCGGACAAGGAAAATCTTGCACTAGTGATGGGGAAAGTGGAAGATGAAATATTGATTCGTATTCACTCTGAGTGTTTCACAGGTGACGTGCTGCATTCCATGAGGTGTGATTGTGGTGAGCAATTGGATCTAGCTATGAAAAAAATAGCCGAAGAAGGTAAAGGAATCATAATTTATCTGAGGCAGGAGGGGCGAGGCATTGGGTTGGTCAACAAACTCAGGGCATATAATTTGCAAGATGACGGAATGGATACGGTTGAAGCGAATATAGCGTTAGGTTTCAATGCCGAAATGCGAAGGTATGGGGAGGCTGGGGAGATACTCAAGAGTATGAATATTAAAAAAATCAAATTGATGACGAACAATCCTGCCAAGGTTGAAGATTTGGAAAAAGCCGGATTTGAGGTTAAGCAAATCGGTCACAGTACTGAACCAAATGAAGAGAACAAGGATTATTTGCGAACCAAGGCCTCTAAGATGAACCACAAACTTGAGATAGGGGATTAACCCGTATAATTTCTTCCAACACTTTTGTTATCTGGTTTTCCTGCAACGACCATAACCCAGAGGACGAAAAGGGCCATTATCAATGCGTACTGGCCAGTATGCCACCAGAAATAGTGGAACTTGTCCCAGGTACTGAATCCAAAGATATGGATCAGGGGATATCCGGATATTATTCTTATGAGATTCTCGATGAATATGAATATGATGGCACACAGAGCCCATTTGGCTCGTACCATGGGTTTGACTCCTCTAAAACAAATTATCAACAGGCTGAGGAATACGGTCTCATGGAGACCTGTACACTCTGCAACTATTTCCATGTCAATCATATCATCATATGACAGGACCGTGCCATGCTCACCTCTTATGTACACGCCGATACCGAATGCGCTTTCAATCACGTAAAGTACCCAGGTAATGAATTTCTGATAGAACAGTAATGAATTCTCAGCCCTGGTCAGATACTGAAACAATAGATCAATTGGCAGAACGAAAGCCATGACCAGAAGAAAATTGTAGGCTACACCAACTAGGACTTTTTCCACCTTTTTGGTCGCATTGAATGACTTGCAAAGGTAAACTTCCCCTTTGTCCAGATAGTAACCAAAATTGTCTGCATATCTATCGAATAAATACTTGGGCTCTACTGCAATTGGCCCTTTCCAGAATAATATAGAAAGGAAAAAAACTGAGATTAATAATGCGAACAAACCAAATGTTGTTTCGGTTGAACTAAAGGATACAAAAATTAGGAGGATGGAGAATACAAATATTATCCCTCTAAGGATTTCATCTTTGGACAAATGATCCAATTCAACCACTCCCTCACTATCGCTCACTTAAGATGCAAAGACGGTCACAGATAAAAGTTATACTTCAAGCACTTACATAAAATTCAATTGCATTTCGAAGAACCTGACGGGCATTATCGTAAGTCAGACGCGAAAAAGCTGAATCAAAATCCAGCCAACTGTAATCGATGTGTTCGTGACTGAGAGTCACTTTGCTTTCTTTTGTGGTCGCAAGGAAGAATACCACCTCTTTTCCAATTTGCTCCTGTCCTCCTGAAAAAGTATAGGTTATGGTGTCACGAAAGCCGTCAACCACTTTGACTTGCACAATTCCGGTCTCTTCCTCAAGTTCACGAAGGGCAGTCTGAATTTCAGTTTCTCCATCATCTATATGGCCTTTAGGAAAATCCCAATGCCCGCCTCCACGAGAACTAATAGACGAATGTCTTAGGAGAAGCACTTTGCCCGAATTGAACAAGATAACACCGCATGACTTATCCATAGTCATAGCACTATAGCAGAAGCTAGACTAAAACGTATGACCTAAGTTACGTTTGCTTCAGTCCCTTCGGGATCTGGAAAGTGCCGAAGCAACAATTGCTAGGGCAAATATTGTGAACAGTGGATCAAACCCTGGTAAGAATACACCACGGATCCATAAGACTGCAGTTACTGAACGAGATTCGGTCTCCCCTTGCAATGTTGTTGCAACCTGCATTATAACTGTATAATACTCATTACTCCAACCAATAACGGTACCACGTGGTGTGGATATTGAAACCTGCACTGGTTGTTCACCCTTAGAATCAATCAAATACTGCTGAGCAGCCAAAGCAACAACAAAACCTGCCTCCTCTAACTCCTTCCGATTAAGAACATCAACGGCTATTGTATCTTGATAGTTTCCGTTGTTAACTGCAGTGAATGTCAAAAAGAACTCTTTACCAGGTCCAACTCGCTGAAAAGGTTGTGCCGCCTGAACTGATAAACGAGAATACTGTTCAATAATGACGGCAAACCCTGCGTTCTTGTTTACCTGATTGAGCTGGCTATTGGTTTCACGGCCCTGGGCTATAGCAGTTACTTGAACATTCTTGTATGAAGACTGCGTCAAGGCCAAGGCACATACCGGAATTGTAATGCTACCACCTGATCCAAGCGTGACAGAGACAGCTCCGGGTGAAATAGTCACACCACCACCGGTAATTGAGACATCGACATCGATTGAGCCTTGTCCTTCATTAGAAATTATCATTTCGGTACATCCGACCCCGCTGGCACCAGGTCTTACGTCAAGTTTAACCTGTCCATCGGTGAAACCAACAGAATAAGCAACAACAGCCTGAGCATCGGCCGTTGGGGTGAACATTAACAATGTAGTTCCCAACATTAGGGTAGCCAGTATTACAGCTTTCGAAATTTTAGTCGTCATATTTTACTCCAGAGGGTGCCTTGACTATCAAACACCGAATTTGCACTTTAGGTCACCCATAAAAAGGATTCGCCTAAACTAACCATACAAAAAAAGGTCATTCTGAAGAAATCTTGGTCTTCAATTGTTGATAAGATGGCTCTACCATCAAAGAACCGTCCTCGAATTGGATTACAGGTATCTTTCGAACACCTTTGTTTAATTCAATAGCAATCCTAGTGGCTTCTGAATCATCTTCTATATTGATGAATTCATAATCGGTTCCAAGCTCCTGAAAAACTTGTTTAGCTATGATACAGTCCTTACAAGTTGAAGTTCCGTACATCTTAATGTTTGACATCAATTATCCTCCATGTAGGAGGCCACATCTGGGCATGAACATATTAGGTTTCGGTCACCCCAAGCATTGTCAATCCTACCAACTGGCGGCCAGAACTTGTGTTCTTTCAGATAATGAATTGGATAGGCCGCTAATTCTCTTGAATATGGGTGTGTCCAATTATCTCCTGCAATCTCAATCGCAGTATGTGGTGCACCACTTAGTGGATTATCTCTATAATAATCAGTGGATCCTCCATCACTTGTAACTTTATCGATTTCTGACCTTATTGAGATCATAGCATCGCAAAAGCGATCCAATTCCATTTTGGATTCGGATTCTGTGGGTTCCACCATCAGAGTATTGGGTACTGGCCAGGACATCGTTGGGGCATGATAGCCATAATCCATCAATCTTTTAGCAATGTCATCAACCACTAGTTCCGCGTTTGATAACAGTTCACGTGTGTCCAATATACATTCGTGTGCTACATTCCCGGACTCCCCTGTGTATAGAATCTTGTAATGTTTGGAAAGTCTCTTAGCAACATAATTGGCATTCAGAATAGCAACTTGCGTGGCCTCCTTGAGACCCTCTGGACCCATCATGGCAATGTAAGCCCAAGAAATTGGAAGGATACTGGCGCTACCCCAATTAGTTGCTGATACTGGACCGATGGTACTGTTGGGGCATACCGGATCTGCTGGGAGAAAATCAATCAAATGAGAAGCAACGCCGATTGGACCCATACCTGGACCTCCACCTCCATGAGGAATACAGAATGTCTTATGCAGATTAAGATGGCAAACGTCGGCACCTGTTTCCTTAGGTTTACAGAGACCTACCATGGCATTCATGTTAGCGCCATCCATGTAGACCTGACCACCATGAGAATGTACTGCTTCGCAAACTTCCTTGATTGTTTCCTCAAAAACACCATGCGTGGATGGATAAGTGATCATGATGGCTGCCAATTCTGAGGAATGGGTCTCAACCTTTGAATGCAAATCTTCCAGATCGATATTACCGCGGTCATCACAGCCTATTCCAACCACTTTCATACCAACCATAACTGCAGAGGCTGGGTTGGTCCCATGGGCTGAAGTTGGAATCAAGCAGACATTACGTTGTGGCTCACATCGAGAATGATGATAGCCTCGTATTGCAAGCATGCCTGCATACTCACCCTGACTGCCTGCATTTGGTTGCAATGAAATACCTTCAAATCCCGTGATTTCGGATAACCAAGATTCAAGCTCCTCGAACAGTTCCAAGTAGCCTGAGACCTGAGCAAATGGTGCATATGGATGTATGTTGGAAAATTCGGGCCAAGTCATGGCCTCCATCTCAGCAACGGCATTTAGCTTCATAGTGCATGAACCAAGAGGAATCATACTTGTGTTCAAAGAGAGATCTTTGGATTCGAGCCTGTGAATGTACCGCAACATTTCCGTTTCAGAGTGATAAGTATTGAAAACGGGGTGTGTAAGGTAATCCGATCTTCTAACAAGGGAAGAGGGAGTACTGCTACCCACAGGTTCTACCCATTCTACCCCAAAGAAATCAATTAAGTTCCTTATATCTGAATTAGTCACTGTTTCATCTATTGAAATGCCTATGAAATCGTCGTAATCCCAGAAATTAAACTTCTTTTTGAGAGCTTTTTCGATAACCTTTTTATCCTTTTTTGCCACTTTGATTGTATCAAAGAATGATTTGGAATTGACTGTGTAGCCTCCCGATACAAGACTGGAATGGAGAACCGAAGTCAGATAATTTACTCTTTCTGCTATCTGCCTGAGCTTATTGGGCCCATGGTAAACTGCATACATAGAAGCCATTATGGCTAATAGAACTTGAGCTGTACAAATGTTACTGGTCGCACGATCTCTTCGAATGTGTTGTTCCCTGGTCTGCATAGCCAATCTCAAGGCCTGGTTGCCATGAACATCCTGTGAGACTCCTACAAGGCGACCGGGTAGGCGCCGTTTGAATTTTTCTTTGGTGGCTATGAAAGCTGCATGAGGCCCTCCAAAACCCATTGGAACTCCAAATCTTTGTGAATTGCCTATTACTATGTCTGCACCCCATTCGCCAGGGGGCTTGATTAAACACAGAGAAAGGAGATCCGCAGCGACGATAACCAATGATCCTGAGGCCTGAGCTTTATCCATCATCTTTGAATTTACACTTACTACTCCTTCAGCAGAGGGATACTGAATTAAAACTCCGAAAACGTCTTCATCAAATCTAAAATTAGAGGTTTTGTCTACGGTTACCTTCAGGTTCAGTGGTTCGGCCCTAGTTTTAACCACATTAATTGTCTGAGGATTTACGTCATCAGATACGAGAAAAACATGTTTTTTCCCTCGTGCCAGACTACAAGCCATACTCATGGCCTCGGCCGCAGCTGTTGCCTCATCGAGAAGAGAAGAATTAGCAATCTCCATTCCCGTCAAATCACAGATCATGGTCTGAAAATTGAGAAGGGCTTCCAGTCTGCCTTGAGCTAATTCTGACTGATAAGGTGTATATTGAGTATACCAACCGGGATTTTCCAGAATATTCCGTTTGATAACTCCAGGAGTAATGGTTCCATAATATCCATGGCCTAGATAATTCTTGAAAATCTTATTTTTAGAAGCTATCGATTTTAACTTTGAAAGAACTTCGGATTCGGATAAGGGTTCCGGAATGTTCATCGTTTCTGTATGAAGAATTGAATCCGGTACTATCGAACTTGTAAAGTCAGACAGGTTACTATGACCTAATTCTTTCAGCATTGACTGGATGTCTGCTGGTGCAGGCCCAATGTGCCGGCGAACAAATCTGTCTGGATGGGTGTATGATTCAGCCATGAATAAATATTGGACATCACTACGAAAGGTGATTATGAGCGTTTCGTGTAAAGGTACCGTTCTATTTATTTGCCCACCCCTAATTAGATAAATCCATGGTACGAAATGCCACAAGGCTTTTCACCGTGGAAGAGGCAAATGACCTCCTGACCACTATCTCACCTATATTGAACAGACTTTCGGAGCATTCCGTAAAGCAGGAAATGTTAGAAGAACAACTTGAGGAAATAATGGAAGAGGTTAGAGACGATTATAGGACTGCGTTAAGACCTGGATGGGAGGAGCTCCAAATTGAACTTGAAGGAAATATCAACCACATAAACAACTTAAATATGGAATTGGGGCAGTTAGGTATAGAAATTGACGATCCCTGTCTAGGAGTTGTGAATTTTAATTCTCTAAGAGGTATTGAGACTGTTTTTCTATCTTACAGACTGGGAGAAGAAACTGTTGAACATTGGCACCACTTAGATGAAGACTTTGATTGTCGAAAGAGGATGCAAAAGGAATTAGAGATCATAAAGCAGTAGAACTTTTTTGAAGAGGGGGGATTAGGGTTCCATATGTTCAGAGCAAAGAAGGTAACCGTGTTCATGCCCACTGAAGGTGAAACACAAGTATTTGAGAATGTTGAATTTCAATCCAATCCAGAAGTAAATCTTTTATCAATATTTACCAGAAAAGGAAAAAACTCGACTATATTCTCAGGATTAAGCTTCCAGATAGAGATGCATGAGGATGATAGCAAGGAAGCCTACGAAATGGCCCGGAAGTCACATTCAATGTCAAAAGAGCAGATGAAAATGATGTTAGAAAGGGAAACTGGCCCCACAGATAGGTTCAGCTCTTCTTTTAGTTAAATGACAAAAATAAAACTGGTTGTTTTTGATATGGATGGAACGCTGCTGCAAGAACGTTCCTGCTGGAATCATATCCATCAACATTTTGGAATAGACAATAAGGAAATGCTACAGATGTATATGGAACACAAAATAAATGATCAAGAATTTGCTGAATCTGACATCCGGTTGTGGGAACAAAGCAGTGACATCCACATCAATGAAGCATACATCAATTCGATATTAGATGAAATCGAACCTATAGATGGTGCTGAAGATCTAATTCATTCTTTACACCAGAAAGGAATTCAAACGGTAATTTTATCTGGTGGAATTAAATATCTAGCCGTTAAATGGGCAGAAAAATGGAATATGAAGGAAGCGATTGCTAATCACTTAATAGATGATGAAAATGGTAATCTACAAGTAGTTATTGAATCAAGTGGACATGCTAAAGGACCTATTATGGATGCTTTGCTAGAAAGATTGAATGTCTCAAAGGATGAAGTCGCAGCAATCGGAGATACGGTTGTTGATATCCCGCTCTTTGAAAGGGCTGGATTGGGAATTGCCGTTAATACAAATGATCAAAGGGTAATTGACGAAGCCGATTATCATCTAAAAGAAAAGAACCTTAGGAATCTGATTACGGTAATTACTAGTCAGTGAAAAACTAATTATATGAAGGACTACTACCGCAGTGTGTCATTAGGCAGATTCTCAATGCTTTTGCCAGTTTTCATCATCTCTATGATTTGTCTTGGTGGGGTGAAAGCAGAAGACCCTGAAATAGACATATCTGCTATTAAATATACTAACGATTTTGAAAATGGCGACCCAGTTACTATTGTTTACAGCGGGAAGGATGATGCTACAGTATACGACTACAATTTTTACGATGATGATAATGATGATTGTGACGTGCAATCATGTATTCCTGAGAATTGGTATGCAGTAGACTTTGACGACTCCAATTGGAATTCAAGCGCTGCACCATTCGGTAACGATGAACTTGATGGGGTCAGCCCAGGGACAATCTGGGAAACCGAAGATGGAGGACTGAAGGATTATCTAATTATCCGCCATCATTTTACTTACAGTAATGAGTATGAAGTGATTAGCGCAACCCTGAACCTGGCACACAACAACTACTATGTCGCCTACCTGAACGGGAATCTTATTCGAGACTGCGACTATTACCAAAACCACGACGGTTGTTACGAAGGTGATGCCGCATACTGGGACAATGTACTGACCTATGACGGAGGCTCCGAGTCTGGACCAAACCCCGACTGGCTGGTCAATGGTGATAACGTGCTTGCCATACTGGCGATTGACATTACATACGGACAAGACACAGATCAGTGGATTGATGTCGAGCTTGTGGTGAATATCCAAGCATGGAAGGAGAACCCCATTGTTCTTGGCGATGACTTGGTACTTGGAATTGATTTCTTCAACAATGAAGAAAGCAACGTGAACAATCTGAACGTGACTTTGGAAATAGAAGGGACGGAATTTGCGAACCAGACCATTGAGATAGAGGCCAATAAGACATACCAATGGACGATTGAATGGACTCCTGATAGACTAGGTGAATTCAATGTAACGGCAAAGGTTTTGAATGAAAGCCTAACAAGATTCATACATGTAGGATATTACGCCTACAATTTTTCAGTGGCTGATGATTATCTTGTAGGCAACACCAGCGAGCTCCTAACTTACAACATAACCATATCCAACGAAGGTGATGTGGATGATAATTACACTTTCCAGTTATTTGGGGCGTTCAATGACTGGGATGTAGAATTCGTCCCGAACGTCATTAATCTCGCTCCGGGTGAAACTGGCACAGTTAAGCTTGAAATAACACCTGATAACGGAACCTTTGCGGGAGTTTACGAATTAACACTGACCGCGCGTTCACAATACCATGGCGAAATAGCGAATATGATCGTTCAAAGTGGACGTGATAATGAAACAGAATGGAAATGGGTGAATTCAACAGGAAGCAGGCTCTACGAGGCTGATAACACAACTTGGACCGAGATTGATTTTGAACCTGATTCAAATTGGACATTAGCCCCTGCTCCATTTGGAGACAATGATCTAGGTGGTATTGACTACAATACCGAATGGACAGGTAACAATTATGCGTATTTCAGACACATTTTTTACATTGAGGACTTGAGTGATTACGAAAATGATACTCTCAGCCTGAATATGGCTGCGAATAACTATGGGACATACTACCTCAATGGGGAAGAAATATTCGATGATTTAGGATGGGGAGGTGGTCACTACGCCCAGTATTGGAACGAAGAGATCAAATTCAACACAAGCCTATTGAAGGAAGGAAAGAATGTTTTAGCATCTGTGGTCAGAGAAACTGGCCAGACACAGTGGTTTGATGAAGAACTGGTAACTGTAACTCCTAAATCCTCAGCTTGGGGATTCCAACCTGATTATCTCTCCCTCAAACTTGAAGTGCTGCCTGTGTATGCTTTCGAATTGGTAGCCCCTATTTCTGACAAGGCCGTATCTGAAGATGAAGCATGGGATTCAGAAGAATGGTGTTGTGGGTATGCAAATTGGACGTATGAATTCGATATATGGGTCTACAATAGAGGTAACATAGGGGATTCATATGAGATTAATGTAACTCTGAATGATACTGTAAACTTCTCAATCATAGATTTTGACTCAATAATACACGCCGAGTTTGATGAAGAAGTGACAATTGGTCTCACCATTGTTCTGAATCCATCGGTGACTGAGTTCTCAGTTGGCGAATTCAATGTTTCCGTGACTTCGATGAACTCGACTGATGAAATCAGTTTGTGGACGGTGGTCAAAGCTAGATTGTATGTCATTCAGGACACTTTACCACCAGGAACCTATGCTCAAACTCCCAGTTTGGTCAACAGTTCCTCATTTAAGGTTGAATGGTTTGTTGAGGATTGGTACAAAGACAATGAGATACTAGGTAATGACACCAAATATTTCATTATAGAATATATGACGGACAACGGAACCGACGGCCAAACATGGGGCGAATGGACAGTGTGGGCAAATTTCTCATCAGAACAGGAATCGGAAATTTTTACATATGGTTTCGATGGATATCGTTATCGTTTCCGGTCAGTAGGGGGAGATGACGCAGGGTTAATTGAGAACAAGGAAGACAGATATGATAGCGAAACTCGTGTTGACCTAACTGCACCTTATGTAGTACTCGAATTGAGAATGGATGGTAATGTAACCAACATAAACTACATTGAACTTGAATGGGCAGTTTCCACTCAGAATGGCACACCAGAGATAATCACTGGCTACAATGCTCAATATCGGTTCAATGGAGGAGATTGGACGACTTTTGAAGAAGACACGTTAGCAAAGTGGGCTGGGTTCAATGCTATGGTTGATGGGGTCTACGAATTTAGAGTTATCACCTCAGATGAGGCAGGCAACAAAGGAATCTCCGAAATAAGTCGCAATATAACTGTAGATACAAAGGCACCAGACACCAAGCTGGTTGAGTTACCAGAGTTGACGGATTTAGAGCAAATTACCCTTAATTTAACACAAATTGAGGATACTGTGAACTTTACATTGTACTATTCTGTTGTTCGAGAGGGGCAAGAGATTTCCCCTGTGGAATGGGATATATATGGCAATTATCTGATAACCGATCTACCTATATTGGTAAATGTAACCAATCAATTTCATTACTATTTCAGGGTAAGCGCTTATGATCTAGCAGGAAACAACTTGGAAAACGATAGTTACGAAGATATTATAGTTGATCGAGATCCCCCCATGAAAATTCGCAATCTGGGAATAACCAAGGGAACTCTAATCGAAAATGGAACGGTTGATGTTATCCTCTCATTCAAGTCCTCACCGTCCCAGGATCTTGTTGGATACCGAATCTATCGTTCTACGAATCAAAATGAGACTGGTGAAATAATTGATGAAGATGATTCTGAGGCACTGTATCTTTCCTATCGTGACGTGAAAGTGAGTTTAGGAGCGACTTACTATTATTCGGTGGTGGCTGTCGATCGCATGGGCTTCGAATCAGAGGCCGAAGTAGGATTCATAGATCTTGTGGTTGAAGAAGAACCTGTTGTCAAGGATGAAGAAGGTGAGGGTCAGGATATCACCGGATATATGGGGGCTGGGCTACTGGTACTTTTAGCAGCTGGCGTTTTAGGCGGAGGATATTACTTCTTCGGCATGAGTAGCCCAAGGAATATCGTCACCGCGGTTAGTGAAGTTGTAGAAGAAGGAACCTCCAATTTCACTGAGGTTGATGGCGAATTATTGTGCGGTGCATGTGGTGCAATGTTTGAGTTAACTGATGAAAGAAGTTGCCCCTCTTGCGGGGTTTTCGACGATTAGAAGTAAACTTCAATAAAAGACTCCAAATAGACTAGAGCATGGCCAACATCCTAGTAGAGAAAAAGGGCAAGATTGGCATCATTACTGTGAATCGTCCTGAACAACTGAATAGTATGAACTCTGCTACACGCAGTGAAATGGCCAGATCTTTCGAGGATATGGAAACTGATTCAGATGTTTCTGTTGTGATCCTAACTGGTGCCTCTGGTAAGGCATTCATTGCAGGAGCTGACATCAAAGAATTCGCAGAAATGGACTTACGGACAAGAGAGGAAATGAATGAAGATTGGAGAGTAAACAAAGTCATATCTGAAATGACAAAACCTGTAATTGCTATGATTAATGGATTTTGTCTAGGAGGTGGGTTGGAAATAGCCATGGCCTGCGACCTCCGAATTTCCAGCGAAAAATCTAAATTGGGACAACCGGAAATAAATATTGGAATTATTCCTGGTGCTGGTGGTACTCAAAGATTAACCAGATTGATTGGAGAAGGGCGGGCAATGGAAATGATACTTACCGGAAGAATGATAACTGCTGAGGAAGCCCACCAATACGGTATTGTAAATTTCGTATTTGATTCTGATGAATTGGAAACAAAGACTCTAGAAATCGCAAATACTATAGCTAATAAATCTCCATATGCTATTGAGAGGGCTAAAAAATGCGTGAGGGCAGTAGCCGAGATGTCATTACAGAAAGGATTGGAATATGAACAGGATATGTTCATCGAATGTTTTAGATCTGAAGACGGAAAGGAAGGAATAGCTGCATTTATTGAAAAGAGAAAAGCCAATTTTAAGGGGAAATGAGAGGCTGTCTTGAAATTGTCTGATAAAACAAAATTTGTAATTTCAGTTTTGAACGAACTCTATCCTGAGCCTGAGATTCCTCTGGAGCACGAGAATAATTTCACTTTTCTTGTCGCTGTTATGTTAAGTGCGCAAAGTACAGATAAGAAAGTAAATCAGATAACTCCAAAATTGTTTGCAAGGGCAAACACTCCTGAAATGATGGATAAATTGAGCGAGAAGGAGATAAGAACTTTAATCCGTGAAATTGGATTGGCTCCAACTAAATCAAAGAACATAAAAAGGACCTGTAAACAATTGTTAGAGAAGCACGGCGGTGAGATTCCAGATAATTTTGAGGAATTGGAGAAACTGGCAGGAGTTGGTCACAAGACCGCATCTGTGATAATGGCCCAGGCCTTCAATGTCCCTGCCTTTCCAGTTGATACTCATATTCATCGTCTAGCCTTCAGATGGGGGATGTCTAATGGCAAAAATGTGCAAACGACAGAGAAAGATCTGAAATCTAGCTTCAAAAAAAAGGATTGGAACAGATTGCATTTACAGATGATATTCTACGGAAGAGAACATTGTCAGGCCAGAAAAAGAAGATGTGAATGTCGGATTTGTGAAGGCATAAGAAATTCGTAGATACCTATATGGGCCCTTTACTGAATATATGCATTGATGACCAAATGGGATGTTAGGTTTTTAGAACTTGCAAAGCAAATTGCGTCATGGAGTAAAGACCCATCGACTCAGGTCGGATGTGTTGTTGTGGGGCCTGATCGCGAGATAAGGAGCACGGGCTTCAATGGACTACCTAGAGGAATCGAAGACACTGAAGAGAGATTGAACAATCGTGAAATGAAATACCCTCTGATATGTCATGCGGAAGAAAATGCAATAATGCATGCTGCAAGAATTGGAATATCACTCAAGGAATGTACCGCATATATTACTTGGCCGCCATGCACCAGATGTGCCAGATCCCTGATACAAGCTGGGATCACCCAGATAGTGTATCCTGAAAAAATTGAAATACCTGAAAGATGGGCTTCTGACTTTGATCTTTCCCTGAAAATGTTCAAAGAAGCTGGTATTCAAGCCAAAAGCGCTTGAAAAAACCTGAAAAAAATGATTACTCGGCTTCGTTTTCTTCCCGTTTGCTTAGAAGTTCCTGAATGCTCTTTAAGTGTTCAACTCCGGTATCGGATTGGATATTTTCTGTTATCAAATCACGAACCTTGGACGGTTGAGGTACGCCATACAGGCAATCATGAGGATTATGTCTAATTCGTTTGGATGAAGTACGTGAACCGCCAAGCAATCCTATCCCCAGACCCTTCACCTCAACTCCTGAACCAGCAATAATCATAGATTCATCCGATCCTGTACCCAGCCCAGAACCTGTCAAAGGTAAAACAGTGCCGTAGCCTAGTATGGTCCCAACTATGCCCTGTTCCATCTTTATGTCTTCAATATGATTATAACGCACTTGGCGCTCACTGCGCTTCATCAAGAAGTTACCCTGAATAACTATTCGATTATCTGTAAGATAATAAGTAAAAGAACGACGATAAGCATCAACGGAAAGTAGACCTATCAGACCAACTGCAGCAGTAATTCCCGGAATGAACCAAATTCCAAAGTCCATCGTGTCTTCCATCTTCCACTGGTGATAAGAAAGCACGATGATACCCAGAATCGCTAGGCCTGAATATAGACGAAATATACTCTGGCCCCCTGCATCCATAAAGAGATATCTAACTACGAAGCCAACTACAAATAAAGCTAATGACCAGATGATAGTACCGGCCAAAACCTCATTCACAAATGGTAGACCTTTGATAAAACCATAACCTGGAAATTCTTCAAACTTATCAGATTCAAAGAAATCGTGTATCACATAGGCCCAGACGAGAAGCAAAAAGAAAATAACGTACAAATGGAAAAAGGAAAAGAAATGCGGCTTCAATTGCATTTTCATCTCTTCCCCTCTAAGAAGAGTTATTCCAGACATGCTGCTCCAGTAAGTAGGGTAATTAAAACGTTTACACAACCACTCTAACATTTATGTATGGACACTTAATTCTAGTAATGAGTTGTATGGTTGTTAGGAAGATTATTCGAAAGAAAAAGAAAAACGAAACGGAAGATGCCCTGAACAAAGTAATGGGTAGTAAGGAACTTGAAGTGGCGGCCATGATATTGAAAGAATTAGCTGAAAGAAAAGAACGGAAAAGGAAAAACAAAAATAAGGAAAAACAATTGAAGAAAACTCCTCTAAGAAAACCCAAAGAACCTGAATCAGGCACCAGACCCGAAAATGACAAAATCAAGAGACTCAAAGAGCTGGCTGAATTAAATAGGATGGGAATCCTCACCACCGCGGAATTTGAGAAATTGAAAGCGGACCTAATCAACTAGTCGCTTTTTCAGCAGACGTAACCACATAGACTCCAAGAAGTACTATTATCCCACCGATAAAGACACCCAGACTGGGCAGTTCAGCAAAAAACAACCAACCTAGGATTCCTGAGCCTACAGGCTCAGATAGAAGACTTATGGACACTACATATGCGGGTAGATAGCCAAGGGCCCAATTTTGCATAGTATGGCCCAGTAAGGTTGGAATCAACGCCATAAGAATGAACAATTGAATCTCCACTACTGGTAAAGATTGATACTCCAGATCCTGAACAATAACAACAGACCACATGGTCAACGCGCTGAAGAAGTAAACGACCAGAGCATACATCGGCAAACTGATTTCCTTTCGCAACCTGCGCCCCCCAAGGTAATACAATCCTGCCAAGATTCCTGAGATGAAAGCTAGAATATTCCCTCGGAAGTTGCCGGGATCTTCTACTAGATCTCCCCAGAAAAGGATAACTATCCCGAACAAAGCTATAATCGTACCGTAAACCGCCCTCTGATTTAGACGTTCGCCAAGTATCAACCAGCCAATAATTGCAACGTATACCACATGGCAGGTTCCAAGAAGGACCGAGGCTGCTATGGAGGTGGCTTTGACTGAGGAAATAAAGAATCCGAAGTGACCGCCCAGGAGTATTCCTGTGATGGCCATTTCCATAATCTTGGAACGTGGAATCGATAGAAGCTCACCGCCTCTATCCTTAAACAGAAAAGGAACGAAAAGAAGTGTTGCAAAGGACTGGCGGTACGAACCAATAACTAAAGGATCACTATTACTCAGCCTTATCAGAATTGCAGAAGTGGAAATAGCAATCATCCCGACAACCAGCGCAAAGTAAGGCAATCTGGAGTCTACTCGGTCAACCATAGCAACAACACCTGTAAACATCCAATGATAAAACCTAGAACTGCGCCTAATCTTTCTATATGCTTCAACTCTTTTTTAGATACTTCGGTGACAATTTCCTCAATCCGTTCATCATCCAAGGAACTAAGTTTTTCCTCCATGAGTCGTACGATATCCAGATTTCCAGAAACATGATCCCCCATATTCTCAAGAAAATCATCGATAGAGTCCTCAACCTGACTAGAAACTATTGATTGAGCTGTGCTTACTATCGTATCATGCAACATACTAAATGGAAGCGAATTTTTCAAGTCCAGAGATTCAATCTTCTTTTCTACAATTGAATTGACCTGTGATAAGGCAATCCCCTTGATATCCAATTCATTCATTGCTTTGACCAGATCTTCCGAGGAAAGCAACTCATCCGATATGGTCTTGGCTATGGTACCTGAGAGGTCATTACGCCGACTTGGGATTAATCCCTGTATCTTGTATCTACCAACGCCGAACGGCTTGCGTGGTTTGAAAAGCATCTTTAGAGCAATCCAGTTCGTTCCCCATCCAATCAGCATACCTAGGACTGGAAGAATCGCATATCTCCAATTTTCTATCAACAGGTCAATGATAGTCACTGCCCAATCATAATAAGGGGCTTAATCTCCTTAACGCATTAAGGAAACTGGAGTGGTAAGATGCCTTCTTGCTGAAGCCGGAGGCTCATACCATCCAATTTCCAGATCTGGAGTGACCTCTATCATTTGAGGCCTATCATATTTCTTACCACATGCTTTACAGCGGTAATGCATGCCCTTACCTGAAGAATGGGTCCTTCTGCCGCAATCACAGACAGGATTAGCTGACTTCAAGAAACGTTTTGCCAATTCCAGAATCCGAATCTTTTCTAGATTGACCGTATCTTTCTTGAAACTGCCGCAAATAATCAGTGAGTCTCCAACTTCAAGACTATCAATGGCATGCCTGAAGGTCTTACTTGGTTCAAATGCAGCACATTTGACTGTAGCCCCTTGGCTGTCACTGGCCTTGAAGAAGCGATGACCTCCCTTAATCACATTGGGCTTTGAAGAAACCTCAACTTCGAGCCAGACGCTATCGCCATCTGAAATATCTGAGATCGCCATCGTCCGAAGATGGTCATCGGTGGCCTGATTTGTTTTGTATAAAATCCAGCGAAGTGGTTTTTCGGGACCTAGATTATCAAAATTATCGATCAGTATCTTGTGCTCTGTACCCCGGAAACCCCAAAGGACAGGGCATGGTGAATTCGGAACCATCGCGACCTTTCCATCGGAGTCATGGCAGGAGAATACCCCCTTAAGATGTCCGACTTCATGGACGCTTAATGCTGAGATGTCTCTTTTGGAACCCCACTTTTCCTTCTCACGATATCCTATCAATTCCCAAGTATGGGAGATACCATTGGGATTACTTGAACTACCAGTCCAAGCGATAGAACAAGCTGCACCATAGATACCTCGTGAACCTCGGTATCCCCGACTGATTGCGCCTTCAATAGCATCAGATAGGATTTCCTCTGTGACTATGTTGGTTACTCCCTGCCAATACAAACCTTCTGGTAAAAATACATCTGAAATCACGATTCCTGGTTGTGAATCTGGCATAGAACCACCCATTACCAGCGTGGAAATCCTCTCAAGTATTGCATGCTTGTCGTATTCCATATCTCTGCCTGTGGTGTACATGTAAATTTTTTCTTTTCCGAATTCACCTACAAGAATCTTTGAGCCAACGCCTTTTCCAAGCGTCAGGGCAACCGCTGCATTACCTCTGGTCTTCCATGGTACATTCGGATTAAGGCGTACTAGGCGAGGAGGTCCAATAAGATCAAACTCCGATAATTCAGCTATAATCTCGGTTGCCAACCAAGTTGTGCACCCTCCCTTTATGGAGTCTGTGTCATCGATACCGATATGTAACATTCAAACTTATTCGAAAGAGAATACTCCTTGGGCCCAGGAGGGAATCGGTCTGACTTCAGACAGGGTTGCTAATTTAATATTGAAATTTGTGGTCGCTCCTGCAGGAATGTATGGATACTCACCCGTCAGACTATATACCAGAATATCCATTTGGCCTCTTTGATGAAGCTGCCTCAAAAGCCTGACAATATCAATTGAAAAGTCATCATTAACTGATTCAACTTCCTGTGACCAGTCTATTCCTATAATAGTATCTTCAGCGTATGACAATGCTGCATCCAATTCATCGAATCCTCTCAGATTTCTTAATGGAAGAACAACTGTCCCTCGATCGGCTATAATCAAATCAATAATATCCTCTCCCCATTTCAAGCCACAATCCAGATATGTCTCTTTGGGATTAAAAGGTAAGGGAAAAGGGTCCGGTCGGTTCTTGATTATTCCCCTCATATCCCAGATTAGCGTTGGATCTGGAGTCTCAGAAAATGATAATTCTGATTCTGTAGTTTGGAAATTAAAACCATTGTGATCCCAAATTGGCTTAACCAATTTGCCTTGATTGTAAGCTAATGCTGACCAAACCATGAAACACGAAGAGAATGCATAGATTTAGACTTTGCTAAAGATCAAGTATGACTTTAATTTTAGAAGGAGGGCCCGAAATTACTTCCAGAAGATGATAAGACACTGCCTTGATTTCAACACCGTAACCGTGCTCAGATTGATTATAAGTGTCTCCAAATAATATTCCCTTCAAAATGAAGAGAGGATCGACTTTAATTTCTACTTTTGCGGAACCGACTAAAAAATCTTCCGTATCAAAAAGAAAAATCAAGTCTGAAACAAACTTTACCAAAAGGGAATCCAGTTCTGTAGACTCCAGTTCAATAACATGAGAGCGTTTGGACTTAGGTAAATTACCACCAGTAACAATCTCTGTAAAGGCTAGACTGACCTCATGAAATGCCTCCGGAAGTGAAGCTGCCTCCACCTCGATGCCTGCATCAGCTGTGTGCTCAGTAATTCTGCGCAATTTACTCGTAGAAAGGTTGCTTAATAATAATGGTAGCGGGGGATGGATTTGAACCATCGATCTCCGGGTTATGAGCCCGACGGGATTTCCTAGCTACCCCACCCCGCTACTGGTCACACTACGGAGAAACGAAGCCCCGAAGTAATCTGTGGTACAAAAAGCCAGATATAAAAACTTGTTAACTGGATAAGCCATAAATATATCGGACGACAAACCCCCTTGTGTTAGAACAACTGACAATACTGAACAACGGATTACTGATACTAGTATTACTATTGGCATCCTTGATTTGCTCAGTCATTGTGACTTTGTCCAATCCAAAAGTTTCAAAATTACTGTGGAGCATCAGATGGACAGTTTTAGCTCTATTGTATCCACAGAGATATATCCATCCGAATTACGCAGACGTCATTCCCTTTGAATTACCAAACGATTCACCAATACTGATTGTTGGTGGTGTCTGTCTTTTCCTCTTCTACGACTTGATCACCGGTACGAAAGGAGGAAGGCAGGTCAGAAGGAAATTCAGAATCCTTCCACAATTGATACCAATGGATGATTATTATGAGGTGGAAATTGAGGAACCTGAGGATATAGACGGGAGTAGCAGGCAGTTAAAAGGGGAAATAATCCAAAATGAACATGATGTTCTACAAAGCTTATTAGGTCAAGATACAACAGAAGAACTAAACCAATTCAGTGACACTGATGCAACTGTACTTGTAGATGAAGAAGAGACAATGCCCTTGGCCAATCAGAATTTTCAAGAGATTAAGGGAAGGGTTGAAAACGCCGCAGATAATCTGGAATTTTGTGAATCCTGCAACAAACCTGTCAAAAAAAAGTGGAAAGCATGCCCTTTCTGCGGGGAATTTCTTGAGATATATGAAGACGATGACTAATGTCTTCTACGATAAATAATAGATAAAGTCACCAGAACTGAAAACGTGATGATTGAACTGGGACCGATTAATAGAGGGTCATCTTCATCATTGTCACTACGGGTGGTGGTCTTTTCACTGACAAATATAGGCAAACTCAGGAAGTTGTCTGCTCTGTTACTATTCAATTCGTCAACCTCTTGTTCAAAATCCACGAAAATTTTTAGAGTTGAGGGCCCTGGAGATGGGTTCTCCCAATTCAATATAACTGATTCTACACCAAAACCACTGATTCCCTGTGAAACTCTATATTCATCGATAACGAGTTGCCCGAGATACAATTTGACACCAAACGGTCCTGTGGCCTTTCCACCATTATTGTGTATATTGATTTGAAGCTGGATTGGTTCAGCAGAATTCAAATCCCCTGCTGTCAGAATCGTCTGAGGTTTACCATTAATCAGAACGTCATCCACACTGATTGACAAATCTGTAATCCGATCTAATGGAATTTCCATGAAAATGTCAAAAGAAAGTGAAGCTGAACCATCTCCTGGAGATATAGAATCTGCTGTTAAAAGGAAACCAACAGGATCACCTAAACTATCCTCATAATTGACGGGCCTGAGTACGATATCGACCTCCTCCGCCCTCGACTTGCCAACCGTGAGTGCAGCTATTTCATTGCCACCGATTTCTACCCTGACGGTCCAATCGCTACGAGCTGTAGTGGCATCAAGTTTATAGGTGTCCTTGTCACTACCTGTATTTCTGATATTCACGCTGAATCGATAATAACCGTCTATGTCGAGATTCTCTGGATCGATTCTTATCTCATCTGGTGGTGAAACAAATGCAACGCCGTAGGTTCTGACTGTAGTCTCCAGCCTGACTTCCTCATTTACGTTTGAGTCTCTTGAGGATGTAACAGTAACTGTGATTCGCTCTTCGCTTCCACCAGACGCTGAGACTGGCGCCTCAACTCTGACTTGTACGTAACCAAACAGTCCTTCAGGGAGGTCTAATGTTGATTGAGAAAGAATATTGGCTTCCCATCCGGATGGTAAATCCGAATCGTCCAATTCAATTTCAAAGATGTCTCGTGTATTACCTCGATTGTGTACTATAAATTCATAGTCAATCTTGCCCCCTTTAGGAAGTTGGCCATTGCTACTATAGCCTTCACCAAATTCAATTTCAAGGCCATATTCATCAACAATCAGCTCATACGAGATTTGAGAAGACCATTCATTGCCCCATATGTCCTTGATGGTGGCCTCAATACTGTAGGCTCCTGAGACAACACTTTGATCCTCCTGATACCACCAAGTACCTTGGATGTATTTTGCATAAGTGTGTTTGTCCTTGGCTATAACTGAATCTTTGAAAGTACCTCCTCCTGCAACTCCCTGAATCACTAAAGAAACACTAGATGTATCAAGATTATCTGCGCCAAGCGCATTGGTAACGTTAACCTTGATAAACAACGAGTCTCCACCCACTTCGTCGACCCTGTCGTTACTGAAGTAGCCTGTATAGTCATCTGCTATATCCACATGTCTAAAATTTATTGTCAAAGATGAGTCAAAATCAGGACTATCTCCTTTTATCCAAACCGTGTTGTTTTGAGTATCTGGAGCCCACCTTATACTAGTCTCAAGCTTCAACCCAAATGTAGTATAAGGTGGCACCCCATTTGGGAACTCACTTTTGTCCAGGGTTGAACTTTCTAACTCAACAGTATAATTTCCATTCAAGAGTGTGCCAAACGGGGCTGTCTTTCCAACTTCATCAATGGATATATTCGTCATTCGTGTTTCTGCAGGATCGACTGAACTATCAATCCATGATATGAATAACGTTGTTCTGAAATTTATTTCTTGAACATTTGTGGATTCAACCCAAACTACGTAACTATATGAACCTCCTAAATCAAGAGAGCCTCCCATATTTAGTTCCCAAGTTGCTAAGGGATAGTACTCATTTTGAACTGGAGGATCGTTTTGTGCCACCCAATGTTTCGGTTTATCTGACATGGGTTCTTCTATAGCAAGATCACAATTTTCTCCAACACAATCCCTTGATATATAAAAATCGACATCTGCGAAATCATTTCCACGTGATTCGGCCTCGGATGGCATTGAAACTACCAAAAAAGTGAAAGCTGCAAGGGCCAGGGTTTGCCAGAGACGTCTCATCACTTGTGTACCCGATTAATGACAGTATTAAAGTTTCGTCAGATAGATGAACGTGAATCAGCCAAAAAGATGCTGCCCTCCACCTGTACCTATGGGCTCCTGATTATGAGAAATCAAATCACCTCTACGGTATACACTGGATGGAAATACGGCAGGCCAGTCCTGATAAGGGGTCCAAGACGCACGGGAATGTAAGGCATCTACATCTATAGGATCTACTTGTTTCAAATTAACCACAATAAAATCAGCCGTAAAGCCTTCTTCGATTTTTCCTCTTTCTAGACCAAGCCTGGAAGCTGGGGCCTCAGACATTGCATTGACCAAACGACCCAGATCAAGACGGCCTGCAGATACCTCATTTAGCATCAAGGGAATCATGGTTTCAACACCTGGAATGCCTGAAGGTGGTGCTTCGGACCTTTTCTCCTCAATAGTATGGGGAGCATGATCACTCGCTAGTATTGGTATGCTTCCTTCTCGAAAGGCTTCGTACAATCCATTGTTGTCATTTCTTGAACGTAACGGAGGATCCACTTTGCAATCCAGCGAAGCGCAACTATCGAGA
>Ga0209554_1000565_pt1 | contig 31000 bp, 52 predicted proteins | sample MarorgKNORR_S2LV_5_FD_188221 | JGI IMG/M metagenome (GOLD analysis project Ga0209554, IMG submission 188221) | Marine microbial communities from the Southern Atlantic Ocean, analyzing organic carbon cycling - Bottom_A/KNORR_S2/LV (SPAdes) (version 2) | ecosystem: Environmental > Aquatic > Marine... | reverse complement strand
TTTATATATTTAGGTATAAATTTCAAACAAACCAATAAAGGTCATAAAGGAAGAAATAATACAAAAAGTTTTATAAATGAAAATATCACACGAAGTACCCCGCTGTTTACTCACAGCATCAGAAGGATTCAACGATTATTCATACTGCTTACCCCACTTACTAGACATAGACGAGGAGTATAAAAATTTCTTTTATGAAGAAAAACGTAAGGGTAGATATATTATTATGGATAACTCTCTACATGAATTAGGAGAAGCATATGATTATAATAGGCTACGTTATTGGGTTAATGAGATAGAACCTGATGAATTTATAGTACCAGATGTTTGGATGGATGGAGCTATGACTGCTGCCCAAGCTAAATATTGGAAACAATTTACATACCCAGAAAACACTAAAATTATAGCTGTAATTCAAGGTAAGGACAAAAATGATGCTTATTTATGTGCTAGTTTATTGGTAAATCTAGGTTATGATAAATTATGTGTTTCATATGGAGCAACTTGGTATAATGATTTTTTCCCTCATGACAATGAAGATATGGGTAAAGCATTAGGTAGAGTAAGATTTGTTCAAGGTTTATTTAAGTTAGAACAGTTAAAGGATGTTAAATTCCACCTATTAGGATGTGCTATACCACAAGAGTTTGGTTGGTATAATGGTAATCCTAGGATTGAATCTATAGATACTTCTAATCCTGTGATGTCTGCTTTAGAAGGGATTGAATATAAAGCATATGGTCTAAACCAAAAACCATCCGCAAATATGAATGATCATTTTGAGGTTAGTTTCAAAGACATCGAATATGGGAGTATTCTTTACAATATAAATAAGTTTAGAGAAATAAATGGATACAAACCCTACCCAGAACATACCTTTTATAAATCAAATTAAATAAAAACAAGCGTTGGCCTATACGCAAAATACCTGGCAGTTATAAAATAAATAAATTATGAATAAAGTTAAAAAACATTGCGTAATTAGTCTGAGTGGGGGCATGGACAGCAGCACCCTATTATTAAGAGCATTAAAAGAGTATGACACTTGCACTGCAATCAGCTTTGATTATGGGCAAAAACACAGGGTAGAATTAGAACGAGCACAAGAGCTTGTAGACTATCTAGGAGAGAAGGGGTTGAAGGTAACTTACAGTCAAATTAAACTAAAGGGCCTAGCACCCTTACTAAACTCAGCACTAGTTGAAGGTGGAGATGAAGTACCAGAAGGACATTACGAAAATGACAACATGAAAGCCACCGTAGTGCCTAACAGGAATAAAATATTTGCATCTATTGTTCAAGCCGTAGCACTATCAGTAGCAAACAGAACAGGAGAAACTTGTGATATTGCTTTAGGTGTGCACGCAGGTGACTTTGAGGTTTATCCTGATTGTAGACAAGAATTTAGAGATGCAGATGATAAGGCATTTCGTGAAGGTAATTGGAATGCTGAAAAAGTAGGATATTTTACACCTTATATCAAAGGTAATAAATTTACAATATTACAAGATGGAGAAAAATTGGTTGATCAACTCGGTTTATCATTCGATGAAGTATATAAAAGAACAAATACTTCATATAAGCCTTATCCTTCGGGAAATAGCGATTATAAGTCTGCTTCTTCTGTTGAGAGGATTGAGGCTTTTATTGATTTGGGGAGAAAGGACCCTGTGGTTTATGAGGATGAAAGTGGAGTGGTTCCTTACGAAGTAGCAGAAGCACACGTAAAACAAATACTTGCACAACACGGTAAGTAAATCCAGGAAAGTACAAGGGGGTCGAGGTTCGAGCCCTTGTAGGACAACAAAAGTTATAATATGAAACAGTTTTTAAATTTTCTTATAGTTTGGATTAGCCAAAATTTAGCAATACCTTTTTGGGTTGTAGGACACATTCATTTATCAATTCATGATTTTCATGATTTGGTAGAAATTGGGGCTTCAATAGGAATGAATTTGATAGTAGCAATTGGTTTTATCTTAGATTATAAACAAAAGGCTTAAATTTAGTTACCGTAGATATCTTTTGTATATTTATGGGTAGGAGGTAATAGAATGTTTATTATTGCCTAGATACGTCCTCTTAGCTCAGTTGGTAGAGCAGCTGATTTGTAATCAGCCGGTCGTAAGTTCGAACCTTACAGAGGGCTCCATAAATGAGATACTATCAACTAGTATAAAGGATAAGTATGACGATACGACATATAAGTGGACCGGGTGGAAGCTTATAGATAAAATCGATACTAGTATGTGGTTACTTGAGCCGGTCACCGTAAATCTCTTAATCAGGCTCAAGCATCAACTGCTTCCTTAGTGTAAGGGTAGCATGAAAATATAAATCGCGGAGTAGAGCAGAGGTAGCTCGTTGGGCTCATAACCCAAAGGCCGGGGGTTCGAATCCCTCCTCCGCTACTAAGCCAAGTTCTATTCTTGGTAGGGGTACAAATTTAATTTCCCAATATTTCCCGAACTAAACTTGGCTACCACATATATCTTTCGTATATTTACGTGTAATATGAAAATCGATACCAAAGTTATAGAAGAAGTTTTGCGGAGCGTAGATAGGGAGGCAAATGGTGATCCTGACTTCGAGCAATATATAGAAGACTTTATAGATGAGTTAAAAAAACAGCAGAAAAGAAGTAACAAAAGTAGAGTGTTGGGAAGAGGATTGGGAGAGAACAATAGTAGTAGAGACAATTGCAGCTGTAATAATTGCAGATGAATAGTATAGAAGATATGCCAATAAGAATAATAAAAAGCTGTAATACAGAAGGATATTGGGTAAATGATAAATTCATATTAAATGATAATATACATTTTCATGAAAAAGGAACTAAATTCACAACAGAAGAATTAGAGGCATTAAATAACTTTATAGATAACGATAATAAATAATTAGGACATATGGATAAGTGGTTTGGGTTTTGTATTAATTTTAAATATCCACATGAAGGTTTTTGCCTAGGAATAAGCATAGACTTTTTTGAGGAGGAAGAAAAAACACCATGGAGTAGTATAGTAGTTAGAATTTTATTTCTAACATTAACCTATGATTTTGGATTTGGGGATGAAAATAAACATATATATAACAATCATAATATATAACATGAGTAAAAACAGCAGCAAGATAATGTACACACAATTAATGGAGTGGTTACCAACATTGAAATCTAAACTTAAAAAACCGGTTAGATCGAATGATATAACACAACAACGACGAACAAGTGATTATAAGGTACGAATCAAAAATATAGGATAAATACTAAATATGAGTGAATTCAACGAAACAGACAAAATGTGGATATGTAGAGAGTGTGGTGGTTTGAATGCCTCATGGAGATCATCATGTGGAGGATGTGACAGAGATAAACCCAAGAAAATGAGTAAAAAAGAATATTTAGATAAAAACACAGTATCTCAAAGAAAATTTGAAACAGATACAACTCCATTAGATGAAGATGAAAAGCGAATGAATAATATAAATGCCTATGGGGATGATGATTGGGCAACACCCCCACCATGTAATGATTACCAACCTCCCCCTAATAAAAAAACCACACCAGATAAAACAAAATGGCATACATTATCTGAAGAACTACCAGCCTATTATACACCCATAACTTTAGAATTAAAAGAAGGAGGAACTGTAGAAGCTCGGAGAGCAACAGACGGGGAGTTTAATGTTTGGACAAAAAGTAACTATAATAAGAAATACGATGATTTCTTCCCATATAAAGCACCACACCAGGTATATTTCGATGGAGATATAGCTAGGTGGACTTATTATATACTTTAAATAAATAACAATATGAAAATACCAAAAGAAATAAAAGTAGGTAGAGTTACTTATGAAATAACTCGAAATGAAGATGATGTGTTTTTAGGAGATCACGATATTACTAAAACAAAGCAGATCCTTAATATAACTCCAGGTATGAAATCTGATAAAGAACGAAATGTATTTTTTCATGAATTAACACATGCTATATTCTACCAAGCAGGTGGATTCATGGAGTATGATAATGAATATCTCGTTCAATCAGTTGCAAATATATTAGATGAATTATTTGAGCTAAAACCTGACTTCGAGCAATATATAGTAGAGTGTTGGGAAGAGGATTAGGAGTAAAGAAGTAACAAAAAAATAAAATAGGTATATTTATATACCACATATTAACAGTAAAAACAACTAATGGTATTAACTCTAAGAACAAGATACGCTGACCGCAGACGCAACAGTATCTACAGTATAACTAAGAGAGTAATATGGAAGACACAGAGTCGCCATATTGCTTAAAAGGTAGTAAGTAAACATATTAAATAAAGGTTATGATAAATAGGAAGTCATTAGTCTTAGATTCGAGTTACGTAGCACGGTCTATAATTTCAACAGAGAGAGCATTCGTAATATCCTATAAAGGTAACGCTGATATAGTGCATACCTATGAGGAGAGCTTTGGCTTAGTTAACCCTAATCTATACATTAAGAAACCTTCAATTATCAAAATAATTTGGTTTACTTAAAAATAGTTCGTATATTTATCGTAATATAAATAATAAAACAAATATGGCAAAAATCATTTATTTTACAGCCCCCTGGTGTGGACCCTGTAAAGCACTAGGTCCAGTAATGGATAAATTGAGTTTAACACTCCCCGTTCATAAGGTCAACATTGACAAGGATACTGAAAAATCAACAGCATATTCCGTTAGGAGTGTACCTACATTAATTAAAGTAGATGACAATAACAACGAAATTAAAAGAATGGTTGGTAATAAATCTCAACAAGAAATCTTAAACTGGTTCAATGGGTAAATTTCAATCAAGCAAAGTATTTGATGGTTTTAGTACAGTATCCCGCCAATGGAAAGCAGAAGATACCCCTTATAAGTTTGTTCACGGTTATGAAATCTCATTTAAAGTTTACTTTGAAGGGAAATTAGATGGTAGAGATTGGGTTTGGGATTTTGGGGGAATGGAAAACTCCAAAACACAAATAGACAATAAAACCCCAAAAGCCTGGATGGATTATATGTTTGATCACACTATGATTATAGCAGCCGACGACCCTGAACTCCAAGCATTTCAACAGATGGATAAAGCAGGTGTAGCACAGGTAAGAGTAATACCATCTACGGGTGCAGAAAAACTTGCTGAGTATATTTACGATAAAATGAATGAATTTATCAAATCCGAAACTGGCGGTAGGGTCAGAGTTACTAAGGTTAAGTTCATGGGAAATGAAAAAAATGCAGCCTATTTCTGCGAATAAAGTTATAACAGTGAATAAACAACCACTTAAAAAAATTTCTTAATGAAACACAAACAATTAAAAAGAATACCAGACTATAATAAGGTTTTACCTATTCTAGAAGTTTACACAGCAGTCCAGTCAGAAGGAAGCCGATCAGGTTATCCTACTGTTGTAGTTAGAACAACAGGATGCACACATCGATGTTATTTCGGTGAAGGGGGATGGTGTGACTCATTTTATACTTCAATACACCCAGAAAAAGGTAAATACAATTTTCAATCAATAATTGATATGTATGAAGTTAACCCCCATATAAAAGAAATGATGTTAACTGGAGGGTCTCCAACTATGCATCCTGCATTAGTAAACGAATTAACACATTTTGCCCATGAAAACAATATATTTATCACTATTGAAACTGAAGGAAGCCATTTTTTACCAACTGACTATCCTATTAATTTGCTTTCTATTAGTCCTAAGTTTTCCAATAGTGTACCTGTACTTGGGGTATCTACACCTCAAGGAAAAATTACAGATGAAAGGATGATTAAACAACATAATAAGCTTAGACTTAATTATGATGCAATAAAACAATCAATTGAATATCATTTAGATTACCACATAAAACCCGTTTGGGATGGCCAAGATGAAGGAGCATTAGAAGAAATTATGGGGTGCATTAAAATACTAGACGTACCTAAAGATAAGGTATGGTTTATGCCCGCTGGAGATTCAAGAGAATCATTATTTAAATCATATCCAGTATTATTTGATTGGGTTAGAGATAATGGTTATAGAATGACTTGGCGTCCACATATAATAGCTTTCCAGGCTCAGAGAGAGGTGTAATAACGTTTAAAAAATTACAATAAAACAAGTGGATAAGCAAGAAGCTCTTCGTATATTGGAGGAAATAGAGGAAAACATCAATGTCTGTTGTGCTATAACAATGGAACCAGATGAGGTATTAGTTTTAATAGATAAAATAAAAGATTATATAAATGGGTGAAGTCAATAAACGTAGAAAAATACACAAACAATTAGAAGTAGTAAAAGAAGGTTTTGCCAATGGTGTAGCCCCTGGATTCCCTCTAAGTACTGAAGAAAAACAAGATATGATTGAAAATGCAGCTTTAGCTTTTGGTCAGTTTCTAGATGCCTTAAAGTGTGATTGGAGAAATGACCCCAACTCCATGGAAACACCCCAACGGGTAGCTAAATCATATGTAAATGATTTGTGGGCTGGTAGGTATACAGCAATGTCACCAATAACTTCTTTCCCTAGTGATGGCTATGATGGTATTATTATTGAAAGAAATATCCCACTAACTTCAATGTGTTCCCATCACCACCAAACCATTAAGGGGGTTATCCATATTGGATATATAGCAGGTGAGGAAGGTCAAGTAATTGGTTTATCTAAACTAAATAGAATTGTAGAATTATTTGGTAGAAGAGGAGCAATACAAGAACAATTAACATCCGCGGTCCATAATGCAGTAAAAAAAATTACCGAGGGTAACAAAGGTGTTATTGTAACTATAGTAGCAGAACACTCATGTGTTGGTTGTCGTGGTATAAAACATCAAGGGGCATCAATGGTAACAACCAAGGCATCTGGGGTATTTTCGGACAATACAAACTTAGCTCGTAAAGAGTTTTTTGATTCATTAAAAATAAACAATGGAGGACGTAGTATCTAAAATATACCTTGAGTGGGAGATAATTCATGATTTAGTGGGTATTATCTGTAAGAAGATAATAAATGAATATCCAAACATTGACTCAGTAATGGGGGTACCTAGAGGGGGGTTAACTCCCGCGGTTTTAATTTCCCATCGATTAGGTATACCTTGGACTGATACAATCCAACCTAATACTTTGGTAGTTGACGATATTTGCGATACCGGTAAAACTTTAGAAGAAGCCCCAGGGGTTTATACAGCTGTATTACATTATAAACCTCATACATCATGTTTTGAACCTAATCTTTGGGCTAATTTACACGAAGGAGATGAATGGATTATTTACCCTTGGGAGAGATATGATAGTGAAGCAATACAAGATTATTTAAAATAAAAATTATGCAGTTAAAATTACAATTCGATGTCCCATTTGTAAATGAAGTGGAAATATTTAACAAAACCTTTGGTAAGCCTAACAACTATGAACCCACCATACCTGAAAAGAAAGAATGGCAATTCGTATATGACTTCATACTCGAAGAGTTAGAAGAATATAGAGTAGCATGTGAAGGGGGGGATATTGTTGAAGTTTTAGACGCTCTGTGCGACATTGCTTATGTTTCATTAGGGAATGGTACTATGTTACACGGTCTTAAGGATAAGATATGGCCTGCATATCAAGAAGTACAAGGTTCAAACATGTCAAAATCTTGCAAGACTGAGGAAGAAGCAATACAAACTGTCATAAAAAGAAGTGAGGAGCAAGGTACGCCCTGCCATTTTGAGAAACTTGAGGAAGGACGGTATATTGTCTACAGAACATCAGACCGAAAAGTAATGAAGTCAATCAACTATTTTAAACCAGACTTAACACAATTCTTCACAACCGGAGAAATCGAAAATTGTTTCCCTAACACTGACCCAGGAACTATAATTTAAATGCATTTCAAAGGAGATAAGTATTAAATATCGTGGTTACCTCAGGGAACTTTCGTATATTTATGTAAATAAATAGGTTATAATATGTACAAAAAGTGCTACTCTACTAATATAGGAAAGAATAGATGTAAAATCCATTTATGGGATGAGAATGGCTATGATGAAATTGAATGGCATAACCCCGCCTATGTAGAGGACCCTGAAGGTAAGTTTAGAGGTATTAATGGTGAAAAATTAACCAAAACATATAAGTGGGATAAAAATACACCAAATATCCACTTCCACGATATGAAACCACACCAGAAATTCTTAATTGAAAGGTATGGGGTGGATGATACCCCTTCTACGGGCCACAGGGAAGTCTTTTTTGATATTGAGTGTGAAATAGGTGGGGCATTAACCGAAGAATATATCGAAAGGGCACCAATGCCTATTACCTCAATTGCCTGGTATGATAAGCAGGAAGACTATTGGTCTATTCTTATTCTAGATAAAAAGAACCAATTAAAACATACTAAAACTGGGAAAAACAAAAATAAAGAAATTATACCGGTTAGAACTGAAAATGAGCTACTAGGTAAATTCATTGAGAAGATCCGGGATATGGATCCTGATATTCTAGTTGGGTACAACAGTGATTATTTTGACATACCTTATTTATATTACAGAATGTGTAATGTTTTAGGTAAGGAATTTGCAGATCACCTATCACCCCTTGGTAAAGTAAATTCTAAAAAAAATAACAAATATTGGTTTAAAAGAAATCAATATGTTGAGATTATAGGTATAGAATCCCTAGATTATATTCGTTTACATAAAAAGTATAGTTGGAAGGATGAACCAAGTTGGAAATTAGATGCTATTGGTGAAAAATATGTTGGTGTAGGTAAGGTTGAATATGAAGGGAATTTAGACCAACTGTTTGAAACTGACATACATAAATTTATTCAGTATAACTTTGTTGATGTTGAGATTTTAAAATTATTAGATGAAAAACTCCAGTATATTGCTTTAACTAAGAATTTATCACATAAGGGTAAGCATAATTATAGTGAAGTATATGCTAATACCGTATCTCAAGATGGAGCTATTTCAGCTTATTTATTATCTCAAAATATAATCCCACCAAGAAGAGATGAACACCCAATTCATAAGAAAAATTATGCAGGAGGATATCTTTTTTGCCCAAAAGCAGGATTGTATAAGTATATGTTTGATGAGGATTTAACATCACTGTATCCATCTATAATAATGTCAATTAACATAGGTAAAGAAACTCTCAAGGGTCGTATTATAGATGCAGATGACCGTAATAATAGATTGGGTCTTAACGATTTAATGGAACGAGATCCTGAAGAAGAATTATTAGTTGAAAACAAACATCGAAGACAGGCTTATGTGTCTGTAAAGAAATTAATTCAGATGATCAAAGAAAATAATTTAGCTATATCTGCTAACGGTGTATTTTTTGAAACTGATAGAGAATCAGTATTATCTACAATTTTAAAGAAATGGTTTGATGAGCGTGTTATTTATAAGGAACGTATGAAGAAAGCGTTTCAAGCAGGAGATAAAGAAAAAGGCGCATATAATCACCTAATGCAGTATACAATGAAAATTTTGCTTAACAGTTTATATGGAGCAACAGCATTAGGTAGTTTTAGATATGGGAATGTAATACTATCAGAAGCCATTACACTATCAGGACAAAGAATTATACAAGAAAGTGCTTTATGCGCTAATAGGCATATGAATAAGGTAATTAAGGGGCAACTAAAACTAGATATATAATGGAAATAGAAAATCGAAACCAAGACTATCAATTAACTAAACAAGTGCTGGTGTATAGTAGACCTTGGGGGATGTATGAAGTGATATTAGATTCCCCAGAATGTAAAGTAAAACGAATAACTGTAGCACCTGGTCAAAGGTTGTCATATCAATACCACCATAAGAGGAAAGAAACTTGGACTGTAGTTAAAGGTAATCTAACAATTATTTTAGATGGTGAAAAGTTATTTAGAGGACCGGGACAATCCATAAAAATTAACCTAGGAGATAGACATAGAGCTTGGAATGAAACTGATGAGATAGTTCAGTTTATAGAAGTACAAACAGGGACATATTTTGGTGAAGATGATATTGTCCGAATTGAAGATGATTATAAAAGAGAATAATATGACATTAAAAAAACAATCAATCAGAAAAAATATGCATGTGTTGGCAGACGGTGAGCCAATAACAAAAGACGAACTATTAAAAAGAAGTGAGACTTGGTCTGAATCTCAGGAAAACATGTTTAGAAAATGCCTAAAGCAGGGGGTAGTCAAATTTAAAATCAAAGGTGTGGATTATAAAATAACCATTGATGAAAAAACCGATATCAATTCCAAAGGCGATAGACCAATAAATGTTCCACCAATCCCTAATGAAAGGTCATTTTAAAATGAAAATAGAAATATCAAACGGAGAAGTATTAGATAGAATTTCAATTTTAGAAATAAAAAAATTGAATATGAAGGACGCTGCTAATTTAGCCCATATAGAATTAGAATTTCAATCATTAAATCCATATGTTGTTGAACTCTTTACTAAAAATGGACAAGAAATTAAATTGTTATTTTTAGAATTATCTAAAGTAAATAATATATTATGGAAATTAGAAAATATAGTTAGAGATAAAAAAATGAGTGATAAAGAATTTAGGAATTCATCAAAAAGAATATTTAAATATAATGAAGTTAGAAACCAGTTAAAAAATGATATTAATATTATTTCAAGTTCACAATTTAGAGATATAAAAGAATATAGATGAGAGGAATTAAAGGGGCAATAGCCGGAAATTTTGATGTTATGCACCCGGGTTATATTAAAATGTTTAAAGAATGTTTTGATAATTCTGACTGTTTAGTTGTATTTTTACACGAGGATCCCTCGGTGGAAAGGTCTAATAAACACAAACCTATTTTAAGTGTAGAGGAACGTAAAGAAATGTTACTTTCCATTAAGTGGATTGATAGTGTTGTATCATATATGTATGAAGCGACTTTATACGACCTATTTAAAATGGGGGGGTTCGATGTTAGATTTTTAGGAGAGGATTATAAAAACAAACCCTTTACCGGTGATGATTTAAAAATTCCAATCCATTATTTAAATAGAGATCACGGTTGGTCAACAACCAAATATAAACAATTAATTGCCAATTCATTATGAAGCACTTACAGGATACACCTTGGTATATTTGCGACCCCGAATTAACAAACTACGCGGCGTATTGTGATACAGATTCTGTGTATTTGGATGCTGGGCCTATATTATTACATTTGTATCCTGATTTTGAATCATACAATGATAAAGACAAAGATGATATTTTAGAAAAGGTTGCACTTGAATATCAAGATATAATTAATGATGATTATGATAGATTAGCTCGAGAGACATTTAATGTTACATCCCACAGACTTGAAATGAAAACTGAATGTGTTATTCGTTCGGCTTATTTTAGAGCAACAAGAAGATATGCACAGTGGATTACTAAGCAGGAAGGTATAGAGATAGAAAAACTAGACATCAAGGGTTTAGAGTTTATGAAAGCCAACTTCCCACCCATTTTAGGTGAGTTTTTTAATGATATACTCCAACAAGTATTAAAAGGTGAACAAAAAGACAATGTTTTAGCACAAATTAAAGTATTTAAAAAACAAATATTAGGAGGTAGTATCCCCTTAACTGACTTAGGTAACCCAACGTCTATTAAAAAATTAGATAAATATTCGGGCACTAAGGCTAGAGCAGGTGAGATGTTTACTGAAATACTTAAGGGGGCACCCGCCCCGGTGAGAGCGGCTGTTAGATATAACGATTTATTAAGGTTGTGGAGTTTAGATAGAAAACACAACTTGATGACACAATCCGATAAAATAAAATGGATTTATTTAAAGGATAACCCATACAAAATAGAGGCATTAGCCTTCTTTGATTATGACCTACCAGACAAAATACAAAATTTTTTAAATACATATGCTGATAGGAAAAAGGTTTTTGATTCAATCTTATTAAACAAACTTGAAGGATTTTTTAATGATTTAGAATGGAGTTTAGATTTAAACCCACACCTAAATGCGTTAAGTAATTTTGAGATATAATAACAATTTTGTATATTCACACTATGGTAAAGAAGAGAGATTACTGGAAAACAACTAAATGGCCTACGATGGAGTTTACAACTTCTATATCACCTAAGGGTTGTGTTGTGAATTGTGCTTTTTGCCCCCAAAGAACATTGGAAAAGATTTACCACGCACATAAGGGTCAGCCTAAAACGTTGTCCTTAGCCAACTTTATTAAAATTGTAGATAAACTCCCCCCTGAAGTAAGAATTACTATGTCGGGTTTTACGGAACCGTGGTTAAACCAAGAATGTTCTAAAATGGTAGAATATGCACATTATAAAGGGCATCCCCTATCTGCGTTTTCTACGGGTGTGGGGATGAAGGTAGAGGATGTTGAGTTAGTTAAGAAAATCCCCTGGGCAAAAGGACCTAATGGTGGTTTTTGTTTGCATATACCTGATAAAGAAAGGATTGCTGAACATCCCCTTAATAAGAGGTTATATAAGGTGTTTGAAAAATTTAAAGAATACGAAAATGATATTCAATCCTTTTATGTAATGAGTATGGGTGAACCCCACGACTGTGTTAAAGATTTGTGGCCTAACCCCGTAATCCCTAATTTCTGGTCTAGAGCTGGTAATTTAATAGGAGAGGCTCAAATAAAACCCGCATTAGAAAAAATAAAAGATAGATTTCAACATAAGGACCAAAACCAACCTAGTACTTGTGCCTGTATAGAACATTTATATCATAATGTAATTTTGCCTAACGGAGATGTTTCATTATGTTGTATGGATTACAGCTTAGAAAAAATATTAGGAAATATGTTTACAGATGAATATGATGACATAATGCCTGCCCCCTTAACTACCTTTGATATTTGTGGTAGGTGTGAGAATGGTATTAGTCCAAGTGATAAAATTAGAAACAAAAATATAATTATATGATAAATAAAAATGTTCTGCAAAGTGTAATATCTAAATACTATTTAAACGGATTAAACAACCAGGTTAAATGGAGAATGAAGGATAATACCCTAACCATCTACGCTGGTGAAAAGGGGAGAGTATGTAAAGTCCACCTAAATAATTTTGAATTAGAAGATGGTGAGTTGGGGGTATTTGATACAGATAAACTATCAAAGTTAATTTCCATTACAAGCGGTGAATTATCAATTTCCCTTGAAAAAATCAAATCTGTATTTACTAAGATGCATATCTCGGATTTAAATTTCGATTTAACATACTCACTAGCTGATATCTTAATTTTAGGTAAAACTACCTGGTATGAAGACCCGGAAACGTGGGAAATTGAATTAGATTTACAAATGGAGGATGTTGACCACTTGATCAAGGCGAAAAACGCGTTATCTGACGTAAACAACATGCTAATTACTACTACCGATGATTTTGACGGGAATAGTATGTGTGAATTTATATTCGGTGATAACACCGGATTTTCCAACAAAATAACTTACCAACTACGAGGTAAAATCAACGAAAATGACATAAGTATACCGTTTGATTCCGATATTTTTAAATCTATACTCCACTCAAATAAAGATATGGATTCGGGTTCTTTACAGTTATCTAAGAAAGGTATGGTAAAACTAATGTTCAAATCAGACGAAATAGAAAGCATTTATTATATAGCAAGAAATGAATAATTTAATTAAAAATATATAAATTATGCAAAATAAAGTAGAAAAAATTAAAGAATTACCAAAATGGTTTGATGGAACACATTACACTGAAGGAGAAGAAGTAAACAATCCATTTAATGGGGAAAGTTGTTATTTAAACCGTGCAGAATTAAGTATGTATGACTTTATTATGGGTTGCCAATATATGATAGAAATGAAAGGTGGATCATTTGATCCTAGAGGATTTCATATACAAAAAGATATGGCTAAAGGATTAGATTGGTTTAGAAAAGCCAATGCAAAAGCATATATGGTATTATTAGGTTAATTAAAAATATATAAATTATGTATAAAGATTTCAATGACATAGGAAGAGATAGAGCAAATTTAGAGCATATGCCTGATCAAAAACGTCATCAAATAATAAGTTTTATAAAATCTGGTATTAGATTAGGAGGTTATGTTTTCCTTCCTCTTGATCTTGGTATTGCTATGGGAATACTAATAGTAAGTGAAATAATAGGAATAATTGAAGAACTGGTGTAAATGGGCAGATTCAACAAACTAATAGGAGCATTTGGTAATATGTCCTCTATATTGGAGGGGATAAAAAACAGAATATTCACTAATGAGGATGTTGAAGAAATCGCAAAAATTAGATGGAGTATATGTGAGAAATGTCACAATTTCGACACTATAGGAACTAGTTGCACAATCCCTGGTACAGCTCCATGTTGTAAAGATTGTGGATGTATATTAAATCTAAAAGTTAGAGCATTATCTGCTAAATGCCCAATTGATAAATGGTCCGCATTTATGGATGAAGATGCTGAAAAACAATTAAAGGATAGCTTGGATTAGCGACTTTAATTTATTATATTATATGTATAACGGAACATAAGATGTAGCTAGGGCACTTGTTATGTTTAAATTAAATTAATCGAGAGCTTCGGCCTCACAAAAACCAATGATATGAGTACATTACAATTATTAGAAAGGTCTCTAAGTCCTTTCGACATCCTATTTAGGAACCACTTCAATGCTGAAGAACAATTCACACCAGCATTAAATTCCAAACAACCACACCCTCTTAATATTTTCTACAACGATACTGGACTTCATTTTGAAATTGCCTGTACAGGTTTAACTAAAAAAGACGTTATTCTTGATATAGAAGGAGATATTTTAAAAATCACTTACAAAAAACCAGAAGATGAAAAATTCCATGAAGGAACTATCCATCAGGGTTTATCTAAAAAATCCTTTGATTTAAGATATAAAATTGCTCCTAAATTTGATTTAGGATTAACTGATGCATCTTTGACAAATGGGTTATTAGATATCTTTATACCTTTAGCTGAAGAAGCTAAACCAAAATCAATTAAAATAAAGTAAAAAAAGCCGAAAACAACGTGCCCTAGCCATGTTTTTTTCGTATATTTACGTCAAATAAATAGATAACACACATGGCAAGAAAACCAAATTCGCTAACACTGATTGAAGATCCTAACTTGGACCCCTTCTTCATTACTAAAGATGAACATTGTTATACTGTTAACCGAAGGATAACATCTAACAAAGATCATTTTAGATCAACGGGTAAGAGTAAGACTTATACAAAATCTCTTACCTTCCATTCTGATTTCGGAGATGCATTAAAAAGAATAACTAATGAGCAACTACATAATAAGGAACACTTCAAAAACCTAAATGATTTTTTAGACCATTATACAACAATTGAAACTAACATTAAAAACTATTTGAATGAAAAAACTTGAAGCACTATTCGATGCTGTTATCGTTAAACCTATTGAGAACGAAGAAACCCTATATGGGAATATTATTGTCCCTGACATGGGTAAAGACAAAAATGAATATGGGGAAGTAATCTCCGTAGGAGAGGGTAGATTTACCATAATGGGGGAACACATCCCGATGCAAGTTAAAGTTGGAGATTTGGTGGTATTACCAACACAAGGTTTTACCAAATTACCATTTGATGGTGTAGAATATTATGTAGGACCTGAAAATCAAATATTAGCTAGAGTTCTAGACGAAACAAAAGTTACTGATGATTTATCTAAAGGTTTAATAGAGGTATTAGCCGAAACAAAAGTTACTAAAGAAGAGGAATCAAATTTAACCTCTATATAAATGGAAAATAAAATTGAATACGGCAAAAACGCCAGAAAAAACCTAATGAGAGGTATTGATAAATTAGCGGATGCTGTGGCCTCTACCTTAGGACCCAACGGAAGAAATGTAGTTATATTTCAAGGTCCATCCTTACCACCACAATCAACAAAAGATGGTGTAACCGTTGCAAAAGCAATTTCATTAGAAAACCCGGCCGAGGAATTAGGAGTACTACTTATTAAACAGGCTGCGGTTACAACTGGAAATAAAGCAGGTGATGGTACTACCACGTCAACATTATTGGCTAGAGAAATCATTAAGAATGGTTTAACTAGTTTAGATAATGGGGAGAATGCTACCAAAATCAAAAGAGAAATTGATGAGGCTGTAGGGTTGATTATTAAAGAATTACAAGACAACATTTCGGAAGATATCTCGGAAGAAGGACAACTAGAACAAATTGCTACTATATCAGCAAATAACGACCCCGAAATCGGAACTCTAATTTCCCAAGCAATTGAAAAAGTAGGTTTAGAAGGTGTAGTACATATTGAAGAATCAAAAACAGGAGATACCTATCTTGAAACTGTAGAAGGAATGCAGTTTGATAGAGGATACAAATCCCCATATTTTGTAACTGATAATAATACAATGCATAGTGTTTTAGATAGCCCTGCTATATTAATTCTAGACCAAAAATTAAATACAGTTAAAGAATTATTACCAATACTAGAAGCGGTATCGGCACAAGGTAAATCTTTGTTGATCATTGCAGAAGATATTGATAATGAAGCATTAGCTACTTTAATTGTAAACAAAATGAGAGGTACAGTCAATGTATGTGCTGTTAAAGCACCTGATTTTGGTGATAGGAGAACTTTAGTCTTAGAAGACATTGCAATAACAACCGGCGGTGTGGTGTTTGATAAGAAAAAAGGTATGAAATTAGATAAATTCAGCTGGGAGTGGTTCGGGGGAGCTAGAACCGCCACAATAAGTAAAGAACAAACAACAATAGTAGATGGAAGAGGAAAAATTGAATCAATTGAAGCACGTATTGAAGAATTACAATCGCAGATCGAAAAAGCCCAAACCCCGTACGAAACAGAACAACTCCAAAACCGATTGGCCAAGTTCGTCGGAGGAGTAGCTATAGTCCATGTAGGGGGTAATACTGAAACGGAAATGAGAGAGAAGAAAGATAGAGTTGACGATGCACTACATGCAACAAAAGCAGCTATCGAAGAAGGTATCTTACCAGGTGGAGGGGTTGCTTTATTAAATGCTAGTAGAATTTTAAATTCAAACAAAAAAGGGCATGATATTGTTAAAAAGGCATGTACCAAACCCTTCGAGCAGATATTAATGAATGCTGGTTGGGAAGAAAAAGATGCAGCCGCTAAGGGGTCATATGAACTCTCTCCTGAAGAGAAATGGAGTGGGATTGATGTAGAAAATGGTAATATTATTAATTTCAAAGAAAACGGAATTATTGATCCAACTAAAGTTACAAGGTTGGCACTTGAAAACGCGGCCTCAATAGCAGGTACCGTGTTGCTAACAGAATGTACTATTACACAAGATAAACAAAGTATGGAGGAGAAGTTGAAAATTCTCCAATCAATCCAAAATGGTCAATTAGGTGACCAAAATCCTACCTATTAATAATAAATCAAATTAGAAAAAATGAACAAACAAGAATTATTCGAGGAAATTGAAAAAAATTTCAATACCTTATCTGTAGAACACGAAGGAACCACAAAAGCGTCACAACAACGCGCCCGTAAAGCAGCAATGAAAATCAAGAATCTGATTACAGATTATAAGAAGGCATCGGTAAGGGAATCTAAATAATTTAATCGCGGGAGCTTGTCTCCCGCAATTATTTTTCGTATATTATGGACATGGACAAAACAGAACCAAAAACGGAAGTAATTGAGGATTATATCTTAATTGCTCGCAGAGTACCACCGGGGGATAAGTGGCGATTAATTGCTAATGAACCCGATGGAACAATCCACAAAACTCTTACTGATACATTAGAAGCATATATGACAAAAACAGGTTTTAGGGGTGAATATAGGTTAGCACCATTAAAAAGTGAATTATATGCGGTATCAACTACAATAACTGAGATTGAACCTGAAGAAGAACAACGTTTTTCAATTTATGGTGAATATTGATTTTAATTCAAGAATATAAAAAAAGGGAATAAAATAAATGAATATTAGAGAAAACAGTTTATTAAATGAGAAGTACAGACCTACTACTCTAGATAATTATGTTGGTAATGATAAATTCAAATCATCAATTGCTAGGCAATTAGAAAATAATGATATACAAAATTATCTATTTTATGGTACCGCGGGAGTTGGTAAAACTACATTAGCTAAAATTATTGTAGGTAATCTAGATTGCGACTATCTTTATATTAATGCCTCGGATGAAAGAGGGATTGAAACTATTAGAGATAAAGTATCGGGATTTGCAAGTGTTGCTTCTTTTAAACCACTTAAGGTGGTTATTTTAGATGAAGCTGATTTTCTAACCATCCAGGCACAAGCTTCTCTCCGTAATATTATTGAAACCTTTTCACGCACAACCCGATTTATTCTAACTTGTAATTATATTGAACGTGTAATAGACCCCTTACAATCCAGATGTCAAACAATTAAAGTAATGCCTCCTACTAAAAAGGAGGTAGCAGTACATTTAGCTAGTATTTGTGATAAAGAAAGCATAAGTTATACTCCAACCGCCATTGGGAAAATTGTCAATAAGTTCTATCCGGACTTACGTAAGATGCTTAACACTATCCAATCGAGTAATATTAAGAACGAATTAGTATTAGATGATTCTTTACTCGTTAGTACTAGCTATTTATCTGCTATTTTAAAAGAATTAACAAAAACAAAACCTAAATTTAATGTCCTTCGCCAAATAATAGCAGACTCTAATGTTGATGATTATGAAGAAGTATTTAGATTTTTATATGATAATGCTGACAAATATCTCCCGGGTAAATCCGGAACAGCAGCTTTTCTAATTAATGAACATCAATATAAAGCTAATTTTAGAATAGACAAAGAGATTAATATAATGAGCCTAATTAATAATTTAATAACAAGTAAGTAATGGAAAAACCGATTCAACCACCACCAATTGATTTAAAATCAACAGTAGGAATGAAAAATGCCGAAGGTGGAAGTATCTTCAAATCAGGAGTAATTTTGAGGAAAATCTCTAAATTCGTAACAGGAACGGATAATGATGCTATAATGCCTATTCCGATTTTTTACGACCCAACCACTAATAAAATATTAGGTGAAGGTTTACCTGTGGAATTAAGAGAAGAATTAAAAGACGAAATAGTTTAATGAAAAATATCTGGGATTGGCTTAAACAAATAAATAATATTAAGGCTGATCCTAGTTCCTTTTCTGATGAAGATTGGGAATTATGGAATAGTTATATGGTCCACAGATTTATGTCTATGAACCCCGATTATTTGGATTTAGTTAACGAGGCACAAAAAATCATGCCTCAAAACAAAAAAGAAATTTATTCAATTTATAGAGAATATATCCCTAAAAACAACAAGTGGAATAAATATATTAAATCAACAATTAAGCAACGCCCGACCGAACTATTAAAACATTTAAGTAGTTACTGGGAATGTTCTCAAACGGAGGTAAAACAATACCTAAAATTTTTGGAGGACGAAGAAATAGTTCGTATATTAACGAGTGTAGGATTAAATAAGAAAGAAATAAAACCTTTATTAAAATGACAAAAGAATTATATAATATGTTATATACTTCGGCACATGCCGATAAAGCAAAAGCATTATTATCTCTAGATTTATTAGGTAACAAAGGGGTGGGTATTGGTGACCATTCAACAAACGATTTTTATAAGAATGCTGAAGAATCACTTATTATGTTAGTTGATGCTGATGATAGATTATCAGCCTTAGATGAATATTTTAATAATAAAGGACAATTAAATGGGTAGTTCAATAATTAAATACGAAGAAAATATGAGCGATAGAGAAATTATGAATGCTAAAGATGGTAAAACAAACGAGATAGATGTAATTTTACATTTTGAAGAACAATACCCTGAATTATCAGATGAATTCCAGAATATACAAGAAGAACAATATGAGATGTTTGCTCGTAAACACCTTGACTACGGTTTGAATAACATTGCCTTAGGTGGGGATATCATTAATAATAGAGATGATAAACAATTTTCACTAACTGGGTTATGTATTAGATTAACTGATAAAATTTCACGTTTAAAAAATCTATTAATTAATGGTAAATCATTTGTTGAAGGTGAAAGCATGGAAGATACATTTATAGATATTGCCAATTATGGAATAATCGGGTTACTGGTTGGGCGAAACAAGTGGAAAAAATAAACTGGTTATAAATTTAAATGGTCATATGCCTAAAAAACTCCCAAAAATAGTAAAATATATTAGAAACAACCCACCGGAACCTGTTAACTACGCATTTCAGAAGAATATTTCATATTCACAGATGAGTATTTTCCGTTCTTGCCCTCATAGGTGGAAACTTCAGTATAAAGACAAAATCAAAAGATTTACATCTTCTATACATACTGTTTTTGGAACAGCCGTACATGAAGTAATGCAACATTATTTAGATGTAGCTTACGAAAAATCATTTGCATTTGCAGATCGAGATATAGATATGTCTGAGTTATTTCAAGAAAAATACATAGCCGAATATCAAAAACAATACAAATCAAATAAAAACCAACATTTCTCTGATGCAGCTGAAATGAGGGAATTTTTCGAAGATGGCATTGCTATATTAGAATGGTTTAAGAAAAAACGTAGCAGATATTTTAGTAAAAAAAGTACATATTTAGTTGGTTGTGAATTACCGTTAGTAATTGCGCCAAATAAAATGGTAAATAACGTATTATACATGGGATATCTGGACGTTGTCACATACCATGAAGGAACAGATACATTCAAGATAATCGACATAAAAACCAGTACTAAAGGTTGGAATGATTATAATAAAAAAGATGAAGAAAAACAATACCAATTATTACTGTATAAACAATATTTCTCTGAACAATATGGTATACCATTAGATAAGATTGAAATTGAATTTTTTATACTTAAACGAAAAGTATTAGACGCAGATGATGAAAATTTATTATCACCTTATCAATCATATAGAGTACAACAGTTTACACCCCCAAGTGGTAAAATTAAATTAGGCAGAGCAAAAACAGCAATTAATAACTTTATAAATGAATGCTTTAATTCAAATGGGGATATTAAGGATGTTGAATATCCTAAGTCTCCCAGCTCTTGGAATTGTCGTTTTTGCCCATATAAAGAAGACAAAGAATTGTGTGGGGCAGGTTTAGACTTTATATAATTTGAAGACTATTCATATATGTATAATATATAAATATATAAATAAATAAATATAACGTTATTAAAAATTAAATTATGTCAAACCCAACAAAAAAAATGACACTAACTAGTGTCAAGGTCCAAAGTAAATTATTCGAAGATTTCAAAGTAGAATGTGTCCGCAGAAAATTCAGTTTCCAAAAACTTGCCGACCGTAGTCTCTTTTTATATCTTACAAACGAAGATTTTAGAAAGCAAATTACCAATCAAATAAAAATCGAACTTTAAAATAAACATAAATTCATGAGTAAAAGTTTTAAACACCTCCCTATGAATGAGAGGAAAAAAATAGTTTTAATATGTGATGACATTCGAGTAAATTCCGGGGTTGCCACCATAGCCAAAGAAATTGTTACACATACTTGTGGGTATTTTAATTGGGTGAATATGGGGGGTGCAATTAACCATCCAGAATTGGGTAAAGTTTTAGATTTATCAAAGGAATCAGGGGAAGTAGTAGGAATTGATGACGCTAGTGTTAAAATATACTGCGTAAATGGATATGGTAATGATGAAGAAGTTAGACAAATCTTAGATATTGAAAAACCCGATGCTCTATTATTATTTACCGACCCTAGATACTTTACTCATGTATTTAACATGGAGGATGATATCAGGAAAAAAATGCCTATAGCTTATATTAATATTTGGGATGACTACCCCGCACCAAGATACAACCAAGCATTTTATGAGTCGTGTGATTTATTAATAGGCATCTCAAAACAAACAAAAAATATTAATGAGTTAGTATTAGAGGATTGTGATACAAGTAAGAAAGTATTTAAATACATACCCCACGGTTTAAACCACAACGATTACTTCCCTCTAGATAAAGAACATAGTGATTATAAAGACATGCAAATCTTTAGAAATGATATAATGGGGGGTAAGGATGTTAACTTTGTCTTATTTTTTAATTCAAGAAATATTAGACGTAAACAAATCCCAGATACAATGCTGGCATTTAGACACTTCTTGGATGGTTTACCAGATGAAGAGGCACAAAAAGCCAGGTTAATTTTACATACTGAAATATCAACCGACCACGGTACTGATTTAGAACAGGTAAGGGAATTATTATTTGGAGAAAAATACCCAAACTCCATAATATTTTCACTTAATAAGTTAGGAAGAAAACACTTAAATTATTTGTATAATATAGCAGATGCCCAAATATTGTTAACTTCGAATGAAGGTTGGGGATTAACAATCACGGAAGCGATGTTAGCAGGAACACCAATTATAGCCAATGTTACTGGTGGGTTACAGGATCAAATGAGGTTTGTTGATGAAGATGGTAAGTGGTTTGAACCTACCCCTGAAGTCCCATCTAACCACCGGGGTACTTATAAAGAACATGGTGAGTGGGTCTTCCCAGTTTACCCCACCTCAAGATCGCTCCAAGGATCACCTCCAACACCTTATATTTACGATGATAGGTGTGCTTGGGAAGATGCAACTAAACAAATTCAAAAAATCTATTCCCTAAGCCGAGAAGAACGTAAAGCTAAAGGATTAAAGGGTAGAGAATGGGCTATAAGTGATGAAGCAGGGTTTACTGCTGACAAACAAGCCGAAAGAATAGTTGAGGCTTTTGCCGAACTATTTAAAGTTTGGGAGCCAAGAGAAGATTATGAGATAGTAAATGCAACCGACTATAAAGGTAAAAAGTTAAACCATAAAATCATATACTAATGAACAAACCAAGTTTTTATATAAGCTGCCCCTTTGACACTTATAGTGGTTACGGAGCTAGATCCCGAGATATTGTAAAGTCAATTATCGAATTAGATAAATACAATGTTAAAGTATTGAGTCAAAAGTGGGGTAATACCCCTATGAATTTCACCCAGGACCATAAAGAATGGGAATTCTTAAAAGATATGGTAATACCGGGGGTTAACCAACAAAACAAACCAGATATTTGGATGCAAATTACTATCCCAAGTGAATTTCAACCCGTAGGAAAGTATAATATTGGTTGTACCGCTGGGATTGAAAGCACGGGTTGTGACCATACGTGGGTTGAAGGTTTAAATAGAATGGATATGAATTGGGTTTCATCAAAACATAGTAAAAAAGTATTTACTGAAGCTAAATTTGAACAAAAAGATAAACAAGGCAGGACTACAGGTCATGTTTTAAAAAATACTAAACCTATGGAAGTTGTATTTGAAGGCGCTAATTTAGATGTCTACAAATATTTGAAAGATAGTGAAGTAAAATTAGACTTAAGCCAAATAAAAGAAAATTTTTGTTACTTGTTTGTAGGTCATTGGATGCAGGGAGATATGGGCCATGATAGAAAGAACGTTGGGTTGATGATAGATTATTTCTTCCAAACATTCAAAAACAAAAACCAACGCCCGGCTTTAATATTAAAAGCCTCTACGGGTAGAAATAGTTACATGAGTAGAGAAACAATATTAAATAAAATCCAAAAGATTAAAAAATCCTATGAGGATGATGATTTACCTAATGTTTATATATTAAATGGTGCACTTACTGACACTCAGGTAAATGAGTTATATAATCACCCTAAAGTAAAAGCAATGGTTAGTTTAACTAAAGGGGAAGGATTTGGTAGACCACTACAAGAATTCTGTTTATCCAAAAAACCATTAATAGTATCAGGTTGGTCGGGCCATATGGACTTTGTAGAACCGGGATTTTCAGTAGTTCTAGGTGGGAAATTAGAACCAGTACACCATAGTGCAGCTAACCAATGGTTGAAAAAGGAATTTCAATGGTTTCAGGTTAATCGTAAGCAAGCTAAAGATGCATTTAAAAATGTGTTTACCAATTATAAAAAATACATAGACCCTGCTAAACAACAGGGCCACCTAATTAAAACTAATTTTAGTTACGATAAGATGAAAGAATTAGTAGGGGGTATTTTAGATAAAAATTTACCTGAATTCGCAACGGAATTAAAATTGAGTTTACCATCGTTGGGAAACCCACAACTAACAACCCCCCAACTTAAATAAATTAAAATGGAACAATTTGATGAAATAGTGGATTGCCCCAAATCAGGTGGAGACCTATGCTACAGGGTAGAAGTAACTAAAGATATTACTACTTATTATAGTTTATCTTGTGGTTTTTGGACTAATAGCTTAATGACCCCGGACCAAGAATTTTTTAAAGAACAAATGTCTATACTTCCGGAGTTATATAAAGACTTAGCTTGGACTGATGTTAAAACTGGGCTTACCTGGTTACCTAACACACTAAATGTCCCTGAATTAGGGATGGTATATGCTGATGGTTATGGTGACGGAGAGTGGTCTTGGGCAGCAGTCAAATCTATTAAGTTGGAAGAACCAATTGTAAATAAAGATGGTACTAAAACCTTATATAAGCCCGATATGTCTACAGTTGTTCGTTTTAAGGAACGTGATTATATGGATGCATTAAGCTATATAGGTGCACTTCCTGAGTAATTTTAATATGTCGAAATATGGGAATAAAAATTTCTTATGCAATAACTTGTTGTAATGAATTAGATGAAATAACTAAATTATTAAACTTACTTTTAGCAAAAAAACGTAAGGAAGATGAAATAGTTGTTTTATTTGATAAAAAGGGAGGTACTCCTGAAGTATGGTCTCGTTTACAGGAATTATTAGAGGAACCTAACACCAGAGTAAAATCAGCTACCTTCAAACACCACTTTGCGGATTGGAAAAACCACTTAACAACATTATGTACCGGGGATTATATATTCCAAATAGATGCAGATGAGTACCCACATACCACATTAATATCTCATTTACCTAAAATATTAGAAAACAACCCGGATAATGAGGTTTACTTAGTACCTAGAGTTAATACTGTAAAGGGTTTAACCCCCTACTATATAAAAAAGTGGGGTTGGAGAGTTGATAATAGGGGCTGGGTTAACTGGCCTGACCATCAATGGCGTATTTGGAAAAATAAACCCGAAATTAGGTGGGTAAATAAAGTACATGAAGTATTGGAAGGACATAAAACATTCTCAGCAATCCCCCCTATGGAAGACTTTGCCTTATACCATCCAAAAGAAATAAATAGACAAATAAAACAAAACGAATATTATAATACCTTATGAAAGTAATATATAGGATTAGTGATAATGGCTATAATAAAGCAAAACCTGATTTCATCACCAATGAAAAATGTTTAGCTAATGCTCTAAGAACCTTTAAAGGAGCCAATTGGAGTATTATAGCAGATAATATTTCTACTGAGACAAACGACATGATTCAAAGACATATTTCACGTGATCATATCCTTTATGCTGAAAAAGGTAATGGTGCTGCCACTTTTAATTTAGCACTGGATGAAGCCTTAACATATAACGATGATGAAATTATATACTTCATGGAGGATGATTACTTACATAAACCCGGATCTGAAAAAATAATTAAAGAAGCATTTGAATTGGGGGCATCATTCGTCTCATTATATGATCACCCTGACAAGTATATGGAACCGAATGAGGGGGGTAATCCTTATTGTAAGGGGGGAGCTGAAGATACTAGGGTATATAAGACCGATTCCGTACATTGGAAGATAACAAATAGTACAACTATGACATTTGCTGCTAAAGTTAATACATTAAAGAAAAATGAACAGATACTTAGAAAACATACATCGGGAACCCACCCTAATGATTTTCAAATGTTTTTAGATTTAAGAAAAGAAAATCAATTATTAATAACACCGATACCCGGTTATTCAACTCACGGAGAAACAGCTTGGTTAACCCCACTTACAAAATGGCAATTAGTATAATCATACCAACTTATAGAAACCCAGAATATTTAGATATTTGTTTAGAATCAGCTATTCAGTATCAAAGATATGAAAATGAAATCATTGTAGCTGTAGATGGTTTTATAGAAGAAAGTCAACATATTTTAGATAAACATAAAGACAAAATTAAAGTACTAGATTTAGGAGTAAATCAAGGTATGCAACAAGCACTTAATCTAGCTGTAATGAATGCTAGTAATGAAGTAATATTCATAGTTAATGATGATAATGTGTTTTGTGCTGATTTTGATATGGTTATCAAAAAGAACGTTAACAATAGAAGGGTATTAACATTAAATCAAATCGAACCAACAGGTCCAGGTATTTTCAATTTTCCTGTAAAGGATTTTGGACGTAACCCTAAAGAATTTGATTTAGAAGCATTTATAGCATATGAACGTTCTATAAAAAAAGATAAATTAACTATTGATGGTGGTATATTTCCCTTTGCTATGTATAAAAAGGAATATATGATAGTAGGTGGGTTTGATGTTATGTACCAATCACCTTTTATATGTGACTGGGATTTCTTTTTAAAATTAGATTTAAATGGTATAGGCTTTACTAGAACACATGAAGCCCATTTATATCATTTTGGTAGCACAGCAACAAAAAACGGAAACGAAGGTGAAAAGTTTAAAGCTACGGAAGGGCCGGCGGCACAATTATTTATATATAAGTGGGGGATAGCACCCCAAATATTTAACAATCTATCACACAATCCTAAACATAATGAGATAATAAATGGAATCAAATATGAATAAAAAAGTTTTAATAACAGGAGTAGCCGGTTTACTAGGAAGTAGATTGGCTGATTGGATCATCGAAAACAAACCAGAATATAAAGTAGTTGGTATAGATGATTTAAGCGGTGGGTTTAAGGAAAATATTAACCCAAAAGTAGATTTTTGGCAAATGGATCTTGTAAATCACCCAATTGAAAATTGCTTTGAAGTAAATAAGTTTGATTATGTATTCCATTTTGCGGCATATGCCGCCGAGGGTTTATCACCTTTTATACGTACTTTCAACTATGATAACAATTTAAAACCCACAGCCGCCATAGTCAATGAGTGTATAAAACATAGCGTTAAAAGATTGGTATTTACGTCTACATTAGCAGTATATGGTCATGGTGAAGGTGGAATATTTCATGAGGAACAACAACAAGCACCAATTGACCCTTATGGGGTTGCAAAATATGCTTGTGAGATGGATATTCAAATAGCTAATGAACAACATGGTTTAGACTATTGTATTATCAGACCTCATAATGTATACGGAATTAAACAGAATATCTGGGATAAATACAGAAATGTATTAGGTATTTGGATGTTCCAACACTTGAATAACCAACCAATGACTATTTTTGGAGATGGTATCCAAACCCGAGCATTTAGTTATATTGATGATATATTAGAACCATTATGGAATGCAGCTGTAAGACCAGAAGCAAGTAAAGAAACAATCAATTTGGGAGGAATATCTAAACATTCAATTTTACATTCAGCTCAAATATTACAAAGTGTAATTGGTGGGGGTGATTTAGTATTTAAAGAAGCAAGACATGAGGTAAAACATGCAATACCAACGTATCAAAAATCAATTGATATATTAGGGTTTGAACATAAAACGTCATTAAAGGCAGGGTTACAAGAAATGTGGGAATGGGCTCAAAAACAACCTATGCGAGAACGTTTTGTATGGCCTAAGTATGAGTTAGAAAAAGGTATTTATTCATTTTGGAAAAATTAGTAGTATGAAGATTGGAATTATAGGTCAGGGTTTTGTTGGTAATGCAGTTTATCAAAAGTTTAAAAAATACTATGATATTAAAACATATGATATAAAGGGTCTAATCCATTGTAATGGTAAGGAACAAGAGGCATTAGATAATGATGTTGTATTTGTTTGTCTACCAACACCTATGAATGAAGATGGAACTTGTCATGTAAATATTGTTGAAGCAGCTATTAAACGTATATTTGAATTTGGAGTTGCTACGACAGTAGTTATTAAATCAACTGTATCTCCTGGCACTACAGCTAAATGGAATAAACAATTCCCAACACTTAATGTTGTATTTAATCCTGAGTTTTTAACTGAAGCAAATGCCGTAAGTGATTATGAAAACCAAACACGTATTATATTAGGTGGACCCAGAAAAGCAACCACTAAATTAAAACCAATATTTAAAAAAGCATTCCCCAATGCTGATATCATAAAAACCGATTCAACATACGCGGAGATGATTAAGTATGTTACTAATAGTTTCTTAGCTACTAAGGTATCATTCGCAAACGAAATGTACCAGATATGTGAGGGATTAAAAGTAGATTATGATAAAGTAATAGAATACGCCACTTATGACGATCGTTTGGGGAAATCCCATTGGTCTGTTCCCGGACCCGATGGTGATTTTGGTTATGGGGGACACTGTTTCCCAAAAGATGTAAAGGCCTTAATAACAATATCAGAGGATTTAAATATTTTTCCCAAAATGTTATTAGCCACGGAAGGCAAAAATAACGAGGTCCGAAAAATCCGCGATTGGGAAAAAATGAAAGGTCGCGCAGTACTTTAAAGACACCCGCGCAAAGGCTTGGCTACCGCAGTAATTTTTCGTATATTTACGGGTAAATAAGGATAAAAACAATAAAGGTTATGAAACTACTACAAATTAGATTAAAATTAAAAAAAGAATATTTAATCGGAATACTTGAAGATTATGATAATTCAATTAAAGGAAAAATTGCAATTTCACTTTACGGAATAAATAACTCAGAGGCTATTACCTCACTAAGAGAAAAGAGAGAATTTTTTAAAGGACAACTTACAATTATTGAACAAGTTTTAAACACTGAAATATAAATATTATGTCAAAAGGAACAACAACAAAAGTATTTATTTCTCATAACGAATATTGCACAAGTGCATTAACAGTATCTTCAAAAACTGGAATTAAAATTTATATTGCTGCAGAGGAAATTTTATCTTCTCCAACTTTATCAAAGTTTTATGGTGTAGTTGATTATTGTGAAATCACAATTCAAGAAATGGAAGAATTAAAAAAAATAAGTTATACAAGAGGAGCAGAAGATTCTAGCCTTATCAAAAATAATCTTCAATAAAAGTTATGTTTGAAGAACAAGTATTTTGGAAAGATGGATTTGATGCTATTGAAGCTAAAGGTGGTTTACATTTCCGCGCATTTGGTTTAAATCAATTCATTAAAAAAGTTGAAAAAGAGGGTACTGAAGTAGTAGGTATCAAATTTGAAGGAAATAATTTAGAGTTAATTATTAAAAAATAAAGGTTATGAACGAATTACACGAATTTATCTTAGATATGCGCTCTACAAGTAGCGCACTTGAAAAAACCCAAATTATAAAATCCTCAAGTCCCTTTATTCATAAGATATTAGAAGCAACTTATAACCCCCATAAACAATATTACGTCACAAGTAAAACTTGTTTAAATAATACACATTTAAGGGAAAACCATAATTTAGATTTATTTGAATTATTAGGGGTACTAAATACCCGAGAAGCTACGGGACATAAAGCTATTAAGTTAATTTTAAGTTTTATAGATAATAACCCCGGTGGGGATTTAATATTTAAAATAATTGATAAAGACTTAGGTATTAGGGCGGGTGCAAAAATAATTAACAAAGCAATACCTGGATTAATCCCAACATTTTCAGTAACATTAGCTAAAGAATATGATGGTAAATGTAACTGGAGTGAAGGTTGGATGGCATCCAGAAAATTAGATGGAGTTAGGTGTTTAGCCGTTGTTAATTACGAGGGTGAATGTACACTTTATTCTAGAATGGGTAAAGAATTAACTACATTAAATAGAGTAAAGGAAGCAATCGAAGCAACCGGTATTATTAACACTGTATTTGATGGAGAAATTTGTTTAGTTGACGAGAATGGAGATGAGGATTTCCAAGGTATAATGAAACAGCTAAGACGTAAAGACCACCAAATCTTAAACCCAGCTTATATGGTATTTGATATGATACACAAACCCAATTTTGATAATCAAAAAGGTGGTCCTATTTTAAGTCAAAGATTAGGAGCGTTAAGAGGATTTTTAACAGGTAGATATATTACAAATAATATTTTACGTTATACTGAGCAACATAGAATAACAGATGATACCCATTTGGAAAATTGGATTAAATTAGCGGCAGATAATAAATGGGAGGGTGTTATGTTACGTAAAGATATAACTTATGAAGGTAAACGTACTAAAAATTTACTTAAAGTAAAAAAATTCCACGATGCCGAGTATGAAGTGGTAGGGTTTGATATAGACGACCACGAAGTGGTTAGAGATGGGAAATCGGTTACGTTACAATTACTGGCCCAAGTGTATATTGAGCATAAAGGACATAAGGTAAAAGTTGGTAGTGGCTTTACACAAGAACAACGCCTACAATATATGGATGGTTCCATTGTAGGTAAAATCATTACAGTACAATATTTTGAAGAAACCCATAATGATAAAGGTGGAATCAGTTTACGATTCCCAACTGTAAAAATTGTTCATGGGGATAAAAGAGAAATGTAAAGTAAGCTGAAAGTATGCGAGGAAGCAGGATATCTTTTGTATATTTACACAAATAAAAAGGTTATGACATACGAATATTTTAAAAGTACTTACTTAATAGAAGGGTTTACAGATAGTAAGGGTCAACCCAAACATACTAGATATGTAAAGAAATACTTTTACCAATTTAGAAAACAATTATTAGAAGAATTTGGTCCACAATTAGATTTACATTACTGTTCTAAACCAGATTGCCATTATCATACTACTTATATGCATTGTGGTAAACCCGTTGTAATGGAATTAGAACATATAAATGGAATTACTAATGATGCCAGACCAGAAAATTTAAAATCTTTATGTTCTATATGTCATACTCAAACAACGGGTTATAAGGGTCGT
>Ga0209554_1000561_pt1 | contig 31052 bp, 25 predicted proteins | sample MarorgKNORR_S2LV_5_FD_188221 | JGI IMG/M metagenome (GOLD analysis project Ga0209554, IMG submission 188221) | Marine microbial communities from the Southern Atlantic Ocean, analyzing organic carbon cycling - Bottom_A/KNORR_S2/LV (SPAdes) (version 2) | ecosystem: Environmental > Aquatic > Marine... | reverse complement strand
CCCGTGGTCCACGTGACCAATCGTGCCCACGTTCAGGTGGGGCTTCGTCCGCTTGAACTTCTCCTTGGCCATCTCTTCCTCGCTCCTCGTTATCGCGCCCTATTCGCCGCGATGGATGTACTCGGGTTCGAATCCCGCTGCCTTCTCTTCCTGGAGCTCACGAGCGGATTCGAACCGCTGACCTCGTCCTTACCAAGGACGTGCTCTACCACCTGAGCTACGTGAGCCGATCTAACGCTTTTTCCGCCTGGAGCGGGAAACGGGATTCGAACCCGCGACCCCGAGCTTGGAAGGCTCGTGCTCTAGCCAGCTGAGCTATTCCCGCCCGTTTCGACGTTGGCTGTCATTTCCTTGCGCGGGTTCTTCGGCCCGCGTACCTCAAAATGGATCGGCGCAATTCTTTCGACTTTCACCTTCGTGGTGGAGAGGGGAGGATTCGAACCTCCGAAGGCAATAGCCAGCAGATTTACAGTCTGCCCCGTTTAACCGCTTCGGTACCTCTCCTCGATCAAAGCCGCCGCGACGAGCGCGACCGGGTTGCAGGCGTCCCGTGCCCGCGTTCTCTTTGCGCTTTCCGCAGTGTTCGTTGAATTCATAAACGAGTGACCGCTGTCACGTCCGCACCCGCTCCCCGGCCCCGCACGAAACGGGAACTCCTGCGAACACGTCTACTCGTTGTGGATGTTGTCTGGACCGGCCCATCCGTGTCCCCGGCTTGTCGCCCCTCTCGGACTTGCGATCCGCTCTCTGGTTCGCGAGGCCCGCGTGCGCTTTCGCTTCGCACACACGGAGCTGGCGAGGGGACTTGAACCCTTAACCTGCGGATTACAAATCCGCCGCTCTACCAATTGAGCTACGCCAGCCGGGGTCCGGACCGCGGGACTATAAGCCGCCCCTGTGCAGCGTTCAAGGTGCCCGAGACGGAAATCTGGCGAAAAATCGGGGGATTACGAGGCCTTTCGCGAGGCTCGCCGGGCACACTCAAAGAGCAGGATCGCGCCCGCCGTCGCCACGTTCAGGGAAGCGATTCGACCCGGCGTCGGAATTCGAACACTGTGGTCCAGTCGGCGACCAACTCCCGCCCGGATGCCCCTCCCCTCGGCGCCGAGGAGCAGCGCCAGGTCGGCCTCAAAAAAACGGTCGGGCAGCGCGAAGAGCTCTTCGTCCCCCTCGGGGTCTGCGCCAACTACCCAGAATCCCGACGCTTTCAGCTGATCCAACGCCGCCCCTAAATTGCCCACCCGCGCGACCGGAAGCCACTCGCTGGCGCCGGCACTGGCCCGGGCGAGGGCCGGCCCGAGAGGCGGGGCGCGGCGCCGCGTGAGGACCAGGGCATCCGCTGCCACGACTTCCGCGACCCGCATCAGGGCCCCGACGTTCTGTGGGTCTTCGACTTGATCCAGGCACACGATCCGGCGATGATTCCCGCGGGGAGCCTTTGACAGGACCGTCTCCAGGTCGTACTCGGGCAGCGGCCCCGCCTCGAGTTCGACCCCCTGGGGGTTTGAAGCCTCCCGTTCCGTGCGCTCCCGCGGCGGTAACGGCAGGATCGGGATCCCGGCGCGCTCGGCGAGGCCGCGAATCTCGACGAGATCTGGGCTCGTCCGATCGCTGCGAATGCGGAGGCAATGCAGTTCCCGCCGGCGGGCGCGGAGCGCTTCGCGCACGCAGTGGATCCCCGTGAGTCTCTGGGTCTTCGCGGTCACAGGTTCTCGCTGCGGCGGTTCGGGAGGGCGGGATGCTAGCGCGCACGCCCACTCCGCGTCTTCGCTTCCACTTTGCCCCGCCGCGACGCCCGGGTATCCTGACGGAAGCGTGAAACCCTCGGGCAGCTACAAGCTTTTCCATCGCCGATCGAACGCGACCCGCGCGGACGACCCGATTGACGAGTACGCCCCAGGCGAGAGCCGAGCCCGCCGAATCGTCGATTCGCTGCGCGCCGAGCTCAGCACCGGCGATGCCAGCGATCTGCGCATTCGGCAGATCTTCGACGTGCCCCAGCCGATCTATCGGCTCGAGTACGATCTCGCCGGCCTGAACGCCCAGCGCGTGACCCTGCTCGACCGCGATTCCCTCGAAGATCTGCTCGAGACCGAGGCGGTCCGCAACGCCCTGCCCGAAGACCTCGCCTAGCGACGGCCCGACTGGCGAAGACCTCGACGGCAGCCGACCTTCCCGCCGCAGCGCAACAGCGCGGGGGGGAGGGGTGGTGCCCGGGGCAGGACTCGAACCTGCACGGCCAATGGCCAGGCGATTTTAAGTCGCCCGCGTTTACCCGTTTCGCCACCCGGGCGATCGTCCCGAGGCAGAGTCTATACTGTTGATTGGGGAATCGGGAGTGTCGGTCCTCGAATCGGGAGCGCTGATCCCTTTACCGGGGCCGGGGCGGGCAATGGCGCGTCCCAGTAGCACCCCCCGACCCACGCGGAGGTTTCGTTGTTCCACGGCAAGAAGATCGTGGTCGTCATGCCCGCCTACAACGCGGCCCGGACGATCGAAAAGACCTACCGCGAGATCCCGCTCGACATGGTGGACGAGATCGTCGTCACCGACGACGCCAGCGACGACGAAACTGTCGAGGTCGCCAAACGACTCGGCTTACGAACGCTGGTCCACGAACGGAATCGGGGCTACGGCGCGAACCAGAAGACCTGTTACACCGAGGCCCTGCGCCTCGGTGCCGACGTGATCGTCATGCTCCACCCCGACTACCAATACACACCGAAGCTGCTTCCGGCGATGATTTCGCTCCTCACCGACGGGCCCTTCGATGCGGTGCTGGGCTCGCGCGTTCTCGGGGGACGAGCACTGGCAGGCGGCATGCCCCGCTACAAGTACATTGCAAACCGTTTCCTCACCGGCTTCCAGAACCTGCTCTCGGGCGCAAAGCTCTCGGAGTACCACACGGGCTACCGCGCCTTCACCGCGGAAGTCGTCTCCTCGCTCCCCCTCGAAGAGAACTCCGATGACTTCGTCTTCGACAACCAGATGCTCGGCCAGATCCTGTACGCCGAATACGCGATCGGCGAGGTGAGTTGTCCCGCCGCCTATTTCGAAGAGGCTTCTTCGATCAACTTCTCGCGCTCGGTACGCTACGGGCTCGGCGTGCTCAAGGTCTCGGTGCAACTCTTCCTCGCCCGAAGGGGCTGGGCCACCTTCCGGATCTTCGACCCCGCCGGCAAGCGGCTCACTCCTTCGGTCGATCCCCCCAACGGAACATCCGGCGGCGCCTGAACCCGAGTCACTTCCCACCGTGGCCCCGCGGCCGCCGGAAGCATTGCGTGGATCTCTACACTTCCTCCCGCCGTATCGCTCGGACCTTCCAACTCGACGGGCGCCCGATCGCCCACCACGAGCACGCGCTTGTCGGAGATGGCTCGAGTTGCGCGTTGATCGGCGTCGACGGCAGCATCTCGTGGTTGTGCCTGCCCCGCTTCGACTCCCCGAGTGTCTTCGCATCGATCCTCGACCCCGAGATCGGAGGCCGCTGCCAACTTGCCCCGACCACCGCTGGCTGCGAGAGCCGTCAGGCCTACGACGACGACACCAACGTCCTGCAGACCCTCTTCCATCGCGAGGGCAGCGGCACCGCCGTTCTGACCGACTTCATGCCGTGGACCGAAGATCGACCGCGTTCGCTGCACGAACTGCATCGCATGATCGAGGTACGCGAGGGGGCCCTTGATTTCTCGCTCGTCTTCGACCCGCGCTTTGACTACGCCCGCGGTGAAACGACGATCGAGGTCACCGAGCACGGCGCGCTCGCTACCTCTCCGGACGGGGAACGCCTCGCCATCTCGATCAGCCCGGTGGCGCGCTTCGAAACGCGCTCGGCGGGTGGCGTCGAGGCCCGCTTCACCTTGCGCGCCGGCCGACGCGCCTGGGCGGTCCTCGCCTACGGCACCCGACAAGTCGAGCCGACGGCGCGCTACCGCTCCTTCGAACAGCTGCGCCGAACCCGGCGGTTCTGGCGAAGCTGGTCTGCGAGGCTCCGCTACGACGGTCCCTGGCGCCACGACGTGCTGCGATCGGCACTGACGCTCAAGTTGCTCCAGTACGTCCCCACCGGCGCGATGGTCGCTGCACCGACGACCAGCCTGCCGGTCTCCCCGGACGGCCTTCGCAATTGGGACTACCGCTTCTCGTGGACCCGCGACAGCGCGATGGCGGTCCGGGCCATGAACCTGATCGGATACGGGCCGGAGGCCCTCGAATTCTTCCGCTTCGTCTGCGACGGAGTCGACCGCCGCAGCGGCCTTGACCTGATGCTCGGCATCGAAGGGGGAGACGTTCCCTCTGAGGTCACCCTTCCCCATCTCGCGGGACACAACGGAAGCGGCCACGTCCGGATCGGCAATGCCGCGTCGCTCCAGATCCAGCACGACATCACCGGGCCTCTGCTCGATGCCACCTACATCTTCGAGCGATCCGGCGGCCTGGTCACCCTTCGGCTTTGGCGAGAGATCCGCAGCCTGGTGAGCCGCGCTGCCGACCTTCGTTCCGAACCCGATCACGGGATCTGGGAACCCCGGGACGAACCCCGCCACCATGTCCACTCGAAGCTGATGACCTGGGTGGCTCTCGATCGCGCGATCCGGATGGCCCCCCACTTTGGAGGCGATGCCGACCTCGCGCACTGGATCCGCTGCCGGGACGAACTCGCAGCGGAAATCCTTCAGCGCGGCGTCGATCCCACTCGCCCGAGTTTCGTCGAGTCCTACGATGGCAAGGACGTAGACGCTTCGCTGCTCGCGGTTTCTCTGTACGGGTTCCTGCAGCCCGACGATCCGCGCGTGATCGGAACCGTGGACCGGATCCAGAACGAACTCGCCGAGGGTCCCTTCGTGCGCCGCTACCGCGCGGCGGACGGCATCGGCACCGACGAGGGCTGCTTCGTCCTCTGCGGTTTCTGGCTCGCCGAAGCCCTCGCCCTCGCGGGCCGCCTCGACGAGGGCCTCGAGGTCATGCGCAATCACGTCGGCGCCGCGAACCACGTGGGGCTCCTGGCCGAAGAGATCGACGCGGCTTCAAGGGCCCCTCTTGGCAACTTTCCACAGGCCTTCAGCCACCTGGGCTTGATCCAAGCGGCCGCCCGCCTCGACCTGGCGCTGCGACTGCGGGACGAGGGCGGCGAACAGCCGCCGCGACACGCGCTCGAACTCAGCGACTGAGGCGGCCCGGCCCGCAACGCCGGCGGCGTGGAGGCGGCGCCCGGATTCGAACCGGGGATCAGGGCTTTGCAGGCCCGTGCCTTACCACTTGGCTACGCCGCCGCCGGGGGGGGAATATAAGAGGGCCGCAGGCCCCGTCAAACGTCCTGCAATCGCGCGGCTCAGTCACACACCGCGGCGGGGAGCGCGCGGTCGAGTCCGGCGACCCGGAGTACGATGCGCTCCCCCTGGATCGACACCGCCGCCTGCACCTCCGCCTGGGCGGCGTGACCAAAGCGCGCCAGCACCCCTCCCGGCCGCAGATCCCGCTTCACGCGGCAGAGCCACGCGCGATCGAACGCCGAGGGCACCAGCGACGCCACATCGAAGACCTCCACGGACCCGTCCGAGAGCCGCAACTGGCCCAATTCGAGGTCCACGTCGCGCACGAAGAAGGCCGCCTCCTCCACCTCGATCTGGCCGCGAAAATGCTTGACCTGGACGACGAACTTGCCTTCTTCGGGGGCCACCCGGACCGATCGATCGAAGAGCTGGCGCAGCTTCCGATTGAGGAGGGGCGCTCCCTCGTGGCTCCAGCGGCCGTCGTGGTGGAGCACCAACCCGAAGGGACGCAGCGGCGGCGGCGCGCCCGGGCCTGCTTTTCGCTCGCCACCGCCCATCGGGCCCGATCCCGGAGCCCTAAAACTCGACGTCGGCCGCTTCGAGGAGCTCCCCGATGCGGTGGAGGAAGGCGTTTGCCGGAGCGCCGTCGACCACTCGGTGATCGTAGGAGAGTGCGAGCATCATGATCGGGCGAATCACCAGCGCATCTTCGCCGTCGAGAGTCCGCACCACCGGACGCTTCACGATCTCGCCCATTCGCAGGATCCCCACCTGGGGCTGGTTGATGATTGCGAAGCCGTAGAGGTTTCCAGAGCGACCCGGGTTCGAGATGGTGAAGCTCCCGCCCCGAAGGTCGTCCGGGGACAGTTTTCGCGTGCGCGCGCGGCCCCCGAGGTCCTCGATCGCCAGCGCGATTCCCGTGAGCGAAAGCCGGTCCGCGTGACGCACCACCGGGACCACCAGTCCCTTTTCGGTCTCGACGGCGAGCCCCACGTGGATCTCCTGTTTCTCGACGATGTGGTCTCCCATCCAGGACGCGTTCAGCCGCGGAAATTCGCGCAGCGCGCGCACCACCGCGTGAACCACAAAGGGCAGGTAGGTGAGCTTGATGCCATGGGCCTGCAAGAAGGCCTGCTTCTGCTGACCGCGCAGCCTTGCAACGGCACCGAAGTCCACTTCCGCCACCGTGCCGACGTGCGGGCTGGTCCGCTTCGAGTAGACCATGTGCTCAGCGATCAGTCGGCGGTGGGGTGTCAGCGGGACGACACGATCTTCCGGTGTCTCGCTGTAGGTGGCATACGCAGGGGGCGCCGCGGAACGCTCACCCCGCTTCGGGACCGCGACACCGGGCGAAGGCTCGGGCTCGTCCACGTGCTTTAGGACGTCCGACTTCGTAATTCGTCCCCCGCCTCCTGTTCCCCGGACCTCCGCCAGATCGAGCTGCGCCGCTTCGGCGAGCCTGCGGGCGACCGGCGTGGCACCCGGCGGGGTCGGCGGGGGTGCTGGGGATGCCGCCGCCACCGCGGCTTGCGTCGGTGCTGGCGCTGCTTCGGGTTGAACCTCGACCAACACCTGCCCGACCACGATGGTTGCGCCCTCGGGCACCAGGATCTTCGCAATGATTCCCGCGACCGGAGACGGAATCTCGGCGTCGACCTTGTCGGTCGTGATCTCGACGAGCGGCTGATCGACCTGAACGCGATCGCCTTCGGCCACCAGCCACTCGGAGATCGTGCCCTCCACGACGCTCTCGCCGAGTTCGGGTGTGCTGACTTCGACCACCCCAATCCTCCCGGTCCGCCCAGTCCGACGCGGCGGTGCCCCCGAAGCCCTCGCCGACCGCAGCATAGCGGCTCTGGTATCCTCAAGCCGTCGCCTCGTCGGGCCCCGCACTCGCGGAAGCCACCCGAGGAAGGGGAGATCGCCAAGCCGTGGGTTCGCGCGGTTCCACCAAGAATTCGCCGGCTCGCCTCACGCTCGCGTGGGGCGTCCACCTCCTCACCGCCAGCGGTGCAGTCGTCGGCATGGTCTCGATCATGGCGATCCTCGCGGGCAACCTACCGCGTGCCGCGCTGTTGATGATGCTGGCACTCGCGATCGATTCCATCGACGGGACCCTCGCCCGCAAAGCGCGCGTGAAGCAACTGCTCCCCCGGGTCGATGGGCGCCGACTCGACGACATCGTCGACTTCCTGAATTTCGTCATCGTGCCGGTGGTGTTCATGGTCGCCAGCGGCCACCTCGGCTCCTGGGTCTGGGCGGGCATTCCGATCCTCGCGAGCGCCTACGGCTTCAGCCAGCAGGACGCGAAGACCGACGACGACTTCTTTCGCGGTTGGCCCTCCTACTGGAACATCGTCGCGCTCTACGCCTGGATGCTCGACCTGTCGGTGCTGTCGGGGACCCTCTGGACCGTGGGTCTCTCGATCGCGATCTTCATTCCGATCAAGTACGTCTACCCCAGTCGGGCTCGCTCGCTCAAGCGGACGACCAACGCACTCGGGATCGGCTGGGGAATTCTCATCAGTCTCGCGATCGCCTTCCCCCCTCTCGAACAGAATTTCCACCTCACTGCCGTCTCGCTCTTCTTCCCCGTCTATTACGTCGGCCTCTCCTTCTGGCTCGGTGGCCTGCAGGAGCGCGCGCGCGCCTTTCGCGCCGCGCGCGGCTAGAGCACAGGCCTCGAGCGAAGTCGGAGCCGCCAGGTCCTCGTGAAACACCCGTCGCATCCAACAGGGGTCCTGCTCGTCAATCTCGGCACCCCCGACGCACCCGACGAGGCTTCGGTCCGGCGCTACCTGCGCGAATTTCTCGGGGACCCAAAGGTCCTCTCGATGCCCGCGCCCGTGCGTCTGGCGTTGCTCCACGGCTTCATCCTGCGCACACGCCCCAAGCTCACGGCCGCCGCCTACCAGAAGATCTGGACCGACGAAGGCTCACCGCTGGCCGTCGAGAGTCGGCGGCTCGCCACCTCGCTCGCCCGGACCCTCGGCGGCGACTACGCAGTCGAACTCGCCATGCGCTACGGCAACCCAAGCCTCAAACACGGCCTCGCGAGGCTTCGCGAGCGCAACGCCGAGGGGCTCCTGCTCGTACCGCTGTTTCCGCAATACGCGGAAGCCACCAGCGGCTCGATCAAAGCCCGTCTGGGCGAATTGCTCTCCGAATCCGAGGCGCTGCGAATGCTCACCCTGCCCGCGTTTTTCGACCGGCCGGGATGGATTGAGGCGGTCGCAAGGGCCGCGCAACCCGTTCTCGCGGAGGCGCCGGTGGATCACGTGGTGATGAGTTTTCACGGACTGCCGGAGAAGCACATCCGGAAAAGCGATCGGTCGGGATCGCATTGCCTCGCGAACGCCGATTGCTGCAACCGGATGAGCCTCGTGAATCGAGACTGCTACCGCGCCCAGGCCTCTGCCAACGCGCACGCCATCGCGTCCCGTCTCGAACTCGCCGACGATGCCTGGACCCTCGCGTTCCAGTCCCGCTTCGGCCGCTCCCCCTGGATCGGCCCGGCCCTCGACGAAGTGCTCCCCGATCTCGCGGCGCGCGGCGTTCGACGACTGGCGGTGCTGTGCCCATCCTTTGTATGCGACGGCCTCGAAACCCTCGAAGAGATCGGCATCCGCGCACGCGCTCGCTGGGGCGAACTCGGCGGCGAGCACTTTCGCCTGGCGCCCTGCCCCAACGCAGCACCCTACTGGGTGGACAGCCTGGCCGAGATGATCCGCGCCTGTGCCACCCCGGAGGCCAGCGCAGCCGCGACGGACACGCCGGAGCGATAGGCGCCAGCGAGTCCGAGCCCGGGGAGGTCCGTCAAACGCCGGTCGATCGCCGCGTCGAGTTCTCGATGCCGGACGCCGGGTTGGGCCACCGCCTTCGGCCAGCGCGTGAGCTTCAAGGACGTGGGTTCGGCCCGCAGTCCGAGTACGCGATCGAGTTCGCCGAGACAGCGCTTGCGCAGCAAGTCCTCGGGCAGCGTGACGACGTCCGGCGCCCGCACACCGCCCAGGATGCAGTGCAGGAGTTCGGCCCCCGGCGGCGCCCGGTCGGGAAACAGGCGGCTCATGAAGAGGCACCCCAGCAGGTCCATCCGGGCAGCGGCCGGCACCAGGAAGCCAAAGCCCTCGATCGACCGCTGCACTCCGCCGGGCTCGACACCGAGGGCAAGCGTCACGATCGGCGCGTACTCGATCGATGCGAGACGGGCGGCCAGTTCTGCGTCGACTGCGCCGGTGAGCCGCGCCGCGGCGTCTGCCGGCATCGCCAGGAGCAGGCCACGACTGCGCACCACGGTTTCGCCCTCGGGCCCGCGCACCTCCGTGCGCCAGCCCTCCCGGTCCCGCGCAATCGCCTCGACCCGGGTCGCGAGTCGCGGGCGCAGCGCGAGACCCGCCGAAAGCGAGGCCGCGAGCTCCGAGAGGCCACTCACACAGGACCAGATGCCCGGCCGACCCCGGGGCACGTTCCCCAGTCGATTTCGAATCGCCGCAGTGAGCGAACCCAGCAGGATCGACCCTCGGCGCCGCTCCGCGTCGACCAGCGAGGGCAGCACCGCCTCGGCACCGAGACGCTCCGGATCGCCGGCGTAAACACCCGTCAGAAACGGCGCCACGAGGTTCTCGGCGACTTCGCTGCCAAGGCGCCTGGTCACGAAGGCCGCGACCGACTCCCGCGACGCGTCTCCCCGCTGGATCAGCGGCTCACGCAAAGCCCTTCGCTTGGCCGCGGGGCCGAGCAGCTTCGAGCGAAACATCGAAACCAGCGACGTGGGCACGCGAACCAGTTTGCCCCCGGCAAAGAGCCAGCGGCTCTTGTTTTCGGCCGTGGCTCGCAGCGGCAGCGTCACCAGATCCTGGTCCACGAGCAACTGCTGGAGGCCTGCATCGATTCGGATCGTGTTCGGTCCCCGCTCGATGCGAAAGCCCCTTACCGAGTCGGTGCGCATGACCCCACCCGGAGCATCCCCCTCGTCGACGACCAGGACGTCGGTCCCGCCGCGCTCGAGTTCGAGGGCCGCCCCGAGGCCCGCCACCCCCGCCCCCACGACGAGCACTTTGGTGCGGACTTCGCGACTCAAGCGCAGGTCATTCTTGGAGCGACCGAACGGCGTCGGTGAAGGCCCTAACCCCTTCGACGGGCGTCTCGGGCAGACAGCCGTGCCCGAGGTTCAAGATGTGCCCGCGCGCCGAGCGCCCCGCTTCCCTGAGTTCGCCCACCCGCGCCCGGATCGTTTCGGGGGAAGCCGCGAGGGTTCCCGGATCGAGATTCCCCTGCAGGCTCACGCGATCTCCAAATTTTCGAGCGGCCCGTCCGAGGTCCACCCGCCAATCGAGGGAGATGACGTCGAAGCCCGTGTCTGCCATGCAGTCGACCACGTGCGCGCCGTTCCCCACGTAGAGAATCGTCGGCACGCCGGAATCGGCGAGGGCTTCGGCTACGCGACGGTGCTGGGGCTGGATCCAGATGGCGTACTCCTCCCGGGAGAGCAGCCCGGCCCAGGTATCGAAGAGTTGGAACGCCTGGGCCCCGGCTTCGATCTGGGCCCGCGCGTAGGCGATCACGCCCTCGGCGAGATGATCGAGAAGCGCCCGCAACATGGCTTCTTCGCGGTGCATCGCGGTCTTGAGAGCTGAGAAATTTCGCGAACCGGCACCCTCGACCAGATAGGCGGCGAGCGTAAAGGGCGCGCCGGCGAAGCCCAGCAGAGGAACCGACCGTCCCTCGAGTTCGCTGCGCAGTCTTCTGAGGATCTCGAAGACAAAGGGCACGCTCTCGCGCGGGTCGGGGTTGGTGAGCGCATCCACCTGCCCGCGGCTGCGGATCGGTGCGGCAATCACCGGACCTGGGGCGAAATCGACCTCGACCCCCATCGCCGGAATCGGCACGAAGATGTCCGAGAAGAAAATCACCGCCTCGGTGCCCACGAGGTCGAGGGGTTGCAGCGATACCTCGACGGCCCTTTCGACGTCTCGGCAGAAATCGAAGAAGGCGATCCCCTCGCGAACCTTGCGGTACTCCGGGAGGTAGCGACCGGCCTGGCGCATCAGCCAGACCGGCGGACGGTCCACGGTCTCGCCGCGACAAGCTCGCAGGAAACGCTCCGTCTTCGTGATCACTGCGATCAGTACCCCGACAGCCCGGCCCAACGATCGCGATGCCAGGCCGCATCTCCGAAGGTCGACGAGGCCGCGCGGGCACGCTTCATGAAAAACCCGATGTCGTATTCATCGGTCATCCCCACACCGCCGTACATCTGCACCGCCTCGTTGGTCACGTTGATGTAGGCCTCGGAACAGTGCGCCTTGGCCAGCGAAACCAGTTTCGCCGCGTTCTCGGCACCCTCGTCGAGGGCGCGAGCGGCCCCCATGACCGTCGAACGTGAGAGTTCGACTTCGATGAAAGCGCGTGCCGCACGGTGTTTCAGGGCCTGAAAGCTCCCGATCCGCACGCCAAATTGCTCGCGCTCGCGGAGGTAGCCAAGCGTCATGTCGAGGGCCTGCTGCATGCCCCCCAACATTTCGCCGCACAGAGCCACGGTGGCGCGGTCGAAGACCGCATCGATGGTCTCGGGCGAAGCGCCTGCGAGCATCGCATCGGCCTCTACCACGACCCCCTCGAATCGAACCAGGGCCGCACCTCTCGAATCGACGCGCGTCTGACGCTGGCGCGAGACACCCACGGCATCCGCCGGCACGACGAAGAGCCCAATGCCGTCGGGAGCATCGGCGTCGCCTGCCGTCCGGGCCGCGACGATCAGGGTGTCGGCGGCGTGCCCGTCGAGGACCCCGACCTTCTCGCCGTCAATGCGGAAGCCCTCGGCCGTGGCGACGGCCCGGGTCTCTACGAAACAACGACGAAAGCGGGTCGAGGCTTCATCGAAGGCCAGCGCGAGCGTGCTGGTTCCCGCAAGCGCCGGGGTGAGCCAGCGCGCCTGCTGGGCCCCGTCGCCACAGCGAAGCAAGGCCTCGCTGGCGAGCAGGGAAGCCAGGAAGGGTTCGGGCGCCAGCGTGCGTCCGGCAGCCTCGAGGACCACCACCATTTCGGCGTAGCCCAGATCGCTTCCGCCCAGGGACTCGGGAAACGGGATCCCCACCCAACCCAGCTCGGCCATTTCCTTCCAGAGATCCGCGCCGTACCCGAGCCCGCCGGACTCGTCGCGGAGTTTGCGCGTGCGCGAGAGCGGAGCCTTCTCCGCGAGGAAATCCGCCGCGGTCTTCGCGATCAGTTCCTGATCTTCCGTGAGAATGAGTTGCATCTTCAATCGACTCCGCGCTTGCCGTCAGCCCCTCAGTCAGGGAGGCCGAGAACCCGTTTTGCAATGATGTTGAGTTGTACTTCCGAGGTCCCGCCCTCGATGGTGTTACCCCGGGAGCGCAGCCACTCGCGGGTCACATCGAGTTCGTCCTCTTCAAAACCCGGACCCTCCCAGCCGACGGCCTGGGGCCCGAGAATCTGCACCATCAGCTCGTAGCGCTTCTGGTTCAATTCGGTGGCCGCGATCTTGAAGAGCGAGGATTCCGGCCCCGGTTGGTGCCCGGCCTTCGCCGCGTCGCGCGAGCGCGCAACCGTGAGGCCAAAAGCCTGGGTCTCCATCTCCGCGCGTGCGACCTGATCCCGCAACACCGGGTCGGCGACACGTTCCCCTTCCGTGCCCGCGTATTTTCGGGCCAGGCCCGCCAGCAGGCTTCCCGAGGAGGCCTTCTTCGGTCCCCCCCCTCCGCCAAAGGCGTCGGCAATCATGCTGCGCTCGTGCCCGAGCAGGGCCTTCGCGACGGTCCAGCCCGCATTGATCTCGCTGACGACATTCGCAACCGGCACCCGGACCGCGTCGAAGAAGGTCTCACAGAAGGGCGACTTCCCGCTGATCAGCAGAATCGGCTTGACGCGGACGCCGGGCGAATCCATGTCGATCAGGAGAAAGGTGATCCCCTCCTGCTTCTTCACGTCGGGGTCGCTGCGCACGAGGGCGAAGATCCAGTCGCACTCATCGGCGTAGGAAGTCCAGACCTTCTGGCCGCTGATGATGAAGTCGTCGCCGTCGCGCTCCGCACGAGTGGCCACCGCCGCAAGGTCCGAGCCCGCACCCGGCTCGGAGTAGCCCTGGCACCAGCGGATCTCACCCCGACAGATCTTCGGGAGGTGTTCGAGTTTCTGCGCCTCGGTCCCGAAGCGAAGCAGCGTCGGCCCGATCATCGTGAGGCCAAACCCGATCAATGCCGGCGGCAGCCGCAGCGCCGACATCTCCTGTCGCAGCACCTTCGCCTCGTCGGCCGAGAGGCCGCCGCCGCCGTACTCGGTCGGCCAGGTCGGAGCCGTGAAGCCCTTCTCGGCCATGATCGCAAGCCAGGCCTCCTGATCGGCGTTCTTGAAAACCCACTTTCGCCCCCCCCAGGTCCCCTCCAGTTCCGAGAATGAGGACCCCTTGAGGCCGCTCGGCGCGTTGGCCTCGAGCCAGTTGCGGGTATCGGCGCGGAAGTTTTCGAGATCGGCCATGTTCGTTCTTCTCCGGTGGGTTCGAGACGCCGCTCGCAGGCAATCCTGGGTCGTCCCGGTTTCGGCGCGGCAGGGGGCGCGCCGTCGTGGCCGCGCCGTCGTGGCCGCGCCGCCCGAGGGGGCGCGCGCGGCATTGTACCGCCCCGGGCCAAGGCGTGCGCCTCACGCGCTAGCCTCGATGCATGGAGATCCTGCTCGCCAACCCGCGCGGCTTCTGCGCCGGCGTCGATCGCGCTATCGAGATCGTCGAGAAGACGATCGAGAAGCACGGGGGACCGGTCTACGTGAGGCACGAGATCGTCCACAACGCCCACGTGGTCCAAGACCTGCGAGAGAAGGGGGCCGTTTTCGTCGACGAGCCCGACCAGGCACCGTCCGGCGCCCAACTCGTTTACAGCGCCCACGGCGTGTCTCCGGCCGTGCGCCAGGCGGCCGCGGAGAACGGTCTTCGCACCCTCGACGCGACCTGCCCGCTGGTCACGAAGGTCCACAACGAGGTGCTGCGCCGGGTCGACCAGGGCTTCGTCATCGTGATGGTGGGACATCGGGGGCACGTCGAAGTCGAGGGCACGATGGGACACGCACGGGGCCGAGCGGTGCTCGTCGAATCGGTCGCCGACGTCGAAGGGCTGGTGATCGAGAACCCCGATCGGCTCGCCTGCGTGACCCAGACCACGCTCTCGGTGGACGACACCCGCGAGATCCTCGATGCGTTGCGTCGGCGCTTCCCGAAGATCGAACTGCCGAAGCGAGACGACATCTGTTATGCGACCCAGAATCGGCAGGATGCGGTGGCGAAGCTCGCCGAGCGGGCACAGCTGATCCTCGTCGTCGGGGCCCCCGAATCGTCGAACAGCAATCGTCTCGTCGAAGTCGCTCAGCGCCGCGGCGTCCCCAGCCACCTCGTGCAGAATGCCGCCGACGTCGACCCTGCATGGCTCGAAGGCGTCGGTTGCGTAGGCGTCACCGCCGGCGCATCGACGCCGGAGTTCCTGGTGCAGGAGTTGATCGCGCACCTCGGGAAACTCGTCGGTACCGCGGTCACGGTGAATTCGCTCCCGGAAGTCGACGAGGGCATGACCTTCAAGCTGCCGGCCGAGCTGCGCGGCTGAGAGTCGCCGCCCCCGGGTCCCCGAGCGGCGTGCGTTAGGCTGCCGCCGCAAATGGCCCGAAGGCGAAACGGAAAGAGCCCGAGCGACTCCCGACGCGAAAGCGTACGCGAGGTCGAGCGCGAGATCGAAGACCTCGGGGACCCGGAAGCCGGGCCCTCGCTGCCTTCGACGACGCTCGCCGCCCAGGCGGTGGTTCCCACCGCAGCCGATCCCGCACGACGCTTTCTCGGCGATGGCTCCCGCACTCGGGAGATCCTGCTCCTCTCCTGGCCGGTGATGCTCTCCCAGGCCCTGATTGCCATGACGGGGCTGGTCGACCGGGCCATGGTGGGCCGTCTCGGGGGCGAGGGAGACGCCGCCGTCACCCTCGCCGCCGTCGGCTTCGCGACCCAATTCTTCTTCCTGATTCAATCGGCGCTCTTCGCGGTGGGCATGGCCTGCGTTGCGCTGATGGCGCGGGCCATCGGAGCGAAGGACCCCGCGCGTGCGCGCGCCGCCATGGCCGCTTCGCTCGAAGTGGCGGTGGTCACGACCGCCGTTCTGACGGGCGCACTCTTTTGGGTGGCGCGCCCCGCGCTCGGCTGGCTCGGAGCCACGGACGAGGTCGCCAACGCCGCGCTCCCCTACCTCGAACTGATCCTCGCATCTTCACTCGGAATGGCCGTCGCGCTTCTGCTCGAGAGCGCGCTACGCGCAAACCGCGACATGCGCACGCCCATGTGGATCGCCGGGATCGTCACCATCACCAAGCTCGGAGGCAACGCGCTTCTGATCTTCGGCTACGCCGGCTTCCCGCGCCTCGAACTCGTCGGCGCTGGCCTTGCCACGCTGATCTCCCAGGTGGTGGCCGTGGTCTTCCTTGGGATCGTGATCGCGCGTGCGAACCGTGACTCGCCGGTCGGCCTGCGCATTCGCGACTGGCAGATGGCCCGGGGCCTGCGTCTCGAGGTGATCCGGATCGCGTTACCCAGCATCGCCGAACGCCTCCTGATGAACGCCGCGATGCTGATCTACTTCTGGATCCTTGGGCACTACTACGGCACCGTCTCGGTCGCAGCCTATACCGTCGGCGTGGCACTCCTATCCCTCTCCTGGGTCCCCGGAACCGGCTACGCCCAGGCCTGTGCCACGCTCGTCGGGCAGGCACTCGGCGCCGGACGCCCGCGCGAGGCGATCCGGATCGGCTGGCGCTGTGCCGGCCTGGCCCTCGGGACGGCGGTGATCCTGGGCGTCGTCTTTGCCCTCAGCCGAACTCCGCTGGCCGAACTCTTCACCGATGACCCCACGGTGATCGCCGCTCTCGGCCCCTTCATGCTGACCCTGGCCGTGGCTCAACCCTTCTTGCAGGTGCACTTCACCCTGGCCGGCGCCCATCGCGGCGCGGGCGACACCTGGACACCGCTCGTCGCCGCCGCGGTCGGAAACTGGGTCTTCCGGGTCCCGTTGGCACTGCTATGCGCCATCACCCTCGAGACGTCGGTCGAGTGGATCTGGTATGCGATCGTCTTCGATCACGTTTCGCGCGCCGGCTGGCTCACGCTTTCGTTCGCGCGTGGGCGCTTTCTCACTCGGTACTGACCCGGGGCCGCGAAGCCCGCGCCTCCTCGAATTCGAAGCGGAAGCCTTCTTCGCCCTCGGCATCGACGCGCACCTTCCCCCCGCGCGCCAGTTTCCCAAAGAGCACCTCCTCGGAGAGGGGATCCTTGATCCGCTTCTGCAACACCCGCTCCAGCGGACGCGCGCCGAAGGCGCGGTCGTAGCCGAGTTCTGCCAGGCGCTCACGCGCAGCGGGCGTGAGCTCGATGGCGATTTTGCGTTCGGCGAGCTGCGCCTCGATTTCGGCAACGAACTTGTCGACGACGCGGCCCATCACTTCGGGGCCGAGCGGATCGAAGTGAACGACCTCGTCGAGCCGGTTGCGGAACTCGGGACTGAAGAGGCGCTCGATCGCCTTCGAAATGTTTCCCGCGCTCTCGTCCCCGAAGCCGATGGCGCGTTCGCTCATCTCGCGAGCGCCGGCGTTCGAAGTCATGATCAGCGTCACGTGGCGGAAATCCGCTTCGCGTCCATGGTTGTCGGTGAGGGTGGCGCGGTCCATCACCTGCAAGAGAACCGAAAACAGGTCGGGATGCGCCTTCTCGATCTCGTCGAGCAGGAGCACGGCGTAGGGGTGTTTTCGGACCTGCTCGATCAGCAACCCGCCGGCGTCGTAGCCAACGTAGCCCGGGGGCGCGCCAATCAGCCTCGAGATCGAGTGCTTCTCCATGTACTCGCTCATGTCGTAACGCAGGAAGGGAACGCCGAGGGTCAGGGCCAACTGCTTCGAGAGTTCGGTCTTGCCGACGCCCGTTGGGCCGGTAAAAAGGAAGGCCCCGACCGGCCGGGTCGGCCCAGAAAGCCCCGCGCGCGCCCGGCGCAGGGCCCCCACCACGGTTTTGATCGCCCGATCCTGTCCGAAGACGCGCGAGCGCAGCGCAGCATCGAGTTGCTCGAGTCGCTCGCGCTCGCTGCCCGAGGTCCGGTCCACCGGGATCCGCGCCATCCGCGCCACCACGCGTTCGACGTCCCGCACCCCGACCGTCTTTCGCGGTCTCTTCGAGGGGCGCAGCCGCACCGCCGCACCCGTCTCGTCCATCAAGTCGATGGCCTTGTCGGGAAGGAAGCGGTCATTCAAATGGCGTACCGAGAGATCGACGCAGGCCTTGAGCGCTCCGCCGGTAAAGCGCACCCCGTGGTGTTCCTCGTAGCGCGGCGCAAGACCTTGAAGGATGCGGACGCACTCGCCGGGTTCGGGTTCGCCGATGTCGATCTTCTGGAAGCGCCGCGACAGCGCGCGGTCGCGCTCGAAGTGCCGATACTCCTGGTAGGTGGTGGAGCCCATGCAGCGCATTTTTCCGCCGGCAAGCAGTGGTTTCAGCATGTTGGACGCGTCGACGGTAGTGCCCTGGGCGGAACCCGCCCCGAGGATCGTGTGAATCTCGTCGATGAAGAGAATCGCGTGCTTCTTCGCGAGCAGGGCGTCGGTCAGGGCCTTGAAGCGCGCCTCGAAATCGCCGCGGTAACGCGTGCCGGCCAACAGCGACCCAAGGTCGAGCGAGAAGATCTCTGCCGCCGCGAGGTCGGCCGGCACCCTGCCCTCGTGGATTCGCAGGGCCAGCCCCTCGGCCATCGCCGTCTTCCCGACGCCGGTCTCGCCCACGAAGATCGGGTTGTTCTTGCGGCGTCGTGCCAGCACGTGGACGGTGCGCTCGATCTCCGGACCGCGACCGATCAGCGGATCGAGTTCTCCACGCGACGCCTGCTCGCTGAGCGCCTGGGTAAAGGCCGCGATGGGGTCCGTGGGCGTCTCGGATCCGCCCTCGTCGCCGAAGGGAAGCCCGCCCGCGGCATCGCCTTCGGCCTGGTCTCCGCCCGGGCCGCGCCCCTCGCCGAGCTTCGACTCGCCGTGCGTGATGTACCGAAGGATGTCGAGTGGGGTGACGTCCTGGGAACGCAGCAGCAATACCGCGTAGGAATCCGGCTCCTGGTAGATCGACACCAGCAGGTCCCCTATCTCGACTTCTTCCTTCTCGGCGCCTTCGGCGTGGTCAAGGGCGTGCTGCAACACCCGATGGAAGGCCAGGGTCTGCTGTGACTCGACACTCTCGTCGCCGGGAACGGCTTCGAGGTCCTCGCCGAAGAAACGCTCGAGACCCGCCTTCAGGGTGGGGACGTGGGCACCCGCGTGCCCCAGGATCTCGATCCCGCGGTCACTGTGGAGCAGCGCGTAGAACAGATGCTCCACCGTGAGATAGGCGTGCCTTCGGCTCACGGCCTCGCGGTAGGCCGCCTGGAGCATCAGCTGCAATTCTCGACTGATCGAACTCATCTCGGGTTCATCCCCCTGTGCTCCTCATTCCTTCTCGACTCCCGCACGCAGCGGATAGCCCCGCTTTTCCGCGAGTTGGTGCACCGCGGTCACCTTCGTCTCGGCAATCTCCTGGACGTAGACACCGGCCACGCCGAGCCCACCTCGATGAATCTGCAACATGATCTGGGTCGCGGCGGCGGGACCCTTACCGAAAATCGTTTCCAATAGCGAAACGACGAACTCCATCGGGGTGTAATCGTCGTTGTGCAGGAGCACCTTGTAACGGGCGGGGCGCCGCACCCTGGTTCGCGTCTGGGTGGCCACCCCACCCTCCTCGCGCCGATCCGGCGCCGGGTCCCGGGGCCGCCCGTCGCCGCTCGCGCGGGCGAAGTCACGATGCACAGGCGTTAGGTGGCGCAGACGAAGACCCATCCCGGGAGTCTAGCCGTGGCCCGGGATCGGGGCCGCTTCGATCCTCTCTGCGGGAACGGCGCGGCGCCTCGCTCCTCGCCTGGAGCTAGACTGGGCCCGTGGCCCGTGTCCATCTCGAAGACGGCGTTGCCGGACTCCCGCGAGCCGAATGGAACGCGCTGGTCGGGGACGGTTCCCCGTTTCTGGAGTGGGACTGGCTCGCATCTCTGGAGGAAGCCGACACCCTCGGCGCCGAGCGCGGCTGGCTGGCGCGACCCCTTTTGCTGCGCGAAGCGGATCGAATCGTGGCCGCCGCTCCGCTCTACGTCAAGGCACACAGCGAGGGCGAATTCGTCTTCGACGGGGGGTGGGCCGACGCCGCTACCCGCGCGGGCATCGACTACTACCCGAAGCTCCTGGTCGGGGTTCCCTTCACGCCGGTCAGCGGGGCAAGGCTCCTGGTGGCACCGGGCGAGGACGTCGCGGCCCGGCGACTCGAACTCGTAAAGGCGCTGCGCGACCTCTGCGCCGCGAATCACTTCTCCGGAATTCACGCAAACTTCTGCCTGCCGGAGGAGATTGCCGTCCTGGAATCCCTGCACTTCCAGGCGAGGTTAGGCCTCCAATACCACTGGTCGAACCGGGGCTGGAACAGCTTCGAGGATTACCTGGCAGCCTTCCGCAGCAAGCGCCGCAACCAGGTGCGGCGCGAGCGCCGCTCGGTGGCGGAAGCCGGAATCGAAGTCGAGGTATTCGTTGGGCGTGACATCCCGGACCGCCTCTGCGAAACGATGTACCGCTTCTACCTCGCGACGATCGAGAGTCGATACTGGGGACGGCAATACCTGAATCGCGGCCTGTTCGAGCTTCTCTTCGAGCGCTACCGCGAGCGACTCGTGTTGGTGGTGGCTTCGTTGGGGGACGAGCCGATCGCGGGAACCTTCAACGTCGCGAAACAGGGCGTGCTCTACGGGCGCTATTGGGGCGCTTTGCGGTCTGTGCGAAATCTCCACTTCGAGGTCTGTTACTACCGCGCCATCGAGTACTGCATCGAGGCGGGCTTCCATCGTTTCGAGCCTGGGGCCGGGGGCGACTACAAGCAGCTGCGCGGTTTCGATGCCCAACCCACCTGGAGCGCGCACTTTCTCGCGGACCCGCGCCTGGCCGAAGCGGTGGGACGCTTCCTCGATGCCGAACGCGCACAGGCCCAGTCCGAAATCGATTGGCTGCGCTCACGCAGCGCCCTCAAGCCCCAATAGCCCCGCGCCAACCGGGACGGTCCGACTCTCGTACCCTTAGCGACACCTGTCCTTTCTCCCCACGGACTGCAAGGGGTTTCCCGGGCGGACACGGTCCGGGGGGTCCTGCGCGAATCGCGATCATCAACCAGTCGTTGCGATAGGGACCCGTCGCTTTCGCCGTTGCGCAGCCCGGTACGAGTGCGATGCCCCGAGCGGTCGCTTCGGACCCCCCGGACACGTGTCCGCTAGCAACGCTGCCGGTAGCCCGCGCCATCCACTCCGGTAGCGCTTCGAGTCGCCACCGGACCCCGTACGCGGGCATTCCGCTCGCCCGGCGACGGAGGTCACCGCGTGGCTCTCCAACAAGCCCGCTGCGCGCCGCCCGGCTCGAGGGGGGGCGATTTTGGAGCGCGTTCACCCCCGTCGACACCCGGACGCTCCACCCGCGTACCGACCGCGCGGTGATTCCGATTCGCTAACGAAGCTCGTGCAGCCACCCACTCGCGATCAACCCCACCGAGCGTCCGCCTAGCCTCACCGCCGCGTAGCGGTGTGGCGCGGATGGAGGTGCAGGCGAAATCAAGCGCAGCGAGCCTCTCGCGTACCGCCCCCTTCGAGTTGCCCGAAGCGCGCGCAGAGCAAGCGGTGCGCCCATGGGAGCGAAGCGAGCCATTCGCCGGAACCTCTATCCGCGCCACGCCGCGCCAGGCAACCCCCTGGACCGCGGGCGCCTGCCGAAGCCCGACGCGTTAAGTCTTTCCGGCAGACTCCGCCGTGTCCCCTTCTGCACTGCTGCAGTCATGCACGACCGTCCCCGCCTTCGGGCCAGCGGTGTTCCTAAAGCGAGGCGAGCGCCCGAGTGCGGGCGGCGCGCAGACGCGCGAAGTCCTCTGCGGCGTGGTAGGACGAGCGCGTCAGCGGCGACGATGAGACCAGAAGAAAGCCCTTGGCCCGCGCGACCTCCGCGAAGCCGTCGAATTCGTCCGGCGGGACGTAGCGCACGACTTCGGCGTGGCGGCGCGTGGGCTGCAGGTATTGGCCGATGGTCAGGAAGTCGACGTCGGCGGCGCGCAGGTCATCCATCAGGGCATGCACCTCTTCTGGCTCTTCCCCCAACCCGACCATGATTCCGGATTTCGTAAACAGGGCGGGCTCGGCACGCTTTACCGAGGCCAGCAGTTCGAGCGAATGCCGATAGTTCGCTCCCGGTCGCACTCGCCGGTAGAGCCTCGGCACCGTCTCGAGGTTGTGGTTGTAGACATCCGGTCGCGCCCGCGCGACGCGAAGCGCCGCGCCGGGCTTGCGTCGAAAGTCCGGCGTCAGGACCTCGATGCTGGTGCCAGGGGTCCGGGCCCGAATCGCCTCGATACACGCCTCGAAATGCGAGGCCCCTCCGTCCGCCAGATCGTCACGATCCACCGAAGTCACGACCACGTGCGCGAGCCCCATGCGCGCGATGCCCTCGGCGAGATGCCGCGGCTCGTCGCGGTCGACGGGCATCGGCACGCCGGTGGCCACGTTGCAGAAGGCACAGGCCCGGGTGCAGATGCTGCCGAGCACCATCACCGTCGCGTGCTTCTTCTCCCAGCACTCCCCGATGTTCGGGCAGGCGGCCTCCTCGCATACGGTGTGCAGCGAAAGCTCGCGCATCAAACGGCGCGTCTCGGCGTGGGCCTCTGTGCTGGCGAGGCGCACACGAAGCCACGGCGGCTTCGGGGAGCGGCGCCCCGGACGCGGCCCCGCGCTTTCACCTTTTTCCGGGCCCTGTTTCAAGGCGTCTCTCCCTGCCTCACCGGTTAGCTATGGATCGCGCGCCCCCACGCATCGAGTACCGATTCGTGCATCGTCTCCGACAGCGTGGGGTGGGGGAAGATCGTCTCCATCAACTCGACTTCCGTGGTCTCGAGGTTCTGCGCGATCGCAAAACCCTGGATCAATTCGGTCACCTCAGCCCCAACGAGGTGCGCGCCGAGCAATTCGCCGGTTTTCGAATCAAAGACCGTCTTCACCAGCCCGGCGGTTTCACCGAGTGCAATCGCCTTGCCGTTTCCGAGGTAAGGAAAGCGTCCGACGCGAATCTCGTAGCCCGCTTCGAGGGCCGCCGCTTCGCCGAGGCCGATACTCGCAATCTGCGGACGGCAGTAGGTACAGCCCGGGACGCGGAGCACGTTGAGCGGGCGCAGCCCCTCGACACCGGCGATTCGCTCCGCTGCGAGCACTCCTTCGTGCGTCGCCTTGTGAGCGAGCCACGGAGGCCCGGCGACGTCGCCGATGGCGTAAACGCCGGGGGCCCCGGTTTGCATCCATTCGTCGGTGAGAATGTGTCCGCGATCGACCTCGATGCCCTGCTCTTCCAGCCCGAGGTTCTCGACGTTGCCGACGATGCCCACCGCCAGGATCGCGCGCTCGACCTCGATCTCCGCCGCGGTTCCGCCCTCGCCGGCGGGCGCGAGCTTCGCACGCAGGCCCGCGCCAGAGGCCACCAACTCCAGGACGGTGGTCGCCGTGTGGATCACGATGCCCTGCTCTTCGAACTGCTTCCGGGCAAAGGCGGCGATCTCCTCGTCTTCCACCGGCAGGATCCGCGGCAGCACCTCGACCACCGTGACTGCCACGCCGAGATCGCGATAAAAGCTCGCGAACTCGATCCCGATGGCACCCGAACCGATCACGAGCAGCGAGGCGGGTAACTCCGAGGGAACCATCGCCTCCTTGTAGCTCCAGATACGCTCCCCGTCGGGCTCGATCCCCGGAAGCGAGCGAGCCCGGGCGCCCGTCGCAAGAATCACGTTCTTTGCCGCCAACACCGCAACCGTCGCACCCGCCTTCTCGACACGAACGCGCCCGCCGCCCGCGAGCACCCCGAAGCCATCAAAGACGGCGACGCCGTTTTTCTTGAGCAGGTGCTTGACGCCCAGCTTCAGGCGCTTCGCAACCTTCCGCGAGCGCGCCACCACCTTCGCGAGATCGATCTTCACCGAACCGATCTCGAAGCCGAAAGCCTCGGCCTCGCGGATCTGGTGCCGCAGCTCCGAAGCGCGCAGCAGCGCCTTGGTCGGGATGCAACCCCAGTTGAGGCAGATTCCGCCGAGATGTTCGCGCTCGACGAGGGCGACCGAGAGACCGAGTTGCCTTGCGCGGATCGCCGCGGGGTAGCCGCCCGGTCCACCGCCGACGACGACGAGGTCGAATTCGCTCGCTTCTGTTTCCGTCACCCGGCCCCCCGTATTCGAAACCGGAGCATAGCGCCGGGACAGCCACCGGATCACGGCGCACGGGTGGTAGGCTCCGGCCATGAGTGAAGTCCGTGGACCGTTCTCCGGTCTCACCGTCATCGATCTGAGTCGGGCCCTCGCCGGTCCCTATTGCACGATGCTGCTGGCCGATCTCGGGGCGCGAGTGATCAAGATCGAGCGCCCGGGGCGCGGCGACGAGGCACGCCAGATCCCTCCCCTGAAGGATGGCCGTTCGGCCTACTTCGATTCGCTAAACCGCGGCAAGCAGAGCCTGGCCCTTGACCTGAAGAGCGACGCGGACCGCGAGATCCTCTTCGAGCTGCTCGCAGATGCCGATTTGCTGGTGGAAAACTTCCGCCCCGGGACCCTTGATCGGCTGGGCCTGGGCTGGGACGACCTGCACCCGCGCTTTCCCCGGCTGATCTACGCCGCGACCTCGGGCTTTGGCCACACGGGGCCCCGAGCCTCGCTCCCCGCTTACGACATCGTGGTCCAGGCGATGGGGGGCCTGATGAGCCTGACCGGCGAGGAAGGCGGCCCGCCCACCCGTGTCGGCACCTCGATTGGCGACATCGCCGCAGGCCTGTTCACGACCATCGGCATTGGGGCTGCGCTCTACGACCGCGAACGCAGCGGGAAGGGCCGGAAGATCGACGTCTCGATGCTCGACAGCCAGGTCGCCCTGCTCGAAAATGCGATCGCCCGCCTGGGTGCCTCGGGAGAGATCCCCGGCCCCATCGGGGCGAGACACCCTTCGATCACGCCCTTCGCCCGCTTCGCCACGGCCGACGGCCCCATCGTCATCGCGGCGGGAAACGACGAACTCTTCGCAAAGCTCTGCCGCGTGCTTCGTCGGAGCGACCTCGCCCGGAACCCCGATTACGCCAGCAACGCCCAGCGCACCGAAAACCAGCAGCGCCTGGCGACCGAGATCGAAGCGGCCCTCGCCGTTCGCGGGACCGAGCCCTGGCTGGCGGAGCTGGAGGCCGCCGGGATCCCCTGCGGCCCGATCCAGAACGTGGCCCAGGTGCTGGCCGACCCCCAGGTCCTGGCGCGCAACATGATCGTCGAGACCCGAGACGCTTCTGGGGCCCGCCAGCTCATGGCCGGAAACCCAGTGAAAATCTCGGGTTTTGAGGATCCCACGACCCGCCGAGCCGCCCCGGAACTCGACGCGGACCGCGACTCGCTGCTGGGCAAGGGGGCGAAAGCGGACTGATTCGCCGGGCCCCTACGGGAATCGAGCGCTCCGAAAGGGCGGCGCTGCGCCCCATACAGGCGTGCCGCGAATCGTTGCGCACGAAGTTTTTTTGCCGATTCGAGCATTCGGCCCTTGCACCGTTCCCGGCGCCGCAGTAAATAGCTCGCATCAGCCACGGGGGTGGCTGGGAGCGACCCATTGGAAGCTTGGGTTTCCGAGATTCCGCTCGTAGTCTGGCTCGCGGGTTTTCTCGCGCTTTACATGGCGTGGGGAATCGGCGCGAACGACGTCGCTAACGCCATGGGCACCAGTGTGGGCTCCGGGGCCCTCACCCTGGGCGGTGCCGTCCTCGTTGCCGGCGTGCTCGAGTTCTCCGGGGCGTTTCTGGCGGGGGGCCACGTCACCGACACCGTCCGCAAGGGCATGCTCGACATGGACAAGGTGGCGCTCGCACCCGAGTTGCTCGTCTACGGGATGCTCGCCGCCCTCTCCTCAGCGGGCACCCTGCTCCTGCTCGCGTCGTGGAAGGGCCTGCCGATTTCAACCACGCATTCGATCGTCGGGGCCATCATCGGCTTCGGCTCGGTGGCGTTCGGCATCGAGGCCGTGGCCTGGGGAAAGGTGATCCAGATCGTGCTCTCGTGGATCACGTCGCCGCTGCTCGGCGGCGCCCTGGCCTTCGGGATCTTCCGACTGATCCGCAGCCTGATTCTCAACCAGGAGGATCCCATCGCGAGCGCCCGCACCCGCGGACCCTATTTCTTCTTCGTCGTCTTCTTCGTGATCGGCATGGTCACGCTCTTCAAGGGCCTGAAGAATCTGCACCTCGATTTCGATTTCGCCACCGCCCTCCTGCTCTCCCTGGGCCTCGGGGTTCTCGGCTTTGCGATCGGGAGCGTCTTCGTGAGACGAGTCGCGGCCCAGGTCGCCGCGGGGGAAGACGAAAACCGGCGGACCCGTGGGGTCGAGCGGATCTTCGTCGTGCTGCAGATCCTCACGGCCTGCGCGGTCGCCTTCGCGCACGGCTCCAACGACGTCGCCAACTCGATCGGTCCGCTGGCCGCGATCGTCAACGCCGATGTCGGCATCGACATGGTGAAGCAATCCGCCGTCGCTCCCTGGATGCTGGCCCTCGGTGGCATCGGCATCGTCTTCGGGCTCGCCACCTGGGGCTACCGGGTGATGGAGACCATTGGCCGCAAGATCACCGAATTGACACCGAGTCGGGGCTTCGCGGCGGAACTCGCCGCGGCGATGACGATCATCGTCGCGTCGCGCCTGGGCATCCCGGTTTCGACCACGCACATTCTCGTGGGAGGGGTGCTCGGCGTGGGCCTGGCCCGGGGCATCGGAGCGCTCGACCTGCGGGTGGTCGGCCAGGTCTTCATATCCTGGGTTGCCACGGTGCCGCTGGCGGCCCTGCTCTCGATCGTTTTCTTCTATCTTCTAAAAGCCCTGCTCGCTCCCTAGGAGACCGACGATGAGCGTGATCGCAAACCTGTTCGGACACTCACCCATTCGGCCCATGCAGCAGCACATGAAGGCGGCGGTCCACTGCGCCCGCGAGGTCCTGCCGTTGGTGGAGGCGATGGTCGAAGGCGATCTGCCGGCGATCAGCGCCTGTCGCGCTCGCATCGATTCTCTCGAGCACCGGGCGGACGAACTCAAGAACGAGATCCGCTCGCACCTGCCCCAGCGACTCTTCATGGCGATGGAGCGCCGCGACCTGCTCGAGATCCTCAACCGCCAGGATTCGATCGCCGACGTGGCCCAGGACATCGCCGAACTCGCCGACCTGCGCGGAATGCACGTCCCCCCTCCGCTGGCCGCCCCCCTGCGCGCCCTCGCGGTCCGCTCGGTGAAAACCTGCGAACAGGCCGAGGAGGCGATCTCCCGCCTCGATGAGCTGATCGAGACCGGCTTTGGCAAGCGCGAAGTCGGCCGCGTCGAAGAAATGCTGGGCGAGCTGGCGCGCCTCGAATCCGAAACCGACGATCTCGCAGACCAATGCCTACGCGCGCTCTTCGCCGTAGAGGACGAGCTCGGCGTGGCCACCTTCTTCTGGTACGAACTGATCGGTTGGGTCGGACGGATGTCGGATCACGCCGAAGCGGTCGGCAACCGCATCCGCCTGCTAATCGCGGACTGAGCCCCGGGTTCCCACGAACGTTCACCACCCAGTTCCGGGGGCAACGCTTTCGGCGCGGTCCTCCTCCCTGGTCGGCAATGCAGCTACGGCCCAAACTCCGACTGCGCCGCCGCAGAACTGGAAAAACGCCATGAGCGCGAACCGCAAGCAGAGCCGATGGATCTCCACCGCACTCGTCGTGGCGCTTTCGATCGCGTCCCCAGCCCTCGGGGCCGAGCAGTCGGTTGCCGAGGAGGCCCCCCCCCGGACCCCCGTGGATCCGAAGGGCTGGCAGGTCCACTGGCACAACGGCACCCGTATTGAGCGCAGCGACGGCCAATTCAAGCTGAAGTTTGGGGGCCGCACGGTGCTCGACTTCGCCCAGATCTGGGGTGATTCCAGCCTGCGCCAGACCGTCGGCAACGGGGACTTCGGGAGCGGCGTGGAATTTCGGCGGGCCCGGCTCTTCGCACAGGGAACCTTCTACAACCGGCTGATCTTCAAGATCCAGTACGAGTTCGCCAATGCCGGAGACGACGGCGTCCACTTCAAGGACCTTTACCTGGGCCTCATGGATCTCGGCCCCGTCGGGACGCTGCGCATCGGCCACATGAAGGAAGACTTTTCGCTGGAGGAAATGACCTCCTCAAAGTACGGCGTCTTCATGGAGCGAAGCCTGTCCGCAGCCTTCAACCCCGGGCGCAACACGGGCCTCTCGGCGTACAACACCTTCCTCGAGGGCCGCCTCCGCTACGCCCTCGGCGGCTTCCATGCCACCGACAGCGGAGGGTTTGGCTGGAAGGACTCTGACGGAACCACCTACCACGTCACTGCACGTCTCACCGGACTCCCCGTCTGGGAAGACGACGGCAAAAAGCTGGTGCATCTCGGCTTTAGTTACAGCCACCAATTTACCGGCAGCGGCGGCACTGGCCTGCATTATGGCAAGCGCCCCGAGTCGCACCTCGCCGGCCACTACGTCGACACCCCGATCCCAGACCCCGGCGGCGGGACCACCGACATCGCGGTCGACGGCGTCGATCTCGTGACCGTCGAGTTCGCCGCAGTCTACGACTCGCTCTCGCTCCAGGCCGAATGGCAGGCCGCTCTCCTCGAACGGCCCGGACTGGAAAGTTCCCTGCTCTGGGGCGTCTACGGCCAGGCGGCCTACTTCCTCACCGGGGAGCACCGCAACTACACTCAAAAATACGGAAACTTCGGTCGCACGAAATTGCTCTCGACCTTCGACCCGGGAGTCGGCGACTGGGGCGCCTTCGAACTCGCTGCGCGCATCTCCTACCTCGATCTCAACGACGCGGGCATTCGCGGCGGCCGCCTGCTGGACGTCACCGCCGGGGTCAACTGGTACCTCTGGCCGAACCTTCGCCTGATGGCGAACTACGTCCATTCAGAGTTGTGGGATCGCGGCACGGCGGTCCCCGGAAGCGGTGCCGGGGACCTCTTCGAAATGCGCCTGCAGTTCGACTTCTAGACCGTCTCGGCTCGGGCAGGCGAGGCGGCTACACTGGCCCTCGTCATGTGGAAGCGCGCACTCGAAAGCATCTCTCTCGAAGTCGAGCACCGGAGCCAGGACGGCGACCGTGGGCCGACGCTCCGCGTGCGCGACGCCGAGGGCCGCGAACGCCTGCGCTTCGACTGTTTCCGCGACTTCCCCCACTTCCATTACGACCCCGAGGGCCGCGACGAGATCAGCGCCCTCGATCCGCGCGGCGACAGCATCGCCTGGGTCTTGAATCAGCTTCGGATCGATTTCGCTGGCACCCTCGAGCGCGCCGGCTCAGCGAAGCCCGAGTTCCCGCCCGAGGCGCTCGAAGCGGCCCTCGACGCCGCCGAAGCCGAGATGAGGAACCCCGCCATCGACTTCGACGCGCTCGACCTCGAAACCCTGCGCGCTCGACAGAGCGAGAAGTGGAGTACCTACGACGCGGACGTGCTGCCGGCGTGGGTGGCCGAAATGGATTTCCCAATCGCCGAACCGATCCAGCGTGTGCTCGAGCGCTTCCTGCAGAGGCGCGACTTCGGTTACCCGATCGCTCCCAACGCCACCGGCCTGCCCGAGGTCTTCGCAGCTCGCATGCAGGAACGTTTCGGCTGGAACCCCGACCCGACCGAGGTAGAGATCCTGGCCTGCGTGGTGCAGGGCTTGCATGTCGCCCTCGACGCCTACTCGGCCCCCGGCGACGGCGTCGTCGTGCAGACCCCGATCTATCCGCCGTTCTTGCAGGTGGTGGCCGAGACCGGCCGCCGCCTGGTGGAGAACACGTTGGTCGATTCGGGGGAGCGCTTCGAGATCGACTTCGACGCATTGCGCCGGGACACCGATGCGCGCACGCGGGTGATCCTCTTCTGCAATCCCCACAACCCCTGCGGCCGGGTCTTTGGGCGGTCGGAGCTCGAAGCCCTCGCAACCCTCGCCTGCGAACGCGACTGGGTGGTGGTGAGCGACGAGATCCATGCAGACCTCGTCTTCGACGGTCGCGAGTATCTCCCCTTCGCCTCGATCTCGCCCGAAGCAGCCGCGCGCACTGTCACCCTGACTTCCGCCACCAAGGCCTTCAACATCCCGGGGCTGCGCTGCGGCCTCGCACACTTCGGCACCCCAGAGCTGCGGCGCCGCTTCAACCAGGCGCACCCACGCAATGCCCGGGGCGGCATCGGCCTGCTCGGCCTGCTGGCGACCAACGCGGCGTGGCAGCACAGTCAGCCCTGGCTCGATTCCGTGGTCGCCACCCTCGACGGCAATCGCCGCTTTGTCGCTGAAAGCATCGCGCGCGATTTCCCCGGCGTGGTACACCACCTGCCCGAGGCCACCTACCTCGCCTGGCTCGACGTGCGCGCTCTCGACCTCGGAAGCCATCCGGCGAAATTTTTCCTCGAAAAGGCCCGTGTGGCCCTGAACGAGGGGCGCACTTTTGGCGAGCGCTTCGATGGTTACGTGCGCCTCAACTACGCCACCTCGCGAGAGCTCCTCGGAGACATTCTCGAACGCATGCTCGGGGCTCTCGCCCAGCGCTAGGCGCACAGAAGGCCGAAGCTCGCGACGCGGTGCAGACCGCAAGAGATCACGAAAGAGGCGCGATGGCGCATTCGCACGGGCACACAATGGGAATCGGCACCGCGCGCGAGGCTCGGGGAGACCACGCGCGGCGCATCCTCGTCGTAGCGATCCTCTCAGCCCTGTATGTCGTTGTCGAAGTCGTCGGCGGGCTCTGGTCGGGCTCGTTGGCACTGCTGGCGGACGCCGGCCACACGCTCTCGGATGTCGGCGCGCTCGTGCTCAGCCTGGTCGCGATCTGGATCGCAAAGCACCCCGCCACCAAGCGTCGCACCTTTGGACACACCCGCGCGGAGATCCTCGCGGCCCTCGCGCAGGGCGTGGGACTCCTGGTCGTGGCCATCTTCGTCAGCATCGAGGCGATCGAACGCTTCGGTGCCCCCCGAGAGGTCTCTGCGGGTGTGATGATCGTGGTCGCCAGCGGCGGCCTTGCGATGAATGCCTTCGGCCTCTGGTGGCTGCGGCAGGGCCGCCACGAGAATCTGAACCTGCGCGGCGCCTGGCTCCACATCGCCAGCGATGCGCTGGGAAGCATCGGCGTGATCGTCGCCGGCATCGCAATCGAGGCCTACGGCTGGACCTGGATCGACCCCGCGGCTTCCCTCCTGATCTCGGCGTTGATCGTCTACGCCGCCGTTTTTCTTCTACGCGACGTGGTCGACGTCTTGATGGAGTCGGCCCCTGCCCATCTCGACACCGACGAAATCCGCGGGCAACTCCTGGCAGAACCCGGCGTCCTCGAGATCCATGATCTCCACGTCTGGAGCATCGGCAGCGGGGAGGTCTCACTCTCCTGCCACGCCATCGGCAGCGCCGACTTCGAGGCCGGCGATCTGCTGCGGCGACTCCAGCAGCGCCTGCGCGGGAGTTTCGGGATCGAGCACGCAACGCTCCAACTCGAGCCCGAGGCGGGCGCCGAGGTCTGCGCGGCGAACTGCGAGCCAGAAAATTCCCCGAGCACCTGAGCGCACCCAAGCGGGCTGACCAGGGGCAGGCGGGTGCTCGCCCGGTGGCGGCGGCTTTCGGCT
>Ga0209554_1000559_pt1 | contig 31088 bp, 21 predicted proteins | sample MarorgKNORR_S2LV_5_FD_188221 | JGI IMG/M metagenome (GOLD analysis project Ga0209554, IMG submission 188221) | Marine microbial communities from the Southern Atlantic Ocean, analyzing organic carbon cycling - Bottom_A/KNORR_S2/LV (SPAdes) (version 2) | ecosystem: Environmental > Aquatic > Marine... | reverse complement strand
TCCCCTGGGCGCGTCGCACATCGATGCCCGCGTCCCCCACCAGCGCCACGCCCGCGGAGTCGTAACCGCGATACTCGAGGCGACGCAACCCGTCGATCAGCACTTCGACGGCGGGGTGCTCTCGACCGATGTACCCGACGATGCCACACATGACTGCTTCACTCCCGACCGGGGCTGCATGCCCCGTTCCTTCAATCGCTCTTCTTCGACGCCCTGCGCCGGGCCGCCCAACCCTCGATCTCTCGCTGCCGGGCGCGCGCAACCACCAGCGAATCCGCTGAGGCATCCTTTGTCACCGTTGAACCGGCGGCCACGAAACTGCCGTCTCCCAGGGACACCGGCGCAATCAGGTTGGCGTTGCAGCCGATGAAGACACCCCGACCGACCTTCGTCCGGTGCTTCGAAATGCCGTCGTAGTTCACGGTGATCGACCCACAGCCGAAGCTCGACCCCTCTCCGACGTCGGCGTCGCCGATGTACGAAAGGTGGTCGGCCTTTACGAAGGGCCCGAGCACGCTGTTCTTGATCTCGACATAGTTGCCGACGCGAACGCCCTGCATCAGGTGGGTCCCCGGGCGCAGGTGCGCACTCGGGCCGACCACCACGTCGTCGTCGAGGCGACTCGATTCGATGGTGCAGTGGGGCTTCAGATGAACCCCGCGGCCGATCACGCTGGCTCCCTTGATGATGCAACCGGGCTCGATCAGGGTGTCGGCACCGATCTCGACATCGACGTCGATGTAGCTGCTCTCCGGGTCCACCAGCGTAACGCCGCCCTGCATCAGGCGAAGAGCGGTGCGGCGGCGCAGAACCCGGGCGGCCTCTGCCAATTCGGCGCGCGTGTTGACCCCCAGACATTCCTCCGAATCCAAGAGGGTGAGCGCCTCGACGCGGTGCCCGCCTTCGACCGCGAAACCGACGAGGTCGGTCAGGTAGCGTTCGCCCTGGGCATTGTGGTCGTCGAGGGAGGCCAGGCCCTCGCGCAGCAGGCGGGCGTCGAAGAGATAGACGCCGGTGTTTCCTTCCTGGATCTCGAGTTCCTCGGGCGTCGCGTCGGTGACTTCGACGATCTTCGACACCGCGCCGGTGGCGTCGCGAACAACGCGCCCCGGGAGCGGCTCGGGCGAAGTCAGCATTGCCAGCGCCGCGCCGGTGCGCGCCTTGAAATCACGCAGTTCGAGCAGGGTCTCGCAGCGCAACAGCGGCGTGTCGCCGTAGAGCACCAGCACGTCGCCTTCGTGATCCTCGAGCTTCGGCTGGGCCTCCTGCACCGCGTGGCCGGTTCCCTTCTGCTCGGCCTGGAGCACGAAGTCGGCGCGGCCGACGAAGGCGGCCCGAACCTCGTCGGCGTCACACCCGACCACCACCAGAAGTCGCGAGGGCGCTAGCGCTTCAGCCTCTGACAGCACGTGCCCGAGCATCGGACGCCCGCACAACTCGTGCAGCACCTTCGCGCGAGCAGACTTCATGCGCGTCCCCTGGCCCGCGGCCAGAATGACGACTGCAATGTCCCTTGCGCTTTGCGCCATCGGCCTCCTCGCGGGCAATCCTGTGAAAACGCGCCGTCGAACCGGAAGGATGGCGCACAGCGGCTCGAATCGGTAACGATCCGCTCCGCTCCCCGCGCTGACCCCCCGGGGAGGAGCGACTCACCCTACAGTGAGTGTCCCCGACGGCGTGTATCGTGTCACGGGTGCTCGCGACCGCGATGCGCGACGAACCGGACGCGCCCCCATTCTGCTCATCGCCTGCACAACCCGGAGCCTTCGATTCCGATCCACGGCAACACCCGCGGCCTCAAGGCCAGCCAGATCCGCGCGGCGACGAAGCTTTCGGGGCGGCGGATCCCGGCGGATCGCCTGATCACCCAGGAACTCGCCCGCGAACTCTGCGAACTCAGCTCGGAAATTCACCGGCAGGTCGGGGTGCTCGTCGATCGCCGGGGCGCCGTCTGTCACGTGATGGTGGGCGACGCCCACAGCATCGAAATGCCCGACTGGGGGCGACTGCGCGCGGGGCGAGGTCGGCTTCGCGGCCTTCGCTGCCTCCACACGCACCTCGGCCAGGAAGGCCTGACCCGCGACGACGTCACCGACCTCGCACTCCTGCACCTCGACGCGATGGTCTCGATCCAAGCGGAGGAGGACGGGCTACCCGGCCTCGCCTTCACGGCGACCCTCGAACCCGCCGGACGCCCCCTTGGGCCCAGCCCCGATGGCATCGAGCGGCTGCCGCCGGCTCCCCCCTCGCAACTCGATTTCGATTTCCAGGTGTTCATCCGTGACCTCGAGGCAGAGCTTTCGCGCGACGCGGACACGAGCGAGGTCGGCCGCGACGACCGGGCGATCCTGGTCTTCGTTACGGCCGGACGAAACCGCGAAGATTGCGAGACCCATCTCGACGAGTTCCGCGAACTCGCGTACTCGGCGAATCTCACGGTGGTCGACGCAATCACCCAGAATCGGCCTCGGGTCGACCCGAAGACCGTCATCGGCCGCGGAAAACTCCAAGACCTGGTGATTCGCGCCTTTCAGAGCGACGTCGACCTGGTGATTTTCGACCAGGACCTGAATCCGACCCAGGCGCGCAACCTCGCGGACCGGATGGAACTACGGGTGATCGACCGGACCCAGTTGATCCTCGACATCTTCGCCCAGCGCGCCCGTTCCCGGGACGGAAAACTCCAGGTCGAGCTGGCCCAACTGAAGTACCGCCTTCCCCATCTCGCCCAGCGCAGCGACCTCTCGCTGTCGAGGCTGGCCGGGGGCATCGGGGGCCGCGGCCCGGGCGAAACACGCCTCGAAGTCGACCGGCGAAAAGTGCGTTCTCGCATCACCCGGCTCGAGTCCGAACTCAAGAAGCTCGGAACCCAGCGAGCCAATCGCCGACGCCGCCGCAGCCGGCGCAACGTCCCGGTGCTCTCGATCGTCGGTTACACCAACGCCGGCAAGAGCACCCTCTTGCGCTCGCTCACACGAGCCGACGTGCACATCGAGGACAAGATGTTCGCCACCCTCGACCCGGTGTCGCGCCGGCTTCGCTTCCCGCGCGAGCGCGAGGTGTTGATCACCGACACGGTCGGGTTCATCCGCGACCTGCCGCCCGATCTGGTGTCGGCCTTCGAGGCGACACTCGAGGAACTGCGCGATTCGACTGCGCTACTCCACGTCGTCGATGCCGCAGCGCCGGACTTCGAGCGCCACATCGAAGCCGTCCACAAGGTGCTCGACGGCATCGGCCTCTCCCAGACACCGGAATTGCTGGTCTTCAACCAGATCGACCGGCTTCCTCCGGGGGAGGGCGAGGCACTGGCGAAGCGCTACGGAGGGGTGGCAGTGTCTGCGCTCAAGAAAAAGGGACTGCGCGAATTGCTTCTGCGAGCCGAAGACCTGCTCTGGCAGGAGGGCGTCTCTCCCGAGACCTTTGCCCGGATCGCGGGAATCAGCAACGAGGGGGGGAACCGATGACAGCGCTTGGAACGACGATGCGAGCTACTCGAAGCCGGGTCGTGGGAACCGGGATGTACGTCCCGGAGAACGTCGTCACGAACGATGACCTGGCGAAGCAGATCGACACCAGTGACGAATGGATCGTGAAGCGGAGCGGAATCCGCGAACGCCGCTGGGTCGTAGAAGGCCAGACCCCCGTCGACCTGGCCGAGGCGGCTTCGCGCGAAGCGCTGGCAGACGCCGGCCTCGAAGCCTCCGATATCGACTGCATCCTGCTCTCGACGCTCTCCCCGCAACACGATTTCCCCGGAACCTCCTTCTTCCTCCACGGTCGCCTCGGTGTCGCCGAGATCCCCTGCATCGATCTGCGCGCCCAGTGCAGCGGCTTCCTCTACGCCCTCGATTTCGCCGACGCGCTGATCGTTTCGGGAAGACACCGGCGCATCCTCGTCGTGGGCTGCGAAGTCCACTCGACGGGGCTCGAAATCTCCGACCGTGGCCGCGACGTCACGGTGCTCTTTGGCGACGGTGCCGGTGCGGTGATACTCGAAGCCAACGACGCACCGGAGGATCCGTCGGGCCTCCTCGAGATCCGCCTGCATGCCGAGGGCCGTCACGCGAAGCGGCTCTGGGTCGACGCACCGGGTTCTGCGAACGGTCCCGCCCGGCTGACGCACGAAATGATCGACGAGGGGCGCATCTACCCCATCATGGATGGCCGCTTCGTCTTCAAGCACGCGGTCACCCGGATGCCCGAAGTGCTACGCGAGACCCTCGACGCCGCCAGCTTGAAACTCGAAGACGTCGACCTCTTCCTCTTCCACCAGGCCAACCTGCGGATCAACGAATACGTGGCGCAGCAACTCGAGATCCCCGCCGACAAGGTCTTCAACAACATCGAGCGCTACGGCAACTGCTCCGCCGCGGCGATCCCGATGCTGCTGGCCGAGGCGAAGCGCGAGGGGCGTCTCAAGAAGGGCGATCTCGTCTCGATGACCGCCTTCGGCTCCGGCTTTACCTGGGCCAGCGCCCTGTTGCGCTTCTAGGCCGCACGGCACCCGGCGCGGCCCCGCGGCGGATCGCCTCCCACGGCGCCGCGGGCGACCAGACCCTGCCGCAGCGCGTCGGATCGCCTCCACCGCACGGCGGTTCAATTACGCCGCGTCGCGTCGGAGTTATCGAAATAAATTCGTAACACTATGGTTTTATTGTAGTTTTACTCTATTGCCACGCTGACGCATCGTGTTATAATGCACCGCGTCATCAGCTCTAACAGCTCTCGCGGGCAAAGAGCCCGCGGCCTGGTCCCCGGACCAGATCAATAGAAAACGAAGGAGATCCAACATGGCAGCAGAAACGAATCCCGTCGGCGACGCCATCGATCGCGTCGAGGAGGCCCTCCGCTCCGCCTCGGACGAATTCGACCGACTCAAGGGCAAGGCCGAGAAGCGCTTCTCGTCCTTCGAGAAGGAAGCGCAGAAGCGCCTCGAGCAATTCCGAAGCGACTTCGTGGATACCGATTTTGGCAAGCGCGCCGAATCCCTGCGCGCCGAGGCGACCAGCAAGGCCGAGGCCGGGATCGAAACGATCCTCGGCAGCATCGGGGTGGCTTCGTCCAAGGAAGCCGAGAAGCTCGACCGCAAGCTGAGCCGCATCAGCCGGCGCCTCAAGAAGCTCGAAGTCGAGAAGGTCGACTCTCCGCAGCTCTAGAGCGAGAGGACGTCGCGGGTTCGCCAGGGAACCTGCACCTCAACCCGGAACGAGAAGCCCGCAGGCCCCCAAACCTGCGGGCTTCTCTCGCTTTTCGGCTAGCTTTCCCCGGCGCCGCCCGCTCCCTCGAGCGCGCCGCACCGGGGGTTTCTTGGCCGCGACTGATTTCCTGAAACTCGACACCACCCACTTCGACGCCGAGGAAATCCTCGTTCGGGATTCCGTGGCTGCGTGGGTGTCGAAGGAGTTCATGCCCCGGCTGCAGGAGCACGTGCGTCAGGACGGCTCCTTCCCCATGGAACTCGTCCCCCAGATGGCCGAACTCGGCATGTTCGGAGCCAACCTCGAGGGCTACGGCTGCGCGGGGATGAACAACGTGGCCTACGGACTGTTGATGCAGGAACTCGAGCGCGGCGATTCCGGGCTCCGCTCCTTCGCCTCGGTGCAGGGCTCGCTGTGCATGTATCCGATCCACGCCTACGGCTCCGAAGAGCAGAAGCAACGCTGGCTCCCGGGGATGGCTGCGGGCGAATTGATTGGCTGCTTCGGCCTCACCGAACCCGATTTCGGCTCATTCGTCACCGGGATGCGGGCGCGCGCCGAGCGCAAGGGCGACCACTGGGTCCTCAACGGGACCAAGCGCTGGATCACCAACGGGTCGATCGCGCATCTCGCCATCATCTGGGCAACGACCGAGGAAGGCGTCCGGGGCTTCGTCGTGGAAACCGACAGCGACGGCTTCGAGAGTCGCGATATCAAGGGAAAATTCTCGCTGCGCGCATCGGTCACCTCCGAACTCTTCCTACAGGACGTCAAAGTCCCCGAAGCCAACCGCCTCCCCGATGCCGCCGGCTTCCGGGGACCGCTCTCGTGCCTGACCCAGGCCCGTTACGGGATTTCCTGGGGCGCCCTCGGCGCAGCCATGGCGTGTTACGAAGAAGCGCTCGACTACGCGAAGGAGCGCGAGGTGCAGGGCGGGCCGCTGGCGACGAAACAGTTGGTGCAAGAAAAACTCGTCTTCATGCTCACCGAGATCACCAAGGGGCAGCTGCTATCGCTCCAACTCGGGCGCCTCAAGGACCGTGGCGAGATGCATCCGACGATGGTGTCGATGGCAAAGCGCAACAACGTCGACATCGCGCTGCGGATCGCGCGCGAGGCCCGGGACATCCTCGGCGCCAACGGCATCGTCGACGACTACCAGGCGATGCGCCACATGCTGAACCTCGAAACGGTGCGAACCTACGAGGGCACCCACGACATCCACACGCTGATCATCGGAGAGCACATCACGGGGATGCGAGCCCTGTAGCGATACGATCTTGAGCACCCTACTCGGTCTCATCTTTTTTCTCTCGGGCGCTTCGGCACTACTCTTCGAAACGCTGTGGTTCTTCCAGACGGGGCTGGCGCTCGGCAATTCGATCTGGGCTTCGAGCCTGGTGCTGGCCAGCTTCATGGCAGGGCTGGCCCTCGGCAACGGAATCGCCAGTCGCTTCGGCCATTGGATCCGGCGCCCGGTCGCGGTCTACGCCGGGCTCGAGGTGGTGATCGGCGTTTCGGGGGCCGGGCTCGTTTTCTTGCTGCCAGAGTTGACCCCGCTGCTCGCCCCGATCCTCGGTCCACTCGTCGACGAGCCGACCCTGCTCAATTCGCTGCGGCTCGGGATCGGATTCCTCTTGATGCTGGTTCCCGCCACCGCGATGGGCGTCACCCTGCCGATCCTGGTGGCCGCGGTCTATGGCCGGGACCAGCGCTTCGGCCACGTCCTCGGGCGGCTCTACGGCTGGAACACGCTGGGTGCGGTGGCGGGGGCCCTGTTGGGCGATGCCCTCCTGATCGGATGGTTCGGGATCGAAGGCTCTGCGCTCTTCGCCGCCGCGCTGAACGGGCTGGTCGCCGTGCTGGCGCTCTTCCTGTCGCCGCACCTTGGCGCCAGCCCCATCGAGAACGTCACCCCCTGGCGAAGGCGCATCTCGCGTCGAGGCTGGGCCCTGCTCGGCGCGGCCTTTCTCGCCGGGGGAGGGCTGCTGGCCCTCGAAGTGATCTGGTTCCGCTTCCTGCTGTTCTTCATTCCTGGCACGAGTTTCACCTTCGCGGTGATGCTCGCGGTCGTGCTCGCCGGGATCGGGCTCGGTGGCTTTGCCGGTTCGGCCCTGCTTTCACGTTGGCCCGAGGCGTTCCGGTTCTCGGGGACCGTCGCGCTACTCGCGGGTGGCCTTGCGATCTGGCTCTACACCGGATTCGAGATCTTCCTGCCGGAGTCGGGGCGCATGCTGAAATCCGGCTTCTGGGACATCCTCAGCCTGGCGCTTCCGCTGATGCTTCCCGTGGCCCTGTGTTCCGGCGCACTCTTTCCGTGGCTCGGCGAGGCCCTCCACCGCGAAATCGGGGGAGAAACGCGGTCCGCGGGCCTCCTCACCCTTGCCAATACAACCGGCGCCGCCATCGGTTCGCTGCTGGGCGGCTTCGTGCTGCTCCCCACCATCGGGGTCGAGGCTTCGCTGCTGGTTCTGGCGGGCGGGTACATCGGGACCGCCGCGCTGGCCTTCGCAGGCGGAGTGCGCCCACAAAAGCGCCTGGCGCGGTGGAGCACCGCGGCCCTCGGCGCGGCGCTGCTTGCCAGCCTGGCCCTGTTCCCGCTGGGCCAGGCCCAGGATCGTTTCCTCGCCCGCGCGCTATCCAACTACGTCCCCCCCGAAAAAGTCATCTCGGTGCGCGAGGGCCTCACCGAAACCCTCGTCCACACCCGCCAGGAACTCTTCGGCGAAGCGCTCCACTACCGCCTGATCACCAACGGACACTCGATGTCGGCGACTTCGCTCGGTTCGCATCGCTACATGAAGCTCTTCGTCTATCTGCCCGTAGCGGTACACAAAGCGCCTCGTACTGCGCTGCTGATCAGCTTCGGCGTGGGCGGAACCGCGCGCGCTCTTGCGGATACCGACGAACTCGAGAGCATCGACATCGTAGACATCTCGCGGGATATCCTCGAGCTTTCGAGACTGGTGGCCTGGGATGCAAGCGAATCCACCGGGCGAGGGCGGACCCAATCGCCGCTCGACGATCCCCGCACCCAGGTCCATATCGAGGATGGCCGATTTTTTCTGCAGACCACCGACCGGCACTTCGACATCATCACCGGCGAGCCGCCGCCGCCGAAGCTTGCCGGAATCGTCAATCTCTACACCCGCGAATACTTCGAATTGATCCGAGAGCGTCTCGCGCCCGGCGGTGTCACCAGCTACTGGGTCCCCGTGCACTCGCTCCTGATCGACGACACCAAATCGATCCTCCGCGCCTTCTGCGATGTGTTCGCGGATTGCACGCTGTGGACCGGATCTGGAAGGGATTGGGTGCTGCTCGGTACCAAGGAGGGTCGGTCGAAGGTCGACCGCGAACGCTTCGGACTCCAGTGGAGGAAGCCCTCCGTGGCGCGCGAATTGCGGGCGGTGGGCTTCGAAGAGCCGGGGCAGATCGGTGCTCTCTTTCTCGCCGATCACGACCAGATCGCCGCGATGACCGCCGACGTGCTGCCCCTCGTCGACGACTTTCCGAAGCGCCTCTCGAACCGGGTCGGCGGAAGCAGCTACGAGGCCTGGATGAACCCAGTGAATACCCGGAAGCGCTTCATCCAGAGCCGCGTTCTGCGCGAGAGTTGGCCGCCGGAACTGATCGCCGAGAGCCTCCCCTATTTCGACCAGCAGGACGAGATCAATCGCATTTTCGGCTACAAGGGCGGCACCAAACGGCCGGGTGTCCAGGGGAACTGGCTCCCGCGAATTCACGACCTCCTCACCGAAACCACGCTGCGCACCTTGCCCCTCTGGTTGATGGACAGCAGCGTCGACATCCAGCGCCTGGCCCGAATTGCCGCGCGCAAGGGCAGCACAACCGGCCCGGTGCACTACCACCTGGGCGCCGGTGCCTTCGTCACCGGAAACTGGCGCGAGGCCTCTCGCCACTTCGGTCGCACGCTGGCACTCCAAGCCGACCCCAATGTGCTCCCGTATCACACCTACGCTCTGTGCCGCGCGGGTTTCTCGGAACGCGGGCTTCGCCAACTCGCGGCCGTGCGCGCAGAGGCGGAATTTTCGGAAAATGCCGCACTCCTCTCGCTTCTCGAAAACATCTGCACGACTCCCTGATCCGAAACGAGACGCCAGCCGACGAAGGGGTTGACTCGAAGGGAGGCACGACCGCTACAGTCGCCGGATGGGCTTCGAGATCGATTCGCGCGTGCTCGAGCGCCTCGAGTGGCCCCAGGTCCAGGAGCGCCTGCATGGCCACTGCAGGCTGTCGCGCACCCGGCGCTGGGCCGAGACGCTCTCCGCATCGCAGCCTGCGGGCGACGATGCGAACGCGGCCACCGGCTCGCTCTTCGAGTCGGATCCCGAGCGCGTCCGGGGGCGGCTCGCAGAAACCCGGGAAGCGCGCCAGTTGCTCGACGCAGACTTCCTCCCCCCCTTCGGACACCCCCCGGATGTCGGCCCGGCTCTCGAACGCGCACGGCGCGGCGGAAGCCTCTCGGGCAGCGAGTTGCGCGGCATCCACTCGAACCTCGCCTGTCTTCTTGAGATGGGCCGCTACCTCGATCGCCACAGCGAGACGATCCCGAACCTGCGGGAGGCCGTCGGCGAGTTCGCGGTCGACGCCCACCTCGCACGCGAGATCGAGACCTGCATCGACCCGTCCGGGGAAGTCAGCGATCGAGCCTCTCCCGAAATTGCGCGCAGCCGCAGGGAAGCCGCGAAGCTCGCCACTTCGATCCAGAAAAAACTCGGTAGCACCCTGCGCGATCCGAAGGTCGCGCCGCACCTCACCGATCACTACGTCACCCTCCGCAACGATCGCTATGTGCTCCCGGTGCGAGCCGATGCAAAGGGTCGCGTGCGCGGGATCGTTCACGACGCCTCCAATTCGGGAACTACGCTCTACGTCGAACCCCAGGCCGTGGTCGAACTCAACAACGAGCTGAAGCAGGCCGAACTGGCGACGGCCCGCGAGGTCCTGCGCGTTCTGCGTAAACTCTCCTTGCGCGTTCGCGAAGCGACTCCCTCGTTCGAAGTCTCTCTGCAGAAGCTCGAGCACCTCGACTGGGCGTTCGCCCGCGCGGAACTGTCCCGGGAGATGGACGCCGTAGAACCGGTAGAGAGCAAAGACGGCAGTTTCGAACTCCTCCAACTCCGTCATCCCCTCATCGATCCAGGGCAGTGCGTCCCCAACGACGTCCGCCTGGGGAGCGACTACCGGATCCTCGTTCTTTCGGGTCCGAACGCCGGCGGGAAGACCGTAACGATGAAGGCCATCGCCCTCGCGGCGCTTTTCGTGCGGGCCGGTCTCTTCGTACCCGCGGCGCCTGGGGCCCGAATCCCCTTCGTCGATACGGTCCTCGCCGACATCGGCGACGAACAGGACATCCGCGAGAACCTTTCGACCTTCTCGGCGCACATGGCCAACCTGGCGAAGATCGCGCGCACCGCAACCGACGCATCGCTCGTGGTGCTCGACGAGATCGGTGTGGGGACCGACCCCGGTGAAGGGGCGGCACTCGCCCAGGCGATTCTCGAGTCGCTTGCGGACCGCGGTGCGCGGGTGATCACGACCACGCACTACAACCTGCTGAAGGAGATGGCCGAAGTCGACGACCGCTTCTGCAACGCCAGCGTCGCGTTCGACCCCGATACCGGCGCCCCCACCTACCGTCTGCGCTACGACATCGCCGGAGCCTCGTCGGCCCGGGCGGTGGCCTCGCGCATGGGAATGCCCCAGTCGATCGTCGATCGCTCCCACGCCCTGCTCGAACGCGATGATCGGCAGCTCGACCGGATGCTTCTCGAACTCGGCGCCAATCGCGCAATGCTCGAGCGCGAGCAGGGCGAGGCCGAGGCGGCGCGCGCCGAAAGCGAGGCGACGCGAGACGCGTACCGCGAAAGACTCGAGCGCTTGAAGGCCCAGCGCGAGAAACTTTTTCAGGCGATGCGAAGCGATCTCGACCGGGCCTTTGGAGAGGCGCACGAGCAGGTGGCCGGGGTGATCCGCGAACTGCAGCGCGGGGGCAGGCGCACCACCGCCCAGGAGGCCGCGAAGGCACGCGAAGAGTTGCTCTCCATCGAGGTCCCGTTCGCCCCTGAAAGCGAAGTGGAGCGCGAGGCGCCGGCGGAACTTTTACGCGACCTGGTGGACTGGAAGCGGATGACCCCAGGCGACCCGGTCACGATTCCGGGGGGCGGAGAAGCATCGCTGCTATCGCTCCCCGATTCGCGCGGACGCGTGCGCGTGCAGGCGGGCAGTGCGCGCATCGAATTATCGGCCGAATCGATTCGCAGCGTTGCCCGGTCGACGTCGAAGCCGGACCCGGCGACGCTTCGAACCGACACCCCTGCGGTCACAGAGACCGAGGAGTCCCTGTCCGGGGGAAATGTCGAAATCGCGCTACGCGGATTGCGCGTCGACGAAGCTCTCCATGCGGCCGAAGACGCCCTCGACCGTGCCGCACGAGACTGTTCGGATACCGTGACCTTCATCCACGGAATCGGAACCGGGGCCCTGCGAGAAGCCATCCACGGTTTCCTGCGAAGCTCCCCCTACGTGGCAGACTTTCGCAGTGCCGAGCGAAACCAGGGGGGCGCAGGCGTCACCATCGCCGTGCTCCGCGGTGCAGAGGAATAATCCCCGAAACCATGCTCGGTACCCGATTCGGTTTCACCGCTGTCGCCTTTTTCGCGGCACTCTGCTTCTCGGCAGGGCTGCTCGGAGTGCCCGCCGCCAGCAGCGACCAGGCCTTCGACGGCCATCGCACCGTGGGCGTTCGCAAGTGCGCGACCTGCCACAAGAAGAAGACCCTCGGAAACCAGCTCGCCGCGTGGCGGGCCGCGCCCCATGCACGCGCCTTCGAGACCCTCTCGAATGCGGAATCCCGGGCGCTCGCAGAAGCTGCCGGGCTCTCGCTTCCGCCGAACCAGGCCCCGGAGTGCCTGCGCTGTCACCAGACGGGTTTCGGCTTGCCCGAGGCGGCCTTTGCCTACGAAATCGATCCCGCGGACGGCGTGCAATGCGAGAGCTGCCACGGACCCGGGCGCGACTACCGCAAGAAGAAGATCATGTCGGACCCAAAGAAGGCGCACGCCAAGGGGCTCTTCGACAGCGACGACCCCGCGATCTGCACCGCTTGCCACAACGCCGAAAGCCCGACCTTCGACCCCGATCGCTTCCTCCTCGCCGATGGAACCCGCTCGGCCTTCGACTTCGAAGTAGCGAAGAAGAGCATCGCTCACCCGATCCCCGAAGCGACGAAGGGTCACTACCTCGAGATCGAGAAGAAGTTGAAGGCCCAGGGGAAGAAGGTCGAGTAGCCCGGCGGCTACTCGTAGAGCGACGCGAAGTCGACCTCGACCTCCACCGTGAAGGTGTGGACCGTCTCGCTGGTGTCGAGGAAACCATCGGGGTGGGTGTCGTCGAAGTCCTGGAGCCGGTAGCCCCACCCGAGAGTCACGGCCTTCGTAAGCCTGTACTCGATGTCGGTCTCGAAACCGACGATCCGGTTATCGAGCCGGTTCGCCGCGTCGAGCACCGCCCCGGTCGAAGAGTTTCGCGAGAGATCGGCACGCGTCCAGGTGAGCGAGACCGCCGCACCGACGGAAACGGCGCTCCCGATGGGATGGCGTCCGCCCACCGCCAACGAATAGACGTCGCTCTCGTAACGCTGGTCCGAGTCGATGAAGAGGTCGTTCGAGACTGCGCCGCTCGAACGCGGCAACTGGATCCGCAGGTGATTCCAGTCCTGGCCGTCGTGGTGCTGCGTGTAGTGGGCGAAGACGCTGAGGTCGCCGACCGGAACCGCGGCGAGCGAAACGTTGTAGCGCCAGTTCAGGCGCTGGTACTCCTTCGATCGCTCGGTTGTCGCCGAGAGCGACCAGCCCGGGGCCTTCCCCGAACGCACTCCACCGGACACCGAGAGAGTGAGCGGGACCGCGACGGGAAACGTGTAACTCGCGCGAGCGTCCGCGTAGACCGCCTTCGAGAGTTCGTTGGGATACGCGGTTTCAGGCCCCCAGTCGTATCCCAACTCGCCTTCGAGCCGCAGCGCTCGACTGCGCAGGTGCCCCGCGAGATAGAAGACGTGGTGCAGGCTGTTCGGACCGACGAGAGCCAAGCTCTTCGGAACGCCATCGGTGGCAAAACGCAACTTGCGATGGCTGTAAGCCGCGCGGTAGCCGAAGGCGGCCCGCACCCCCGAGCGCGGCCGAAAACCGAACTCGACGTTCGCCCCCAGTCTCCCCAGGTCGCGGATGTAGGGCGAATCCTGGGCGGCGAGCGGGGTGACCCCGGGGCCGAGTTGATTGACATCGATGCCGTTGTGGAGGTGAAACCACTTCGCGAAGCCGGTGACGTCGAAGCGCTCGGTCAAAGGCCAGTCGAAGCTGCTCCACAGCGAATAGCTCGTGCGATCGTTGTCGCCGAGCGACGCGGCCTGCTGCCCCGGCGTCTTGCGACCCACCTGGGAGAGATGCGTGAGGGTGGCGCCTCCCTGCAGGCTCGCGGCGCCCCAGCGTCGCGAGAAGTCGAGCCTTCCGGCGACGCGGTCGGTGTCGGGAACGAAGTCCAGGGCGACTTCGCGCCCGGGCAGGAGTTCGGCGGTCTGGAGCGGGGCGTCCTCCCGGAACGATTGGAAATTTGCGCGCAGCGCGGTGGTCCACTTCGGGACGGGCTGGAAGACGAGCCCACCCCCCCCCGTCGTGATCTTCTGGTCCAGCTTGCGGCGGCGCCCCTGGAAGCCGTCGATGGCTGTAGGACTGGGCGACGGCGTGCAGGCGAGGCACATGCTGTCCTGCCGGTATCCGCTGCGCGTTTCGTAGTCGCCGAAAAGATCGATCTGATCGAGGAAGGGAACCTCCCAGTCAAAGCCCTCTGGGCGAAGCGAGACCTCTCCGCCCACGTCTTGCCGGCGAATCCAGAAGCGGTTGTCCGCATCGAAGATCGCGGCGTTCGGCACGTCGGGGTTGTAGATCGAACCAAAGCAGCAGATCCCTCCGAACTGGGTCTCGCCGGTGCCTTCGGGAAATGCGCGCAAGTAGTCGCCCTGGTAGCGACGCCACTCACCTTCGACCTCGAGGCCCTTCCAGTCGAGGTCAAAGAAGCCGCGTTCGTTGAGCGCGTTCGGGCTCCAGCGTTCGAGCCTGAGAAGCCAGGTGTCGTCGCTGCGGCGAAGCCCCAAGTTCGCGTGGAAGAGATCGACGAAGTACGGGGGACGGCCGCCCTGGTTGCGGATATAGCGCCACTGATCGAAAAAGCCCGACACGTTCGACGAATCGAAGGGGGCACTTACCAGGTAGAGGTGCGCGCCCAGGGTGGCCTTCGCTTCGAAACGAAGGCTCTCCTCCTCTTCGTCATCTTCTGCCGCCACGATCATGGCGGGGGCCAGGCAGAGGACGGCGAAAAAGGTGCCCGCTGCGATTCGAAACCGCGCGATTCGAAGCCGCGAGGCGCTAAGCCCATTCGGCGCGGTGCTAGTAGCGGAGTTTCGCATCGCTGTAGGACCCGTGGATCGCGCCGTGGCAGTCGGTACAGCGTCGCAGGAAGGCCCGGGCCTCGTTCGCCTTCAGGAGTTCGCCGGCGGCGCTGGGGAAATCCTGCGTGATCTGGCTATTGCCGGTGATCCCCGTGGCCAAAAGATCGTGGTGAAACTGGTCGTTCAGGGGATGACACCCCAGGCACACCACCGGCTGGATCGTCGCAAGCAGGTTGTCGGCCACCGCGCCGTGGGGCGCGTGACAGCTTCCGCAATTTTCGACCACCGGGGGATGTTCGTAGACCCACGGACCGACGATGTCCTGGTGGCACTGGGCACAGACCTGGTTCGTCGTGGCATGGGCCACGCGCGAGTCCTCGTGGGGGTCGTGGCAGCTGGTGCAGGCCATGCCGCCCTCGCGCACCGGGTGGTGCGAGGGATAGTTGAACTCGGCCGACACGTCGCGGTGGCATTCGATACAGAGCCGTGACGGAACGTCCATGTTCCTCGACCCGGGTTGAGAGAAGACCCGCAGGTGATCGCGATCGGTCGAGTGAGGGTTGTGGCAGTCCGTACAGTAGAGCCCCGCCCGCGAATGCTCGCCGGTGCCCCACGAAAGATGCGTATCGAAGCCCACCGCATGGCAGCGAAGGCAATCCGTGTTTGCGGGGTGGCGGATCTCGAGGGGATCCTCGCTGTCGGCGTGCAGGCTCCCGCCCCCGTGGCAACTCTCGCAGTCGGCGTGGTAGGCGGCGATCTTCTCGTGCCCGTGCACTTCGTCGTGGCACACCAGGCACTCCTCCGCCCCGACCCTCATCGCCCCCGCGACCGGGGCGGAACGATGCGGACCCAGGGCGCTCCAGTCGAGCGAAACACAGGCAGCCCCCAGGAAGATCGCACCGAGGATGGCGACCAGGCGCTTCAAGCCGGGAGTCGCTCGTCTGCGATCAACGCACCCGCGGCGCGCTCCCCCGAAACCACCAACGCATCGAGGTCCGGCCCCTGGAGGTAGTCCCCGGCGAAATAGAGCCGACGCCCCTCGCGTCGGAGTTCGGGCTGGATCTTCTGGAAACGCGCCAGGCGCCGGTAGCTGCCAACGTCAAAACACGGAACCGCGAGTTCGGAGCGCAACCAACGACGAAAGCGAACGGTCCCCGTAGCTCCCGGGTCGATCTGCTCGTAGGCCGCCTCGATTTCCTTCGCGACCACGTCGTCGGCCACGCCAGCTCGCGCGCTTACGAAATCCTCCCGGGCCTGCAGCATCAGCATTCCGCGCCCGTTGGGCACCCGGCCACCCGCGAACCCCGGCTCCGAGAGAACCGCCTGGATCGGACTGGACTCGCTCTTGGGAATGCGGAGAAACTCGGGGATTCCGGTGCGCGCGCGATCGAGGCCGAGCACCAGCAGCGCCTCGGGCGCGTAGCGAACCGGGAGCAACGCATCGCGCTCGGTGAGCGACAGGCAGGAGCCGGCCACCTTGCAGACGGCGGGGGCCGGAATCGCCAGCACGACCGCGCGGGCTTCGAGGGTTTGGGCGCCCGAGGTTGCGACTTCGCACGCTACGCGGTAGCCGCCATCCTCGAGGGCGACGATTTCCCGGGCGGCGAAGCCGTAGCGCATCGACAGCCTCTCGGCGGCGGCCCGCGCCAGAGCTTCCCAACCCGCGCGCGGCAATGCGATTTCGCCGCGACTCTCACGCAGCCACTGCAACAGGAAAGCCACGCGGCTCGTGTCTTCCGGGCTGCCACCGCTGGCAGTCGCCAGGGTCGGCGCGACCCATCGATCGAGAACATTGCTGCCGAAGTAGAGCCGCGCGAAATCCGCAACGCTGCGGTAGTCCAGAGCCGCCGCCCGTTCGGGAAACTCGAGGTCGAGCTTCGCCTGGTAGCGCTGCAACAGACGCGGGAGTCGCAGCAGCCGAAAGCCATCGCGCAGGCCCAGTCCAGGAGTCGACGCCAACCCGCGCAGCGAATCGATTTTTACAGCCCGTGGGCGCCCGCGGTGGAGATGCGCCATCGATACGAAGCGCAGCGGCAGCAGCCCCTCTTGCACGCCGACCGCTGCCATGAAGTTTCGCAAGCGCGAAGCTCCGCTCGACACCAGCGGCAGGCGGCTCTCGACGGAGAATCCCTCGATGCGCTCGCCACAGGCCCGGCCTCCCGGCTTCGAGGCCTGCTCGAGAACCACTACCGGAAGCCCCGCGGCGCGCAGCTGCCAGGCGGCGGAGAGTCCGGCGAAACCACCGCCCACGACGAGAATGGGTCTCGCTTCGGCGTTCATGCGCGCAGATTAGCGGCTTTCAAGACCCGGCGACCCGGCGCCGAAGCCGAGACCTTCGAGCGCCTGCACGACATCGTCGAGTGTCTCGAAGGGCAGAAAGGCCTCGCCGCGAGCCGCCAGCGCCGAGGCCAGCGTGTCCTTCGCGAAGGCGAGATCGGCGGCGATCGCCCCGCACAGGTCCGAAACCTGGCCGTTTCCGATGTGGACCAGAACGACGCCGGGGTGCTCTCGCCGGTAGGCCTCGATTCGGGCGCGCTTGCACACGCCGGTGCCGCAGGTGCAGGCGGGATCGGGAGCGCCGGGGGCGATCGACCAGCGTCCTGCCTCGTAGACCAGCCGGTTGGCGAGGTATGGGAAATCGAAACCAAAGAGCTTCTGCAGTCGGTCAAGGTTGTAATCAAAGCCATCCGAGAGAATCTCGAAATCGATCGCGTGGACGCGACTCCAGTCGAAGAGCCTGCGCGCTCCGGGGTCCGGATCGATGCTCCCGAGGAAGGCGTCGAGGTCTTCCTCGGGCAATTCGAGCCCGTGAAGCAGCAGCATGTTGGACTCCCAGGCAGTGATCTCGCGTCGCCGAAAACGCTCCTGGACCGCCGGCCGCTCCTTCGCGCGATGGAGCATCACAAGAGTACTGCCAACATCCTGAACGGAAAAAGTCCCGTCGAAATCGCAGAAGACCGCGAGTTTTCGCTGCGGCGGAGCGGTGTCGATCTGACTGGCATGGGCGGGAAGGGAAGCGCTTCCCGCCGAACCTTCGACGCCACTGCCCGGGTTGAAGGCGACCTCGACGCGCCGGGCACCCACCCCCGCCTGAACTCGACCCGGCGTGTCGGCTTCTAGCAGGTCCGCAACCCGCACCCCGCCCATGGCATCGACCTGGCGCGCCACCTCGATGCATTCGGCGACGGTTCCCACTTCGACCTCCTGAAGTCCCGGAACGTCATCCGAGAACACCACCATCCCGCCGGTCCCGGCAATCACGTTTGCCAGCGAAGTGGATTCGGCGGCGCTGAGTTGCGTGGCCCGGCTTCGCGTCATCAGGCAATCCGGGTCGTTGATCCAGAGCCGCCGCTGCATCCAGGCCCGAAGTAGGGTGCTGCGCAGGGCGTTCGCCGTCGAGGGCATGGCGGCTTCTATGCCCGGAACGATCGGTGGCTGCGGATCCCAGGCGGGAGCGACATCCGGACCGATCCGCATCGCGTCGACGATCCCCACCGCGGGCCCCAGCGGCGAACCGCAGCCCAGCAGGAAGGCGTCTTCACCGGCGCCCCGGCGAATCGCCAGGAGACCCTCCCGCAGGCGCGCGGCGCGGTTCATCCCGCGGTCCATTGCTCTGGAACGCGCCGCCACGCAGTGCAGGAAATCGAGCTTCAGGTACTCGAAACCCATCGCGGTGAGTTCCCGAAAGATCTCTTCGATGTGCAGGCGCACGTCTTCCCGGCTGGGATCGAGAGCGTGCACGGCACCGGTTGCCGTCCACTCGCGCACGAAGGTCCCCACCCAGGGTTCAGCATCTGCTTCCGGTCCTTCCTCCGGGTTTCGCAACAACCACTCGGGATGCGCCGCGTGGACGCGACTCTCCGGGACCACGCAGAAGGGTGCCGTCCAGATCCCTGGGCGGAACCCCGCGTTGCCAATGCGTCGCGCGATCGCCGGAAGACCACTCGGAAATTTATCATTCGTCTCGAGCCAGTCTCCAACGGCCCGCTGGTAACCATCGTCGAGTTGGACCACTTCGATAGGAAGCGCGTCCCGCCGATGGGCCAGCGCGTCGAGATTGCGAAGCAGCTGATCCTCGGTGACGCCGTGGAAGAAGTGGTACCAGGAACACCAACCGGCCTGGAAGGCACCCGACGCCCGGGCGTCCGCGCTGCGCCCCCAGAGCGTTCCGAAATTCTCGAGCAGCCCGGAAGCATCGGGGCCAAGAGCAATGCAGAGCGGCTCGAGAACTACGTTTTCGCCGGGTTCGAGAACAGTTTCGACTTTCCATTCCAATTCGAATTCGACCGCATCGCCTGCCCGACGCAGGTAGACGACGCAAAATTGGCGACCGCTCTCCTGCGCACCCACCAGGCAAGCCGCACCGCGCCGGCGCGTGCCCGCGACCCCGACCGTCGCCGATTCGAACCAGCCGGCACGATCACCGGGCACCTCGGCCTCGACGTGGTGGAGGCCGCGTAACCACGGGCTCCCGGGAAAGGCAGGGTCGGCGCTCGCATCGAGGTTTCGGGCGCCGGTGAAAGACCAGGATTGCCAGCCGTGTTTCAGGTATCGAAGCGCGCCGGCGTTCGCGGGAGGCGTCCAAAGCAGGGAAAGCACAACGCTCTCGACGGACACCGGCGCCGCGCTGGGGTTGGCCACCTGCGCCTCGAACTGAAGCGACTCGAGACGATTCGCGATGGCGAGTTCGACGCGCAGGGGTCCGAGGCGCTGTTCACCCGAAGACGAGAATTCGGGACCGAAGTCGAGCGCTTCGGCAGAAGCGGTTGCCTTCGTGCGGCGCAGCCCCAGGCGCAAGCTCGCGACCCAGCCCGCCTGGGGATGCGAGAGGATGGCGCGGGAACCCGACATCGAAGCTAGGTTTACCCCAGTCCAATGGCCGAACGCGACCCCCTGGCAACAAACTCCGACGCCGCCTGCGGCTTTCGCACTCGACTTTCCGAGGCGCGCCCCGTGATCCTCGACGGGGCCCTCGGAACCCTTCTCGAAAGCCGCGGCATCGCCTGTACGCTGCCCCTGTGGTCGGCGCACGCGCTGCTCGAAGCGCCCGATGTCATCGAAGCCATCCACAGCGAGTACCAGGCTGCCGGCTGCGAAATTCTCACCGCGAATACCTTCCGCACCCAGCGACGCGCTCTCTCGCGTGGCGGCATCGGGGATCGTGCCTTCGAGCTCACTGCCCTTGCCGTCGAACTCGCAAAGCGCGCCAGCGCCCACGCTCCCCGGCGCTGTTGGGTGGCGGGCTCGGCGCCCCCCCTCGAGGATTGCTATCGGCCGGACCGTGTTCCCGGCGACTCCGAGCTCGCGGCAGAACACGACGATCACGCACGAAACCTCGCTCGGGCGGGTGTCGACCTGATCCTGGCCGAGACCCAGATCAAAGTCCGCGAAGCGCGGGCCGCGGCCGCCGCCGCCCACAGAACCGGTCTTCCCTTCGGCGTGAGCTTTGTCTGCGGCGCCGATTCGAGACTGCTCTCGGGGGAAAGCCTCGAGGAGGCACTCGCGGCGATCTCGGAGTACGAGCCCTCTTTCGTCGCGGTCAACTGCCTGCCACCGCGCGATGCCAGCGCGAGCCTGGAGGCGCTGCTTGCTGCTTGCGACCGCCTGGCTCTCGATTGGCCCCTCGGTGTCTATCCGAACCTGGGAAACCCCGGCCCCGGCGGCTTTCGCCACGCCAGCTCGCCCACCGAGCTCGCGGAAGCCAGCAGCCAGTGGGTCCGGCGCGGCGCGCGCATCGTGGGCGGCTGCTGCGGCACCAACCCCGAGTTCACGCGCGCGCTGGTCGCGCGGATTCGCGAAGACTTCGCCTGAAGGCCCCCCCCGGCGTGGGCATGCCGACACCCCGGCGGAATGACGACACCGGCAAGTCTCGTCGGCGCGGCCTTTGCCATGCAACTTCCGCTGGCCGTCGCACGGTTGCCCGAAGGCTGCACCGCGACTGCGAGCGAATCATCGATCGCAGCTCAGCACGGAGATGGCACGAAGCTTGCTCCAAGCAGGGACGGTGGGGAGTCACGGCTTCCCGCGCCGAGACGTCCGAGTCGGCATACCCTCCCTCCGCACGTCGTGCGAGGAGTCGACTCGGGCGTTCTCAGTTTGCGACGTCTCTCGCGCGGTTTCGCGGTTCGTCGACAAAGAAGAGAACCACCAGGACGGCGGCGGCCTGGAAGCCGATCGCGGTCCAGAAGACCGTCGCGTAGGATCCGACGGCAACGAGTACACCGCCCAGCAGAGGACCGATGGCGCCGGTGAATTCCGCCGCCGAGTTCGCCACCGCGATCCGCATCGGGAGTTCCTCGCGCTCCCCGAACTCGAGCACCATGTTCTGCGAGGCGAGCACGAAGCCACCCATACCAACTCCGATTCCGGCGAAAGCCAGGCTCGTGCCGATGAGTCCCTCGGCGGGCATCAACGCGATCCCGGCGACCATCCAGACAACGAGTGCCGCGAGAAACACCAGACGAAACCCGCTGCGGTCCGCGATCCAACCCCAGACCGCGTTCGACACCGTCTGCGCCAATAGGAAGGCCAGCGAGATCACGCCCAGCGAGGTTCCCTCGTCGACACCGGTGTGTGCACTCGCGTAGAGAAAGTAGAAGGGCAGGGCCATCCGACCCATCGTCGCCAGCGAACGCGCCGAAAAATACAGGGTGAAGGCGCGGTCCGAGCGCAGCAGGCCCGGAAGATCGCGCAGTCGATCGCGCACCCTCTTGCGTTCGCGCACGCGCTCGGGTCGGGGCTCGCGCACGAAGAGCAGCATCAGCAGGCCGACACTGGTGAGCACGAAGGCCACCCCGAAGGTCGCCCCGAAACCGTTCCCGAAAACCTCTCGCAGCGCGCTGCCCACGACGGTTTCCGAGACCTCGTCGCCAACGAGGTAGCGACCGCCGCAATAGGCCGCGGCCGCTGCCGTGAGCCCGGAGAGGGCATTGCGGATGCCGAGCAGTACCCCGCGGCGCTCCACCGGAATCACCTTCGCGAAGACCGTGCTGAAGATCACTCCCTGCATGCCCAGGAAGAAACCGAAGAGCCCAAGGAATCCGATGACCGCCGCCAACACCAGCGGCTCCGGGAACACCACCGCCGCCAACGCGAGCCCCAGGATCTGGAGGCGCAAAGCAGCGCCCACCCAGAACGCCAGTGGCAATACCCGGAGTCGATGTTCGACCCAGGTCGCGGAGAGGATCGGAGAGAGGAACATGCCCAGGTATTGCACCGATCGCGCCAAGCCCACGACGATGTCGGACCCCGAGAGCGCGTAGAGATAGGCCGGGATGAAGGTCGGCGTGTTGACGAGGCGCATGCCCGTCTGGCCCAGAAGCCCGTGGCAGAGGTAGGCGACGTAGTTGCGTCGCAGGTGGATCAGCGCCTCCTCGCGAGTGTCCTCATCGGAGGGAGTCGTTCCCCCGCTCGCGGTTCTCCCGCTCACGGTTCCCTTGCTCACGAAAGGGGCTCTGCAAAGACACTCCGTGCCCGACCCGCGAGGTACACCGATCCGCTCACGCACAGAAGGCCCGAAGGCGGCGTCGACGCCCGCGCCAGGCGAAGCGCCCGGGCGGGGTCCTCTTCGACGTGAGTCGCCGCAAAGCCGCGGTCGTGCAGTCGTTTCGCGAGATCGCCAGGAGCGTGCGAGCGATGCGGCTCGGCGCGCGTCAAGGTGATGCGGTCGAAACACGGAAGCAGGGCCTCGAAGATGGCGTCGAGGTCCTTTCCCACCGAGATCGAGAGAACCGCGTGCCGGGGCGAGGCTTCGATGCTCCGAAGCAGGCGGGCAAGAGCGCGCGCGGAAGCGCCGGTGTGGGCTTCGTCCACCAACAGCCACGGTGAAGTGCCCAACATTTCCATGCGTCCAGGCAAGGCGACGCGCGGGAGGGCCTCCCGCACCGCGCGGGCGACTTCGTCGTCGTTGGCCGCCCCGAGCCTGCGCACGGCTGCGATTGCCAGGGCGGCGTTCCCAGCCTGCTGATCGCCGAGTACGCCGAGCGAGGCGGCCACCTCGAAACCGTCGGCGGCACGAAACTGAATCGCCCGAGGCCCCTGTACCGAAGATTCCGGCGCAACCGGTTCCGATGTCACCTCGAAATCTTCACCCAGCACCTCGAGTGGTGCGCCCAACTCGCGCGCGCGATGGCGCACGACTTCGAGCGCCTCGGGCGGCAACGCCCCGACGACCGCCGGGACAGAGGGCTTCAGGATCCCGGCCTTCTCGGCGGCGATCGACTCGAGGTCGTCGCCCAGCAACTCGGTGTGTTCGAGTTCGATACTGGTGATGCAGCAGACTTTCGGCAGGACGGCGTTCGTCGAATCGAGCCTGCCACCGAGACCCACCTCGAGAATCGCCCAATCGACCGCAAAGCGATCGAATAGCAGGAGCGCCGCGGCGGTCGTAGCGTCGAAGAAACTCGGGGCCGCTCCCGCTCCGGCGCGCAGGGCGTCGACGTGGGGGCGCAACGCTTCGACTGCTTCCGCGAGAACGAGACCGTCCACCGGCTGGCCGTCGATCCGGAAGCGCTCAACCCAGCTCTCGAGGTGCGGCGAGGTAAAGGTGCCCACCCGGGCTCCGAGGGCTGCCAACAGCCCTTCGGCAAAGAGCGCCGTCGATCCCTTTCCTTTTGAGCCCGCGACGTGGAGGATCCGGAGCGCCCTTTCGGGATGGCCACAACGCCGGAGCAGTTCGCGGATCGCAGCGAGGTCGAGGCGAGCCGAGCGCTGATCGCGCAGAGCTTCGACGTCGATCAGGCCCTCGAGGTAGCCCTCGGCCTCGGCGAGGGTTCTCACCCCGTGCTTCGCGGGACCGCTGCCGTGCATCCGCTGGCCTTCTCCCAAAAAAGAAGAGGCGACCCGGAGGCCGCCTACTTCGAAACTACACGCCGGGCCGCCAAAGACTACTGGGTCAGATACCTCTTCCACGAGCGATAATCGCGAACCGCCTGGCTGGTGCTTTCCACGGCCGGGTAGAAATACTTCACGGCGTGACCGCATTCCTTGCAGATTCGATAACAGAACTTGAATCCCTCGATCTCGCGCATGCTCCCGATGGTCGCCCGATTCTCATCGGTGCAACACTCGGAGGCCATGGGCGGAGAAACGATCTTCCGCGGATATTCGTTGCGGGGCTTTTCGTCCATCGTGTACTTGATGATGTTCTTCGTGAGACGGTTCGAACGCCCTTCGGAATTCTTCTTCCTGATATTGCTGCCGATTCTCCTCAAGTCGCACTCCTCGGGGTTTCGCCTTCTGCTTCGTAGCGTGCCCGCAGGCTCATCTCGAAGAGAAGGTCGGTTTGATCGCGGTACGGGTGCTCGCAGGGAGCCCCCTCGGAAAATTCAAGAACGTCACTCTTGCCATCCGCCGACTGCAGGTAGAGACAAGAACTCCGCGTGCCGTAGGCGGAGGTGTGAACGCAGGTATCGACCAGCGGACCGCCGCCACAATCGTGTTCGCGACACACCGACGCCAACTCGAAGAGCGCGTCGGCGGGGACCCGCGTCGCGGCCTTCTCGGCGCGCTCGAGAATGCGCGCCACCTTCGGGTCGCTGCGGTCGTCGGGGTCGACGTTGCCAATCACGTGGGCGCCGGGCTCGAGCGTGCGCAGTTGCGGGCTGTGGTCATAGAGCACGACGAAGGCTTCCTGCGCATCGGCGATGAAAAAATTGAAGGGGTTGAAGGCGTCGGCTGGGGCCTGCGCGATGATCTCGGCACCGCCGCGCGCGCTGGGGGCCTCGAGGGCTTCGAAGACCAGCCCTCCACGGCTGCGCCTTTGGGGATCCGGCTCCTCGCCACGCCGGTTGGTGACCGCCGCAAAGACACCGCCGGGCCCAATCCCGAGCCAGGTGCCCCCCGCCTGCAGATCTTTCGGCGCGATCACGGCACCACGCAGGGCCAGGCCCTCGGCCGGTCGGTCGAGAAATTCGTCGCGGTTGGCCGCCACCACCAGCGGCGCACCGGCCACGGCGCGGTGGAGAGCAATCAGGGTACACATCGCGAGTAGGCGTTCCGGGGGCACGAGGAGACGAAAGGCTCGCGTAGCTCACCAGGGATCGGTCAGAGCGATCGAGAACGGGAGCAGCGAGGAGAAGGCCCAGTATACCCCGTGGGGGCCTCTTTCGCAAGCTGGGTGGGGTATGCGACGCGCCTGCCTTCCCGGTCGGCGGCTCGATTCGGTCGGGTATTCTTCGCCGATGCGAAAGCAGCGGGCCGTGTCGCCCACTCGAACCCACCACCGCAAGGGGCGGTCCCTGCGCAGCGGACACTTCAGCGTGTCCCTCGTGCTCGCCCTTGCCACGGGTGTCGCCGCGATCGCCGGGGCCGAATCGATCGACGACGAAATCCGCCTGCAGGAAGAGTTGCTCTCGCGCCTCGACGGAGGGCCCTCGCCCGTCTCCACCCCGCCCACGCTCCCCGACGCTGCCGCGGGACGATCACGGGTCGCCCCGCGCACCCCCATCGATCGCGACTACCCGTCCGCCATCTTTGACGAATCGCAGGTCGTCGTGGCCCCGGGCACCTGGGGAAACCGCGAACGCATGGTGATGATCTACCGCGTTCTGGATGCCGACCGCGATGGCCACCCCGAAGTCCAGCGCTGGATCGACCCGGAGTCGAAACTGCTCGTGCGGCAGGTCGAGGACCGAAACTACGACGGCGTTCAGGACACCTTTAGCGACTACGCCTGGGGGGCGGTACGTGCCCGCACCCTCGACTCCAATGACGACGGCACCCCCGACACCTGGGAACGCTACGAGAAGGGCTACATGACTTCCCGCGAGGTCGATCGCGATGACGACGGCAAGCGTGACGCCTTCTACTCGTATCGGGGCGATTCGCTCAAAGAAGAGCGACACGACGCCAACGGCGACGGCCGGGTCGACCTGGTGATCGTCTACGAAAAGCGTCGCAGGCTGCGCTCCGAGGAGGACGTCGACCGCGATGGCCGCTTCGACACGCGCACACATTTCGCACCCGGGAGCGGCCCGGAGTTGGCAATCCGCATCGAACGCGACACCCTCGGAAACGGGGGAACCGATACGGTGGAATTCTTCGACACCGATAGCGGAACCGCCATCATCGGTCGCAGCGAGCGGGATGTCGACGGCGACGGCCGGGTCGACATCGTCTCCTTCTACGAAAAGGGGAAGCTGGTGCGGCGCGAGATCCACGACCCAGAGGCCGCTGCGGGAAGCTGAACGCTCCCGCTCAGTCTCCGCGCTCGGACTGGATCACGATTTCCTTGCGCTGACGATCCCGGAAATCCTGGATCCGCTTGCGCTCGAGCAGCAGCAGCAGCTCCTTGTTGCGCGCCTTGATGCGTTCGAGTTCACGCGCCAGTTCGAGCTTCGACAGCTTCGTTCGCGCGAACTCGAACTCGACTTCGACAGTGCCTTCGGAGCCATCCGATGCCAGTGCCGTTACCCGCACCCGGTTGGTGCCGGGCCGCGCGGGTACGAACCCCGAAAAGCGCCCGTCGGGAAAGAGCGAAACGTCGAAAGAGAGCTCCTGGGTGGTGAGATTGCGGATCACCACATCCTGCACGTCGGTGAACGACACCCCCTGCAGGAAGGACGTGATCTGGCCCGGATTGCGCACGGGGGTGAAGGTTCCCGAGGTGATTCGCGCCATTTCGTGTACCGCGATGGGAGAGGCCAGCGCGCCCTTACCGAGGGCGAAGGTGTGGATCGTGACCCCGGCCCTGCGCGCCAGGCGCGCCGCGTTGATCGCCGCCTCGATGTCGCCCGGGTCGTCTTGATCACCGCGGCCGATCGGAAAGGTCGGTCGCCCATCGGTGAGGAAGAGGAGCACCTTGCGGCGCCCGCTCTTCACCTCGCTCTTCGCCCCCGTGAAGCCCGCCAACTCGGTCACCGCCGCACGTTCCGCGGCGGCGAAGTTCGTGGCGCCGTTGGGTCCGCGCGCGAGAATCTCGTCGAGCCCGGCTTTCACGGCCGCAAAGTCGGCGGTGAGCGGAACGACGACCTGGGCGTCCTGTTGGGTGGGACTGGCGCGGCGCTTCGTCTTGGGGTCGACCTCACCGGAAAAGGCGATCACCCCGACCCGCGTGTACTTCGGATCGAGTTCGCCCACCAACAACTTCGCCGCCAACACCTCCGCCGAAAGGATCTGGTCGTCGGGGTCGGTGTTCACCAGGTGCTCGGGGTAGGTCCCGGGAACCACGAGTTCCTGCCTCGGGTTGAAGCCCGTCTCGCCATCCTCGTCGACATCAATGCCACTGGGGTAACGCGTCGAGTGCGAGACATCGAGGGCGATCATCACGTCGAAGTAACGGATGCCGGGCGTCCCAGCCCGCGCCGTTCCCTTGACGGGAGCGAGGTCGACCTCGTTCTCGACGACCTCACCCGGCTGGGGAAAGGTGATCTCCACGCGCACGCCGGGCTCTTCCGCGCTGGACTCCGCGGCGGCCAGCGGCGAGGACCCGACGCAGAGCGCACCAAAGAGCGCAGCGGCCGCCAGCGCGCGACACGGCCCGCGCCCCGGGACGCGAAGAAGCCGCGTGTTCGAGATCGAAATCATCGGCTGGATTCTCCTTCGGAAGGGCGGCGGGGCGGGAGCATATCCCAACACGAAGCGCGCACGGCGACCGGGTGGCTCAGCGCCGGCGACCGACCGCCACGCCTGCAGGCGGGTTCTCGGAAGCCCTCCACCCGCCACCGAGACGATCGGCGCGCTCGAGGTCTCGGGCGATGCGGTCGATGGCCACGATCGAGACCTGCCCCACCGCTTCGAGGTTCGCGCGCGCCGTCGCTTCCGAGGCGGGCGAGCCCGCGGCTTCGTCCGGGGGCTCGGCGACATTCACGATCGCGACCACCTGTCCCATGCCACGCTCCAGCAGCGCCCGGTGCGGGCCGTCGGGCAGCGCCAGGTCGGCGCCTCGCGGGAACTGCTCCGAATGGCCCAGGGTGATCGCAGCGTCGAAGAAGACCTCCCGGTAGATCCCGTGGGAGCGCAGGTCACGCCCAATGCGAACCTTCGGCCCGGCGACGTCTGCAAAGTGAAAGACCGCGCGCACACGCTCGCGCCGACCCGATTCGCCGAGGAAAGCAGCAAAGCTCTCGGCACCGGGCGCGTCTCCGGTCGCCGCGTCGTCGAGAAACACGAACCAGATCGTGTAGGGCCGGTCGCTGCCGCCAAAGACCCGCGCCAACTCGAGGAGCAGGGCTGCGCCCGAAACACGCGTCACGGCGGCCTGGGCTTTCGGTGCTTCGCCGACGACCGAATCCAGGCCCGCCAACAGCACGAGAAGGTCCGACGAGCGCCCGGGCAGGACGCCGAGGAGGTGGCGACTTGCGCTGCCCCGAGCGGCCGGCGTTAGCGGCCGCAGTTCCCGGATATCGCGGACGCCACTCCCCTGCAGCGCAGCGACGACCGCCTCTCTAGCGCCCGGCAAAGGGGGGCTGCCGGGCGAGCGCGCGTTCGAGGCGGCAAGTTCCAGGGCGCCGCCGAAACTGCGCTCGGTGGAGAAGTCCGCGGGCCGCGGCCCGGTACCGGAGACGCAGCCGAGCACGACCAGGGCGGCAAGAGCCCCGAGGGAGACCAGCGCGCTCACAGCATTTCCCCCCTGGGGGATCGCGCTCTCGCCGTGCGCAGGTCCTCCCGGCCCGTTCGATCAAAAAACCACATTCCGGCGCTGACACATTAGACCAGGTGAGGCCACTCCATGATGTAGGCCCTCTCCTTGCTGGGCTTTTCAAAGGTCGGAGACAGGGCTTCTCCCCTGGAAGCCCTGTCTCCATTCCTTTTGGACACCGCGACCGGCTTCGCCGACGAAGCACTCGACCGACACCCCTCCCGGTCCCCGAGAGCAGGCCGTTGTCGCACATCCTCGGAGCCGCCCTGCGCGGTATCGACGGGGTTCCCGTCGAGGTCGAAGTCCGTATCACCTCTCAGTTGCCGCGCGTCGAAATCGTGGGCCTGGCCCAGGCGGCGGTGCGGGAGAGCGCGGCGCGCGTGCGCGCAGCGATCACCGCTTCGGGTTTTCGCTTTCCGGATCGGCGCATCACCATCAACCTGGCCCCGGCCGAACTCCCCAAGGGCGGTGCCGGCCTCGACCTGGCCATCGCTCTTGGGATCCTGGCGGCCGCCGGGAGCTTCGAACCCGCCGCCGCCGAGAAGACGACCTTCATCGGCGAGTTGGCACTCGATGGTCGCCTGCGCTCGGTGCGTGGCGCGCTTGCCCTCACCCTGGCGGCACGCGAGTCCGGCTGCGAGCGTGTCGTGGTGCCCGCCGCCGACGCCCGGGAAGCCGCGCAGACGCCGGGTATCGAGGTACTCGGTGCGCGCCAGTTGAGTGAGGTGTTGGCCCACGTGCTGGGGGCGGAGAAGCTGACGGTGGCAGAGCCCGTCCCCGAGGCCGCCGAGGTCGATGCACCCTGTCTTCGGGACGTACGCGGCCAGACCTTCGCGAAGCGGGCGCTCGAAATCGCCGCCGCCGGCGGCCACGGGCTGCTGCTGGAGGGGCCACCGGGCTCCGGAAAGTCGATGTTGGCCCAGCGTCTGCCGGGGATCCTGCCCCCACTCGATCCCGAGGAAGCGCTTGAAGTGGCGCGCATTCACGGCGTGTCGTCGGTCGACCGACCTGCATCACGAAGGGCTCGCCCCTTCCGAGCGCCGCACCACAGCGCCAGCCGCGCGGGACTTCTGGGCGGTGGAAATCCACCGCGACCCGGCGAGGTCTCGTTGGCCCACTTCGGGGTGCTGTTTCTCGATGAAATCCCGGAGTTCGACAGGGCCAGCCTCGAAGCGCTGCGGCAGGTCCTCGAATCGCACGAGGTCGCAATCTCTCGCGCCGCTTTCAGCACCCACTTCCCGGCCCACTTCCAGCTGGTGGCGGCCTGCAACCCCTGCCCCTGCGGTTTCTACCGGAGCGGTCAACGCGACTGCGCCTGCGATGCCGCGGCCATCGCCCGCTACCGCAGGCGCCTCTCGGGCCCGCTGCTCGACCGCATCGACCTGCGTGTGGGCGTTTCCGCGGTGACCTGGAGCGACCTTGCGCAGAGAGACCCCGATGGGCGCAGCAGTCGGGAGATCCGCAGGGGCATCCTGGCAGCGCGAGCGATCCAACGCCGACGCGGAGTGCGGGCCAATGCTGAACTTCCGGACTCGCGCCTCGACGACGAGGTTCGGGCGACCCCGGAGGCACTGCAGCTCCTCGGTCGCAGCGTCGACCGAATGGCCCTCACCGCCCGGGGCGCGCGGCGCATCCTTCGCGTCGCGCGCAGCGTGGCCGACCTCGCCGGAGAGGAGCGGGTCTCGCCCGCGGCGATGGCCGAAGCCCTCGGCTACCGCCGCGAAACCGCCATCGGCTAGACGCAGCGGGGAAGGACCTCGGGTGTCCGAAATCGGACGCCCCGGCGCAAAAGCGTCGGAAATCGAACGCAGCTCCTTGCGGAGTGCCCCCGGGGGCGAGGCGGAACGGGAGCGATTCCGGGCACTTCGGCCCGCGCTGCAGCAAGGGCGGGGGTGGCACGCCGTATGCAACTGCAAGGGGAAGGGGAGGACATCGAATGAATATCGCAATCCAGGAAACATCGATCGAGCCGGGGCTGGACCTCGAACGAGGTCCGTGTGACGCCGAACTCGCGGCCATCGAAGACATCGAAGCCAGCGAGCGCGTACAGCAGAACGCTTCGGATCCGATGCGTGTCACGCTGCTCGAGTTGGTCGAGGCCGTCAGCGACATCTCCGAAACCGAGTCCGAGATCGTCGCCACGGTCACCTACATGCTGGGATCTGGAAGCGTCGAACTCACCGGCGCCTTCCGCGACCAGCCGATCGGAACGCTGCTCGCGGCTTGCTAGCTCAAGCGCGCGAGAGATCGCGAACGACCCGCCCTTCGGGCACGGGCCGGGCTGCGATCAATAGAAGCGGTACATCGCTCCCCAGCTGAGGGACACGTAGTTCATGTCCTTCACCGGTGTACCCAGCGACCACACGTAACTCGCCCCCACTGTCAGGACGACTTCGTCCGTCAGGTAGTAGTCGACCCCGCCACCCCAGCGCGTGGCAAAACCAATTTCGCGGCCGCGGGAAGTGCGGAACGAACTCGCACCCAGGCCTACCAGGGCGTAGGGCTGGACCAGCCCCCCGGAAATCATGTCGGTGAGGGGGTACACGCGAGCGTTGACCGTCGTCGCCCAGGCCGATCCGCCGCGACCAGTCGCATTCATGTCCGGCATGAAGTCGAAGTGGACTTCGACGGCGAACCAGGAGTTCGCCCGGATGCCGGCGCGAATGTCGAAACCAAGACTGTTGTCTGCACTGTTGCCCGTGCTCGAGCCTTCTTCGAATTCCTCGAAGGCGTAGACCCCCGCACCCTGGAGATAGGTGCTCGCCTCCATCCGCATGGGCCCTTCATCGTCGGCCACGACTGGCATCGCCACGAGAACTAGAATGGCGGCACAGGTCAG
>Ga0209554_1000555_pt1 | contig 31273 bp, 25 predicted proteins | sample MarorgKNORR_S2LV_5_FD_188221 | JGI IMG/M metagenome (GOLD analysis project Ga0209554, IMG submission 188221) | Marine microbial communities from the Southern Atlantic Ocean, analyzing organic carbon cycling - Bottom_A/KNORR_S2/LV (SPAdes) (version 2) | ecosystem: Environmental > Aquatic > Marine... | reverse complement strand
CTCAGTGTAACAAATGACGAATCCGATGAACCAGGCCGATTAACAATGGATGAGATATCAACTTGCAAACAGTGCCCGTATCACAAAGGCAGTATTCGTTTGTGTGGGCCAATAGGTTCTGCTACCGGCCACATAAAATATGACTAGACTACCCGCTAATGCTATGAGTCATTTAAAAGATGTTCAGAAAGGATATCTATCACATCTTTTCGGCGCATGGAAACTTTCGCTAATATTTTTATTCGGAGCAATCCGTTGTATCATCCATGGAATCATTCCAAACTTTGACACAGAATGTGCTCAGGATACAGCAAAAAAAGTCGATATGGATTGAAAAATCATTTCCAATCAACCGATTGTAGAGATAGACTATTGCTTTGTGCCCAACATTGTCAATGTTCCAATAAAACCATCCTTTACACCAGTTTTAGTGATTATTACATTGGTGAATCCAGCATTTTCCATAGCCTCATGCCACTGTTGTTGACTGAGGGTAGTCATGTGAACATCCAGTGCAGTTGGCCACTGCAATGAATCTTTATTTTCAAAATAATGGTCAACACCAGCAACAAAAACCCCACCGACTTTCAACCATTCATCATGAATTATTTTTATCATTGATATCGGGTCATTTAGGTAGTATAGAAATTCCATACTATGAATTAAATCGACTGGATTTTTGGGCCTCCATTGTGGTAGTTTAGCAACAGAATAATTCCCCTCGGGGTCAATACTTCTTGCTTTTTCAATCATAGAACTCGCACCATCAACTCCCTCGGCGGATTGACAATTCACGATTGCTTGTAATTTACGAACGACCCATCCATTGCCGCAACCAATATCAATTGCAGTAAATGGCCTTTGAGAGAGATTATTGGTTGCTAATGCCAAGTCTAACATTTCTTCAACAGAGGCTGCATGGCCTCTTTCCATACCCTCATCCTTGCCTTTGCCGGCCCATTCACTGAACACGTCTGTAGCATCGCGCATGCACAATGCTCAAGCAAATGGCCTATGAACCGATGCCTCATAGCAGTTTACATGGGCGTAGGTATTGACCTTGTAAAAATGAAAACTCTCATTGAAGAAACTTGGGAAAATGACATCATCCCTTCACTGTCAGAGTATATTCGCATTCCAGCATTATCACCCGCATTTGACCCGAATTGGCAGGAAAACGGACACATTGAAAATGCAATCCAGCATATTGCTGATTGGTGTAAAATACAGGATATTGAAGGACTTACTGTAGAGATTTGCCGACTTGAAGGCAAAACTCCGCTGATATACATGGAAGTCCCAGGTCAGGTGGATGAAACAGTATTACTCTATCAGCATGCGGACAAGCAACCTGAATTTGTTGGTTGGCATGAGGGATTAGGGCCATGGACGCCAGTTCGTCGCGGTGACAAATTGTATGGTCGCGGCGGCGCTGATGATGGCTATGGTGCATATGCAAGTCTTACCGCAATACGATGCTTACAACAACAAGGAATTCCCCATGCTAATTTGAAGTTAATCGTAGAGGCCAGTGAAGAATCAGGCTCGCCCGACCTACCTGCACACCTTGAGGCACTCGCAGACAGAATCGGTACACCGGCAATGGTCGTGTGCTTGGATTCAGGAGCTGGAGATTGGGATCATCTTTGGCTAACGACCTCTCTAAGAGGGGTAATAGTTGGGACTCTCAATGTCGAGGTATCAAGTGCAGGTGTACATTCAGGAGATGCAGGGGGAATTATTCCCTCCTCTTTCCGAATTGCGCGTAATCTATTGGACCGAATCTCAGATTCTACTACTGGCATGGTTACAGTTCCAGAATTATGGGTTGATATTCCACAATCTCGAATAGAACAAGCAAATATCGCCGCCAAAATTCTTGGAGATGAAGTATATTCAAAATTCCCATTTTTAGAGGGGGTTTCTCCAAATAATTCAGATTTAAGCGAATTAATATTGAATAGGACTTGGAGACCAGCATTGGAAATTACTGGAGCAGATGGTATGCCAACTTGTGCAGCCGGTGGCAATGTGTTACGAACCAATACCAAATTGAAATTATCAATCCGTATTCCTGCCGGCGTCGATAGTAAATTTGCAACAGAATTGATTGCTAAAACACTGACAGAAAATCCTCCACAAGGAGCGCATATCACATGGCAAACAGAACATCCGGCCGATGGATTCCACGCAAAACCACTAGCCGATTGGCTAAATTCTGCATTGATAGAAGCGAGCAACAATCACTATGGAAATCCTGTGCAATTCATGGGTGAGGGGGGAACAATTCCATTCATGCCTATGTTACAACAGCAATTCCCTCAAGCAGAATTTATGATAACAGGAATCCTAGGACCTGAATCTAATGCCCATGGACCTAATGAATTTACACACATACCTGCTAGTAAAGCGGTAACAGGTTGTGTTGCTGAAGTAATTGCAGCTCATGCTGCGCAGAAATTATGAATCAACGAAAAATATCGCTCTAAGATGTGCTAACTTTACTACCCTTTATGCGTCGGTTTCTTAGGGAGGTGGCTTGTGGGTCAAGGCATAGGCTGAGCCTAAAGGTGAGATTATGTCCGAGGGAACTATTACTCCAGAAGTTAGAATTAGAGAACTTGAAGAGAAATATGAAACTGAAAAAGAACGTCTGCTAAAGATATTCGCCGCATATGAATCCCAAGTGAAGGATTTGGAAACCGCAAAGGCGGAAATTGAAGTTCTTGAAAGTGAAATAATCGACCGTGAGATTCAGAAAGAAACTCAAGAAGCCCTACTCACAGAAAAGGAAGTTAGAATTCGAGAACTTGAATTTAGAGCAGTAAAAGGTGTAAAACAAGTTGAGCGTTTAGAGCCAGCATTGGCAAAAATGGAAGAGAAATTTTCAAAGGAAAAAGACCGTCTTGGAAAAGTTTTTGAGATTGCCGAGGAACTTGATGCTGATTTGAAATTGGCAGTTAAAGAGATGAAGGCTCGTGACGATTGGTATGTAGCTCATATGTCCCTATTTGAAGATCTAAATAAGGCGATAAAGGAACGTTATACAATGATTGAACGCGCGGTTGAAACAGAACGCCAAAGTGAACATATGTCTAGAGCATTTACTAAACGTGTTGATGAATTGGTTGAGGTAAGGGCTGCTGAAATGACAGAGGAAGATGCAGAAGCATCAGCAGTTGCTGAAGAAACATCATCGGTTGAAGTCGTTGAAGAAGCGGAAGCGGACACAGATGCGGAAGAAGACACAGAAGCAGACACAGAGTCTGACGATTGAGGTGTTTCAATGGGTGGTTTAGCCCATGGAGGGCATGGCCCCGTAATCATCCCAATGATGATGGGCGTTAGCGCTGTAGTCGTGGGGGCAATTATTGATCCACTTAGTGGGCTTGTCCCACTATTCGGAATATTTTGTTTGATGTTGTCTGCATTCTTCGCTAATTTTTGGAGAGACCCAGACCGTAAAATCCCTTCACAACAAGGAATCATTACCTCGCCAGCTGATGGCCATGTGATGTTTGCTAAAAGAGAGAGGGCAATCGGTCGCCGCCCGAGTAAGAAAGAATTAGAATCAGGTAAATGCACAAATGACAAGTTGACTGGAGACTGGTATCCCGAACCATTAGATAATCCATTGACATTTGCTACAGAACAGCAATTTGAAGCAGTTCCAAAAGGTCAAGAATCTGCAACAGATGTTTGGAGAATTGCTGTTTTCATGTCACCATTAGATGTGCATGTAAATCGCGCTCCAATGGCCAGCACCATCACAGCGATGGAGCATAGATGTGGTAAAGGAATGCGTCGAGGTCCTTTTGCAGCCGCATTCAAAAAGGAAAGTCAATACAATGAGAGAGTTCGTTCAATATTCCAAAGTGAAGATGGAACAATAGTTGAAGTTATGCAAATTTCAGGAGCATTAGCGAGAACAATTGTTCCTTGGGTGAGCAAGGGTGCGACTCTCCGCCGAGGCCAAAGATTCGGAATGATACGATTGGGCTCAAGGGTTGATGTTAGAGTCCAAGCATCCAAATTCAATGTCAATGTAATATCGGCAGAGGACGGCCATCAAGAACATCCCAAGGGGCAATTCGTCATGGCAGGTTCTTCAATTCTTTACACACCTGTAGGGGAAATATGACAAATTCCCTAAATCGGTGCATTGAAGGCTAAAGGGTTGGCCCAACAACTGAGGAAGAGACATGAGCAAGCCAGTATCACTTACTTTACTCGGCAAGGGTAACAAAGGTGTACGCATTCATGATTTAATCAAAGCACCTGAAAATACTCCTTGGGCCAAAGAGCGTCAACAATCATGGGATGCGGGAGAGCCGGCCACAGTATATTACACCCCTGAAACAACAGCAGATGGTACGCCGTGCAGCGCTGTAACAGTTATTCTTAGAACAAAAGGGTGCCATTGGTGGTGGAGTTCTGGTTGTACTTTTTGCGGATATTTCAATGATACACGCGACGATGTTACCAACGAAGATTTACATTCGCAATGGCAACATGCAAAACAGAAATTCAATGATTTCGAAGACCATCAAATGGTTAAGGTCTACACCTCTGGCAGTTTGTTAGAGGACAGGGAAATACCTGTGGAATTTCAAGAGACAGTATTAGCAGATTGTCAGCGCCTAGGCAAGGAATTGATAGTTGAGAGTCGCTGTGAACAAATGACCGAAGAAAAATTAGCTTGGGCTACGAAAATAAACCAAAACTTCGCTGTAGCAATTGGATTAGAAGCATATGATGATGAAGTGTTAAGATTCCATGTCAACAAAGGTTTTACTATAAAATCGTGGGAACGAGCAGTTGTTAATATGCAAAAATTCAATATTAGAATAAAGACATATCTTATGTTCAAGCCACCATTTATGTCCGAGGCCGATGCTCTAAATCACAGTGTCAAATGGATAGAAGCAGTAGCGCAAAAGAGCGATGAAATCTCTGTAAATCCAATGAATATCCAAAGAGGCACAATCATTGATAGATTGCACAGAAATAATGAGTATCGCCCGCCTTGGTTATGGTCGCTTGTTGAGATGATTAAGCGAGCCCATCCAATAATTCATCCCGAAGGTGGTCTCAATGGTGATGCGGATCAAATTTCCCGTCTTATCGTTCATCCTACTGCCGGTGGGAGAGTTCGCGGAGCTCACAATTGCGGCGAATGTGATTCTCACATTGTCGCGGCAATCGAGCGTTATGCAGTTTCTGGAGATTTGCGTGAATTCGATGGACTGGATTGCCAGTGCCGATTAAATTGGGCTACTGAAATCGCATTAGAAGAGACTTTGCCGACTCCGTTGGGAATTTCAAAAAGCCGGCGTGGTAATGTGCTTGACAATTTACGTTCATTGTGAATATATTAATTTCAATGCGCTGTTTATCGACTATGAATCAAGTTAACACTTATTACCGAACTTCAAGTGGAACGGAATGACCCCTATGGGGTCAAAGGAGACGAGGACGATGACAAACACCACGACATTACCAGATGTGACTACCGGAAAGGGGGAACCATCCTCTAGCCGTGTACTATTGACTTTGTTTTTAGTAGGCGTAATTGGCCTATTGGCACTATTTTCTAATGTGTTTGGTTGGGACTCCCTTCCATTACTTAGCGACCTAATTCCATTTATTGGTAATTTGGGCGGTTCAGGAATTTGGTATTACTTGATTGGATTACTTGCGGGAGTCGCTGTAATAGTTTCCAGTCTATTAGGAGAGGTCCTATTGGATTAAGGAGGTGCTATGTATGGAAGCAGTATTTTTTGGAATTGCAATAACTGCAATCACAATGTGGTTAACAGCAAATTACACAGCCAAAGGAATTGGCAATATGTCGGTTGCAATGCGGCAATTTTCTCTTTTCATTCTAAACAAAGCCCCTGCGGGATTGGTTGACTTATTCGAAGATAAACCTGGAAGCGGTGCTAGAACATGGATTAATTTTGGTATGCTGTGGTTTGTATTCTCTTCTATTTGTGGATTCTTAGGCCTTTGGCATCATTACGACCCAACAGCATTGGATTCTCTTGCAAGTATTGGATGGTCATATGATAATGGCGATGCATTAACAGCAACCACTGCAAAGTTCCTTGGCGTCGCAGTATTCTCAACGCTTGTTGGTGCTGGACTTGTTTCAATCTCACGCAGTAGCGGTGGAAAAATGGCAAGTGAAGCGAGTGCATCACTTTCAGCATTCTTATTCACGCTAACAACAATTTTCGCAGCATTATTACCAGCGCTATTAGATCTGCTTGGGCAAGATGTAAACAGTGCAATTAATGTTGTATTAATCGATGCAGTTTCCAAGTTGGCCGTTGCAATGATCGTTGCAGGATTATTCGTAAACGTCTTACTTACAGTTGCAAATAGAGGTGATGAAGATGTTTCAACAAGTGCTTGGTTCCTAATTTTCGCGCTGTTGGCTTTCATTTTGTCAATGTTCTTGGGATTCTTTGGTGAACTTGGCGGCTCAACTCAAACAGTTTGGCTTGCAGGTCAAATGGGAAGTGCTTGGGTAATTTTAGCCCTAATTTTTGCAGTAGCATACCACATCATTCCAATGACATCAGGTACACCAATCTGGTCAAGTTCAATGCGCAAAGCAAACCTATTGCTACTATTCGTTACTCTTCCTCCTTTCTTTATTGCATCAGCAAATGCTTCTACAACACTACTCAATCTTGGTGCGATTGTAATGACTCTTGGTCTATTACCAATTATCGTAGGTAGCGTTAACTTACTATTCACTGCTAGTGGTAACATATCTGCCATCGTCAAGAGCCCAGGGGCTCTAGCGGCAACACTTGCAATGGTATTGTTGCCATTTTATGCAGTTGGAGCATTCTTTACAGGCATGGATGTATTTGTTGGAACAGGACAACTTGGAGAGATGGCAACGACACTTGATATGGGATTCTTATGGACAGTTGGCGGTTTGATGATTCTATCTGGTGCTTATATTTCCCATCCATTGGCTTGTAAGAAAGACCTCTCCGAACCAAGTAAAGCCAACCTGACAGTCTGGTTTGTTTTATTCGGAGGTTTTGCTTCCACAATCACAAATCTTCTTGGAGACTTTACAACTCAAGCAGTTGTTAATTCAGGTATTGAAGATGCAGTTGCCCAAACCGGAGGATTCTATTTAGTCGGAGCAGCACTGTTCTATTTCACTGCGATAGGGGCGATATTGGCTACATTGGTTGTGATAAGAACAAGCGCTTCCAAACTATCATCAAGCAATACACAAGTATCGGTTTCAGATATTGATACCTACAATCTAGGAGATGGAACAACAACAATTCGCACTTTGCTAGGACGAGGTGTTGGTATTGACACCACACTGGTAGTAGGGGAGATGGAAGAAGATGACGGTGGAAGCACAGTAATCGCAGTTTCAGCAGCACTTCACAATGACGAAGTAACTGAATTCCCTGAAGAAGAAGCAGCGGAAGAAACAGAACTAGAAGTAGAACCAAAAGCGGTCGCTAAGGAATTAGTAATGCTCGCTGAATACTTATCAAACTCTGAACAATCTATTTTCCAATTCTTCAAGTCCATTGATTTGGACGATTCTGGTAAGATAGATGCTTACGAATTCCAAATGGCATTGAAGAATACAGATATTGCCAACCTTCCTCCATGGGAAATTTATTCACTTGTTGCCGCCATTGATATCGATGGTGATGGACAAATCAATTTGCCAGAACTTGATATTGCAATTGCAAAGGTTCGAACCGCAATTTCCGCCAAAGAATCAGATTCAGCAGTTGAAGTTCCCTCCGAAGCCAAGCTCAACAAGATGAAGAAGGCTGAATTGGTTGAACTTGCAACTTCTTTGGGCCTAGATGCATCTGGAACAAAGAAAGATTTGATCGGCCTTATCACTGAGGCGTGAAGGGAGATTGTGCATGCGAATCGGTCTTGTTGGAAAGCCGAATGTTGGTAAATCAACCTTTTTCAGCGCAGCAACTCTTGCAAAAGTTGATATTGCGAATTATCCGTTTTGCACAATAGAACCAAATGTTGGAGTGGCTTTTATTGAAGCGCGAAAACCTTGCCCTTGTAAAGAGATTAGGCAGCGCCTAGAATCCGAAGGGCGTTTGCAACCAATATCCGAAGACGACCAACGTCAAGGTAGCATTTGTCAGCCAAGAACAGGAAGTTGTGTTGGATTTCGTAGATTAGTTCCCTGCTTCTTAGTCGATGTAGCAGGACTAGTTCCTGGTGCCAGTGAGGGTAAAGGCAGAGGTAACGCGTTCTTGGCCGATTTGGCCAATAGTGATGCACTAATTCAGGTAGTTGATGCCGCAGGCTCAACAGATATTGAAGGGAACCCTATCGGTTCAGGACAGACAAAAGAAGATGCCCAATTGAGAATTGAGCAAGAGATAGAGTTCCTTGCAAATGAATTGGATGCATGGATTTCGGGATTGCTAAAGGATGGTTGGCAAAGAGGTGTGAGGAGAGTTCAAGCAGAAGGAGAGAAAGGTCTAGTTTCGTATATTCATGAAAGGTTGACCGGATTAGGTGCCACTCACAATGCAGTTGCTAATGCATTTTATGGATTCAAAAATGAAGTAGGTGATTGTGGTCAACCTTGGAATTGGCAGGACGAAATAATAGCGAAACTTGCAGTTCGTATTCGTATTGGATTATTCCCAATTCATATCGCAGCAAATAAATGTGATATTGCACCTGAAGGAGTGCTACAAAACATCACTGCAAATGGAGTAATAATTCCTTGTATGGCGGATGTTGAACTAGCATTAAGAAGAGCACAATCCGCAGGATTGATAGATTACATTACAGGGCAGGAAACCTTCGAGATATTAGAAGAAGAAAAATTGAACGAAGCACAAATCAAAGCTCTATCACATATGCAAGAGCGATTGAGTTCCAATGGTGGAACTGGTGTTTCAACGATTATTGACAAAGTTCTCTTCGATGAATTGGACCATATTGTTGTTTATCCTGTCCAAGATGAATTACATTGGACGGATGGTGATGACAAAGTTTTGCCGGATGCTTTTGTTGTTGCCAATGCCATCCAAGCAAAACCCTTTGCTTACAAAGTTCATTCCGACTTAGGTGATGGTTTCATCAAAGGAGTCGATGGAAGAACTAGAAGAGTGGTCGGTGCAGACCACGAACTAAGCGATGGAGATGTCCTTAAAATTCATGCCAAATCATGAAGTCGCAGAATTATTGTTGGTTAAATATGCTCTTTTCATTGTTAATATCGCAACAACATTAAGGCAAAAAATGAGAGGGGATTATTTAATGATGCCATTAGGAGAACTAACTGTCGCCATTACAATGACTATTTTTTTGATCGTTGGAGTTTACCAATTTTATTTTTTAACCCAAAATCATATGATAAAGCCTGCAAAGCAATTCGATATGAAAATTGATAAATTATTCAAATTCAAAGATTATTGGGTTTGGTTATATTCTGGTTTGTATTATCCAATGATTATTGTAACAGTATTGACAATTGATAACATGAGACAATACAATTACTCTTTCATGTCTTTCGTCTTTTTGTTATTCATTCAAATGGCCTTTTTCCGCTACTATCCAGTAAAAACACCTATTGAATGGAGAGATTTTAGTGATCTCAAACAAACCCGCAGTGTACGTTTTATACAATTCGTCCAAAAATATGATGATAATACCAACTGTTTTCCAAGCATGCATGTATCAGTAGCGACATTAGTTGCATTCCATGTGTGGAATAATGTTCCAGAAGTTGGTAACTGGCCATTCTTATTTCCAGTAATTATTGCATTGAGTGCTTTATGGACAAAGCAGCACTATGTCGTAGATGTAGTGGCAGGTTTCATTCCCGGATGGATTGCATGGGAATTGTATAATTTAATTCAATATTGATTGAATAGTAGTATCAATGCCCCTTTGGGCGTTCATAGGCCGGAGTTAAGCGAGCCATATCACCTGAGAACTGGGAAGAACGGTAGATGAACCAGAGTGGTGTTAATAGTGTTAACAAGATTAGGACGATGAGGAAATACATTCCCCATGGTTTTACTCCAGAGAGTGAGGTGGACCAGAAAATCCACAGCACTGGAAGATAGAGAAAGAAACTGTATCTTCGTGCAACAGCACTGAATCTTGCATTCTTTTGTGAATTGTTGAATAGAGTGGGAGCTTCTTCTTCAGTTACAAAACCTTGCTCAACTCCACAACGAACACAGACATTCGTTCGAGGTCCAACTCCATGAATGAAATAGTTGCGTGGATATTTACTGGCGCAGATACGGCAGGTCGGCATAGTGTTCCCTCAAACGAGGCGAGTCGCTTTAGATTCTTCAAGCATCCGCATACATTGCCAAGAAATTTGCCAGCAATATGTTTCCATGCACAGAGCCAACAGATTCAGGATGGAATTGGACAGAGCAAATCGGCAGTGTCGGATGTTGAAGTGCCATAATGATAGATTTGCTTTGATCTGTAGCAGAAATAATCAATTTAGAGTCCGAATTGTCGTCCTCAACTACTAATGAATGGTAGCGGGTAAAATTTGTAGGGGATATAATTCCAGTAAAAAGTCCACTTGAATTGTGATGGCAAGGTCTTGGAGCGCCATGTACAGGGCCCAATGGAGCGCGTATGACTTTCATTCCACTTGCTTCTGCTAATGCCTGATGGCCGAGACAAATTCCCAATAGTGGTATTTTCAATTGACCGGCGAGAGCATGGTTGGCAATCGCCATGGTCAAATCTGAATCAGAAGGATTACCCGGACCAGGCCCTAGTATCAGATGAGTTGGATTTAACAGTTCTAGTAAATCAAATAATGTAGTTGGTTCGGAAAATGTATCTGCAATTGCTCCACGTCCACGAACAATAGTAACATCATGTCCAAGAATTGCAATATTATGTGCAACATTGTATGTGAATGAATCTAAATTATCAATCAACAATACGCCACATGAGGTAATTGATGATGAATTGTCGCGCAATAAATTAGCAATTTCTTCAAGTTGGAATACATTGCCGAGTTTTCCATTTTCAATTCTCATAGTATCACTGTTTTCAGGAATTTGAGGATGTATGCTAAGTTGTGCAGAATGACCGATTTGTCCACTAGTCGGTATCCAGCCACAGGCTTTTCGCAATGCAACTGCTTTCCATTTGGCCTCGGAAACCTCTGCCACTGGATTACTTGCGATGGTTATTCCACCGCCAGCAACAATTGTGCCACTCCAAAGGTTGCCAATTCTATGAGCCTCTAAAGTCCGAATCAAAATATTCCATGAACTTGAACCATTAAACACATCTATCCATCCGATTGAACCGGTCCAAAAGGAGCGAGATTGCTGTTCCAGTTGGTCGATTACAGCGCAAACGGCAGTTCTTGGGCATCCGGTAATACTGCCGCCAGGAAAGATACTCTGAATTGCATTTATCCCACTGGTATTGGGCAATATTGAACCCTTGATATGACTAACTAAATGTTGGACATCTGCATATACTTCCACATCAAAGCGGTCAACTTTTACCGAATTAACCGAACAAACTTCTGATAGGTCATTACGCATCAAATCAACTAACATTCTATGTTCGCTTCTTTCTTTTTCATCGGCTAACATTTCTATCCGCAACAATTCTTCTTCCTCATCACTCCTTCCTCTTGGACAAGTACCCTTTATCGGCGCAGTGCTGATTACATCACCATTACACCTCAATAGTGTTTCAGGTGAACTGGAAGCTAAGGCAAAGCCAATATCTTCAGCTTCAAGATATGCAGAAAAAGGTGCGGGATTTTCAATCGATAGTCGGTCAAATATATCACTCGGGTGGCTGAGTAAGTCTCCACTCCATCTTCGGCCAAAATTAACTTGGTATACCTGACCTGAACGAATTGAATCTTGAATCCGATTTACAACATTTTCATGTTCTTCATCACTATGACTGCTAATTTCTACAATCTCTCCACTTGGCAGTGCAGGTGGTTGGAATGGTTTATTTTCAAAGTTTGATATTAGGTCGTTCACCATGCCGGACCATTCATCACCAGCGAGTGAAAAGACATCTAATAGTTGCGTTTTCTTATCGTGAATAACAACTTTGTCAATCAACCAAAGAACTGCGAGTAGTGAATCTTCTTGTGGAGGGTTTTGCAAAGCGATTGGTTGCGTCCATTGTAACATATCATATGCCAATCCTCCACTCCAAAATGGTCGTTGTGGCAGATGTTGGTCAGTAATGACAGAATTTGAAATAAAATCTGCACTATTGCTATGTTGTCTCAACTTGATGAATAAATCGTCTAACCCATCAGATGATATTGAATCTGAATGATACCAGCAACCGTGACGCCATTGTTCAATTTCTGCAACAAATTGTGTTTTTTTTAATATGAGACTAAACTCGCCATTCAATGCATCTGCAGTTGCTTGGGCAGGAATTTTTTGTCTGCTTGGCTGTTTGATTACAACTCGTGTAGAACTAGGTCCGCATAGGAATGAATGTTGTGCGAGATGACTCTCCGGTCCACCCGAAAGCAGTATAACCGAATCAGGAGATCCATACTTTATCGCATTCTTACCAAGCAAACCCGCACCATTTAGGTTATTTCGTAAATTGAGAATCGGACAGGTCATTCAATCCACCATTTTTGTCCAATTGTTAGAATCTGCATAGTGTTGCGACAATATTTGACGGCAGACTTGAGTCAATGCATCAGCCGAACCACCAATATCCTCGCCGTCTATTGTGATAATTCTGCTCGCCCCCATTCCACTTCCAAGCGCTACCATTTCATGCGCTCTGGCAACAATTCTTTCGGTTAACTTCCCATTTTGAACAGGAAACCCATGTACTTCAAGTCCTGCCAAAATTATACTTCTAGTGATACTTTCCACACCTCCTTGTTCGCTATTGGAATACCACACTATACCATTTTCATCAAGTAAAATGGGTGAGGCTCTGTCTCCATCAATAATTGAGAATTCATGGACTAGTAATGCAAGGTCAGAACCTTCGCTATCAGCCTTCACCCTCGCTTGATGATAAGGCGCCCAATCACCGTGTTTTGTTCCAGTAATCTTTCTGTTCCAACGTGGAGCGGGGACAGTGATCGCTTCTATTTCTTCATCGCGTAATGTTATGGGTCTTGCAGATAACTGCACAGTTGGTTGGCTATTGCAATCAATTACTATTTTTACAAGGCCAATCGGTTGTTTTAGTTCTCCGTTTTGTAGTGATTGAATTTTGATAAATGCCCTTTTAATTTCAGACTCTAGATTTTCCGGTAAAGTCAATCTCAATCGCTCAGCATGGCTTGTCAAACGGTTCAAGTGAGTTTGAAAATCAGCGAAATGACACAATCCATCCCAAGTGACTGTAGTGAATACAGAATCACGCGGACGTGACTGGCCCGACTCGTCTCTTCCCATCACAACAGGTCATCAAGGAATGATGTGTCAATGTTCTGTTGGGCTTGTTGAGGCGGCTTTTCGATTAAATCATCAAGCAGCGCGTCGTTTCTAACAGGTTGTAGCACAGGTTGTTGGCCTTGGTATGCGGGACGGCCATAACTATCGGTTTGTATTCTGTTTGCTGCAGCATATATTTCACTTGATTGTGTTTGGCTAATTGAGGATGCAGGCGGTGGATTTGGCGTTCCCTCTGGTACATTTTCCCAACCGACATCGCTTTGATTTTGCAATCCCCAAGTTGCTTCTTGTAATTCCCAATCTTTACTGCGGCGTTGGTTGCTTCCACGAGTCTTGAATATTGCTAATATTAGGAATAAAGCGACAATCGCCAATCCAATGGCTAAAAGGTTTGGAGTCGACAAATATGAACTCAATTGCTTGCTTTCATCTTCACTACTTTCTCCATTATTTCCGCTACCAATATCACCAGCATTAAACGCATTTAATTTAATCGGCTTGACATTTTCTTTGTTGAATTCATCATCGATTGCACTAACCGAGACATACCATGCAGTTTTATTTGTAAGGTCTTCAAATCCATTTTGAGTGATTAGGAAAGTATTACTCGCCTTTACTTCGCCTACTAAGACTGCATCATCCGTGCTTGAATATTCTTCAGCGGAGATATAAATCTGATATCCACGAACTGAAGAAGAAGTGGCGTGGTGCCATTGCACTAGAATGTTGATTTCTTCATTCCATGCCAAACTGATCCCTTCAATATCTGGTAAATGCGACCCCTCACCATAAATACCATCATCAATAGATGCAGCACTTATTACAATCAATTCATCCTCAAAGGAATTTCCAGAGGAGTCTATTACGACTACCGCTACCCAAATCATTTGTCCTGGGACGATAGGGGTGTCACCCGCGGTTAATTTGATAGTTAGAGGTAGTTCTGGAGTTCTTGACAAAGTCGCTATTGGAGCGTTTGGACCATCTCCTCCTGTACTGACAGATGAGAATTGCCAAGTAGCCGCATAAACCTCATATGACTTCACGTCACCATCATTAGACAAATTAAAGTCTAATAATAAGGCAGTTCCATCATCAGCAGGCTTGTCATATAGTTGTAATTGTTGTAATCTATCTGGTGCAGTATTGTCATTTAAATTATCAATTGGAGTCACAGTTGCTTGAATCAAATCTGTTAGGAACACATTTCCTTTGATGTCATGTACAGTAACCGTGACATAAAGTTCAACATCAGGCATTATTGATTTTGGAACAGTTTCTAACAAAGAATCTCCCCCGTATAGAGCAGTACTCAAAGTAATCTCAATCGGATTCTTATTTTCATCAATCCATTGCTTATTCACCTTTAAGCAGGCACAATTTGCAGAGTCGTCACCTCTTGCAGCCCACAGTGTTGACAGGTCTGTAACCGGTTTATCGGCAACCCACACGATGTAGTGAGAGAAATCATCAGCATCAGAAATAGACCAAACAACATCTATCGCAGTTCCATCATCATCAGCATGGTCAAAGGCATTGATTACGCCAATTCGACTCGGCGTTGTGCCAGAACCAACCGTGTTTCTATACGGCGTAACCTCAACAACATCAACATCGTCCAAGTTGGCATTTAGCCAATCATCGTATGCCACAACACCAACCCAGTACAGTTGACCATCTTGCAGAGGAATGCCATCCATACTGGATACTATTGTTGAGTTTTCAGCACAATCGTTGACGATTGTTACTTGTGAGTATCCATGAACATGAGTTGGGTCGCCAAGCGCCACATCTTCATCACCTACCATCATGAAGACGGCATAGAAAGCACAATCTTCAGCGCTGCTAACATCCCAGGAGACAGTAATTCGACCACCATCGTCATCTGGAGTATCTATTGCTGCAACATTTTCTAATTTATCAGGTGGAGTGTTATCGTTTAGTCCACCGGTCGGTACAACTGGGCCAATAATGGTAGCATTCTGCCAATCTTCTTGACCGGCTTCGTCTACACAAGTCAGACCCAACCAGTATGGTTTGCCAGCATCAAGTGATAATACAGTTGTATTTCCTTCACTTGGTGGTAAGTCAGCAGTCGGGCTAAGTCCTAAAATATCAGTCATCTCTGATGTTGATGTGTAAATGCGTGTACTCGCTAAATCAAGTGCAGTACATCGTGCCCATTCTACTTCTAAATCACCATCTAGACCACCATCATATGGTCCAGCAGTAGCCCAAAGTGGGGGATTAGGCACTTCATCAGTAGGAGTTGCTGGACCCATCGGTAGTGATATCATTCCCCATCTTCCATCATTGTATTCAACGACAATGGCGGCATAATATTCAGTTCCATCAACAAGTGGTACACCGTTTGCAGTAGTCACTTCGCTTGACAAACGGCTATGCAATGAGATCGCTTTGTCAATAGTTCTTCCAGTTAGGTCTGCTTCAGTTAATGCAGTCCCACCAGTAGTAACGAATGGTCCTTCGTTAACGTATACGAGGTAACGAGCAAAGTCTTCATCGTGAACAAGTGTCCAATCGGCCATCAATGCTCCACCACCATCATTAGGTCTATCGATTAAATTTGTTAGGTCAACCGGAGTTTCCAACTTGACATAGTCATAAACCAATCTAGCTTGTAAAGAGCCATTACTTGGGGAACGAAGTGTTAGTGTAACATACCTTGTACCATTTATTATTACACCGTTATCAACAGCATTCTGTATGGTATTTTCAAGTCCAGGGTCACTTGTTAAATTGACAGTTGCACTATATTTTAGTGAAACAGAACGTGACCAAGTAGCAGCTCCGTCCACGGTCGAGATAAAGGTCAAAGGTACTGTTTGGAATAGTAGACCATGAGCCCCTGCAACACCGACAGTAGAATCTAATTTGACAGGGTCGTCAACATCTACCAATTGTATTTGAGCGCCAGGATGAGTCCACTCACTAATATCGGTATTTTTCATATTAAATCCAACATTCAATGGTATTGCTCGGCGCATTTCAAATCTAGATAATTCAGTCCAAGATGCAGTTCTTTCATAGCCCCACAATCCATCGCTTTCAGTGGTAATCCATACATTATTTGCAGTTAATATTCCATCTGAAACATTGGCCTTAAACCAAGACTTTGTTATTGCGTGTGTAGCAGTTCGTGCCTTGATAATTGCAGCACCTTGTCCGGTAATGACCAATATATCATCGCCATCACTTTGCATACTTGTAATCGGCCAGCCGTTTATTTGCCAAGATGCCATTCCATCTTCAAATCCGCCCACTTGACCATTCCAATGAGTCATTGGACCGATGTCAGTAGCGATATGCAATCCCCACCAATCTGCAGCCAATGCAGAAATAGTATTGGAAGGAATTTGGTCAAAGCGATGAGTTTCAATCGCTGTAGGCATACTAGTATCAAAACTAGAAACACCAGGTCTTTCCCGACCCCTACCATCATGTGAAATGAATAGTGTGGAATTAACGCCATTGGTTTTCATAGTTAGGCCCCAAGTTGAGGTTCCAAATAATCCGTTTTGGTAAGTAATAGTGGTGACATTCCCTGTTGCAGGTGAATATTTTGCAAGTCCACTTGGTGTGGTTAGCCAAATGTCATTGCCATCGACTAAAATATCCTCAACAATGTTTGATGGTAATCCTTCAAGTGTAGTAATTGGATTCAACCAATCACTTGTAGTATAATTCCATCGTCCAATTCCCCCATTTGTGGCGATATACATAATATCACTGGTATGGCCAAATCCATTTATTACATTGGATGGAAGGCCGGCAATTAGTTTCCCTTGTGTAAAGGTCTGAGAATTAATATTGAAAACTTGCACACCAGGTATTGAACTACCTTGTCCAGATAATCCGATAATCAAATCATTGCCATTTTTGACCATCCCATAGTGGTTATTGTGCAATGCCCCAGTATATGTTGTAAGTTGTTGAGTTTGAATATTTAATTTGTATAATCCTGCTGGGTATGTAGTGACATAGAGATTATTTCCAATCAATTCGATATCGTTACCCCGTGATTGTGCGGTGAGAGACCAACCATAGTCCCACTCGATGGACCCATCAGAATTACGAGTGCCTTGAAGAATACCTGCGCCTCCAGCGATGCCAAATCCTTGTGACTGGCCATAGGTTGTAACCCAAATAGTTGTTGAACTACCTGTAATACTTGTTATCTGTCCACTGACCAGTCCAGGCAATTTAATCATAGGAAATTGACCTTGCTGATTGATGATGTCTACGTGGCTATAGCCAGAAGTACCTCCAGCTTGCCCAATAATCCAACCCTGTCCATATGGTTGGAAGGATGTGACAGATGAGCCTTGAGAAATTACATTTGCCGAAGCAGCAGTATTTCCAGATGTTGTGATAATTGAATATCCGCCACCGATTATATTATTGCCAGAAGTACCCAATCCATGTCCTAGAATTAGTCTACCAGTGTGATAATCCATTGCATCCCACCAAATCCGATCGGATGGGAGGTTATGATTTCGGCTTGTGAGATCATTTAACCAAGTTCCAGTTTGGTAATTGTATTTTGATATTGGCAAATCGTCTGCATAATACCCGATGTAAAGAGTATCTACTGTATCACAGGCAACCGCTGAAGGAGTATCATCATCCAATGATGTTCCAGAGAAATGAGGCCCAGCAGTTCCATTTACCAAATCGATTACAGCAACTCCGCCATTCCAATTATTGTACATTGCAACATTGAGAACTCCACCACAAATCGTCATCGACATTGGATAACCATTCGGCATTCCACTTTGCCCACCAGTAAATGTAGACCAAGTACCAGTACTATCTAAGTGAGAAATTATACCAGTACTAAATCCGCCCCAAACAGTCATATCAGCGCCACCTAATACCAAATCAGTACCATCGGTCCAAATATCATAGAATCTTTCACCGGCATTATTTGGTAATCCGCTACCTTCTGTCCAAGTTGAAAGCCAAGTATTAGAAGATTCATTATATCTTGCCACTCCATCTTCAGTTGCAAATAATGTTGCACCGTCATATTCGACAATTTCTCTAATTGGGAAATCAAACGATGTATCGTCCCAAGAATTGACCAAAGAACCATTATTGTAAAGATCTAACTTGTTTTCACCCCATGCAATCCAATGATTGCCGGCTGAAGAAATATAGGATGTGACCCTGTTAATTTCTCCAATAGGGTCAACATTTGGTTCCCAAGAATTATTACTGGTATTCCATTGAGCAATACCTCCAGTTCCATCAGCATTCCACCATTGACCAGAAGCCAATCCAACCATCAGAATATCTCCTACGAAGTTCATTCCGTACACATCACCATTATTTTCAGATAATTGGTTTCCGATATCAAGTGATGTCATTGAAGTGAAATTGGCGATGTTTATTCTTCCAACACTATCACTTTGAGTGGATTGGTGGAAGTACAATATGTCACCATGAATCTTTAGTTGATATGGGTCTCCATTTCCAGAATACATAGAATTAGTTTTTTCAATATCATATTCTTCGGTTTCATTGACGACATCTATCAATTGGAAACCGTCATCGCCACCGACCCAAATTTGGTTCGGTCTAATGTCAGCTACCAAACCGGTGATTCCATTCGTGTCTAATACACCGTTTACTGTCCAAGTTGAAAGCCAGGCATTATTCGGAATATCGTATCTTAATACGCCAATTCCATCGAGCCCAATATAGGCCGTATTGCCAATTACTTCAACAGGTGCAGTTTGGCTTTGGGCACCTTCGCCCCAATTTGAATCATGCTCAAAATTTGTAATATCGACCAATCCAACACCTGAAAGTGTTCCACCATAAACGAAATCAGCATCATAATGAACAGCGTACACTGCCCAATTTGGCATACCATCTTGGACGTTTTGACAATCGTCAGCAGTTATTGTTGACAATACATATTTACAAAGTCCGATGTTTGTTCCAGCATACAAATCTCCCCCATCGATGGCGAAGTCAAAGAATTGACTCGGTCTAGTTTGCCATGAACTTCCACTAACAAAATTAGTGGCATGACTTCCATCCCAGCGCACTGCGCCACTCTGGGTTCCGATGTAAAGATTAGAGCCATCACTTTCCAATGCATAAATGTTGGAACTTGGCAAAACTCCACCTTGATTTGTACCACCGCTGCCACTACCCGCGGTCAGTGGTGCTAGGATTTCCCCAGTTGCTAGATTTTTACGAGCAACACCGTAACCAGATATACCGAAGTATAGAATATCACCAATGACTGCTATCGGAGCGTAATCAACCCCATTCACGCCAGTTGATACCCAAGAAGAGAGGAATGTATCATTACTGATGTGATAACGAATAATTCCAGAATCTTCGCTTCCAATATAAGCAATATCTTGATGGATTGCAACATCGTTTAGGAAGTCTGAATCCATTCCATCAGATGAATCATAACTCAATATCGAAGAAGATGAAAGATTGACAATACTAATTCCACCACTTTGGTGAGTAGAGATCATAATTCCATTATCGATTGCAATGTTGGCTATTGAATTACTATACATTCCATTGGCATTAGAAAATGAATGAATCATGCTGCCATTCTTTGCATAATTGATTATCCCATGCGCTTGAGTGCCCATGAATATGCTATTTCCATCAGTTTGTATTGAGGTAGCGGTCATTCCATGAATTATCGGAGTTAACCATTTGGAATGGCCGATATCATATCTGTCCAAAACATATGGATTTGTGATGAATAGGATATTATCTAATTCAACAATATTTGTCATATCACCTGAACTTGGTGAACTAGAGATGGAGATTTGACCATCATACGGTACAGACTCCATAGGCGTCAATTTGACAAGTTTACCAGTATAATCTGACATCAAGATAGTATCCTTCACCGGTGCGCGAGAACCGCTTGAAGGCCAAGCAAACATTGCTCTGCCAGCGTAGATGCCATAACTGGATAAAGAATCAGTAGTTCCAAAAACACCGCTCGTAGTATTGTAATAATGGACAATTGCTCCGTTCAAGATAAGTAATTGGTCACCGATTGATTCTATGCCCCAAATATCGTCATTAGCCAACCAATTTACAGAGTTCCAAGTACTAAGCCAGAAATTAGAATTCCAATCAAATCTTGCCACACCTTTGTCGTATGAACCGAATAATATTTGGTTGTTAGAAACTGTAATCGCCCAGATATAATCGGAATGCAATACATTGGCCGTAGTCCAAGCAGAAAGAGAAGTTGCAGAGGAAATATCCCATCTATTGATGCCGAATTCCCAAGAACTAACATAGATTATTCCATTGATTTCAACCATATCAACGACAAATCCAGTATTCCAATTATTGTCATTAGAATTTGCTAAGTTTAGCCAAGAATTTGCAGCAGCATCATATTGGAATAATCCGCCATAACCTGCCAAATAGACCATTCCATTGAGCGTTAGCAATTTTGTTTGATACGTATCGGTACTACTTGGTGATGGAACCACCATCACTGTAGAACTGTCATCCAAATCTAAGAAATGAATGCCATCGGTATCTGTTAGGACGATGAGATGGCGATTAACTTCATCTACTGCGATATCAAGTATAGAATTGGCATTATCAAATGTAATAATGTCTATTATTTGTGGGTTATTATTTGCATCTAATACTACAACAGATTGAGAAACACCAATCATCATTCTTCCATCATCTGGGTGAATAGCATTGGCTCTAATGTCGAGATTTATTGGTTCAAATGATACAGCGGGGTCAGCTGGTGCCAATGCTTCAAAGATCAATTCGGTAATTTCAGCATCACTTGGCAAAGTCCAGCCTGCGCCGGTGTCACTATTTGGTGCCAATCTGCCCGAATGTGGATTGGCTCCATCAAAATAATCCTGCGAACCGAACATTCCTAAACCTCTCCAGTCAAATAAATTAATGCCAATATCGGAAGCGGTAAGAATTGGTTCTTCAATCAGCAATCCATCACTGCCATTTACTCTTAATTGTAGAGAAACATTCGACAAATCTGCACCTGGCGCGAACTCTAATTGCCATTCTGTCATACCTTGAGCGCCGGGGGTTACTCCTGCGCCTACAGTGTTGAGTTGAACCCAGCCAGTATCATTATGACCTTCCTTCGGCCATATTGCACTATCCTTTACGCCATGGGCAGAAACAACAGGTGCAGCCATTAGTGGAGCCAAACTTGATAGTAACATAATCAACACAAGATAAATGGCTTGGTTGGCACTATTGGACGACTTCACTGTCTTAGGGGAGTGGGTCATAGTATGCGAGGCGACTTTTACAGTATTTCAACGCGGCCCTTAGTTGTGAGACATTAAAACATCATTTTCAGTGATTTTTTAGCAATATTTGTAGTCGCGCCAATATTTTTTTGTGATGAGAACATTAACAATTGGCAGCAAAAACACACAACACTCAAACCACAGACCCACTGCCAATAAGGAGGGGAACCAAATGGAACGAGAGAAAAAAGAGCGCAGGTTACGCATAGAAGCCCTAGAATATCATGAAATGGAACCGCGTGGAAAAATCAAGGTTGTACCTACAAAACCTCATTCCACTGCCCATGAATTGAGTTTGGCTTATTCACCAGGTGTTGCCTATCCTTGTTTAGAAATAGAAAAAAACCCAGAAGATGCCTACAAATATACTTCCAAAGGAAATCTTGTCGCAGTAATCTCAAATGGAACAGCCGTATTAGGCTTAGGAAATATTGGTGCTTTAGCGAGTAAGCCAGTAATGGAAGGAAAGGGATTATTGCTCAAAACCTTTGCAGATATTGATGTCTTCGACATCGAAGTCGATACTGAAGACCCAGAAGAATTCATCAGCACAGTTTGCAATATTGCCACTACTTTTGGCGGAATAAATCTTGAAGATATCAAAGCGCCGGAATGCTTTGAAATTGAGCGCCGTATAGCAGAAGCAACAGACATTCCAGTAATGCACGATGATCAACATGGAACTGCAATAATATCTGCAGCAGCAATGTTGAATGCAGTTGAATTACAAGGTAAAGATGTTTCAAAAATCAAAGTTGTTGTTATCGGAGCTGGTGCAAGTGCAATCGCTTGTGCAAACCATTATGTTGCAGTAGGCGTTGAAAAGAAAAATATTGTCATGGTAGATAGTAATGGGATTGTGACAAAGAAAAGATTAGATGCCGGAGAACTAAATGAATTCAAAGCAATATTTGCCCACGATATCAAAGATGGAAATTTAGCAGATGCACTGAATGGAGCCGACATGATGTTAGGATTATCGCGTGGAGGATTGGTCTCCAAGGAAATGGTCGCAAGTATGGCTGATAAACCGATAATTTTCGCACTTGCTAACCCAACACCTGAAATTGACCCTGAGGAAATACTTGAAGTTAGAGATGATGCAATTATTGCCACTGGAAGGTCAGATTATCCTAACCAAGTGAATAATGTACTGGGATTCCCGTACATATTTCGCGGCGCATTGGATGTTAGAGCGCGTGATATTACTCAGGGAATGAAAATGGCCGCAACCTATTCACTTGCCGCATTAGCAAAAGAACCGGTTCCGGATTATATTTCAGCCGCTTATGATGGAGCGACAATGCAATATGGTCCGGAATATATTATCCCCAAACCATTCGACAGACGTGTATTGATTTGGGAGGCTAGTGCGGTAGCACAAGCAGCAGTAGATGAAGGGATAACTGGAGTATCGGCTGAAGATTTTAATATCGAACAATACAAAGAGCAATTGGAAGGTCGCTTTGGATTATCATATTCTGTAATGCGCCACGTAATTAACCAAGTTCGTGGAAAAGGCAAAAGAATTGTTTTCCCAGAAGGAGATAATGAGAAAGTTATCAAGGCTGCTGCCCAATTAGCTGAGCAGAAAATTTGCCTCCCGATATTACTTGGGCAAAAGAAGAGAATCGATACGATAGTAGAAGAATTGGGCCTACATTTTGATTATGAATCCTATGACCCACGCCGAGATAAACGCCGAAAAGGAAAATATGCAAAGGCTGTATTTGAGCATAGAAAAAGAAAAGGTATGACGCTTGTTGATGCAGCAAGGTTGCTGAAAAGCCGGCCATACTTTGCAAGTCAGATGGTAAATCATGGCCATGCTGATGGATTTGTTGGAGGAGTTTCAAGGAATTATGGCGATGTGCTTAGGCCGACAATTGAATTAATTGGCGCTGCTGACGATGCCCATTGCATCATCGGATGTTACATGATGAATGTAAAGGGGAGAACAATTTTCTTGGCAGATGCTACTGTTAATGTTTATCCCGATAGTAGGACACTGGCAGAAATAGCAGTTCAAACTGCAAAGGTTGCCCGTCGTTTTGGTGTCGATCCGAAGGTTGCAATGCTTTCATTCTCTAATTTTGGTAGTAGCAGAGCACAACGTTCTAATCGAATTGAAGACGCAGTCAATATCGCTAGAGAACTCGACCCATCTTTGGCAATAGACGGGCCAATGCAGGGAGATACTGCACTCAATGGTGCAGTTCAAGGAGAATACGAATTCATGGCTTTTGATGGACCGGCTAACGTTCTTGTTTTGCCAAATCTTGCAGCAGCAAATATCGCTTACAAGTTACTTGAGGAATTAGGAGATGCAGAAATGACTGGACCTATTTTAGAGGGTATGAGAAAACCAGTTCAACTGGTTGCAAGGCAAGATGGTGTGCGCCATATCGTCAATATGGCTGTAATTTGCGTAGCAGATTCAATTCGCCAAGATTCGTATTGGGCATCACTGATCACCCCGTATATCGAAGAGGAATAATCACTTCATATCTTGAATTGTAATACTTGGCCGACGCGGTCTCCAAAATGCCCCACTGACAAATCCAATACACAAACCGCCGAACAATAAATTCGGCCAACCATTTATTGCGTAATCAGACATACCTCGCAAGATTGGTATCGTAAATGAGGGAATGATTCCTAAGACCGTCATCCAAAATAATTCACCTCGTAAATTACTTGCAAAATCTGCATTCTTAGGTACCATTAATCTAGGCTCCTTTCGGATTGGGCTAATCACTAATCTAGCAATAACATCATTTAAACTTCTATCCATCGGAACTGAAGAAAGGGCAACTAAGTCCTTTGTTGGATGTGATTCAATCGCAGCCCTATGGTTTGCAGCAGGGCCAATTCCAATTGACTTTCTAGGACTTCCATCCATCATTGCGCCGCGGTAATTTGACGCCGGTGAATCGGCGAGAATCTCTACTTTTTTGGCTGGGTAATTCAAGTTAATTTGCTCATGGGCAATCCGCCATTCACCCTCACTCGGACAACGCACTTCCCATTCAAAATCATTGTCTAAAATCGTCTTGTCAATTTTTTGCAGATTACTATTTGCATGCGAAAGAATCACTTTCAATGCAGAACCATCAATGCCCTCCATCAAGTCATTCGGATTATCATCTGGTTCAGGCCCACTTAGGATAGTTGCAACCTGAGTCCTTGAAAGTGGGTTTTTGAGAATATAGAATGTTGGGCATTCCACTTCATGTCTAGGCCTCTGTCCAGAATATACCCAACCACCTTTATCGGTTCCAATAAAGATGTTATCGGACTCAACCATCTCAAACTCAAGTCCGAGCAGGTCAATTGCCACTAATTTTCACCTCATTGAATAGACGACATCATGCGATTATACCATGCCATTCCAGCCACATGGTCTTCCAGTTTTGAAAATTGAGGGAAGGGTGAGATCGAACGCATATATCCGAATGCAGCAAAATCAACGAGGTCAGGGGTATCTCCTGAAAAGAAATCACCATTGTGGGATGATGTAAATTCAGTTAGTAGGTCATGCCATAATTGTTTAGGTGAACGCCCATCTTTCTTTACCCTTGAACGAGCGATAAAGCCCCACATTATTGGAAATCCTGCCCAAGCGTATAAGCGCTTTGAGATAAAGCCAAACTTTTCTAATTTAGAAACGCGAACGGTTGTCTGAAGGGCTGAAAATAAACCGCCATACAGTATGGGAATTGTTGCTTTAGACATTTTTGTATCAACCCATTCTAGCCATTCATCACGTCGGGAGATATCATCTGTTGTCGATAATTTTGATGAGTTATATTTCTCATCAAGATAGAACATCATAGGTGTTGAGTCGTAATGAATTGAACCATCTGAATCGGTCAAGACAGGAACCTTATTCCAGTTTTCAACAAAGGCTAGTTCCTTTTTTGCTCTAAGACCATTGATGCCGATGTAGTCAACATCAAGTCCAATATAATCAATCAAACCACGTATTTTCCAACTGAATGGACAGGTATACAGTAAGTGTACGGTTGGCTTACCCATGTGTTTGGGGCTACGGCTCTCCTTCTTCAAGCCTCGTCTGTTTCATCTGATACATGTTTCCAGCCCGCTTTCCAAAAATCCAAATCATTTAACCATCGCATCCACTCTGAATCATCACATGTTAACAGATGAAATGCACGGCTTTCCAAACCTTCTAAATTTGTTTTTGTCAAACTTCCTTCTTTGCAACTATTACGCCATTCAACTTGGTTGTGACGGATTTGCCGGCGAGCCTCTTCTGGTGAGTCAAAATTCATTTCACAAATATCCCGTAATTCGCTAATCCAGGTGCGATTATCTTTCAATAACGGGTCATTGATGACACGCTTTGCTGGTTTTTTTGAGAACGGCCACCATCCCATTACTTTCCCTCTTTTTTACCAAACCCAAGGCTTGTGTTAAAACCTTACACCCACTTCATATCAACAATTCAATCAAATCATACGATTAAGCCATGTGTCAAAACATATTGGCAGGTGCATGGGCAGGATTGTTGTTCACTTCCATGGCAAGACCAAAGACAAATCCATGGCCGCATTAATTCAAAATTACAGTGAGAGAATATTGCCACGGGCAATAAAAATCGAGACACATAGTGAGAAGTTAAGTGTTGATGATTATTTGAAACATTTGCAATCAAAGCAAGGAACGTTGATTTTGTTAGATGAAGGTGGAAGCCAATATTCCTCTGAAGAATTGGCAGGACTTTGTAAAAAATGGGCATTACGAGGAGAGGACACACACCTTGCAATCGGACCTTTTGATGGTTGGCCGAAGAGCGGGAATACACAAAAGATTGCTAGAATCTCATTATCAATGATGACATTTCCACATGAATTAGCATCTGTTTTATTGCTTGAACAATTATATCGTGCCACCGAGATAAATCGTGGTAGCGGATATCACAAAGCATAGGGTGAAAAACACATGCCATTTGGTTGAGTTGGGGCAGAAGATGATATTCACCAGCGAATCGGATATGCGTTGGCTATTGATTGCCTTTGAGGCAATAATTGGATTGATACTTGTCCTCGGTAGCCGCAGACAACCATTTCCTACACCCAGTAGGCGCTTTGGAGCACTAACATTACTAATCTCCTTTGGATTTACAGTTGGCCAATCTGCGCCAAATCCAGTATCTGTTTCAGGGCATCTGGCCACCCTTGCTTTACTGGGGGCGTTTGGAATTGTTGCAGGAGTGCACCACATGATGGTCACACGTAGAGAAGTCCTCATCGCTCCAATGGCAGGATTCATGTTCTGCGTTGGAATGACCGGTTTGATAATCCAGACATGGCCAGATTTGTCGTTAGGTGAGCAATGGGCTGGATTTTTCTCACTGATTGTGTTAGCAGCAAGCCAAACTTGGCTTGTGTTCAGAGGGTTATTGATTGGACGGTTACCATTAGCTTGGTCCCAAGCGGGTATGGTCGCTCTTCAACGCGGGCAATTAGACGGCTCTCATGGAGCAATATCTTGCTTTGAAAAGGGATGGGATGCAGACGAAGAGCATCTGAATCCAATGGCATATTTGGCTCTGCACAGAATCTACCTTTTCATGCAAGACGTGGAGGAGGCAGACAAATGGCTAGATTCTCTTGTTGATGTTGGGGGAGAAAATGCAGTGGCACGAGAATGGGTTGAAGCGATCCATGATTGTTTGAAATCTATCGATTCGAATGCCGCAAAAAGACTCCCAGTATTAAGTGAAGAGGAATAAAATCAGTCTTTTTTACCGGAAAAACACGCTCAGGGGAATATTCACTCCGAATAATGTAAAAAACAACGATAATAGAGTATTTATTGCACAAGAAGGCGAAGCCCTTAAGTGGATTAACGACCAATAATATACTGAGGAGTAAGATGTTTGGAAATAATCAACACAAGCGTATGGGAAATGTACTCTGGTTTGCAATCTTGATTTGGTTTTCATCTAGCCTACTTTCTCAAGCGCTCTATATCGGATTACATGGTATTCCATATGATGCAGTTGAATTGTTTGGAGGAGTAGGGCCGGCATATTACTTGTTAGTTGGCATCGAATTGGTAATGTGGAGTTTACTCGCCGGATTTTCAATCACAAAAATGTCGCGTAGGATGAAACTCAAACCCTCAAATATGGTTCCGAGTCTCGGAAAGTGAATTTGTTAACCTGTCAACAATAGTTAGAAAAAACAGTAATTATTATGTTGTCAATAGTTAATGGTCTTAGAGTGAACCATTTTTGACTGCTTCATAGACATTGGAAACCGTAATATCTTCATTGAAAATGGCCGATGACTTGAAGGGGTGTCAAGACAAGGAACCCCTGTGACTGAGATTATTGGTGCTTCAAAGTTTTCAGGTCGTCCAATGGACGTCGCCTCTTTGTCAGATTCAGACCCGATGCTCGCACATTTGCCTGAAGGCGCAATTATTCTTACCATTGAGGAGGCTAGAGACTCTTTACCACTTGCGTCAAAATTATTAATTAGTTTACAAGTGATGAATGATGAAGCACATGATTTGTGTGAAGAACTCGAAATCTTATTAGAATCGTTAAATCCAGGTCATGAGCATGTAATTGAAATTGCAGAATATTTGGCCAAGCTCGTTTCTCAGTGGCAGGAAACTGCGAAAAATTTGGAAATAACCGGTACGAGGGTTGCATGCTTAGAACCAGGGCGCTTGGAATGGTATGGGGTAATAGACGAATCCCTTTCGTTATTTTCTTGGTCAATGGGCGAGGAAGATATTGAGTGGTATCATGCTGTAGATGCAGGGTACAATGCCCGCAAACCACTCATAGAAGCATGACCTCCTCGTGTTGAGGACGGGCAATGGTTCGCATCACAAGAGTCTACACCGGTGGAGGAGATGACGGTAGTTCATCGCTAGTTGATGGTTCACGCCGAAGTAAATCGGACCAACGATTTGAAGTCGTAGGTTGCTGCGATGAATTGAATTCAGCACTCGGAATTGTAGCAATGGAAATTAATCGTTTACCAGCACACGAGGACGGTGGTCGCAGCAAAGCAATTCAACGAGTACAGTTGGTAGTTTCGTCTGCATTGAAGAGAGTTCAAAATGAGTTATTTGATCTTGGAGGGGAGTTGGCCTGCGACCCTCAAAAAATCCCACAAAACATGGTATTAATTGGCCATCAACAATCCGATGTTTTGGTTGAAGAAATGGATGAATGGCTATTAGATTTAGATCCTCTGTCCAGTTTTATATTGCCTACTGGTGATGGACCTATTGCGATATTGCATCTTGCTAGGACAGTGACGAGAAGATTGGAAAGAGCGATGGTTCGGTTGAATGAGTCCGAGGGTGAAAACGCAGTTAGAAATATTTCACTAATTTACATCAATCGATTTTCAGATTGGCTATTTATCATGGGTCGTTGGATATCAAAAATGTTAGTTTGTGAAGAAACATTATGGCAACCTCTTGGGAGACGAGGGGCAGAATCTGGAGTCTCTGAAATATTGCAAACAATGAGACAAAACGATTCCCACTTTGATGACATTTAATATTCATTCCTTGCCAATTGAGCGCATATGATTACGTGCATTTTTCAATATTTCCCTCGTTTCATTATGGGTTAATTGGTCCTCTGCTTGGTCCCAATCTAGCCACATATGGCCACGATGCTCATGTGATAATTTTACGGTAATTCTTTCTGTCTCTGCTAGATACCAATAGACTTGTTTGGTATGCGTTTTGCCCTTGTGGCGATATGTGTATTCACTCCTTTCAACAAAATCTTCAACAAAATGAATTTCCTCAATTCCAGTTTCTTCAGCCAATTCTCTTCTAGTGGTCGCAAAGTGGTCAGCATCAGTTTCTTCTACATGCCCCTTAGGGAAATCCCAATGTCCTTGTGGATACTGAAGTAGCAAAACAGTTCCTAGATTAACTAGAACGACGCCACAAGAAGTCTCCATGAGTAAAGGTAAGGAGGCTTCGTTGAAGTCACTTGCGGCCTTAAGTTAGGGAAACATATTCTTGATAGGGGCTAACGCATCGTTTGATGGAGGGTGGCATAGGGGTGCTGGGAAAGGCAGGATTGCCGAATTTCAAACGCATCATTGCAGATTCCGATTTAGATGGATTATGTGCAGCAGCAGTTCTCAAGGCAGCCAATCCGAACGCAGAAGTTATTTTTGCTCATGCAGCATTGGTTCGCTCAGGGGTAATGGATTCACTAATAGATGAAAATACAGCAATAGTGGATTTACCCTTTCATGAAAATTGTGGGTGGTATCTAGACCATCATTTAACCAATCGTCCAAATCCACAGCAAGAGAAAGAATTCATTTCTAGAGGTGGAGTTTGTCACTGGAGAGCAACGCCAAGTGCAGCAAGGTTGGCTTATGACCTCCTTTCTCCATTCCTTGATTTGAGTCACCTTGATGAAATAATGCCAATCGTTGATGCATTAGATTCGGGTGGAATTTCCAAGGAAGATTTTTTGGCTGATGGGAAAATATTACAGTTGTCGCGTTCTCTCTCATTACAGCATCCTGAACATCTTCAACAAGTACTAAATTTATTGTCAAATGGAGTCATATTGAAAGATATACTTCAAGATAAAAATATTTCAAAGCACGTTGATAAAGCCAAGTCTGACAGGATTTTGTCACAGAGGATTGTCGAAGAGAACACCACTATTGTAGATAGATTGGCGATTTGCCGGATGGAAGAAAAGGGAGTTCGCTCTAATGGATATTTGGTAACAGCCTGGGCTGGAAATAATGCAGATGCTTGTTGTATTATTCATGGCTATGCTGATGGTGCGATTGATAAGCCGGATAGGCCAGCATTATCGGCGAGTTTCTATGCCAATTCATTTATTGAAAATGGGCAAGACCGATATGATTTGTCGCGCTTGGCTACATCACTTGACACAACAGGCGGCGGGCACGCTAATGCCTGCGGTTGCCGTGTTTCATCAGCTGGAATAGAGAGTGATTTACAACATTGGATAGCCATTTGGAGAAAGAGAGAGACTCTTTTGACATAATGTGCGCAATTAGGTGTAGGGCTAACTTTTATGGTGTAGTGCAACTCAGTAGCAATATATGAAGCAGTCACAAAGAACAGTTTCCGTCGTCCTATTGGCGGCATTATTAGCCCTATCCGTCGTCCCACAAGGGGCCATGGCTTCAACACCGACAAATGTAGTTTCATATGGAATTGAATATGATTGGTCTAACCTAGACGGTGATCTCGAAGGGTTCACAGACTTAGATTTGAATGAAATCCTTAGAGATGTAATGGATGCTGCAACGTCAGCAGGATTTAATCTTGTCCTTGCAGAAATAACTACTGGTGCAAGTAATATGTACGTATTATCTGAAGAAGATCATACTGCACAAACCGTCAATGGCGTTAGTGGTGATGTTTGGTCAAGAACAACAGATCTGACAATTAGACATGGGATGTTAGCAGATTCAGCCTTGTTTACAGATTGGTCTGAGACAACCTGGGGCT
>Ga0209554_1000554_pt1 | contig 31276 bp, 19 predicted proteins | sample MarorgKNORR_S2LV_5_FD_188221 | JGI IMG/M metagenome (GOLD analysis project Ga0209554, IMG submission 188221) | Marine microbial communities from the Southern Atlantic Ocean, analyzing organic carbon cycling - Bottom_A/KNORR_S2/LV (SPAdes) (version 2) | ecosystem: Environmental > Aquatic > Marine... | reverse complement strand
GAGGGGATTCGAGCCACAAATATCGCCATGTGAGTGTGCTTTCTAACAAGCGATTGCTACAGACGCGGAAGTATCAAGAGGGTCGCGTACTTCGCTTGCGCTCGGCATTGTTGTCGCGCAGCAGAATCGCGAGACGTTAGACGGCGGCCACTCAGAACGGAGTAGAGTTCGGGTGACCTCGTAAATCTTCCGGCGAGAGGGGTGAGGACGCAGAGGCCGCTCATGAAGTTCATCCTAATGCACCGGACGCAAAGGTCCTCGCGGTGGGCCTGCGGATCCGTCGCGACGGCCACCTTCGCGCTAGTGACCCTAGCAGCTTGTGATGGAGCGCCCGCGAACGTCGCATCGGGGGTGGGCTCACCGACGGTACTGCAGGCATCCGAGGTCCACGTGATCGGCACCTCCGAATCGATTGCGGTTGTCGAAGATCTCACGGTGCTCTCGGACGGTACCGTGTGGGTACTCAACTCTGTCGAGCCCTTCTTCATCGGCTTCGGTCCCGACGGAGATGTCCTCCAGGTGCATGGTAGCCGAGGCGGCGGACCTGAAGAATTCAGAGCGCCGGCGGGGTTCGTGTCTGGAGACATCGACGGCGAAGCGTGGGTATTCGACCCGATTCGACACGCCCTGATCCGAATCTCGAAACCGGGGACGTGGTCGGAGATCTCACTTCCGACGGACTCTACGCCCCGTGGCACTCTGAGGGGTGGCATGGGCTTCATGAATAGTCGTGTGAGAACGGCTCGCTTGGGTGACGAGATCATCCTGGCCCGGAGTTTCGCCTTGTTTATTCCCGGTCAGATCTTCTCCTTCTGGTTGTCGACTTGGGGAGCGGACCTCGTCGCGGTGGACCCGGCGACAGCTTCAGCTAGGGGAGTTGTGTCGCTCGGAGAGGTCTTGGGTGATCCAGCGGAGTACCTCGAGCAGACCAACGGATTCCCGCCGTTCCCAGTCTGGCTCCGGCTCTGGTCAGTCTGCTCGGACACGCAGATTCGCGTTCACGATCGACTTCGGAACCAGGTCCGAAACTTTACGCGTGACGGGACCGAGCTCGACCCCACCCCACTCCCTCCCCCCCATCTCACCGAAGTGACGGACGAGCAGTTCGCACGGGCCGTCTTCGCCTTGAGCTTTGCAGAGGCTGCCGGTGAAGTCGGAGCGCAAGGCTCCCCCGCGGACAGCGCGCGTGTTCTGAACGAGCTGGTCCAGGGCGTGGAAGGGGAGCCAGAACAGCTCGCCGGCTTCCTCCCTAGGTATGTGGACATGCGCTGCGCCGACGACGGGACCCTATGGATCCAGCCCATCGACATCGATCTAGGCGACTTGAGGGGAGGCCACGCGTGGCTTCGGATCACGCAAGACGGCGTGGCGCAGGAGATACACTTCCCCAATCGTTTCGACGTCTATCGGTTCATCTCAGGGCGAATCTGGGGTGTGCAGCGGGACGAATTCGATGTCGCCTCCGTGGCGTGGATCGAGGTGCCTGGAAGTCGCTGAAACCGAGGCGCAGCCTAACAAGCGATTGCTGCAGTCGTGGAAGGAGTTAGCGGGTCCGAAGCACTCGCCTTGCGGCTCGTACTTCGGGTCGGCATGCTGGCCGCGCAGCAGAATCGCGAGACGCTAGGTCGCGCCCTTCTCGCATACGGCTCGACACCTACGGTGAAGACAGAATTTTCGAGTTGTATATGAAGCACAGGAGCGTCCGAAAGCTCCTCGCCAATCTCCCACCAGAAGTGGGCCAGATGTCCACCGCTCCGTTCTACTCGTGGCTGAAAGCTGACGAGGAACGCGAACTGATCGAACCGTAGTGGACATCAGGAGGTCCAGGTCAGACCTTCCCCTGCACCTGGGTCCGATAAGGTAGCGATCCACCCCCACAACGAGTAGGCGATGCGTGCTTGGGTCCACAGTCCTCGGCCGCCTCTTTGCGAGGCCGCGCTGATTCTGGTGCTGTGCCTCGCACATCCGGCCGCTGCGCAGGAGCAGGCCAGGTCCACCGGAGAAGACGTCGACCACGCCGGGATCATTCGTTCCTGGACCGATGTGAATCGTGCACGCGGGCAGAGGATCTACGACAACCACTGTGTCAGCTGTCACGGCTACGAGGGCGCCGCCAGGTTGCCCGATGCCCGGGCTTTCAACAGCGACGAGCTGCGCGCCGGGGGCGACCCGTACACGATGTGGCTGACGCTGACCGAAGGATTCGGTCAGATGGTGCCGCAGATGCAGTACACACCCGAAGAGCGTTACGACGTCGTCCACTTCATTCGTGAGGTCTTCATCAGGGGGCCGAACCGAGATCAGTACTTCGAGGTCAGCGACGAATATCTGGACTCGTTGCCCAAAGGGACGCCTCGCGAAAATCTGGTACCGCCCGACGGTCACCCGCGCGACTACGGCCCGGTGCTCACTTCGCAATTCCGGCGTGAAGTGAACCGGGCGATGACGTTCGACCTCGGCGAGCACGTGTTCGCCTCGTACGACCTGCACCGCATGAGGCAGCATCACGTCTGGGACGGCTTTCTGAACCTGTCCCAGACCCAGCACATGCGGTACCGAGGGGAACGTCAGCCTTTCCCCGACGGCGAGCCGTTGGCGGGTCTGCAGACCTACCACTGGGCGTACGGTGCCGACTTCGATCCGGCGCCTGAGAACTCGCTCATGGAGGGGCTCGAGAACAGCAAGTCGATGGGCCCGACGGATCCCGAGCTGATGCGCTACAACGGGCACTATCTGGACGGCCGCACGGCCACGCTCTCCTTCTCGGTATTGGGCCGCGAGGTGCTGGAGCGTCCGCGCGTGCATCGACTGGAGGACTTCGTGGTGCTCGAGAATGTCATCCGCGTCGCCTCGGGCGAGACCGCGCTCCAACTCACCACTGGGGCATTCGATGGCGACCCCGGTACCGAGGGTGTGCTCGGGCTCGCCGGCGAGCTGTCTGCGGCACTCGACAAGACCGGGTCTGCTCACGGCGCCATCGTCCTGGCTGCTGATGGGGCGGCACCAGGCGGGGCATTCGGGATCGGCGATTTCATCGCCGCCGCGGTGGCTGGCGATACCGAGCAGTTGCGGTGGGAAGTGACGTCGCAACATCGTCTCGGCCTGCACATCCCGGCGAGCAGCACGCCGCTGGTCGTCCGAGTGCTGCGCTTCGCCGGTAGCGGTGCTGAAGAATGGGCTCGCTTTCGCGACTACGCCGACCTGGTCGTCCAGAACGGACTGATGACCGCTCCCGATCTGTCCGCGGTAGAGTCGGGTGGGGTACCGCGTTGGACCACGGTCATCGAGACTGCTGGAACCCTCGACGTCAAGAAGGCTCGCTACGACCCGATCGACTACCGTAACAACGAAGGCATCAGTCCGACCAGGATCAAGGATCGGCCGCGGGTGTCTTTGCCGACCGACCCAGCCTACGTCGTCGACGACCTGACGCTCCCGGAGGACAACCCGTGGAACGCCTGGATGAGGACGGCAGCGCTCGACTTCTTCGACGACGGCCGCATCGCGGTCACCACGCTCGGTGGCGACGTGTGGCTTGTCTCGGGGGTGGACGAATCCCTAGAGCGGCTGCGCTGGCGCCGATTCGCGACCGGTCTGTTCGAGCCGCTCGGTGTGCGCGTCATCGACGGTCTCGTCTACGTGACCACGCGCGACGGCATTCTCCGCCTCCACGATCTCAACGACGACGGCGAAGCGGATTACTACGAGGACTTCTACACCGACACCGACGTGTCCAACGGATTTCACGCCTTCAACTTCGATCTACAAACCGATTCGGAGGGCAACATCTACTTCACCAAGCCGGGTCGCTACACCGATTACTCACAGCCCGGCGCGCTGTTGAAGATCTCTCCCGACGGCGAGGACATCGAGATTCTCGCCCGTGGCTTTCGGGTCCCCAACGGAATGGCCGTCGATCCCCAGGACGACCAGATCTACGTGAGCGGCCAGGAGGGACAGTGGGTCCCGGCGTCGAAGATCAGCATCCTTCCCGTGGGTGAGGACGTTCAGCCATGGTTCGGCGTCTCGCAGACTCGTGATAAACCCTTCGACGCCTTCGTCCAGCCGTTCATCTGGATGCCGCGCGAGCTCGACAGCTCAACCGGCGGTGAGCTCGTCGTGCGCGATGAGCGCTTCGGGCCCCTCAACGGCAAGCTCATGCACGTGAGCTTCGGCAAGGGCTGGATCTATTACCACATGCAGGAAGACGTGGAAGGCGTGAATCAAGGCTCGGTGGTCGCGCTTCCTTTCCAGTTCGATACGGGCGTGCAGAGGTTGCGAGTGAACCCGGCTGACGGGCAGGTCTATCTTGTCGGCCTCACCGGCTGGGACGGGGAGGCGACGGAACGCGACGGCAGCCTCAACCGCGTTCGCTACACCGGCGCGCCCGCCCATCTGCTCACCGAAACTCATATCCGCAGTAACGGGATCGAGTTGGTGTTCAGTTTCGAGGTCGATGTCGAGAGCGCCGCGACCGTCGCCAACTACTCGGTGGAGCGCTGGAATTATCGCTGGACGGCCGACTACGGGTCGGACCACTGGTCGCTCGACGATCCCTCGGCCACCGGCCACGATTCGGTTCCAGTGCGCGGCGCCGTGATCGGCGAAGACGGCCGTTCGGTGCTCCTGATGATCGACGACCTGCGGCCGGTCGATCAGATGATGGTTCGCATGGACTTCGTCGCGAGCGACGGGACGCCGTACAAAGAGGTGACGTACTTGACCGTTCACCGTGTGCCCGGATCGCAGGAAATCTCTCAACGCTGAGCTAGGTCTCCATCGGATGGAACACAGAAAGCGGTTGTTCGCGGCCAGCTTCACGACCCTCGTCGTGGCCGGCGTCGGTTTCGCGATTCGCGGAGCGATTCTCGCCGATTGGGCCACCCAGTTCGGTTTCACCAAGACCGAGCTGGGGACCATTACCGGTGGAGGGCTGGTGGGCTTCGGCATCGTCATCCTGGCCGCGAGCGCGATCGCCGATCGAGTCGGGTACGGGAGGTTGCTCTGGGTGGCGTTCATTCTCCACGCGACCTCCGCAGCGGTGACGATGGCCGCCACGCTGATCTACGGTGACGGCAGCGCCGGCAACACTTCCGCGTATTGGGTCCTCTACGTCGGGACCTTCATGTTCGCCATCGCCAACGGTGTGTGCGAAGCCGTCATCAATCCATTGGCCGCAACACTCTATCCGAAGAACCGGACGCACTATCTGAACGTGCTTCATGCAGGATGGCCGGCCGGACTCATCATCGGCGGCGTGATCGCCTATTGCTTCGCCAGTTCAGACGCGCGTATCAGCCACGTCCGGTGGGAGGTCCTGGTCGGTCTCTTCCTCGTCCCCACAGCGCTCTACGGTTTGTTGCTCTATCGGGTGCGCTTCCCGGTGTCTGAGGCGCGGGCCGCCGGCATCTCGTTCGCGGGAATGCTGCGGGAGTTCGCGGCCCCCGTGTTGCTGGTGCTGGTCTTGCTGCACGCCTTGATCGGCTACGTCGAGCTCGGCACCGATAGCTGGATTGTCAACATCATGCAGAACGTCATCCAGGGCCAAGCGTTCTTGCTGTTCATTTATACCTCCGCCTTGATGTTCGTGCTGCGCTTCTTCGCCGGCCCGATCGCCCACCGCATCAACCCACTGGGCCTGCTGTTCGTCAGCTCGCTGCTCGCTTGTGCCGGCCTGATGATGCTGGGCTCGTCCAACACCGGCTTCGCGATTCTCGCTGCGGCCACGGTCTACGGCCTCGGCAAGACATTCCTCTGGCCTACGATGCTCGGCGTCGTCTCCGAGCTGTATCCGCGCGGCGGGGCCCTGACCCTGGGAGCCGTCGGGGCCGCGGGAATGCTGTCGGCGGGACTTCTCGGAGGGCCCGGGATCGGCTACAAGCAGGACTACTTCGCTTCCCAGTACCTCGAAGAACGGCACGCTTTCGTCTACGAGCAATTCCGCGCGCCCACCGAGCACGGGTTCTTGATGTTTCCGAAGATCGCAGGGTTGGATGGGGCAGAGGTCGGCACCATCCTGGAGGCGCCACAGTCCGAGTTGACGGCGGTCGAGAACGAATACCGGGGGGCGCTGCTGCGCGCCTCTACCCACGGAGGGCAAGCGGCGTTGAGGTGGACGGCGCTGGTGCCGCTGATGTTGGCGCTCGGTTACCTGTCGTTGATCCTCTACTTCCGTTCGAGAGGCGGATACCAGGCGGTGCAATTGAGAGAAGAGTCAGGCCCCTCGGGCTAGGATCCGGACTCTCGTCGGGGCCTGGACTGTTTTTTTCCCCCGGCCGGCCAGACATTGCCTCGCCCACGCTTCAAAAACCGAAGGAGAACTCGTGTACCTGGCCATGCACACCTGGATGCGCGCTGAGCCTATCGAGGCGGCCATCAGTCGCATCGGGCCGCTCGGCTACAAGGCACTGGAAATCAGCGGCGAGCCCGAGCGGCACAACGTTGACGAGGTGCGCGCGCTGCTGAGCAAACACGGAATTCGATGCTTTGGCTCGGTCACGCTCATGCTGGGCGAACGCAATCTCCTCGCCGCGTCAGAGGGCGCGCGGACACGGTCCATCGCCTATGTGAACGACTGCATCACGATGGTCAAGGAACTTGGCGGCGAGGAGATCTCGATCGTTCCCGGCACCGTAGGCAAGGTCACTCCGGACTCGACTCCGGAGAAGGAATGGCAGTGGGCCGTCGACTCCCTCAAGGAGATTTACGAGCATGGCATGGCGTCCGGGGTGCGCCTCGGCATCGAGCCCATCAACCGCTTCGAGACCTATTTCATCAATCGCGGCGACCAGGCGATAGCGCTCGCCGAAGCGGTCGGTCCGGAGTGTGGCGTCTGCCTAGACATCTTCCACATGAACATCGAGGAGACCGACGTGCTGGCGGCCATTCGCAGGGCAGGGGACCGGCTGGTCGATTTCCACGTGGCGGACAACAACCGTATGGCTCCTGGCATGGGGACGCTCGACTGGCCCGCCATCGTCGAGACGCTCGAGGAGATCGGCTACGACGGTCCGCTCTCTGTCGAATTCTGTGCACCCATCGACCGGACCCCGGCCGACCCACATCCCGACGCGCTCGAACGAGAGCCCATCGATATCAGCCCCGAGCAACAAAAGTTTCTCGAGGAGCACGGTTCGGCCTCGATCAGTGAGGCGTTCTACTCCTTCCTGGTCGAGACCTCCGCCCAGACGCTGCTGCCGCTGATATGAACCTGACCATCAGCGAGGTCGAGGCGCGTTGGATCCGCTGTCCGATTCCGGAGGAACGACAGCACGTTTCCGACTTCGGGCGCATCGAGACTTTCGACATGGCGCTGGTGTGCATCCGCAGCGAGGACGGGCTCGAGGGGTTCGGCGAGGCCAAGGGCTCCGTAGGCAGCGCCGGCGACTGCGCTTCGCTAGTGACCTGTGTGCAGCACGAACTCGGACCACGGCTCATCGGACACGACGGCCGCCAGATCACCCGAGCGTGGGAGACGCTCTACAACGGCACCCGAGATCACTATGCGCGTGCGCGTGGTCGCGGGTTTCCCGCGCTCGGTCGTCGGGGGATCACCGTTGCCGCCATGGGGGCGATCGACATCGCTCTTCACGACCTGGTCGGCAAGGCGCTCGGCGTACCCGTGGTCCAGCTGCTCGGCGGCTCGTGCCGCGATCGCATGCCGGCTTACGCGAGCGGCGGATGGGCGGACGCCGACGGCATCGGTCCGCAGCTCGAGAGCTACACGCAACAGGGATTTACGGCGGTCAAGATGCGCGTGGGGGCGATGGACGGCACCGTCGACGTCAGCGTCGAGCGGGTGCGCGCGGCGCGCGCTCACCTCGGTCGCAGCATCGACATCATGGTGGACAGCCACGGGACGTTCAGCGTCGCGGAAGCCAAACGGTTTGCCCACGAAGTCGAAGACTGCGGGCTACGCTGGTTCGAGGAACCCGTGAACGCCGACGACCGCGTCGGGCTCGCTGAAGTACGAGCCGCGACTTCGATCCCGATCGCGGCCGGTGAGAGCGAGTTCACCCGCTTCGATTTTCTCGAACTCTTGAGGGCGGGGGCGGTCGATGTTTTGCAGCCCGACACCGCGATCGTGGGTGGAATCACCGAGGCTCGCCGCATCGGGGAGCTAGCGAGCGCCTTTCAGCGGGAGCTCGCGCCGCACCTGTGGGGTTCCGCATTGTCGTTCGCGGCGGGTCTGCATGTCGCGTTCGCTTGCCCCGCCGCCGCCATCCTCGAGTACTCACTCGGCGACAACCCACTCCTCCACGACCTGGTGCAGGAGGATCTGCGCCCGACGGAAGGCGTCTTCGAGGCTCCTGCTGCGCCCGGCCTCGGCGTAACTCCCGATGCGGCGTTCATCGAAGAACACACGATGCGCCCGTGACGGCGCACCGAGTTCTGCCCACCGGACAGGAATGACGATATGCCGCGAATGCTGCGCATCAACCATGTGACCCTGGTGGTCGATGACCTCGCCGAGGCGTGTCGCTTCTACGAGGAGGAGTTCGATCTCGAGCCGCTGCCGGCGTTCAAGTTCGACTATCCCGCGCAGTTCTACAGAATCAACGACGAGCAGCAGCTTCACCTCACCGAGTGGGAGGACAAGCCGTCGTTTCGTGGCCACGTCGCCATTCAGGTCGCCGATTTCAGCGACTGTTTCCGGCGCATGAAGGCCCGCGGTGCGATCGATACCACCCCCTGGGGCAAGGTCCGGCGCCTCCCGGACGGCGTCATGCAGATGTTCATTCGCGATCCATCGGGGAACTTGGTCGAGATCGTGTGCCCGGCGAGCGACCACGTCGACGAGAGCTTCTTCCAAGACGAGCTCGTCGAGTCGGAGCCCGGCGCCTATGTCTCGGGCCGTGACGACGCCCGCGGCCTGCAGAGTGAGGACGCCACGCTCTACCACGACGACGAGCCGAGCGACTGAGCACCTTGCACACGCTGCTGCTCGAGACGATCGACGAGGCCGCTCACTCCGAGCTCGAACAGCAGTCGACGACGACCCTCGCCGCGACGCCGGACGCTGACCTCGGCGACGAAGACCTCACCGACGTCGAAGCGATCATCACGCGCGGGCGCGGACAGGTGACCTCGCAGCTCCTAGCCCGGTGCCCGAATCTCCGGGTCATCGGCCGCTGCGGAGTCGGTCTCGACAACGTCGACGTCGCTGCCGCCACCGCGGCTGGAGTAGCGGTAATCAACGCCCCCGGCAGCCCCGCCATCACGACTGCCGAGCACACCATCATGTTGATGCTCGCCCTCACCCGGCGGCTCTACCCACAGGTCGCGGCGGTCAAGAGCGACGACTGGGCCGTTCGGGCCCGTGTGGATGCTGATGAGTGCGCCGGTAAGACGCTTGGCGTCGTCGGTCTCGGAGCGATCGGCCGCCGCGTCGCCGAGGTGTCAACGGTGCTCGGCATGGAGGTGATCGCCTACAATCGCACGACGCGCGACGACACCGAGGCCCGGACATCGGTGCGCATGCTTCCCTTCGCCGAGTTGCTGGCGGAATCGGACATCGTCAGCCTTCACGTCGCATCTACGCCGGAGACCCAGGGGCTCATCGGACGCGCCGAGCTGGCGACGATGAAGCCTGGCGCACTATTGGTGAACGCTGCGCGCGGGGCCCTGATCGACGTCGATGCATTGCTGGAGGCGCTCGATTCCGGCCGGCTCGCCGGATACGCGGCGGATGGCGTCGACCCGGAACCGCCCGCGCCAGGCGATCGGCTCATCCATCACCCGCGCACCATCATCACCCCGCATTCCGCTGCCCTCACGGCGTCCACGTATCGCCGGATGTGCCTGCGAACCATTCGGAACGTGCTCGGCTACTTGGCGGGCTCGCATTATGAGGCCGAGAGCGTTTTCAATGCCGCGCAGCTCTCGGGGGACTAGGGATGACCGTTGTCGTAATCAGCTTCATCGTCTGTCTCCTCTTCTTCCTTGGCGTCGGCATCGCATCCGCGCGTCGGCGCAAGAACACGAGCGAGGACTACCTGCTCGCGAGCCGCAGCATCGGCCCCAGGGTGGTGGCGATCTCCGCCGTCGCTACGAACAACAGCGGGTTCATGTTCGTCGGCTTGATTGGAGCGACTTATGTCGAGGGGGTCTCGGCTCTCGCGATGATGCTGGGCTGGGTGCTGGGTGACTACGCCGCATGGGTGGTGGGCATTCCCAAAATGCTCCGGATGCGATCCGAAGAGGCCGGCAGCGCGACGATTCCCGCATTTCTCGGGCACGGGCTCGAGGGGGGGCAAAAGGTGGTCAAGATTGCAGGGCTGATCATCCTCGCGTTCCTCGGCACGTATGCCGCTGCTCAGCTCACCGCTGGAAGCAAGGCGCTACACGCGATCTTTGGCTGGGATCTGGTTGTTGGAGCGGTGCTCGGTGCGCTGATCGTCGTGGCCTACTGCTTCTCGAGCGGGATTCGCGCTTCGATCTGGACCGATGTCGCGCAGTCGGTCGTGATGCTCGTGGCCATGAATCTGCTCTTGCTCGTGGGTATTTCGGACGCCGGCGGCCCGGCGGCACTCTGGGCGTCACTCGCTGCGATCGACCCGCAGCTCGTGAACATCGTTCCGAAGAACGTACCCTTCGGGTTTGCGATGTTCTGCCTGGGCTGGCTGGCAGCGGGATTCGGTGTCGTGGGCCAACCCCATATCATGGTCCGGGCCATGGCCATCGACTCGGCTGAGAATATGGCTTCCGCCAGACGCGTCTACGTCGTCTGGAATGTGCTCTTCTCGATCTCGGCGGTCGGTGTCGGGCTGACGGCGAGGCTGCTGCTGCCCGAGACGGCCGGCTTCGATGCGGAACTCGCAATGCCCACGCTGTCGCTACAGGTATTGCACCCCGTCCTCGTGGGTGTGGTTCTCGCCGGCTTGTTTGCGGCCACGATGTCTACCGCGGACTCCCAGGTGCTCTCCTGTTCAGCGGCTCTGACCCAGGACCTTCTGCCGCGTCCCGGAGCCACGCATTACTACAACAAGGCTGGCACCATCGTCGTCACGGCGATTGTTCTAACGCTGGCGCTGATGGGGTCGAGCGTGTTCGCGTTGGTGGTACTCGCCTGGGCCGGCCTGGCGGCTTCCCTGGGGCCACTACTCGTGATTCGCTGCCTGGGCCGCAGCATCACGACCGCGACCGCGATTGCCATGATGCTTGGCGGACTCCTCGCCGTACTCGGTTGGAAATACGGTCTCGGCTACGGCACCGGCCTGTACGAAGCGTTACCCGGCATGCTGGCCGGTTTTGCCATCTACGCGGTCGGCAACGCGATCAGCGACCGCGGAGTCGAAGGCGAGGCCACCTGACTCGGCATTCAGGATCTTGGTCGTTCGTTCTCGGGATCGAAAATGGGCTCGGGCAGAACTTCAGCCTGGTACCGCTCTGCTAGGATCTCGATATCGAAGGTCGAATGCGGCGTGCCCCTCTCAGGCGTCACATAGGCGAATATCAGTTGTTTCCCTACGGTGTGGCCGTAGGCTCCCGAGGTCGTCACCCCAATCACTGACTCGCCGTCGAGTACAGGCTCACCGCCTCGAATATCGGAGTCGCTAGAAGCCACCTGGGCATAGACCAATCTGAGATCACTCCCCTCTGCTTTGCGCCTGAGCAAGGCTTCTTTGCCCACGAAATCCTCTTTTCCGAACTTCACGAACCGTTCCATGTCGGCATCGACCATCGTCATTTCAGTGGTCAATTCGGTCCCATAGGCACGATAGGCTTTTTCCATGCGCAAACTGTTCACCGCATCGACACCGAAATCGGCAATACCAAGCGATTCCCCGGCCGCCCAAATCGCATCATAGAGCGTTGCGAGCTGATTCATGGGCACATGCAGCTCCCAACCCAATTCGCCAACATAGTTGACCCTGAGTGCTCGCAGTTCGATGCCCGCCACTTCAATGGCCTGGGCAGCAAGCCATCGAAAGTGTTCATTGCCCAGATCCGCATGAGTGACTTTCGTCAGCAAGTCCCTGGATCGTGGTCCGGCCAGCACCAGAACACCCCAGTCGTCTGTGATATTCGTGACTGTGACGTTCTCGGTCTCGAGCACGCCGTGGGTCAGTAGATCGAAATCCCTTAGCTCTGATACCGCGGCAGAGAGCAAATAGAAATGGTCGTGAGCCAGCCGTGTAATGGTGAATTCGCTTTCGATTCGACCACGCTCGGTCAAGAGATGCGCCAGAATAATGCGACCGTCACGGAGCGGTACTTTGTTGGCACACACCCTGTTGAGAAAAGTCTCTGCGTCCGCTCCTCTTACCTCGTATTTGGAGAAACTGGACAACTCGAGCACACCGACTCGTTCTCTGACTGCTTTGCACTCTGCGGCGACAACTTCAAAGACATTGTTGTGCCGAAATCCGCACTCCGCTTCGCGCCCGTCGAGGGAGAACCAACTGGGCCGTTCCCAGCCAAAGACCTCAGTATGCATTGCGCCTTTGGCCCTTAGCTTCTCATATAGCGGTGTTTTGCGGGCAGGTCGTCCAGCGGGGCGTTCTTCTCCGGGCAGCTGCAGAACGTACATGTTGGAATAGGCCTCATGCCCTTTGGCTGACGTGTACGCTTTGTCAGCGTAAGAGCCGAAACGACGTGGGTCTACGCTGGCCATGTTGATTTCAGATGCTCCGTGCACCATCCATTGGGCCAGGTACTTTCCAGAGCCGGCAGCTTGAGCGATACCCAGGCTGGAGCCGCCGCAGAGCCAAAAATTGCGAACTCCAGCCGCGGGGCCAACCACGGGGTTGTCATCGGGAGTGTGTGCGATCGCTCCGTTGACGACCTTTTCCAGTCGTGCGTCTGCAAAGATCCGCACTCGCTTCCTCACCCGGTCCAACCACGGCATGATTGGATCCAGTTCTTCCGGAAAGAGCTCGTTGGCGGCGTTCCAATCCTGTCCGCCTTTGCCAGGCCATGCCTCTCGGGAACCGGATTCATAGAGCCCGATCAGGGCGGAGTTCTGTTCCTGCCGGTAGTAGGCGGAGCAAGATGGGTCCCGTGTGACGGGCATCTCCTCGTCCCGCTCGACGAATTCGTCTATCGGCTCAGTGACAACGTATTGATGCCTCAGATTGACGTAGGGAATGTGAACACCCACCCAGGCACCGACCCTGTCTGCGTAACATCCCCCGGCGTTGACGACGTGTTCACAAACAATGTTCCCTTGCTCTGTGACGACTTCCCATTCTCCAGTTGGGCGTAACTCGATGTCTGTCACACGATTGCCGCTAATGATGGTTGCTCCCAGCTGACGTGCGGCAATAGCCATGGCTTTGCAACAGCCCGATGGATCCACATGCCCGTCATCCAGGGTCCAGGCGCCAGCGACAACGCCGGCCAAGTCGACAAAGGGATTGATTCGCCGGCACTCTTCCGGGCTGACGACCTGCATCCTGAAGCCGATGTTACGGGAGATTCCCTCGACGTAGCGGAACCAATCCAGCTCTTCTTTGGTTGTCGCGAAACGAATGCCACCACATCCATGCCAGCCTGTAGCCTGGCCAGTCATCGCTTCGAGTTTTGGATAGAGTGTGTTGCTGTAGTGATGGATCTGGGCAATGCTGTAGTCGCCAATAAAGGTTGGACACTGCCCGGCTGCATGCCACGTGGATCCGGACGCCAGCTCGGCTTTTTCGAGCAGAATGCAATCGTCCCACCCCTCCAATGCCAGGTGGTACAACAACCCGACACCCATGATTCCCCCGCCAACGACCACGACTCTCGAATGTGACCTCATTCTGTTCTACTTCTCTTGCTGGGTGTGGCGGGTGCCGGAGACCCTACCGGTCAGCGGATCCTCTTCCACCGTCCGGCAGCTCGTATTTCCCCCTCCATAGTTCGTGATGCGCAGGTCGGCGCCCAGGAGATTGGATCGATAGAGAAACAGAGCGACCTGATCGTCGCCGAGTGCCGAAGCCTGTGCAGTATCCCACAGGTGATCGACATACCTAAAAGCCTGACTATTCATAGCTGCCATCTTGGAGGCATTGAAGTCCGCAGACGTGACTTTACTGCATTGTCTGCTCCGCGGCATGAAGGCACGAGCGAATGGCACGGGTGGTGGATATGTTGGGGGTCGCTGCACGCAGAAGCCTGACACATCCCTGAGGAGAGTTGAATGAAGGCCCCCTCCACCGGCGGGACTACCCACCGCTCCGCTTCGGGCACGATCACGCGCCGGGAGGTGCTCGAACGTGCTGCACGCGTCGGGGCCGGAGCGTATGTACTCGGGTCACTTCCGCTGCTGGCCCGCTGTGCGCCGGCCCTGGGGCAGGAGCGCCCGAACATCGTCTTCATTTTCTCCGACGACCACGCCACTCAGGCCATCTCGGCCTACGGCTCGCGCATCAATCAGACTCCGAACATCGACAGGATCGCTAATGAAGGCGCGATCTTCCTGAACAGCTTCTGCACCAATTCGATCTGTGCCCCCAGCCGCGCGGTGGTGCTCACCGGCAAGCACAGCCACATCAACGGCAAGATCGACAACGGGGCGCGGGATCCGTTCGACATGTCGCAGCCGACGTTCAATAAGATGCTGCAGGCTGCCGGGTACGAGACCGCGATGATCGGGAAGTGGCACCTGCGCTCCGAGCCGGAGGGCTTCGACTTCTGGAAGGTGCTGCCGGGTCAGGGGCACTACTACAACCCGGATTTCAGAACACCCGCGGGTGACGAGCAGATCGAGGGCTACGTGACGGACATCGTCACCGATCTTTCGTTGGATTGGCTGCGGAACGGCCGCGACGGAGAGAAGCCTTTCCTGCTCATGTGCCAGCACAAGGCGCCACACCGGAACTGGATGCCCGGCCCCGATCACCTGATGACGTACGAAGGCATCGACATTCCGGAGCCCCCGACGCTGCTGGACGACTATAGCGGTCGCGCGTTCCCCGCCGGTGATCAGGAGATGTCGATCCGCGATCACATGATGCCCGCCTACGATCTCAAGATCAAACCTGAAAATCCCGAAGTGCCCGGCGACATCGGCAATCTGGCGCGAACCTACGACCGGATGACGGATGCGCAAAAGGCCGACTGGGATGCGGCCTACGATCCGCGAAATGCTGCCTTCTACGCCGCGAACCCCCAGGGCGACGACCTCGTGCGCTGGTATTACCAGCGCTACATCAAGGACTACCTGCGGTGTATCGCAGGGATCGACGACAGCATCGGGCGGGTGCTCGACTACCTGGACGAGTCCGGCCTAGCCGAAAATACGCTCGTCATCTACAGCTCCGACCAGGGCTTCTACCTGGGCGAGCACGGCTGGTACGACAAGCGCTGGATGTACGAGGAGTCGCTGGAAATGCCTTTTGTGGCGCGCTGGCCGGGAAGGATCCCCGCGGGCACGCGCGTGCCACAATTGATTCAGAACATCGACTACGCGCCGACGTTCCTGGAGTTGGCGGGCGAGACTGTGCCCGCGGACATCCAAGGAAATTCTCTGCTGGGCCTCATGGCGGGCGAGACCCCGAGTGATTGGCGCGACTCGATTTACTACCACTACTACGAGTATCCCGAGCCGCACAGAGTCGCGCCGCACTACGGCGTCCGTACGGACCAACACAAGTTGATCTATTACTACGAGACCGAAGAGTGGGAGTTGTTCGATCTCGTAGACGATCCGCAGGAAATGCGAAGTGTGTACGACGCACCCGAGCGTGCGGATTTGGTCGCCACGCTGAAGGCGGAGCTGAGGCGACTGCGGGAGCACTACGGGGACGACACGGGGGTGGAGTTCACGGACGGATGAGACACCTCGCTACGAAGGCCGTGTTTCTCGTCCGCATTCACGATGCGTAGACGCGATTTCCTGAGCGGTTCGGTGGCCGCCGGTGTAGGAGCGATGGTCACCTCGGCGACAGGTCGATCCCTGCTCGCCAGCGAGCGGTCGGCATCTGAAGACGAGCCGGACGACGCGCTGATCTCTCCCTTTGATCTGCGCTGCGAGTCCCTCTACAACCCGCTCGGGATCGATGCCCGTCGTCCCCGCCTGAGTTGGAAGCTCGACGCTGGGGGTGACGCGCGAAATCAGTCTCAGGCCGCCTACCGGATCCGAGCCGCTACGACGGCGGCTCAACTGTCGGGGGAGAACGTAGACCTATGGGACACCGGTCGGGTGTCATCGAATCGGCAGCTTCACATCGAGTACGACGGAAAGACGCTGCAGAGTGGTGAACGATGCTACTGGCAAGTGGAGGTATGGGACGGTGCGGGCCTGAAGTCGCCTTCGAGTCCGACCGCCTGGTGGGAAATGGGATTACTGTCTTCTTCAGACTGGACAGGAACCTGGATCTCCGACGGGAAGGACAATCCCGCGAGCGACGAAGACTTCTACGAGGACGACCCGGCGCCACTCTTTCGTAGGAGCTTCCACGTCGAGAAGCCGATCCAGCGTGCCCGCCTTTACGTGGCTGCCTTGGGTTACCACGAGTTCCGTCTGAATGGCCGTTCGGTTTCGGACCATGCTCTCGATCCGGCGTGGACCCATCCCGAAAAGCGAATTCTTTACACGTGCCACGATCTGACGGACCGGTTGAGCGAAGGCGAAAACGTAATCGGGGCCATGCTTGGGAACGGTTGGTACAATCCCCTTCCCTTGCGTATGTGGGGCCGGATCAATATCCGCGACCACCTCGTGGTCGGGCGCCCCAAGCTTTTGGCCCAACTCGTCATCGAGTACCGAGACGGCACGTCGCAGGCCTTGGTGAGCGACGAAACGTGGCGGGTCGCCGACGGCCCCATACTCAGGAACAGCGTCTATCTCGGCGAGAAGTACGATGCCAGGTTGGAGCAGTCCGGATGGGATGCGCCCGGTTTCGACGACTCGGGTTGGGGCCGCACGTCTGAAGCCGACTCGGAAGAGGGTGAACTTCGCGCCTCACCGCTCCCCCCGATCCGAGTGGCGACGAGGCTGTCTCCTGTCAGTGTGACTGAGGTCGAGGAAGGCGTCTACATCTTCGACTTTGGTCAAAACTTCGCCGGGTGGGTCAGCCTTCGAGTAGGAGGACCGCGAGGTACGACGGTCAGCATGCGCATGGGCGAGCTGCTCCACGCGGATGGCAAGCTGAATCCGATGACATCGGTCGCCGGGCAGATCAAGGGTCTGACGTCCGACGGTACGCCACGAGGCGGGCCTGGATCACCCGAAATAGCCTGGCAAGCGAACTCCTATACCCTCCGGGGCGACGATCGCGAGCAATACACACCGCGCTTCACCTATCACGGATTTCGGTACGTCGAGGTCACGGGGTTCCCAGGGGAACCGGGTCTCGCCTCTCTGGAAGGTCTCCGGCTCAATACGGATGTCGAATCAGCCGGTGCGTTCAGTTGCTCGAACGAGCGCTTCAACCGTATTCAGGAAATGGTCCGATGGACCTTCCTCAGCAACCTCTTCAGTGTCCAGTCCGACTGCCCCGCCCGGGAAAAATTCCAGTATGGCGGGGATATCGTCGCCACGAGCGAAATGGCGATCTACAACTACGACATGGCCACCTTCTATGCGAAGACCGTTGCCGACCATCGGGATGCCCGGCGTGAAGACGGGTGGCTCACCGAGACGGCTCCGTTCGTGGGCATCGCGGCTGAGAACTTCGCTGAGGGAGCCGGCCCCATCGGCTGGGGACTCGCCTACCCGTTGCTGATCGCCCAACTGCACCAGTATTACGGCGACCGACGAATCGTCGAAGAGCATTTCTATGCAGCTAGGGCGTGGGTAGACCTCCTGGAGACGTCCTCCGACGGCTATATCATCGACCGTTGCATCGGAGACCACGAGAGTCTGGATCCCAAGCCCATCGAGTTGATGGCCACCGCTCATTTCTACCAAGCGGCGTCCTTGGTAGCGGGTTTCGCCAGCCTACTCGGGGAGTCGGACCAAGCGGATCGCTATCAGGGTCTAGCTCTGCGCATCAGGGCAGCCTTCGTCGAGCGCTTCCTCGATCCAGGCACCGGGTGGTTCGGAATCGCCACTCAGGCTGCACAGGCCACCGCCTTGCATTTGGGACTCTCACCCGAGAACGCGGTCGACGGGGCAATCGGTCGAATGGTCGAAGCGGTTGTCGTCGACCACGGCGGACATGTGGCGACCGGAATCTTCGGCACGAAGTATCTGTTGAACGCCCTCTCGGACGCGGGTCATTCCGACGTAGCCTACCGCCTGGTGGACCAGGCGACGTACCCCGGATGGGGTCACATGCTGGACAACGGAGCGACTACGCTCTGGGAGACCTGGGCTGCGAGCGACGACGTGTACTCGCAGAACCACCCCATGTTCGGATCGGTGAGCGAGTGGTTCTTCAAATCGCTCGGGGGGATCAGACCCGAGGAACAGGCTATTGGATTCGACCGCTTCAGGATCGAGCCCTCGGTGACCGGAGACCTGGAGTGGGTGGACGCAACATACGAGTCCGTCCGAGGAACCATCTCCAGCCGTTGGCGCGTTGCAGACGGGCAGCTGCAACTGGACATCGAGATCCCGGTCAACACTCAGGCGGTCGTGCAGATCCCGACGTCAGCAGGACCGTCGGTCCGGGAAGGAGGGCGACTCGTCGCCGACGCTCCCGCCCTGAGGACGCTGCCTGCCACACGGCCCGATACCGTTCGCCTGTCGTTGGGCTCGGGCCGCTACCAGTTTACCGCCGCCGCTCCCTGACCGGGGCCTTTCAAGGGTTTAGGTAAAAGATTTTGCTGCTCGACCATGTCCCCTCCAGGGTGACGTCCGGACGTCTCGTGCTCATGCTGACGATCCCGTTGGCGTCACTCTCGTCCACGGCCTGTAGCCCCGAGCAGGGCGAGGGCAACGAACAGAGCCCGTCGCATGTGAAGCACGAACGCCTCCCTTTCCGGCCGCCTAGTCGGTCGGCCCCCACTGCGTGGACGCGTGGCGCCGCGCACTCACGTCAATGCTCGACCGTCATGATTCCGTGCATGGTGCCGCGATGGCCCGGGAAGGTGCACAGGACTTCGTAGTCGGCCGGTTCAGTCGGCGCGGTAAAGGTGAGGACCTCGAACTCCCCGTGACTCAACAGGTCGGACGCCGCGATGATGTCATCCGAGTCAGGGATGAACCGTTTCTCGAAGCCCTGCGCACCCAGTGCATCGGCTGCGGCGCCGATCGCTTCGCCCGCTCCCGGTTGTGCGATGACGAGGTTGTGGGGCGTGTAGTCTTCGTTGTCGAATAGGATCGTGACGGTGGCGCCGGCGGCGACCGCGAACGTGGGCACGTCGTAGCGCATCTGTTCCATGACGGCCTTGATGACGATCGCGTCCTCGCCGAGGTCGGGCCTCGCTGCGGCAGCCGGCTCCCCGTCGGCGGAGGACATGCGCACGGGGGCAGCGGCGTTGTGCTCCCACATGCGCTCGACGGTGCGCGCGGCGATGCGGGCGTGAGCCACCGGCGAGTTCAACACCAGATCGAGCAGATCCTGGTTCTCGACATTGTGCTGCTGGTGCAGCCACAAGGCCTCGAGCAGGTGGTGGGCGTGCTCGGGTTCGCTGGGGTCCCACTGGGCTATCCACGCTTCCGTTTCGCTGATGACTTCGGAGGTCGGCCGCTCCGACAGCTCGACCCGTGCGCGCTGGCGGACGCCATTGACGGGATGCTGGAGTGCGGTGAGAAGGACCGGGATCGGCTGTCCGTCCAGCTCCACGTGCGCTTGGAGAGGCCGGCCCGGCGCGGTGACTCGATAGATGCGTCCGTGCGTGTGATCGCGGGCGGGGTCGCGAATGTTGTGCTGCATGTGCCCGATGATGGCGTTCGCCCAGTCCGCCACGTACAGCGCGCCATCGTCCCCGATCTCGAAGTCCGCGGGGCGGAAGTCGGGGTCCGACGAGAGCAGGAGATCCGCCGTTTCGGTCCCGGTTACGTCACCGCTCACCTCATCGAATCCCAGCGTGTACTGCTTGATTCCGAGGAATGCGATCACGTTCAGAATGATGAAGTTCCCTTCCATTCTCGGCGGTAGGTGAGTGCTAGAAATGATTCCGCTGGAAGGCACCGGTCTGACGGTGTGATCCAGGAGGCTTCGCATCTCAAACGTACCATCCCGATTCGGTTTGACCTGGAAGGCCGCGCCGTTGGTCCCATCAGTCGCGTAGTGATAGCCCCAGTAGTCGAAGCTGATGCCGTGGGGATTGGGGGGGTTCGGGGCATGGAAGCTGAACTCGCGCGTTCGCGGATTGAACCGGTACATGCCGGCCACGCCCGACTCTTGGTTGGTGGTCCAGGGCGACTCGACGTTGGAGACGTTGAAGATCCCGCGCTGATAGTAAAGGAAACCGTCCGGTCCGTAGACGAAGTTGTTGGCCGAATGGTGTGTGTCCGCCGAGCCCAGGCCACCCATGATCCGGATCCGGACGTCCGCCACGTCGTCGCCGTCGGTGTCTTTGAGAAACAACAGGTCCGGGACGGAGGCCACGAGCACGCCTCCGTTCCAGAACTCGAAGCCGGTGGGGTTTTGGACGTATGCAAAGGTGATGGCGCGGTCGGCGACGCCGTTGCGGTCGTCGTCCGGCAGAATGAGGAGTCGGTCGTTCATCTCACCGGTCGGCTCCCACTTCGGGTAGGTGCCCCACGTCGCGGCCCACAGACGGCCTCGGGTGTCGACGCCGAGCTGCACGGGATTCACGAGCTCCGGAAACATCTCCTCGGAGGCGAAGACGTTGGCACTGAGGCCGGGCTCCAGGCGCATCTGGTCGATGCCCTGCTCGGCGGTCAGGAAGTCGAGGGAGCCTAGCTTGCTGACGCCGCCCTGCTCCTGCGGCTCGTCGAGGTTCGAGACGACCTCGACCGCGGCGGGCACATCGGAGTCGTCGGGTTGGATGGATTCCCCCCTTGCCACCGCCCAGATCACGCGGTCCCGGTTCGCCGTCATGCGATCGAATTGAACCAACTCCTGTTGCAGGACGTCATAGTTCGTCTGGCCGTCCGTGAATGCGAGCGTAGACCGGGTACCCCAGACGTCGTTGCCGTCCGTGGCCCTATAGCGATTGAACCAGTGCAGGTTCTTGTCGAGCACGGCAGTGCGAATCGCTTCGATCGATTCGGTGTCTGTGGAGGGCGCGCGTCCCGTCACCTCGCGGACGATGACCTCGGCGATCTGCCTGTTGCCGATCTCGTTGAGATGGACTCCGTCGAGGGTGAGTGGCTCGTCGGAGGCCTCGAATAGCCGCTGAGAAGCGGAGTACAGGTCGATGAAAGCAACGCCCTGTTCGCGGGCAACGGCCTCGGTGGCCTCGGTGTAACGAGCGAGCCGCACGTTGTTTTCGATTCCGTCCGGCAAGTTGGGATCGTTGAGGTTCTCGTGCGCGATGGGTGAGAAGAGCACGACGTTCGGCGGCCCGTGGCCCGAGTAGTCCTGCACCCGCGTGTGGGTGATCCAGTTCGTCAGCTCGACGCCGTAGGCGGGCGCGTCATCATCGTAGGACTCGTTGTAGCCGAACATCGCGAAGATCACGGTGGCCTGTGAGAGCCCGAGGTAGTCGTCCGGGGAAGGGAAGCCCTCGCTTCGTGGACGATGATCGACGCGGTCGCCGCTGAGTCCATGATTGCGAATTACCAGCTCATAGTCCGGCAAGGCCGCTTGCAGATACGCTTCCAGCCAACCGTGGTGCTGCATGCGGTCGGCGAGAGCATTGCCGACGAGGACGATGTGAGCTCCAGGCTCCAACTCCACGGCCGGTGGTGTGCACGCGGCCACGAGGAGTGTCAGGCTCAACAGAATGGGTCTCTTCATCGAATCGAATGCTTTCTCTTTCTCGAGTCGTTGGGTTTGGATCAGGCCTTGAAGCGCGGCGCTCGGTGTCGGTGTCTCAGCGGTATCTTAGAAGTCGGACATCACCGCTGAGCCCCATCGGATCTGGCTGTTGAAGGTTCGCCCACCGCGCGGCTGCGTCGTACCGGTCAGTGAATTCGCATAGTATCCCTCAGGAAGCCGGTATAGCAATTGTATTGGCTCAAGCATCACAAGCCACAGATATTCCGCCCCATTCATCGGAGTTTGCATTTACGGTAACGTCGCTGGGCAGGGTCTGAAGCGAAGCCATGAGGGAGGGACGATGAGGAGTCGGCGAGAGGAGCAGGCGAGATGAAAAAGGTCGGGTCTCTCAGGACCTCGGCGTTGCTCGTTGGAGCCCTCGTGCTCGGGAGCTTCTCCCCGGTCGACGCGCTACAAGCCCCGCCGACGGACACGGTGGTGCACGAGCTCGCCTCCCTGGTGGTCACCGCCAACCGGGCCCCTAGCCTGCTGGAGTCGTCGACCGCGTCGGTCTCGGTGCTGCGCGGTGCGGAATTGGAGCGCCTGTCCGAGGCGGGTGGCCTGGCCTCCGCGCTCCACTCTGTTCCCGGGTTCGCGTTCCTTCCGTTCGACGGGTCGGGATACGACCCGAAGGCCACTGTACGTGGCTTCTACGGCGGCGGCGAAGTCGAGTACGTGCTCGTGCTGCTCGATGGACAACCCCTCAACGACCTCGAGACTGGCCTCATCGATTGGAACCGCGTGCCGCGCGAGAACGTCGAGTCGGTCGAGATTCTACGGGGCGGGGCCTCGTCCCTCTACGGCGACGCGGCACTCGGCGGGGTGATCAACATCATCACGCGAACGGGGGACGTGGCCGCCCCGACGGATGTGACCGCAACGCTCGCGGCCAGCTCGTACGCCTCGTTCGATGGATCGCTTGGAGTGAGCGGCGGAGTCACCGGCCGGCCGTTCACGGTGGCGACCGATGTGCGCACGACCGGAGGCTTCCGCCGACACGCGGGCCGGACGCTCGGGGGCGTCAGCGGGTCGATCGGACTCGTGCAGACGGATTCCCGCGTCATCACCGTTTCCACCCAGCACCGGTGGCGCTCGCTCGACGATCCGGGTCCGTTAGCCCAGGATCGCATCGATTTCTCACGCACTCAGGTCTCCCCCTTCTTTCTGTTCGACCACCTCGACGAACGGAACCACCGGCTGGCGCTGAACGCCCGGATCGACGTTGGCCGGCAGGCACTTTTCTCGGCAGCGCTCGCCGGCGAGCTGCGGGGTGTGGAGCGGGTCCGGACCCTTCCACTTACCCCCGACTTTGCGGATACCAAGGAACGTCAGTTGGATACCCGCCGCCTGACCGCGAGCGCTCAGTTGACCACATCCAGCCTGCTCGGAGACCGTGATCGTCTCGTGGTCGGGGTCGACGCTTCAGTGGGTTCACTCGACGCCCAGTACTTCGCCTTCGCTTCGGGCGGGGCGGATGACTACGCGGCAGCGGTTGGTCGACGCGGCGATCTCGATGCCGCGGGTGGCGGACGGCGAGCCGCGGCCGCCGGCTTCTTCCAGTACGAGTTTTTGTCGACCCGTCGGGTCAGGCTGTCGGTCGGGGGGCGCGCCGACGTGATCCTGGACGCTTTCGAGCCACGGACCCCGAGCCAGGGCGGGCGCACGACCACGGATCATGCGGCCTTCAGCCCGAAGGCCGGGCTGAACGTGACCTACACGGAGTCCGATCGACACACCGGACACTGGTACGTCAACGTCGCGCGATCCTTCAAGGCGCCCACTCTCGACCAGCTCTACGACCAGCGCAGCACGCCCGTCCCCTTCCCCCCCTTCAGTATCACGACTGCGAACGATGGGCTGGACCCCCAGACGGGCACGAGCTTCGAGACCGGCATCTACCACCGGGTGACGCCGTCGCGGTCGGATCTGTCCGGGGAGTTGAGCCTCTCCGTATATGATATGGACATGAAGGACGAGATTGACTTCGACCTCCAGACCTTCCGCTTCGTGAACATCACCGAGAGCCGTCACCGGGGAGTCGAAGCGGGCCTCAAGTTCCACAAGGGAGCGCGCGCCTCGGCGTACCTGAACTACACTCTACAGGACGTCACCTCGCGGGTCGGGGACTTCGAGGGAAAGCAGCTCAAGGCCGTGCCCAAGCACCATTGGACCGGTGGCTTGTCGGGGGGGCTCATTGGGGGCCTGGAAGGGGCCGCGTTCTTCACTTCCACGCGTACGATGTACCTGAACGATGCCAACTCCGAGCGAATCCCGGACTACACGACGGTCGACGTTCGGCTCTCGCATCAAGTCGCGGGCGGGACGCTCTCCTTCGAGGTCGCGAACGTCTTCGACGAGGAGTATCAGGCGACCGGCTTTCCCGATCCCGCAGGCTCGGACGTGCGCTTCTTCTATCCGGCCGCCGGGCGCACGAGTCGCCTGGCCTTCACGACGACCCTTCGCGGAGGCAGCAAATGATCCGTTTTGTCCGCTGGGCGTCGGGGTTTTGCGCGCTCCTCTTCCTTCTCGGCGCCGCCGTTCAGTACAACGACCCCGACCGATTGAGTTGGATAGCCGTGTACGTGGCAGCCATGGTCGCCTCCGTGCTGTTCGTCCTCGGAAAGCTCCCCCGTTGGCTCCCGGCGGCGGTCGGGGCCGTGGCTCTGGTTTGGGGCCTGTTCCTCGCACCAGGGGCCCTGGAAAAAGTGGGATTCCTCGAGCTTTTCCAGGAGGCCCGGATGGATTCCCCGGAGATCGAGATCGGGCGCGAGGCCTTCGGTCTCCTCCTCATCGCGGGCTGGATGCTGGTGCTGGCGTTGCCGACCTGGAGCGGCCGCGCATCGAGTTCCTCGGTGTCCGGCCTTTAGCATGCAAGCCGCACCTCGACTCGTTGTCCGTCGAAGGTTCTACTTCGCATACTTCGACCGACGATCATCTTGTATCGGAAGACGGTATTCTCCACAAGGCTGCGCGTGCTGTAGCCTGAGCGCGTATGCCACTCGCGTCGACCGAGTTGTCGAGGGTCAACAGAATCGGTCTCCTCATCCATCGAGTGCTCCATCCGAACCCGCGGAGTCCGTTGAGGTCGGTCTGTCTGGTGACATGATGGGAGTGTCGAAGCCCGCGAGGTCGGCCGGCCGGACACCGCGTCGGTATCCGTCAAAGCTGAAACCAACCGGGTGGTACGGCCCGACCAGCGAGACGTCGTCGTCACGCCGGATTTCGTCCTCCAGGCCCACGGTCCACAGGACGGCGTTGATCAGCATCCGTCGGAACCCGTCGTTCAGGAAATCCTCCGAGGCGCCGTGGGTGGAGGTGAATACGCGGGCAGGTGTTCCGCTCGCCCCGGTATAGACGCGGGTCCAGGCTACCGGGAGTGTCTCTTTGTCCGGGTCCGGTGGTGCACCGAATCCCATGCCGTTCAGAACCAGACCACCGGCGAGGACGTCCGCATCGTCCGGGGGATAGGCCTGGTACCCGCCGGACTGCACGTGCACGTCGTCGACGCCCCGCAGGATCGGATGATCGAGCCGTGACTCGACAGGTATCAGGCGTGAGCTCTGCTCGTGGTTGTTCCCGTAGTGTCCGACCCAGGTCTCGCCCAGCACCTGTTCCCCGAATCCCTGCAGATACTCTTCTCCCTCGTAGTTCCACGAGTACTTCACGAAGGGGCCGTCGTCGATCTGGAACGCATGGGTAGCGGTGCGGAGACCCATGACCGGGCCACCCCGATCGAGGTAGTCGACGATGTGCTGCATCTCCGCGGCGGGGAAGTCCTGGAACCGTAGCGCCACCACCATGAGATCCGCCGTTTCCAGCGCCTCCAGTCCCGCGATGTTCGAGCTGCCCGGTTCGATGAAGCCTTCGTCGTCCAGGGTGAAGAACACGCTGGCCTTGAAACCGTACCGCTGCGCGAGAATCCGCCCCATGGCCGGGAGGAGTTCTTCCGATCGGTATTCGTGGTCGCCGGAGATCAATACCACGTGCCTCCCCGCTCCCGGTCCGGACGTGCCGTCGAACGTCACCCGGTGGGGATGGTCATCTGGGGGTCCAGGGATGTGCCCGGGGGCGCAGGCCAAGGCGGCCGCGGCACAGACCGCAACCCAAAGTCGGACGTCCATGGAGCCTCGGTTCCCGTGGTGGTCGAGTGTGTCGCGCCCGGGGCGCCTCGCGATTATGCCCGCCGGGAGGGGTTTGTGCCAGGTGCGTCCTACAGTGGTGACGTGACCCCCTGAAACGAGGCCAGCGCAAATGTTAGGATCTTGCGCTGGTCGCAGATTCAGGGAGGGGGTCACGTCAGTAGAGCGGATGACCGCGTCGTCCGGTCCAAAACGTGACAGATCGGACGGACACAGGTTCAGTCGCCCGCCATCGCGGGAGTCTCTGATCCTTCCGCTACGGAGAACCACGAAAGCTCCCTGAGGTCTTCGACAGCCAGGTACAGTGCGGGGACGATGAGCAGCGCGACCGCCGTGACGAAGAGCGCCCCGAAGCCGAGGCTAATCGCCATCGGGATCAGGAACCGCGCCTGCATCGACGTCTCAAAAATCATCGGTAGCAGACCAAAAAAGGTCGTCAGTGAGGTCAACAGGATGGGGCGTAGCCGGCGAGCGCTTCCCTGGACGATGGCTTCTCGAAGCGGCATTCCGGCCCGCCGGTAGCGGTTCACCGCGTCTACGAGGACGAGCGAGTCGTTCACCACGACGCCCGAGAGCGCAATGATCCCCAGCACGCTCACAAGGCTGAGCTGGTAGCCCATGATGAAGTGGCCGAGGACCGCTCCCACGACCCCGAACGGCACGGCGCCCAGCACGATGAGCGGCTGGATGTAGCTGCGGAAGGGAATCGCCAGCATGCCGAACATGACGATCAGCGCCAAGACATACATCGGCCCCAGCGCGCCGAAGCTCTCCGTCATTTCCCGTTGCTGGCCGACCAAGCCGGTCGACAAGCCAGGGTATTCAGCCTGCAGCAGGGGAAACACCGTGCGATCGAGCTCGCGCACGATCGCCTGGTTGGAGGCGATGCCGGGCGCCAGGTCCCCGGTCACGTTCACCGTGCGCCGGCCGTCCTCGCGCGTGATCCGTGTCGGTGACCGTGTCCGCGAAAAGTCCGCCACATACGTGAGCGGCACAGCGCCGTTCGCGGTCGGAACGATCAGATCGTGGATATCCTGCTCCGAAGCACGTTGGTGCTTTGGCAGCCGCACCATGACCTTGACCTCGTGCCTGCCGCGCTGCTCCCGCAGAGCTTCCGCACCGAAGAAGGCGGAACGGATCGCACGGGCGACATCCGTACTCGTGAGTCCTAGGCCCGCGGCCTCTGGCCTCAATCGGAAATCCAGTTGCGGCTTACCTGCCGCATAGCTGTTGTCCACATTGATCAGTGCTGGAAACTCCCGCAAGCGGTCTGCGAGCGCCCTCGACGCCTCCGCGAGAACAGCCTCGTCCACATGGCTCAACTGCACGTCGACCGCGGCACCGGCGTTCGGCCCCCCCGCACTGCTGATCCGCAGCGCCTCGACCTCTGGGATGATGCCGACCTCCGCGCGCCAGCGCTCCACGAAGTCGGCGGTGCTGAAGTTCCGATCATCCGGTGGGACCAGGTTGACTTCGATCGACGTCAAATGGCTCCCGCGGGCGCCGTCCCCGCCGACCGGACCGAGCTGTGCGGGCCTCTGCCCCACGAGTGAGATCACGCCTCGAACGGCTTCATCACCCTCCGTCTGGGCGAGCGCACGGTCCAGCGCCGCCTGTAGTTGGTCGCGGACCTGCAGTGTTCGCTCGAGCGGCGCCCCGAAGGGCAGGCGCGCCGAGACTACGACCAGGTCTGCCTCGACTTGGGGGAAAAACGAGAACGGGACGAGTCCCCCGGCTACGCTCCCGATCGTGACCAAGAGTACCGCGAGGGCGCCGGCGAGCGTCATGTACCGATATTCGAGCAGCGTCTTCAGGAGCGGGTGGTACGTCTCTTGAATGAAGCGTTCGAGTCGTGCGCTGACCCATGTCTGTGTGCGATCGACCGGGGCCGTCACCACCCGGAAGAGCTTCCAGGGCTTGCCGCGCACGTGCCCGAGGTGCGCCGGCAGCACGAAAAACGACTCGATGAGAGAGAAGAAGAGGACACCGATCACGACGGTCGGAATGAAACGGAAGATCTTCCCCATCACGCCCGGAACGAACAGTAGCGGCGCGAACGCGACCATCGTCGTGAGTACCGAAAACGTGACCGGCATCGACATTTCCCTGGCGCCCTCGATCGCGGCGTCGAGACGGCCGAGGCCCTCCTGGCTCTTCTGGTGGACGTTCTCAGCTACGATGATCGCGTCATCGACCACGAGCCCCAACGTGATGATGAACGCGAATAAGGTGATCATGTTGATCGACACGTCCATGGGGCCCATGAGCAGGAATGCTCCCAGGAACGAGATGGGTATTCCGAGCGCGACCCAACCAGCCAGCGAGCGGCTGAGGAACAGCGTCAAGACGATCAGCACCAAGGCCAGACCCATCAGCGCATTCTTGAGCAGCAGGCTGATCCGGTCCTCTAGAATCTCCGAGTCGTCCGACCAGGCCGACACGGTGACGCTCGCCGGCAGTCGCGCGCGGAGACGCTCGGCGTAGGCCTTCGTCGCAGACGCGACCTGTGTGGGCGTTTCGTCCCCCACGCGGTAGACCGTGAGCTGAACCGCCGGCAAACCGTTGTACCAGGTGAACTCGTCGGTATCCTCGAAGCCATCGATGATGGTCCCGATCTCGTCCAAGCGCAGCTGGTGTCCCCGGGCGGTTCCTCGAATGATGATGTCGGAGAAGTCCTCGGCCCGGAGCCGCCGATCCACAAGGCGCACGAGGATCTCACCGGACGCCGTATCGACCCCGCCCCCCGGCAGGTCGATGGACGCAAGACGGATCTGGGCTGCGACCTGCTCGAGGGTAAGGCCATACGCCTCCAAGTCCTCCCGCCGGATCTCGATCGCGACCTCCAGCGGAGGCACGCCCGCCACGTCGACTTGGGTCACATCAGGCGAAGCGAGCAGCTCCTCGCGTGCCAACTCGGCCAAGTCGTGTAGGGTTTTCAGGTCTTGGTCACCAGACAAGACCAGCGAGATCACCCTTTGCCGGGGCGCGGTGGCGGAGATGGTAGGCTCCTCGGCGTCCTCCGGGAGCGTCATGATGCGATTCACCTCGTTCGTGACATCGCTGAGCGCGCGATCCGAATCGGCGCCCAGGAGGAGCTGAATCGTGATACTGGCCATTCCCTCGGACGAGGCGGAGGCCACACGCTTCACACCGTCCAGCCCTCGAACGGCCTCCTCGACAGCGAGCACGATGCCTTGCTCGACCTCTTCGGGGCTCGCCCCCGGATATGGCACGGTGACCCGGATCACGTCCATCTCGAACTCGGGAAACACTTCCTGCTTGAGCGACAGAGCGATCAGGAGACCCCCGATCATCACGACCATCATCAGCAGGTTGGCTGCCACGGAGTTCACGGCCATCCACGCGAGGGGCCCTCGGCGGACCGAACCCGGTGAGCTCATTAGTTCGCCCCCACGGTCGCGCGCGCTTGGACACTCGTTCCCTCGATCGGGCGCGCGAGACGCGACACCACGATTTCGTCTCCAGGCTGGATCCCTTCACGGACGTAGACGTACTCGGCATCCGACCAGAGCGGGACGATCGTGCGGCGCTCCAGGGTCGAGCCACCGTCGACCACCCACACGGTCGCACCGTCGTACACGGCGCTGCGCGGAATCCGGATCACATCCGTAACCGGTCGACCCACGATCGCGGCCTCGACGAAAGCCCCCGGGAGGAGCGGAAGGTCGTCGTCCAGCGCCATCGGATCGTTCACCTGTACCAGGACCTGAGCTCTCCGCGTTCCGGGATCGAGCTCCTCGACGCGGTGCGAGACACGGCCTGAGCGCTCGACGACACGCCCAGCTCCGAGACGCTGCCGAACCGTTACTTGCGAGCCATCCGATCCGTTTCGGGGCACATCGATGAACGGAAGGTCTTCCACCCTGACCGACAAAAGCAGTCGTACATGATCCGTCCCAACGATGCGCGCGATCGACGACTGGGGGCCTACCACCTGGCCCTCATCGACGCTCTCGGACAAGACTGTGGCGTTGAACGGGGCCCGGATCTCGGTTCGTTCGAGGTTCAACTCGGCACGAGCGAGGGCGCTCTCGTTCGAGGTCAAGTTCGTCTGGGCAGCGGCGAGCTGGCTCTCCCGCAGCACGAGTGGGGAGGCGTCTCCACCGTCGCCGAGCAGCCGCCATTCGGCGAGCGCAATCTCTCGACGCGCGTGCTCCATCTCGAGCTCTAGCGCCGAGCCTCGCACCAATCCGCGCTGCTGGTCGACAGCGAGTTCGTAGTCGCGAGGGTCGACGCGCGCCATCACTTCACCCCGCTCGAAGCGACCGCCGGGAAGGAGATCGTCAGACACGTAGACGAGGCGTCCTGTCACTTCCGGAAGCACCAATACTTCACGCCCCGGCTCTATCTGACCTGTCGCTTCGACTATCGGGCGGTGCTCTTCGGCATGCGCGACCCAGGTGTCGACCACCAGATTCGTCGCTTGTGGCGGGACAACGACCGGTCTTGAGCCCAAGCGGGACAGGGCCACTGCCACGACGATTCCGGCCACGATAATGAGGAGCGGAAATCCGATTCTTTTCATGATCGTCACCCCTACCGTTCGTCCAGGTCGCGGGTCCAACTACCCCCCGTGGCTCGTTGCAACTCGATCCACGATCCAAGCGCGGTTCGCTTCAATCGCGCCACGTTCAGCTCTGCTGCCTGCATCCCGTTCAGGGACGTGAAGACGTCGATGAAGGAAGCGAGGCCAGCGAAGTATCTGCGGCGGGACTCCTGGTACGCGAGGCTGGAGGCGTCGAGCTGTTCTTGTAACGCCGCGAGTTGCTCGACCTGTTCCTCGAGCTGCGCCCGAGAGGACCGAACCTCGCTCCGCGCCTGCGCTTCGAACTGGCGAAGGGACCCGCGCGCCGCCCGCGTGTTGGCCTGTGCCTCTCGGACGCGAGCCGATGAGTCGAAGCCATCGAATAGGGGCAGCGAAACCACGATTCCGGCATTCCAAGTGCTCTGGGTGGAGACACTCCTGGCCTGAAAAGCCTGGTATCCGGTGCCCGCGGAGAGATCGATCGTGGGGAGTCGGCTCAAACTTGCGCTCTCCACGTCGAACAGCGAAGCGTCGAGACGGGCTTGGCCGGCCCGCAGGTCAGGCCGATCGAACGGTGCAGTGAAGAGCGACGCCGGCACATCCTCTTCGCTGAGCCGGGGAAGCTCGGGCAGCCGCTCCCCGACGGTAGGTGCCGGGGCACCAGCGTCCCGCCCGACGAGGAAATACAGGCGTTCGATCGCCACCCGGAGCGTCGCTCGGACTTGGGGGAGATTGGCTTTGGCCGAGGCGACCTGCTGACGCTGCTGCAGTACGTCCAAGGCCGTGGCCTGCCCACCCTCATAGCGCAGGCGGGTCGCGTCGGCCAG